>Ga0315273_10003048_pt1 | contig 20124 bp, 17 predicted proteins | sample YL17G02_0_MG_FD_205753 | JGI IMG/M metagenome (GOLD analysis project Ga0315273, IMG submission 205753) | Sediment microbial communities from Yellowstone Lake, YNP, Wyoming, USA - YL17G02_0 | ecosystem: Environmental > Aquatic > Freshwater > Lake > Sediment | place: USA: Wyoming | collected...
CGCACTCGCCCGCGGCGCGCAGGGCCGTCACGGTGGCCTGTTTGTCGGCCGGGAGCAGACCCGCCCGCACTTCGTCGATGCCCAGTTCCTTACCGACCGATTGCGCCACCGCGTCATTGTCGCCGGTGAGCATCAGGACCCGGCGGATGCCGGCGTCCCGCAGTCGGCTGATGCTCTCTCGCGCCGCCGGCCGGGGCCGGTCCGCGATGGCGACGATGCCGAGCGGAGCGTGGTCGGTCGTGATCAGCACCGCGGTCTTGCCATCGCGCTCCAGCCGATCGATGGTCGCGTGCACAGCCGCGTCGCAGTTGCCGAGCTCCTCGCAGATCCGCAGGTTGCCCAGGTAGAGCGGCCTTCCTTCCACGGTGGCGCGGGCACCGCGCCCGGGCATAGCAAGAAAGTTCGCGGCCTCGGCGATCGTCAGACCGCGCTCGCGGGCTGCCCGGACTATCGCGGCCGCCACCGGATGCTCCGAACCGCGCTCGACCGAGGCGGCAAGCCGCAGCACCTCGGCCTCCCCCACGCCATCGAGCGCGATCACGTCCGTCACGACCGGCCGCCCCTCAGTGAGCGTCCCGGTCTTGTCGAAGATCACGGCGGTGATCCGCCCCGCCGCCTCGAGCTGGGCACCGCCCTTGATGAGCACGCCGGCCCGCGCGGCCCCGGCCAGGCCGCTCACGATGGTGACGGGTGTCGAGATGACGAGGGCGCAGGGACAGGCAATCACCAACAGTGCCAGCGCCCGGTAGAGCCAGGTGTGCCATTCGGCGCCGGCAGCGACCGGCGGGATCACCGCGACCATCAGGGCCAGCACGCAGACCGCCGGCGTGTAGATCCGCGCGAATCGGTCCACGAAGGACTGGGAGGGGGCGCGCGACGCCTGGGCTTCCTCCACCGCGTGCAGGATCTTCGCCAGGGTGGTGTCCTCGGCATGGCGGGTCACTCGGACCTCGAGCGCGCCGTGGCCGTTGATCGAGCCGGCGAAGACTTCGCTACCCGGCTCCTTGTCCACCGGCATGGATTCGCCAGTGATGGGGGCCTGGTCGAGCGCCGAGTACCCGGCGGTCACGACCCCATCGAGGGGAACGCGCTCCCCGGGACGGATGACGATGACCTCGCCGATGGCGATCTGCTCCACCGGCACCACGACGTCGTGGCCGCCGCGGCGCACGGACGCCTCGCGCGGGGCCAGCTTCATCAGGGCTGCGATGGCGTGGCGGGCCCGTCCCATCGCCCACCCCTCGAGGAGCTGGGCCACCGCAAACAGGCACATCGCGGCCGCGGCCTCACCCCACTCGCCGATGAAGGCGGCCCCGACCGCCGCGACAGTCATCAGAAAGTTGATGTCGAGCGTGCCAGTGCGGAGCGCCCGCCATCCCTTGGGCGCCACGTACCAGCCTCCGGTCACGATCGCGGCGACCATGAACGGGACCGGCGAGAGCGGCGCCTTGGCCCAGCCGAGGATCAGCCCGGAGAGGAGCAGCGCCCCGGAAAGCCCCGCCGCCGCCAAACGGCCCCGCTGCCCAGGCGGCCGCTCCCCAACAGCATCACGAACGGTGAACCCGGCAGCCCGGATCGCCCGGGCCACCCCGTCGTCGCCGTACCGCGCATCTCGGGCGATGCGCACCGTGCCCCGCATCACGTCCACCTGCACGGCCCGGACACCGGCCAGCCCCTGCACCGCGCGCTCGATGGGGAGGGCGCAGCTGGCGCAGTCCATGCCCCCGACCCGGAACTCGCGGACCGGGACCGCCGCGCTGTGCTCCAGCAGCGTCAGGACCGTGGCGCCAGCGTGGTCGTGGGCGGGGATGCTAGAGGAGTTCTTCGACATGCTCGAAACCGTCGCCGAGCAGGCGGGCGATGTGGTCGTCGTCCAGACGGTAGTAGGTCGTCTTGCTCTCCCTGCGGCCCTGCACCAGCCGCAGCTGCCGCAGGGTGCGGAGCGAGTGCGACACCGCCGACTGGCTCATGCCCAGCGCCGCAGCGATATCGCAGACGCAGAGTTCCTGGCGTGCCAGGGCGTGCACGATACGCAGGCGGTTGGGATCGCCCAGCGCCCGGAAGGTGTCGGCCAGCAACACCACGGCGGCGGGCGTCTTCATCTCCCGGCGGACGCGCCGGACCCGGGCGAGGTCAGTGACCTTGACCTCGCAGAGGTCATCGGCATCGGCCGGGAGGCTGGTCCGTGGAGCGGTCATCGGTGCCTCCATTCGTATGAACACATGTTCATATGATATCGGATTCATCGGGGATTCGCAAGGAATACCCGGTCGCCTGCGGTCGGTGTCGGGGATAGTCTTACCGCGTCATCAGGCCGGAGCCTTCGATGTTCCTGTCATCCGCCTTGGTATGAGGAGGCACCGGACCTGATGGAGGCGCTCGAGCTGGGGTGGGCCGTGGATGCCGCGATGGCGACCTACCTGGAACGGAACCTTCGGCCCTGGAGGTCAAGATGAATCTCTCAGAGTACGCTCGCTACGACGCGGTCGGCCTCGCCGACCTGATCGCCAGGAAGGAAGTGACCGCCGCCGAAGTGCAGGACGCCGCGTGCCGGGCCATCGGGGAGGTCAACCCCAGGCTCAATGCGGTGGTCGGCGACCTGTTCGCCGAACCGTTGGCCTGCGACAACTCCGGGCGATTCCGCGGTGTCCCCTTCGCCATCAAGGACCTGGTCGTGCACGCCGCGGGCGTGCCGACGGAGATGGGCAGCCGGCTGGCCCGCGGCCTCGTCTTTCCGCACGACAGCCACCTGATGGCGCGGTACCGCAAGGCCGGGCTGGCCACCATGTGCCGGACCACCACCCCCGAGTTCGGTTTCAACGCCACGACCGAAGCGGTGGTGTACGGCGGCCCGACCCGGAACCCCTGGAACCTGGAGCGCAGCCCGGGGGGCTCGAGCGGTGGCTCCGCTGCGCTGGTCTCGGCCAGGGCCCTGCCGATAGCACATGCGAACGATGGCGGCGGCTCGATCCGGATTCCGGCGGCGGCATGCGGCCTGGTCGGCCTCAAGCCGACCCGGGGCCGGACACCCGTGGGGCCCGACTACGCCGACCCCCTGTTCGGTCTGGGAATCGAGTTCGGAGTGGCCCGGACGGTGCGCGACGTGGCGGCACTGCTCGATTGCGTCGAGGGTCCGGAGCCCGGTGACCGTTTCGCCATCGCCCGCCCGACGAGGCCATATGCGGAGGAGGTCGGCGCGGAGTCCGGCCGGCTCCGTGTGGCGCTCGCCACCGCGCCGTGGTCCGGTGTGCCGGTGGACCCTGCCTGCGCCGACGCGACGCGGGCCACCGCGCGGCTGCTCGAGCAGTTGGGCCACCAGGTCACCGAAGCGCGTCCCGAAATCAACGCTGACCACCTCGACACGCTCAACCTCAGGCTCTGGTGCACGTTCCTCGCCCAAGGAGCCTATGGCCTGGGCGCGATGCTGGGCCGTGAAGTGAGTGCCGACACGCTCGAGGCGACGGTGCTCCGCTGTGCCGAGCTGGGACGGAGCTTCACGATCTTCGACCTCGCGGAGGCCGATGCCTATGCCAACGAACTCACCCGCGCCTGCGGCGGGTTCTTCACGCAGTACGATCTACTGGTGACCCCGACCGCGGCGCAGCCACCATTGCCGCTTGGATGGCTCGACGCCAACGACCCGAGTCTCGATGCTGACGGGTGGCTGCGAAAGGTGTTCGCCTACGCGGCGTTCACCGCGCTGTTCAATGTCAGTGGTCAGCCGGCCATCAGCCTGCCGCTCGGGAGCACACCCGATGGCCTGCCGGTGGGAGTCCAGCTGGTGGCACGATATGGCGAAGAGGATCTGCTGCTTCGGGTAGCGGCCCAGCTGGAAACGGCGCAACCGTGGATCAGTCGGATCCCGCCGGTGCGCGTCGGGTAGCGGCCCGCATCAGCTCGAGGTAGCGGTCACGGGGCTCGCCGGTCCAACCGTTGATGCCGTGTTTTGGCAGCCACACCAGGTGGGCATAGGCGGCGCCGACCAACGGGATGGCGAGCGCGACGAGCGCCCACCCCCGGCCAACCATCGCGCTCAGCCCTACAAACAGGGAGGAGACCAGCAGGAGCTTGAGCAGCCGCCGCCACCGCGGCTGGTGCTCCATGAACCGGCCGAAGAGGATGTTCCCCACGGCGAACAGCGAGGTCACAACCGCGACGTCGAACCAGCGCGTCTCCGTGCCCCAGGTCACATCAACCTCCAGACCTGGGTGACCAGGAAGGTCACGGCGAAGCCAAGCCCGAGGGGCAGGAGGGTGGCGAGCGCGGTCCACTTGGCGCTGCCGGTTTCCTTGTAGATGGTGTAGATCGTCGTCGAACAGGGATTATGGAGCAGGCTGAAGAGCATCAGGTTGATGCCGGTCAGCAGGGTCCACCCCCCGGCCCGGAGCAGGTCGCCCACCGCCGTGGCTGAACTGAGCTCGAACATCACCCCGGCCCCGCCGCCGACACCGACCGCCTTGGTCGCCAGCACGGTAAGCATCAGCACGGTGGGGATCACGATCTCGTTGGCGGGGATCGCCACGACGTATGCCAGCAGGATCACCCCGTTGAGCCCGACCAGCAGCCCGAACGGCGAGAACCAGCCGATCAGGTGTTCGGCGATGCTCGCCCCGCCGAGGTGGATGTTGGAGACCAGCCAGATGACCGCGCCCGCCGGGGCGGCGAAGACGATCGCCCGCCAGAGCACGATCAGGGTCCGGTCCACGAGCGAGGTGTAGAGTGTCTGGAGGATCCGGGGTGGCCGATAGGGCGGCAACTCGAGGCTGAAGGTCGTGGCCTCGCCGCGGAGCACGGTGCGGGTCAGCAGCCAGGACGTGGCGAACATGAAGGCGATGCCGAGGAGCGCGATCCCGACCACCCCACCGGCCGCGGCGACGCTGGCAAGATGGGGCGGGGCCAGCGTCCCCAGAAAGATGGACGCGATCAGGATCTGGGTTGGCCAGCGCCCGTTGCAGAGGGAGAAGTTGTTGGTGATGATCGCCACCAGGCGCTCGCGGGGGCTGTCGATGACGCGGGTGGCCACTACCCCCGCCGCGTTACAGCCGAAGCCCATGCACATCGTCAGCGCCTGCTTGCCGTGGGCACCGACCTTCTGGAACATCCGGTCGAGATTGAAGGCGACCCGGGGCAGGTAGCCGAAGTCCTCCAGCAGCGTGAAGAGCGGGAAGAAGATGGCCATCGGCGGGAGCATCACGCTGAATACCCACGCGGTCGCCAGGTAGACCCCATCGAAGAGGAGCCCGCTCAGCCAGGCCGGGAAGTGGAGCATCACGCCGAGCTGCTGGAGCGCCGGATGCGCCGTGTCGATCAGGAACGACGCGAGCCACTTCGAAGGAATGTTCGCCCCCGCGATGGTGATCCAGAAGACGATCGCGAGGACGAGGCCCATCATCGGGAAGCCGAACCAGCGGCTCGTCAGCAGGCGGTCGAGCCGGCGATCGAAGTCGAACCGGGCCCGCCGCATGCCGCCGAGGCGGCTGCGGGCGGCGATCGTCTCGGCGGCACCGTAGATGCTCTCCATCAGCCGGTCGTGGAAGTCACCGGGCAGCCGCCAGCGCAGCGCCGCGGCTCGCCCGATCACGTCGTCGGCCCCCGCCGTCGGCGACGGGCCGTCCCCGCCGGGGGCCCAGGGCTCCCCGTCTGGCACCGCCCAGAAACCGATCTCACCGGTGCGGAGCGCCGTCTCAATGCGCTCGTCCGCGTTGAGGAGCCGGAGGGCCACCCAGCGTGCGTTCGGCAGCCCGGGAAAGGCCGCTTCGATCGCCGGCACCAGTTCGGCGATCGCGGATTCGACAGCGGGCACGTGATTCTTGATCCGAAACGGCGTCGTCCTGATCGCGCCCGTGGCAACGCCGTCCATGGCTTCCAGCAGTTCGGGCATCCCCTCGCCACGGCGCATCGCGGCCGGAATCACCGGCACCCCCAGTTCCCGCGACAACCGCGCCACGTCGATGCCGATGCCGTGGCGGCGCGCCTCGTCCATCAGGTTGAGGCAGACGACGACGCGATCAGTGATCTCGAGGACCTGGATCACGAGGTTGAGGTTCCGCTCGAGACGGGTCGCATCGACCACGACGACCGTGACATCCGGCTCGCCGAACAGAATGAAATCCCGCGCCACCTCTTCGTCCGTGCTCCCGGCCTGGAGCGAGTAGGTCCCCGGCAGGTCCACCAGCTTGACCTGCCGCCCGCCCTTCCGCGCAAAGACCCCCTCGGCTCGGGCGACGGTCTTGCCGGGCCAGTTGCCGGTGTGCTGCCGCAGGCCGGTCAGCGCATTGAAGACGGTACTCTTGCCGGTGTTCGGATTGCCGGCGAGCGCAACGAGGTAGTCCCAATTCCCCGGTGTGACCCCAAGCTGCAGCAGGTTCGCCGTCCGGTTGGCGCTGCAGCTCCGGCAGCCGGGTGCCGCAGCGGGCTGTCCCAGAACCGGCAAGGTGGCGGTCATGCCGCCTCGTCACGTGTGCTGACGATCCTGCGGACCCGGATCCAGGCCGCCTGCTGGCGTCGCAGCCCGATCATCGCACCCCGAATATCGTAGGCGATCGGGTCACCAGCAGCGCTCGCCATCACCGCTCCGATCACGGTCCCGGGCACGACCCCCAGATCGAGCAGCCGCCGCCGCTGTGGGCCCTGACAGGCCGGGGAGATCCCCACCACGTCCGCGCTCTGCCCCACCCCCAGATCCGCAAGGGTGAGACCGGTCTCCTCTGCCACGGGAGCCGCCAGCGGCACCACGGTGACGTTCCGCGCGAGCAGGGCCGCGAGCGATGATTCCCGGCCGTCACTGGTGAAACCGATCCGTTCCGGCGTCGCCTCGCTGACCCGGAGCGTCTGGTCGATGGACAGGCCGATGCCCAGCAGCCGCTCGTAGACCTCCGGGGGTTCGTCCTCCAGATGGACGATGGTGACGACCGCGCCGGCCAGGACGCTGCTCAGGGGAACGCCGACGACCTCAGGCATGACCCCCGCGGCGGTCGGGATCGGATCGCCGTGCGGGTCGTACACCGGGTGCCCGATCCGCCGAGCCAGCCGCTCCGTCTCGGCCTGGCTGAGTCGGTGCTCCAGTCGCTCAGCCTCGGTGTGCCATTCGACGGGTGCCATGCCGGTGCGATCGGCGAGGAACCGCTCCACGAGACGATGGGTGCGGAGGATCCGAAGGGCGTAGCTCCGCCCGGCATCGGAGAGAGTGAACCCCTGGGCGGTGGAGTTCGCCAACCCCAGGGTCTGCAGCCGGCCGAGGATCCGAAGGGCACGGCCGCGGCCGATTTCGAGAGTGCCCGCGAGGCTTGCCATGGTGCAGGTGACGCCGCGCGTCTCACAGTCGTAGAGATGCTTCAGGGCGTCCTCGACCCGCACCCGCTCCGTCATCCGGAGCAGCCGTGCCAGGCGCTGCACCACCCCGACGCGGGGCCAGAACAGGGCGACCGCCGTCAGCATCAGGATGAAGAAGGCGAGCAAGGCGAATCGGGGATCGGGCATTCAGTGAACCGTGGGTAGTGAGCAATGCAACAAGAGAAAGTTAGCTTAACCTAATTATCTTCCGCACACAAGTGCTGCCCCGGCCAACGCAGGTTCCGTGTCACTGCCGTAATCCCTTGTTTTTCAACGTGGTTGGGCCGACACCAGCTGGGTCGGGGTCTGGCGTCGTACCGGTCAGGACCGCAAAGAACGGGGTCAGGATCCGCTCCGTCAGACCCCAGACGATCCCCTCGGGAAGTTGGTAGCCGGGCCGCCGCATCCTGTTGCCCAGAGCCTCGACCTCCCAGTGGTCGTAAACCCCGGCCGCCAGAAAAGCCTCCACTTCAACCCAGGAGGCGAAGGCCACCTCGCCGTTCGGGAGGAGATCGGGGCGGCGATCCAGCTGGAAGACGTAGGGTCGCACCATGACGCGCGGGAGTGCGACGGTCATCGGGGTGAGGTCGTCGAGGCCGCCGAGCAGATGACGCGGGGCAAGATCCAGACCGACCTCCTCGCGCGCCTCCCGGATGGCGGTGGCCACCAGGTCCTGGTCTTCCCGCCCGCGCCGGCCGCCAGGGAGGCCCATCTGGCCCGACCACGGATCACCCGACCGCTCGGCGCGGCGGATCAGCAGGATCGCGTCGGGGTCCGGCACACAGACCAGCGCAACCGCCGCCTGCGCGTAGGTCGGGTCGGTCTCGACCCGGGGTTGAAAGCCCACGAGCGCCCTGGCCAGCTGGGCGAAGCGCGTCGACTCGCCGGTCACTCGAGGTGCCTCGTCAGGAACGCCAGGGTGGCATCGAAGACCTGATCGAGCGCCGCCGTCCGACCGGCGAAGGGATGCTCGGCACCGAAGGTGTGCCCGGTGTGCTCCACGAGCAGCAGCTCGGCCGATGGCGCGGCGGCGGCAAGGGCCCTGGCCTCCGCCACCGGCACCGTTTCGTCCCCGAGTCCGTGGACGATGAGCCACGGCACCTTGATGCGCGCCGCCGCAGCCGGGATGTCCAGGGCGTCGGCGTTACGCTCGATGTCGTCGAGAATGTCGGGGTACAGCGGCAGCACCTCTCCGGTCCGCTGGTTGCGCACCTCGAGGAAGCCGGCCTCACGCCAGCGGCGCCGCATCTGGTCCGACCAGCGCGAGGTGGTCGCGATCCCACCCCACGTGACCAGACCGCCAACCCGGTCCCGCCGGGCGGTCTCGAGCGTCGCCACACCTCCGCCGCGCGAATGACCGACGAGCCCGACCGCTGACGGGGGCACCAGATCCAGGCCGCCATCGTCGAGCGCCTCGAGGACGGTGCGCAGGTCGGCCAGTTCGGCGGAAAAGCAGTTGTGGCCGAAACGCTCGGGCCAGGCGAACCGGCCCTCGTCGTCCACTCCGGAGCCGCTGGGGTTATAGGAGACGGCCGTGAAGCCCGCCCGAGCAAGCCGCTCGGCCAGGGACGGGAACATGCCCCAGTCCTTGAAGCCCTTGAAGCCGGACAGGACCACGACAGCTGGTCCGCCGGCGCCGCGGTCGCCAGAGCGCACATCCACAAGGAGGTCGCCCAGCTGGCCCGGAAGGAGGTGCTTGGTACGCGTCGCTGTCGCCATCGTTGACGCCATCTCCCCCACCGTTAGGTTTCCCCGCGCCTCACCCCAATCGGAGCTCTCACACTGCGCGCTTCTGACCCGACCCTGGTCGCCGCCAGCAAAACCATCGCCTCCCAACGCAGCCTGATGGTGGCGCGCTGGAGCGAGTGGCTGGGGGAGAGGATGACCACGTCGCGGGCGGTGAGCCGGCCGCTGGTGGAGCAAGAACTCACGCTGCTGCTGGACGTGCTCACCGCCATGGTGGGCCCCCTCCGTCGGGAAACGAAACCTATCTGGGCAAAGGTCACCGAGCACTACGGCCGGATCGCGGCGGCGCGCGGGCTGGCCGCCGGCGAGGTCGTCGAGGAGATGCAGTACCTGAGAGAGCTCCTGATCCGCTACCTGGCGCCGGCGATCGCCGCGCTCCGGCCACGCCAGGGGATGGCACTGCTGCTCAGGCTCAACCGCATCGTCGACCATGGCGTCGCCAACGCGGTGATCGGCTACACCGACGCGCTGGTCCAGAGCCTGCTGCCTTCTTCCGGCGATGCCGGGGAGGATCCGCCGGCCAGCCCGGAGCCCGGGGATCTCGAGCGCCAGTTCGACGAGATGGCCCGCGCCCTCACTGCGGTCACCGCAGTCTATCGCGGGGCGAGCGTCGAGTGAGATACTTCCTGTCATGCGGATGATCCTGTTCGTGGGCCTGGGAGGAGCGGCGGGTTCAATGCTGCGATACTGGCTCGGCGGCCTGGTCCAGGAGCGACTGGGCACGGCGGCGTTTCCGATGGGCACCCTGGCGGTGAACGTGGCGGGCTGCCTGGCCATCGGCGTCCTGGCCTTCCTGATCGACTCCCGCGGCGGCGCCAGCCCGGAGACGCGGGCGCTGCTGCTGGTGGGCGTGCTGGGCGGGTTCACCACCTTCTCCGCCTTCGGCAACGAGACGCTCAACCTGATCCGCGACGGGGAAGCCGCGCTGGCCGGCACGAACGTGGTGGCCAACGTGGCGCTGGGGCTGGTCGCCGTCTGGCTCGGCCGGGTCGTCGCGCACGCCGTCTGGAGGTAGCACCATGAAGGAACCAGAGCAGGAGTGGTTGCTCCGGATCTTCGCGGGGGAGAGCGACCACGCCGAAGGCAAGCCGCTGTACCAATGGCTGGTGCTCGAGGCCAAGACGCGCGGACTCGCCGGCGCGACCGTGCTCCGCGGCATCATGAGCTATGGCGCCAAGAGCCAGCTGCACACCTTCAAGATCGAGCGGCTCTCGCTCGACCTGCCGGTCGTGATCGAGATTGTCGACGCCCGACAGAAGCTGGAGGCGTTCCTGGACGCGGTGGCCCCCTCGCTGACAGACTTCGATGGCATCGCGACACTGGAGCGGGTGGAGGTGCGTCGGTTCGGGACGCGAGGACGCAGTCAGCGGTGAGCAGTGAGCAGGTGACACCTGACCCAGGATTCCGCCCATGAATTTTCAGTACCTCGATCCGGCAACGCCGAAACGTCTGGATGGCTGGTACAGCCCGATCCTCGGCCAGAACATGCCGATCGTGACCTACGGGGACCGGGGCCGGCCGATCCTGCTCTTCCCCACTGCGGCGGCGGATTTCCTGGAGAACGAGCGGTTCTTCCTGGTGAAGAGCGTGGAGCCGTTCATCCAGCAGGGGCGGCTCCGGCTGTTCTCGATCGACAGCATCAATCGCCAGGCATGGATGGACGATACGGTGCCCATCCCGGAGCAGGCCCGCCGGCAGGCGGCGTACATGCGGTACGTGGAAGAGGAGGTGGTGCCGTACATCCGAACCGCCTGCGGCGCCGACGTGCGGATCGGCACGACCGGGGCGAGCTTCGGCGCCTTCCATGCGGCGAACACCCTGTTCCGGCGCCCCGACCTCTTCGATACCCTGATCGCGATGAGCGGCTTCTACGACCTGGCGCCCGACTATCTCCACGGCTATTCGGACGACAACTGCTACTACAACAATCCAGCCTGGTACACTCCGGGCCTGGCCGGCCACCATCTGGACCTGCTCCGCAGGAACTGCCGGATCGTCATCGTGACCGGCCAGGGCGACTACGAGGCGCCGGCCGAATCGCAGCGACTCTCGGAGATTCTGAGCCGCAAGGCCATCCCCCACGTCATGGACCTGTGGGGACACGACGTGAACCATGACTGGCCGTGGTGGCGGAAAATGCTCCCGCACTACGTGGACAATCTCTACTGATGGGGAGGGCTTCAGCGTGAGTGGCCAGTCCCTGGAGGGCGCCGAGTCGTGACCGAGCTGCTGCTGCTGGCCGTGACGGTTGTCGCCACCGGCGTCCTGGTCGGTCCCCTGCTCCGCCGCGTAATGCTTCCTGACTGGCTGATGCGGGCCCGTCAACGCGGTCGCCCGGGGGGGCCAGTGTCGGCCTGGGTCGCGGCCGGCGGGCTGATGGGACTCTGCTGGCTCATCGGGGAGCAACGCGGCCTGGTGGGCTTCCTGCTCCTCCTGGTCTGGGTGGGTGCCCCCGTGATGGCCGCCCGGATCAGCGCGCTCTGGTTCCGACGCGAGCGGACGGCCTGATGCGGCTGCTCAACCCGATGGGCGATCGGCTCTCCCGACTCCCGGCCCGCGCGACGGTCGTCTATGCCGTCCTCGCCGCGGCCTGGATCTCGACCTCCGACCGCGCCGTCGCGGCGCTCAACCTGGGGGAAACCGCCCAGACCCTGAAGGGCTGGGCCTTCGTCTTCGTCAGCAGCCTGGCACTGTACACGACGCTCCGCACCCTGGTGCGGCAGATCCACCGTTCCGATCCGGGCCACGACTCCCTGACGCGGATCCCCAACCGCGCGCTCTTCACCGTACAACTCGACGAAGCCATTACGCGGGCGCGGCCGGACGGACACTCGGTCGGCGTACTGACCCTGGGGCTGGACCGGTTCCGGAGTCTCAACGACACGCTCGGCCAGGGATCCGGGGATGAGGCCCTGGTGAAGGTGGTCGAGCGACTCGAGCAGATGCTCCGGGCCACGGACATCCTCGCCCGCCTCGGTGGGGACGAGTTCGGCATCCTGCAGCACAGCGTGCGTCACCCCGACGATATCGCGGCGCTGGCCCAGCGCGTCCTGCGCAGCATTTCGGCACCGTTCACCATCCGCGGCCGGGAAGCACGCCTGACCGTGAGCATGGGAATTACGCTCTTCCCGTCCGACGGAGCGACCGCGGAGGAGCTGCTCAAGAACGCCGATCTCGCGCTGACTCGCGCCAAGCACGAGGGCCGGGACACCTATCGGTTCTTCGTGCCGGCCATGGACGCGGCGGCCCGGGAACGGGCCGACATCGAGACCGGCCTCCACCATGCGCTGGAGGCCGGTGAGTTCCTGCTGCACTACCAGCCGCAGATCCAGCTGGAAACCGGCCGGGTGGTAGGCGTGGAGGCGCTGATCCGCTGGAACAGGCCCGGGACGGGGATCGTGAGCCCGATGCGCTTTCTTCCCATCGCCGAGGACCTGGGGCTGATCCGCCCGATTGGCGCCTGGGTGCTGCGGACGGCAACCACGCGGGCCCGGAGCTGGATCCGGGCGAACGTCGTCTTCGGGCGGATCTCGGTCAACATCTCGTTCGCGCAATTCCGGCAGCGGGATCTGGACCAGACCATCCGCCGAATCCTCTCGGACAGCGAGCTGCCTGCTGAGCGGCTCGAACTGGAGTTGACGGAGTCCGTCCTGGCGCACGAAGCCGAGCGGGCCATCGACCTGGTCCAGAAGCTCCACCAGCTCGGCGTGGCGATCGCCATCGATGATTTCGGGACGGGGTACTCTTCCCTGAGCTACCTGCGGCAGTTCCGGGTGGACCAGCTCAAGATCGACCGGTCCTTCGTGGCCGGCATCGGGCAGGATCCCGGCGCGGAGGTGATCGTGCGCACGATCATCGGCCTGGCCAAGAGCCTGAACCTTCGGACCCTGGCGGAGGGAGTGGAAACGGCGGAGCAGGCGCAGTTCCTCCGCGATACCGGCTGCGACGCCGTCCAGGGGTACTACTACTGCGTCCCCCTGGATGAGAGCGGTCTCCTGGAGTTCCTCCGGAAGCAGGCCGCCGAGGTGAACTAGGCGGGCAGGTTCCGGCGCGCGATTGGTACCCTTCCGCAGCAATCCGGTGTCGCAGGCGTGGTGAGCAAGCGCTACGGTGCGGTGTCCCGCAACCGGAGCCCAGTCGCTGCGCGCCCTCCTCCATGGCATCCGCCGCCTCGAAGACCTCTCAGCGCTGGTGCGAGCCGCGGGCCATTCGCCGGCCTTGCAATGGCTCTCCCCGGAAGGCTGGTCCGAGCTATCTGCCGCGGCCCGCGTGGCCGTTCTGGGGCGCCAGGCGTCGTTCGAATGGCTCGGATTCGAAACCGACGCCTCCCCAGCAGCGGTCGCGGCCCGGGTATCGTTGCGGCTGGAGCGGAGTGGACGGCTGACCGGGGTCATGGTATTGGCGCCCGACTCGCGGCGGCTCGCGCTCTCGGTCAGCTTCCCACCCCGTCCTGTCCTGCTGGTCGAACTCGATGCCCCCTCGGCACTCGCCCTCAGCTGTCTCGAGCGGCTCACCGGCGCGGGACAGGATGGCGCGCTGACCGCGGCGGCGCATCTCGCCCATGCCCTCGACGGAGAGGCCGCCGGCCGACGCTTCTTCCAGGCCTTCCGACGTACCCTCGACCGCATGGCGGGCGCGCTGCCGGCACGGATGCCGACCGCCGACCGGCATGCGGTCGGGATGCTGCAGCTCACCCGCATTCTGTTCCTCTATTTTGTCCAGGCCAAAGGCTGGCTGGACGGCCGACCGGCTTTCCTGCGCGAAGAACTGGATCGCACCCTCGCCACGGGCCGGTCGGTCCACCGGGACCTGTTGCGACCGCTCTTCTTCGGCACGCTCAACCAGCCGGCCACCCAGCGCGGCGCCATCGCTCGCCGTTTCGGCGCGATACCCTTCCTGAACGGCGGACTCTTCGAGCCCCACCGGTTGGAGCGGACGTGGCGCATCGACCTGCCCGGCCCGCTCTGGCGCGATGCCTTCGACGACCTCTTCGAGCGCTTTCACTTCAGGCTGGGAGAAGCCGACGGGACGGGTATCGCACCCGACATGCTGGGCCGCGTCTTCGAGGGGGTGATGGACCCGGCCGAACGAAGCGACTCCGGCACCTTCTACACCCCCGCCCGCCTGGTGGGCGCGCTGGTCCGTGCCACCGTCGTCGCCCACCTTGCCGGCCAGCTCCGGATCGGCGAAGCGGAGGCCGACCGCCGGCTCGAGGCCCCTGATCCGGCCACCCGCGCCGTCCTTGACCGACTGACCGTCCTCGACCCGGCCGCAGGCTCCGGCGCCTTCCTGCTCGGCGCGCTTCACCTGCTGGGCACGGCCCGCACCGAGTCCCCGGTACGCGCCCGGCGGGTCGTGCTCGGTCGCAATCTCTTCGGCGTGGACGTGAATGCCACCGCCGTCCGACTGACCGAGCTCCGACTCTGGCTCGCCGTGATCGAGGACGATGACGCCGATGACCCGGCGGAGGTCGTCCGCCTGCCGAACCTCGACAGCTTCGTGCGCCAGGGCGACAGCCTGACGGAGCCGCTGGCGTCCGGCTGGGGCGGCCGGGTGCCGGACGGCTCAGGACGGACGCTGGCCCTCCTCCGAGGCCGGCTGCTCGTGGCCAGCGGTCGCGAGAAGGCCCCGGCCCTTGGGGCGCTGAGACGGGCCGAGGCCGACGTCGCGGCGGCGATGCTCGGTGCCGCCGAGACCGTGGTCCGCGACCGGATCGCGGACCTGGTGGCCCAGAGCCGCTCGGGTACGCTGTTTGGCGGCCAGGCCGGCCTCGACCGCCCGCAGCGCAAATCGCTCGAGACCCTCCGGAGCCGCCGACGGTTTCTCTGGTCGCTGCGCCGCCGACTCGATCGGGAGGGGGCACTGCCCTGGTTCCATTTCGAGAGCCAGTTCGCCGATGTCTTCGCCGCCCGGGGCGGATTCGACATTGTCGTCGGCAATCCACCCTGGGTCCGTGCCGAGCAGCTGCCGGCGACGCTCCGGCGCTACCTCGCGACCCGCTACCAGTGGTGGGCGACGGCTGGGAATGGCCGGGGCTACGCCCACCAGCCCGACCTGTCGATCGCCTTCCTGGAACGGGCGTTCGAGCTGCTCGCGCCCGCCGGCACCCTCGGGCTGCTGGTGCCGGCGAAACTCGTCGCAACGGGCTACGCCGCCCCGGCACGGGCCGGGCTCGCGACCGGGGCAACACTCCACTGCGTGGCCGACCTCACGGCCGATCCACGGGCCGCCTTCGACGCCACCGTTTACCCGCTGGCGGTCATCGCAACGCGCTCCGACCCGCCGCCCGGGCACCTGGTGCGTACCAGCCTCAACCCCAACTCGGAGCCCGTGACCCCGCAGGCACGACTGAGCGGAGCCCCATGGGTCCTGGTGTCCTCGCGGCTCGGCGACGTCCTCGACCGGCTTCGACAGCACCCCCGACTCGAGAGCCGATTCCGCTGCCACCTGGGCGTCAAGACCGGCCTGAACGAGGTGTTCCTCGACCCGCCGGAACCGATCGAGCCCGAGTTGCTGTACTGGGCCATCCGCGGGCGCGACGTCAGCCCGTTCGCCGCGGCTGCCTCGGTGCGGCTGTTGTGGACCCATGCGGCCAGCGGAGACCCGTTGCCGCGCCTCCCGCCGCGGGCGGCTGCCTACCTGTCCGCCCACCGGGAGCGGCTGCGCGACCGGAAGGACTACTCGGGCGGCCCCGAATGGACGCTCTTCCGGACCGGCCCCGCAGTGGCTCCGCACCGGATCATCTGGGCCGACCTGGCACGCCGGCTGGAGGCGGCGGCGCTGTCGGGCCCGCAGGCTGAGCGGTTTATTCCGCTCAACTCCTGCTACGTGACACCGGTCGCGAACGGCGCCGTGGCCCTCCGGCTCACCGCCTGGCTCAACTGCACCTGGATGCGGACCGTGGCCGCCCTGACGGCCGCCGCCGCCTCGGGAGGATTCCGGCGCTTCAACGCCCGCGTGGTCGGTGGCCTGCCGCTGCCCGCGACGGTGGTGGGTGACGATGGGCTGGCGGCCCTGGCCAACGCCGCTCGCGCGGGCCACCTGCAGCAGCGGGACCTCGACGACGCCTGTGCTCGCCATCTCGACCTTTCACCGGAGGATCGCGATGCCCTGGCCGCCGTGGCGCCCTGGCGCGGCCGTGATCGTCGCTGAGTCGCTTCGGCGCGTCCCCGAGCCGCCGCTGGCCTTCCGCCCCGTCAGCTTCGGCGAGGCGGGGGCGGTTGCCGCGGCGATCGCCGGTTCCCTCGCGCCACCCCGCGCTCCCGATCCGGCGCCCGCCTGGCTGCACTCGGGGCAGGAGGAGGCTTTCCGGCGGGCACTGGCCGCCATCCGCCGCCATGGCGGCGCCCTGGTGGCGGAGCCGGTTGGCACCGGCAAGACCTTCATCGCGCTCGCCGCGGCTGCGGCCCATGGCGAGGGCGCCGTCTGCATCGTCCCGGCCGCCGTGCGCGAGCAGTGGCTTCGGGCCGCGCGGCGCACCGGCGTCGAGGTCGAGGTGATGACGCACGAGCAATGGAGCCGGGGAGCGCGTCCGCTACCACCAGGCCTCGTGATCGTCGACGAGTCCCACCGATTCAGGAACCCCGGGACGCGCCGCCACCTGCATCTGGCACCGGCGCTGATCGGCCGGCCCGGGCTGCTGCTCAGCGCGACGCCGATCGTGAACCGGCTCGAGGACCTGACCTCCCAGTTGCTGCTGTTCGTGCGCGACGACGCGCTGGCGCCGGCCGGTCTCGGCTCCATCGCCCGGGCACTCAGCACGGACATGGTTCCGCCGGTGCTCGCGGAGCTGCTCGTCACGGGCACCACGGACGTTGAGCGCCCGCTGACCATCGCCCGCTCCTCTGCCGCCGATCCTGCGGAGGACATCACGAACGCCGACCTGCTGGGGCGGCTGGACCGCCTCCATCTCAGTCCATCGCGGTCGATCCGGGCACTGCTCCGAAGCGGCTTCGCCACGGCGCTGGCCTCGAGCCCGGCCGCGGTGCGCGCGGTGCTCGAGCGGTACCGCCACCTGCTCCTCCACGCCCAGGACGCGGCCCGATCGGGACAGGTGTTGACCCGGCAGGCGCTTCGGCGCGCGCTCGACGGCAACTTGTCGCAGATCGTCTTCTGGGAGCTGCTGGACCGGGACGTGGAGGGAGCCAGTCTCGACGATCGCGATCTCCCGCGGCTGGAAGCCTTGCTCAAGCACCTGCGGGAGGTGGAGTGCGGTCCCGATCCCAAGGCAGACCGCCTCCGGCAACTGCTCGACGGGCGGGTGACGGTGGTTTTCGTCGGCGCGCGGGCGACGGTGCACCACTTGCGACGCCGCCTGGGCCCGGCGTCTCGAGTCGCCTGGTGCACTGGAGAAGAAGCGGGCATCGGACCAGCGCGCCTTTCTCGGGCTGACGTGCTCGACTGGTTCCGGCCGGGGACAGCGGATTCGACCGGGCTGGGACCCCATGTGCTGGTGACGACCGATGTCGCGTCGGAGGGCCTGGACCTTCAGCGCGCCGCGCGAGTGGTCCACTACGATCTCCCCTGGACGACTGTGCGCCTGGAGCAGCGCGCCGGGCGGGCCGTTCGGCTCGGCTCCCCTCACGCCGTCATCGAGGTCGTCTCGTTCCTGCCGTCACCGAGATTGGAGCGGCGTCTCCGCCTCCACACCACCCTCCGTCGCAAGGGGCAGCTGCCGGCTCGGGCCGGGCTGGCGCCCGACCCGGCCACCCGCTGCCGATGGCGACAGGACATCGCCGCCCGCTTCGGCGCGCCGGTCTCGATCCGGGGCGTCGCCGAAGCCCGTGGCGGGGGGCATGCGGCGCTGGCCAGTATCGAGTTCTGGAGCGATGACCGGCTCCTGGCGACACATGCCCTGGTCCGCCACCATGACGGGTCCTGGACCGAGTCCGCCGATGAGGTCACCGCCGCGATCGAGGCCGCCACCCGGGGACCGCTGCCGGGACCGTGCGACCGTGCCGGGGTGCGGCGGGAACTGGGGCGCCTGGCGGGGCCGGTCCGCCGGCTGGCCCGCGTCGCCGCTGGGAGCCTCCGCGCCATTCGCAGCATTCCGCTGGTTGAGGCGCCCGGGCTGCGGCGCCTGCAGGCGCTGGCGAGCACGGCGATCCGGGGGCGCGACGCGGTGGCCATCGAGGCCGCCGAGCGGGGACTCCACTTTCTGCAGCGGGGCCATACCGCGGGCGAGCAGCACCTGGTTGCGCGGCTGAACGCCGCGACCGACGAGGCGCTCCTCGCGCTGCTGCGGCGACTGCCTCCCGCTGGCGGTCCGGCCGCCCCGGTCCGGGCAAGGCTGGTAGGCCTGATCTGCTTCCGGCCCGGGTGAACGGTTCGGCTCACCCGTGCCGTCATCCCGTGTGGGCACTAACTTTCATTGATGGCCCGCTATGACACCGTGCTCTTCGATCTCGACGGCACCCTGATCGATTCCGTCCGCCTGATCCTCGACAGTTACCATCACACCCTCGACGCGCACGGACTCCCGCCCCGGAGCGACGACTTCTGGCTGCGAGGGCTCGGAACACCGCTTCGGGCGCAGTTCGGCGAGTGGGGAGACGACCCCGACCAGATCGAAGCGATGGTGCTGACCTATCGCGAATACAACCTCCGCTACCACGACGAGCGCGTGGCGGCCTATCCGGGGGTGGTCGCGATGATCACAGCGGTTCTTGCCGGCGGTGCCCGGACCGGCCTCGTCACCAGCAAGAATCGGGAAGGGGCACTGCGTGGGCTCCGGGTCGTCGGTCTCGAGAACACCATGGAGGTGATCATCGGGGCGGATGATGTCGAGCGGCACAAGCCGCACCCCGAACCGGTGCTCCGGGCGCTTTCGGCGCTCGACGTGGCACCGGCGTCGGCCCTCTTCATCGGCGACAGCGTCCACGACATGGAGTCGGGCCGTGCGGCCGGCATCGCCACCGGCGCCGTGCTCTGGGGGCCCTTCAGCCGGGAAGAACTGGCGCCCACCGAGCCCGACCACTGGCTCGAGTCCCCCGGCGATCTGCTGGCCCTGCTGCGCTGAGGGTCCGCCGATGCAGACCCCGGTGGTCACCCCCCTCGTGCTCGCCGCCGGACTCTCCCGCCGGTTCGGCGGGACCAAGCTCTCCGCGCTCTACCGGGGCCGGCCGCTGCTGGCCAACGTCCTCGACCAGATAGTCTCCGCGCGGGAGCAGCACCTGCTCGAGGATGGCGTGGTGGTGTACCGCAGGGATGACCTCGACAGCGCGCGGCTTGCCGAAGCTGCCGGGCTGCTGGCGGTGGCCAATGCCCGCGCGGCCAGCGGGCTGTCCCGCAGCCTCCAACTCGGCCTCGACGCCCTCAAGTCATCGCGCGCGGAGTGGGCCCTGATCTTCCTGGCCGACCAGCCCACGGTCCGGAGCGATGTGATCGCCGCGCTGGTCGCGGCGGCGCGCCCCTCTGTGGACATGATCCGTCCGACCTACACCGGCGCCCCGGGTGTCCCCGGACATCCCGTGCTGGTGCACCGGCGGCTCTGGGAACGGGCCCGGTCACTGACCGGGGATCAGGGGTTCCGGACCCTCGCGACCTGGAGTGGTTTGCGGGCCGGCGAGATCCTCATCACGGGCGCCAACCCTGACATCGACACACCGGAGGATCTCGCCAGCCTCGAGGCCGAAGCGGGTGACTGACTTCCTGCCATGAAAAAAGGACGGAAACAGTGCGGGACGTACTGACCGACTATGAACGACTCAGTGCCACCGGCCCGGTGGGGCGGGCCGTCGTGACCAGCGTCTGGGGCTCAGCCCCGCGCCTCGAGGGCGGGACGCTGCTGGCCACCCAGGACGGGAGGATGGCCGGCTCCGTCTCAGGCGGCTGTGTCGAGGGCGCGGTGGTCGAGGCCATCGGCACCGCGATCCGGACGGGAGAGTCGCGGCTGATCCGGTTCACGGTGACGCATGAGCGTGCCTGGGAAGTCGGCCTGGCGTGCGGAGGAAGCATCGAGGTCTTCGTCGAACCCCAGGTCCGGCCCGAACTGCTCGAGGCGGCGCTCGGCCCCGGTGACGTGGTCGTCGCGACGGTGATCGCGGG
>Ga0315273_10003049_pt1 | contig 20122 bp, 10 predicted proteins | sample YL17G02_0_MG_FD_205753 | JGI IMG/M metagenome (GOLD analysis project Ga0315273, IMG submission 205753) | Sediment microbial communities from Yellowstone Lake, YNP, Wyoming, USA - YL17G02_0 | ecosystem: Environmental > Aquatic > Freshwater > Lake > Sediment | place: USA: Wyoming | collected...
CCATCAGGTTGGGCGGAGGACTTGCACCTCCAAGTGACCAAACATGCTCGGCACACAAAAAGAGGCCCCCGGCTTTTCTGAGCCGGGGGCCAGTCTGGATGGCGCCCTACGCCTGCGTACGCTTCACGTTCTCCGCTTTGGGACCTTTCGGACCTTTGGTCACGTCGAACTCCACCTCTTCGCCCTCGGCCAGGGTCTTGAAGCCCTCGCCCAGGATGGCGGTGTGGTGGACGAACACGTCCGTGCCATTGTCCTGTTCAATGAATCCATAGCCCTTCTGATCATTGAACCACTTCACTTTTCCTCGAGCCACAGAACAACTCCTTGCGGTCTTCCCGGTACTGGTTACCAAGGTCCCTCGCCGGGAAGCCCCAACAGAACCCTTGGTTTGTGGCCGCCGCTCGGTGGCCTTCCGCCCGAACAGGCCGACAATGACCGACGTTCGGACGGTCTCTGATGCAGGATACTACGACCTCCGCCACAGCCTGTCAATAACAAATGCCGAAATATCGGCCGCGAATTGCCGACCCGAAAAACCCTCACATTGTGGGCTTTTCGACGGCTTTTCGGCTGCACACGCCCGGCAAGCCAGGCGGCTGATCCTACAACGCCACTTCACCTCGCGCGGTGGGTCTCTCGCCACGGCGAGTATTCGACCTGACCCACCGCACGGCAATTGCCCCCCAGCGGCGAGATAACGCAGGTGCGCGGCGGGTCGGGAGACCCGCCGCGCGAAGTGGCGTTGTAGGGCTAAACGCCATTCTTGTCGTCCTTTTCCGCAGCGCCGCCCGCGGCGAACATGGCCGGGACACCCAGGCCCAGCAGGGCCGCCAGCCGGCTCGGGAAGTACCGGAAGACCAGCGTCCGCGTCCGCAGCGAATCCGGTTCACGCAAGAGCCGGCTCAGCACGGCCGCGGACGCCACGAAGAGGATCCACAGGTAGAACGTCAGCCGCAGGTCCACCGCGTAGCCGGCGTTCTCCAGCGCCGTGACCAGCCACCCGCCCACCAGCGGCATCGGCGCCGACACGACGCCGATGAACACGTTGTACGCGGCAAACTGGACCGACCGCCCCTCCGGCCGCGAGACCTTGTACATCATCGTGTTGATCGCCACGTTCACGGCCGCCGCCCCCACGCCGCAGACGAAGTTGCTCCACGGCAGCAGCCAGTAGGCGGTGGCCGCGGCCTTCGGCGGAATCGCCAGCCAGATAAGCCCGCACGGGGCCATGACCGACAGGCCGAGCGTCAGGATCGGCCGGCACCCGAAGCGGTCCACCAGCCTCCCCCACAGGGGCGACGCCAGGAGCATCGCTGCCACGAAAACCGAATTCAGCAGGCCGAGGCCGAAGAAGTTCAACCCCACGTCGCGCAGCAGGTACGCCGCGTTGAACGGCCCGGCGACGCTCCCCAGCGCCAGCACCGCGTGCACGATCGCCAGCATCACGAAAGGCCGGCTGCGGAACGCCTCGCGCACCAGCCGCAGGAACGGCCGCGGCGCGCCAGCGCCGGGCAGCGGACAGTCGGGCTGCGGGAGGTTCAGGCCGGCGGCCGTCAGGCCGAAGAGGCTCCCGAAGAAGAAAAGGGCGGTGAAGGCGAACAGCCCGTGCGCCTGGACGAAATCGAGGAACCCGCCTTCGGCAATCGCGAACGCCGCCCCCACGATCCCCGCGAACATGCTGCAATACCCGAAGAACCGGCCGCGGCGCGCCGCCGGGATCAGCTCCCCGATCCAACTGCCGCGGGCGTTGTTGGCGAACTGCCCGGCCACCGTTACCAGGATGATCACGCCGATCAGCACGGCGAACCGTTGCGCCAGGCTTAGCGACGTCTCGAAGAACGGAATGCCGGCAATCAGGAACCAGCAGAGCGGCGTCACGAACGCAAACACAACGGTGAGGCGCTTGCGGCTCACCTGGCGCTCCACCAGGAAGGCCGCGAGGAATTGGAAGACCACGAAGAACTGCGGGGCGGTCGCAAGGAGGCCCAGCAGCACGTTGTCGGCTCCCAACCGCATGGCGAAGCCGATGAGGAACATGCCGCCGGTGCTGGCGGCAAAGACGGCGCCCAGCATCATCTGGGCGTAGCTCAAGCGGATCGCCCGCTCGACCTGCGGGGCCGAGGGCGATGGTATCGGTGCGACGCTTCGCTTAGGTTCAGTCATCCTTCTCAGGCGCCCGTAGCGGCGCCTGCTATCGCTCGTGGGCACGAGGCCCCTCCGCACCCGAGCCGAGGCCGACCTCGTGAAACCCCACCTCACACTACCCATATCCGGGCGTTGCTGCAATGGGCAACTGAACACGCGCCCAGCAAGCTGGGCGGCTAACCAAGAAGCGCCGATCGCCCTTGCCGTTCGCCGTTCAATCCGCAATCCGCAATTGATTGACCCGTGGCGCTTCACTCGCTACATTGACCGTTCGTACGCTCGTCGAACCCACGCACACAATCGAATCGAGGGCGCCATGGAGATCATCACGTACAAGGGCTGGCAGCGCAACGTCCGTCTTGCCAATGCAAAGCTCGAGCTCATCGCCACGCTCGACGTCGGGCCGCGCATCATCCACCTGGCGGTGCCCGGCGGCAAGAACGTTATGAAGAACTACGCCGACCAGCTCGGCAAGGCCGGCGAGTCGGCCTGGCAGATCCGCGGCGGCCACCGCCTGTGGTTCGCCCCGGAAGACCCCGTGGCCACGTACTTCCCCGACAACGGGCCGGTCGAGGCCATCCGCCTGCCGAAAGGCGGCCTCCGCCTGCGCGCCGCCGTCGAGAAGCCCAACGGCATCCAGAAAGAGATCGACCTCTTGCTCGACGCCAAGGCCCCGCACGTCCGGCTCGTGCACCGCATCCGCAACGTGGGGCGGAAGCACGCCTGCCTGGCCCTGTGGGCCCTGTCGGTGATGACGCCCGGCGGCACGGCGATCTTCGGCCTGCCGCCGCGCGGCAGCCATCCGAAGGACCTTCTGCCGAACCAGTCGCTCGTGCTCTGGCCCTACACCGACCTGGCCGACCCGCGCGTCACTTTCGGCACCCGCGCGATCCTGGTGGCCCAGAACCCGCGGGCCAGGAAGCCGTTCAAGCTCGGCCTCTCGAACCCCGAGGGCTGGGCCGCCTACGCCGTCCACGGCTGCCTCTTCGTCAAGCGATTCGCCTTCGACCCCCAGACCTGCTACCCCGACATGGGCTGCAACACCGAGCTCTTCACGAACGCCGACATGATGGAGGTGGAGTCGCTGGGCCCCCTGGCCTGCCTCGCCCCCGGCAAGCAGGCCGAGCACGTTGAGGACTGGTACCTCGCGCCGGGCGTGCCGGCGATCCGGACCGAGGCCGACGTGGACAAGCACGTCCGGCCGCTGCTCAAGAAGCTCATTTGAAGGATGCAGGCCGGGCGGGCCGCGGCTTGTCATTCGCCCGAGCCCGCCGCGGGAGCGGCGGGAGATTCCCTCATGTGACAGTTCCCGATGCTTCCGCGGCGGGCTCGAGTTTCTGCGCGGCCTCATGAACGACATCGCCCAAGTTGAGATTCGCCCTGCCCGCCTGCGGGACGCCGGGCCCCTGGCGGCATTCCACGAGGTCGCGCCACCCCCGCCGGGCGGCGCCGAGACCGCCGACCCCATCTACATGACCGACCTCCGCGCCCGCGTGCTGGCCGTCTCTGGCGGCGCGATCGTCGGCACCTGCCGCTACCTGGGCGCCGCCGGGCACTGCGCCGTCGTGCCGGCGCCGCGGCTGCTGGAATGGGACGAGGCCCTGGCCGCGAGGCTCCTCCGCGCCGCCGCGGCGCACGCCCTGCGCCGGCATCGGGCCCGGCTCATCCAGGCGATCGCGGAGCCGGAGGGCACGAGCCCGCTGGCCGCGGCCATCGAGCAGGCCGGCTTCGACCGGCTGGCCGTCCTCTCCTACATGCGGCGGCCGATCCGCTTCGAAGACAAGCTCCTGGCGCCGCCGGCGGGCCTGGAGTGGCGCCCCTACTCGATCTTCCGTCACAGTCTCTTCGCCCGCACCATCCTGCGGACCTACCGCGACAGCCTGGACTGCCCGAAACTCGCGGGCCTGCGGCCGATCGACGACACAATCGCCACACATAAACATACGGGCACGTTTTCATCCCGGACGTGGCGGCTGGCGATGGCGGGGGGCGACCCCATCGGCGCCGTCCTCGTCAACGAGAACCAGGGCCGGGGGGACCTCGTGTACCTGGGCGTGGCGCCCGAGGCACGGGGGCGCGGCATCGGGCGGGCCCTGATCGAGCGCGGCATCCGCGATACGGCCGAGATGGGCCTTCCGCAGATGGGCCTGGCCGTCGACGTGGGCAACACCCCGGCGCTCCGGCTGTACGAGCGCACCGGCTTCCATGAAGTCCGCCGGCGGCTGGCATACTTCATCCCCGCCGACAGGCTGGAAACGTTGGCCAAAATGTAGGGGCACGGCATGCCGTGCGCACGTGTTCAGCGTGGGTGGCACGGTCACGCGCCGTTGCGTGACTGTGCTTGCTCCCCCATGTGACCGTGCACGGCCACGCAACAGCGCGTGGCCGTGCCACCCGGCGGTCTGGTGTGACGCCGAACACGGTCACGCCGCTGCCCCTGTGTAAGTATCGCCATACTGCGATTCTTACGCCACCGTCACTTCCTTGCACAGGTACACGTCCTGGACGGTGTTGAGCAGCTTGATCCCCTCGTCCATCGGCCGCTGGAAGGCCTTGCGCCCGGTGATGAGGCCGGTGCCGCCGGCCCGCTTGTTGACGACCGCCGTGTGGACGACATCGGCGAAATCGTCCTTGCCCGCCTCGCCGCCGGAGTTGATGAGGCCCGCGCGGCCCATGTAGCAGTTGACCACCTGCCACCGCGTCCACTCGATCGGGTGGTTCGGCACCAGCTGGTCGTAGAGCCGCTTGTCGGTCCGCCCGAACTTCGTGGTCTTCGAGAGGGCCGGGTACCCGCCGTTGCACGCCGGCGCCTTCTGCTTGATGATGTCGGCCTCGATCGTCACGCCCATGTGGTTCGCCTGGCCCGTCAGGTCGGCGGCCAGGTGATAGTCGGCCTCGGGCGTCTTGAACGCGTTGTTCCGCAGGTAGCACCAGAGCACGGTGAACATACCGCGCCGGTGGGCCTCCTTGAACGCCTGGCTCGCCTCCCAGATCTGGCGGCGCGACTCCTCGGAGCCGAAGTACACCGTCGCCCCGACGCCGGCCGCACCCATCCAGTACGCCTGCTCGACGTCGCCGTACATCGTCTGGTCGTACGTGTTCGGGTACGTCAGGAGCTCGCTGTGGTTCAGCTTGACGATGAAGGGGATCTTGTGGGCATATTTCCGCGCGACGGCCCCCAGCACGCCGAGCGTCGAGGCCACGGCGTTCGCCCCGCCCTCCAGGGCCAGCCTGACGATGTTCTCCGGGTCGAAGTACAGCGGGTTCGGAGCGAACGAGGCCGCGCCGCTGTGCTCGATCCCCTGGTCGACCGGCAGGATCGAGAGATACCCCGTCCCCGCCAGCCGGCCCGTGCCGAAGAGGCGCGAGAGTTGGCCCAGCACCGGCGAGGGCCGATCGGTCTTCTGGCAAACGCGCTCGATGAAGTCCGGCCCGGGCAGGTGCAGGAGGTCCTTCGAGATTCCTTTCGCCTGGTACGCCAGGAGCGAGTCGGCGTCGGCGCCGAGGTGCGTGCGGATCTGGTCGATGACGGCCATGGTTTTCTCCTTGGGGGCAGCTCCAGAGACAGCGCGGCCCGGCCGGGCCGTCCTGTGGGCATGCATTCCCCTACGCTCGACTATACTTGTCCTGCCAAGCGCCGGTCAACCGTCCTCACATATCGGCGCACCGTGATGGGATTGCCCCTCTCCCGGCGCTGGCAGGCCTTGACGCCCGCGGGCGCGGCTCGTAGCGTATCCTCATGGACTTGCGAGGCGGGCGGCGGGGCCCTTGCATGCTCAGCACTGTCATTCCGAGCGAGCGCAGCGAGTCGAGGAATCTCGCCGTGGTCGTTGCCGTTCGGACTGCCGCACGGCGAGACCCCGCGACTCGCTGCGCTCGCTCGGGGTGACAGCACGAAGGATGTGTTTCGAACTCAAGACAAGGGTCACGCGGCGGGGCGCCTGACCCGCCGCGCTAACGCCATGGAGGCCTACGTGAGACCGATCGCGCCTGTCGTCGCTCTTCTGGCCCTCCTGCTGCTGCCCCGCACCGCGCCCGCCGCCGAGGAGCGCCTCGTCGAGGATTTCGACGCCACGTGGCAAGCCGGCCGCTGGGCCTTCTCGAACGGCCAGGAGTTCCCCGGCGCGAAGGGCGCGTTCGAGAGGTCCGCCGATGCCGCCCACGGCGGCCAGTCCGGCGGAAAGCTCTCCTTCGACTTCTCCGGCGGCGGCGCCTACGTGGCCGCGGTCCTGCGTCTCGACAACGCGCCGGAGATCGCCGCCGTGCGGCTCTGGATCAAGAAGCCTCGCGGCAACCACCTCACGTTCCGCTACAGCGATGGCACCGGCCAGACCGTGCAAAGGGGGTTCCTCGCCCCCGACGACAAGTGGGCCGAGGTCCTCATCCCCATGACCGGCTGGACCGGCCACTGGGGCGGCGCCAACGACGGGCGGCTTCACGGCCCGCCGAAGATGATCGCCTTTCTCGTCGAGAACAACGGGCAGCTCCAGGGCGCCGTGCTCCTGGACGACATGCGGATCATCGCGGGCAAACCCGAGGAAGGAGCGGGCATGATCACCTCCGAGCATGCGGCCGTGCGGTTCTCTCCCGAGGAGCAGTGGTGCCTCCAGGTCCACGGCGGCGGCGCCGGCGAGACGAAACTGGATGGCCGCACGTGGCGGTTCGATTTCACCAAGGGCGCGAAGTCCATCGGCACCTCGCCGCGCGAGTTCTCGATCCTGGGGATGCCCAAGGAGTTCCGCATTCGCGCCCGCGGCAAGGCGCCGGCCCACCCGGTGCGGGTGACGCTGGCAACGCACTTCATGACCTTTGAGAAGACCGTCGGCCTGTTCGCCGACGCCGCCGACGGCACGTGCGAGCTTGTCTTCCAGGCCCCGCCCGGCGAGGGATGGACGTGGCACGGCGGCGAGAACGACGGCAAGATCCACGGCCCGCTGCGCCCGCGAGGCATCTTCCTCGATGCCGCGGACCGGAGCGATGCCGGCGAGCTTGAGCTCCTCGACGTTCGCGTCAAGACCCAGTGCGCGCTGGACCGGGCGTGCGTTCTCCTTGCGGAGAGGAAGGAGACCGAGGACGGCGGCGAGTTCGTCGCCGCGGTGCGGAGCCTCGCACCGAAGGAGATGGAGGGCACGATGGTCTGGACCATCCGCGACTGGGGCGGCAAGACGCTCAAGGAGGGCAGCGCGAAGGTGACGATTCCTGCCGCCGGAGAGCCGGTCCAGGTGCGGGCCGCGCTGCCGGCGGCGGGGCACAAGTTCCTGGAGGCCGAGTTCACGCTCGACGCCCCCGGCCAGGTCATCCCGCCGGCGCAGGCGTATCACACCGCGCCGATTGAGCCGCACGGCTCGGTCCAGCTCGACCCGGCGTCGCCCTTCGGCATGGGCCTCTACCTGTGCCGGTATCCCGGCAACGAGGCGGGCCTGAAGGAGATGGACCGCGCCGCCCGGATCGCGCAGGAAGCCGGGGTCAAATGGTCGCGCGAGGACTTCGGCTGGGGCCGCATCGAGACGGCCAAGGGCAAGTTCGACTGGACCTTCTACGACGCCCTGGTCGCGACCGCCCGGCGCCGCGGCATCAGCCTCTACGGCCTCCTGGGCTACTGGCCCGGCTGGACGAAGCCCTACACGCCCGAAGGGATCGAGGATTACTGCCGGTTCGCCGCGGTCGCCGCCGAACGGTACAAGGGCGACATCCGCCACTGGGAAGTATGGAATGAGCCAAATATCTTCTTCTGGCAGGGCCCGCGCGACATGTACGCGGACCTCCTGAAGCAGGCCTACGCGGCCATCAAGAAGGCGAACCCCCAGGCCCTGGTCCTCGGGTGCTCGACGGCGGGCATCGACTCGAAGTTCATCAAGCGGACGATGGAACTGGGCGCCCCGTTCGACATCCTCACCATCCACCCCTACCGCACGACCTTGAGCGACGGGCAGTTCATCGACGATCTCAAGAAGGTCGCCGACCTGGCGAAGCGGCCCGACGGCACGGTGCGCGAGGCGTGGATCACCGAGATGGGCTGGGGAACCTACGCCGCCCACAACGGCCCCGCCCAGGATTTCCAGGTGACCACCCAGCGGGACCAGGCGCGGCTGCTGGCGCGGGCGTACCTCGACGCCATCGCCTCGAGCGTCTCGCCGAACATCTCGTGGTACGACTTCCGCAACGACGGCGACGACCCGTTCAACTTCGAGCACAACATGGGGATCGTGACGCGCGACTTCAGCCCCAAGCCGGCATACCGGGCCTTCGCGACGATGACCCAGGCGCTCCAAGGCAAGCGGATCGACAAGATCCTGGACCTCGGCAAGGACGTGGTCGCCTACCGGTTCGCCGATGCCGCCGGCAAGAATGCCGTGATCGCCGTGTGGGGCCTGCGCGAAGATCGCGATGTCTCGATCCCAGTGTCAACGAACCGCGCGGTGGGCATCGTGGACCTGATGGGGAATCGTACGAGCCTGATGCCCAAGGACGGGAAACTCGCCGTTTCCGCCAAGGCCGAGACGCCGGCGTTTGTACTCATGCCGGAATAAAGCCGAGTGGCATGGCCACAGCCTGCCCGCCGCGGCGGGCGCCGTTGCGTGGCCATGTCGCTCATGGCGCGCGGGCACCCGTGGCCATCACGACTTGACATGACCGCCGCGGCCGGCCACGCGCCCAGCAAGCTGGGCGGCTAAATGGCCCGCGCCGTTGTCTTTCTCTTTTCAATCCGCAATCCGCAATCCGCAATCGGCTGCGGTCTCGGCCTACATACCCGTAACGCGGCACCCTCCGACAGCGACATCAGTTCCATCGGCCATCCTGAACGGCTTGTCGCCGAAGTTCACGGTCACGGTCACCCCGCCCGCGAACGCGGTCTGCTGGACGCTCCGGTCGGGCGTCAGGAACCGGTGGTCGGTCATCTCGGCGTAGCCGACGGCTCGGGCCACGGGGCACGTGGCCCTGTAGCTTTGGGCGAAGCGGTCTTTCTGCTCGCCCCACAGCTTGCGGTTGAACATGAACATGGGCGGCGTGCCGTAGAGGGCGTTGAACAGGTCGCGCTTATCCCATAGAGATGGCAACTTGTTATTATAGTCGCCCCAGTACCACTGGGCCACCACGGCGTCGTGGTACACCAGCTCCCACAGGGGCAGGCGGTAGGCGTGGCCGAGCTGGAACTTCGCCACGTCGGGCGGCACGTCGGTGAAAATCTTCTGCATCGCGCGGCCGGAGTCCGGCACGCGGTACGGGCCGAGGCTCAGCATCCCCTCAAAGTAGTGCAGGTACGGCACCGACGCGTCGTGCCCCGTCTCGCAGCCCGTCACCAGCTTGAACTTGCCCGACACGAGGGCCAGCAGGTCCATCTTGTAGCGGCGGCTCTCGGACCGCGTCATCGGGTGATCGGGGCTGTAGCACTCGCGCCACGGCGAGGCGGTCGTGGTGTCGATGAACCGGCAGCGGTACGGGTGGTCCTTCAGGTCGGCGGGAATCCGCCGCTCGGCGTATGGCGGGGCCTGCTTGTCACACAGGGTGCCGCAGGGGATCCGCGTGCCGTCCTTCGCCTCGACCTCCCATCCGCGGACCCAGTCGCCGCCGGCGCCGATCATCAGGTCCTTCGGCCACGCCTCGGTGGTCCAGTCGGGATGGGTGCCGCGAAGCAGCTTGAAGCTCTCCGGGTTCATCACGTCCTGGTAGATATCATAACGGCTCGTCAGGACGCCCGGCATCGCGTTCAGTGCCCGCAGGTTCTCGGGAGACTGCGCATTGGACCACAGGATCCGCTCGATGCCCGCCTCCTGCATCTCGCGGACGATCGCCGGCGCGTCCTTGTCCCAGCACCAGACGTTCACCGCGCCGATGAGCAGGTCAACCGCGGGGACCTCCTTGCGCTTCTCGGCGAGGGTCTTGAGGAGCCCGATCTTCCTGGCGTACTCGCGGTACCGCTTGCACATCGCCACGTGGCCGCCGTCGCCGAAGAAGACGTAGCGCAGCCGCCGCTCGTAGCCGAACCGGCCCTTCTGGCTCTCCCACTCCGGCGCCACGACGAGCCGTCCGCCGGCGCGGGCGATGCGGATCGAGGCGTCGTCGGGCGTCTCGAGGATCGCCATCTGGCCCGCGCGGCCGTCCGTCACGCCCCAGAAGGCCATGCAGATGCCGTGGCCGCCGTAGGCCACGAGGTGCATGGGCCGGATCGTCGCGTCATCCACCGGGTACGAGATGCCCTCGTTCATCGGCACCACGAGGTAGGCGGGCGGGCCGGCGACGAAAGGCTGGGGGAACGCGAGCGGCGCCGCCATCTCGCCGTCGGCCGAGAGGGTGACGGCCACCTCGGGCAGGTCGCCGTCGAGGGCGATCGCGCCCCGGCCCTCGAGGCCCGAGGCCACGTGCATCCACTCGAACTCGATCCGCTGGGCCGCCGCCTTCGCTGCGGTGAGCACGAGGTCCTGCCTCAGCCGCTGCTGGCGCCACGTCTTGCCCGCGCGCTTGTCCTCGACGGCCAGCGTCGCGTCGGCGGTGGAGAGCGTCACGGCGAGGAGCTTGTTCGCCACCGAAACCTCCGCCGCCATGGCGCCCCGGCCCATCGCTTTCACGTTGCCCTCCTTCGAGATCGCAAAGCTGTCGAACCAGACCGTGGCCGGGCCGTTGCCGATGACTCGAGGCTGCACGGCCGCCACGTCGGCAGGTATGACGAACCGCGACTCGAGGGTCTGCCAGCCATCGCGGGCCCGCGCCGTGCGGCCGCCGTAGACCCACTCGATGACCTTGCCGGCGGCGTCGTGGGTGGTTACGCAGAGGGTCGTGCTGCCGGCGCCCTGGACCTTGACGCGGCACTTGAGCTTGAAGATGTCGCCCGGCTCGACGGTGAGGCGCTCCTTGCGCGTGAGGCTCCAATCCTGCGTGCCGGTGTGCTCGACGCGGATGACGGGCGGCTGCCCGGCGGCCGCTTCATTGTCGACGACCGCGCGCGCCGCGCCGGTGTCGCGAGACCAGAGCGGCAGCCACGGCGCCGTCGAATCGGCGGCGGCGAGGCACAGAGCGGGGAAGGCAAGAATAGTTCCAAGGATGACCGCGCGCATCGCCATGACGCACCCTCCGGAAGAACGAAGTCCTGCCCGGTGAATCTCGTGACCCGTCGGGCCAAGCGGGCGACTCGTGCTCCGTCACCATCAATTAACGCGACAGCGCTACATTCACCTTCGTGCGCGGCGGCTCTGCTGACCCGTACGTGTCTAGCGTGTTCCGTTCATGCTGTCACCCCGAGCGAGGTCGCTGCGGCGACCGAGTCGAGGGGTCTCGCTGTGCGAATGTCCGAACGGCAACGACCACAGCGAGATTCCTCGACTCTTTTGCGCTCGCTCGGAATGACAACGCCAAACGCATACGCTCTCCTGACCCGCCGCACAAACCCGTATCCAGCGCTGCCATATCAGGGGGTGCTTCCGGCGCCTGGCGCGGCTGGCGGCACGGGCTGCCCGACGGCTGGCGGCGCAGGAGGCTCGGCCGGCGGGGCCGACTGCTGAGCCGCCGCCACCACCTGCTTCAGGAGCGCCTGGCACCCCTTCTGGAGGTCCGCCTGGGCCCGGCGCGGCGCCTCCTGGGCGAGCTTCTGCTCCATCGCACGATCGTTGGCGGCCGCACAGGCCTCCTTGAGGTGGCAGTCGCCCGTGGCCGTGCCGAGGACGGTCCCCGTGCGGGTATCGACCAGCACCGCCTGCATCACGGTCCGGTGCTCGTAGGTGTTGCCGGGGGCCAGCCACAGGCCGACGAGCGTCCAGTACAGCAGGGCCGCGTTATTGTAATTATCTATCTCGGTATCTGATTGGAGGTACACCAGGAGCAGCCCGCAGCCGCGCTGGGCGGCCGCCCCGCGCAGGTCGTACAGTTTCAGGCCCGACCCGCTCACCGCCACCGAAGGGATCGCCTGGACGCCGGTGATCGGCGCCAGGCCCGCCACGACCTTCTGCCACTCGGCCACCTCTTCCGCCCCGAGCGGCCGCAGGCCCGCCCGCCGGCCCACCATGCCCAGGTCGGCCACCGCCAGGCAGGTCGGCAGCCGGACCGGCTCCTTGGCGTCGAGGAGCTTGCCGGCCGGCGCGTCGGTCGTAGCCTTCTCAACGGCGGCCGCCTGGCTCGGGTCTTCGATCACGCCGGTGCGAGACAGCCGGACCGGCTCGCCCATCTGGCGGTGGGTCGCACAGCCGGCGACGGCCGCGGTCAACAGGATCAGGGAAAGAACGCTCCGCATAACGTTAACCTTTCTCCGGCGGCGCAGGATAGCACCGGGGCCGACGGGTGCAACATGAAAATGGCGCCGGGGGATTGTGTCATGTAGGCCGGGGCAACGCCCCGGCAATCACTGGCGCGGGGTCGGCAGGATGCCGGGGCGTTGCCCCGGCCTACCTAACGCGCCGCCTGCTTGAGGGGCTCCGCGGGCTTGTACGGGTACACCTTCTCGCCCTTGAGGATCGCCCGGCGGACCTGGGCCTCGATGCGGGCGCGCTCCTGGTAGCGGGCCTCGCGCTGGGCGTCCTTGCCATCGATGACGAAGCCGGGCATGTCCTCGCGCGGACGCTCGGCCAGCATCTTCCTGCCGGCCTCGATGATGGCCAGGGCCTCGACGTACTTCGGGTCCGACTTGTCCTGGAAGCCCGCCAGGCACCGGCTGAGCGCGGGACGGGTCAGGTTGACCTGCGTGTCGCCGTCGTGGCCGGCAATCTTCACGCCCGTCAGCTCCGACAGCCGCTTGAGCTGGGCGTTGTCGAGCGGGCTTCGGCCGTAGAGATTGTCGGGGTAGACACTCGAGTAGGCCGGGTAGTACGGGGCATTCAGATCAATCCATGTGACGAGGCGGTCGAAACCCTCGTTGCTGAGTCTGGCGCGCGTGCCGCCCGCGAGAATGTACTTGATGAGCGGGCTGGCGTGCGCGCCCCACGAGTACGGCGCCTGCACTTCGGCTGGACCCGCCCCCACGACCTTCAGGTACGGCTTGGTCCACAGTTCGTGGTACGACGCGTTGAACGCCAGGCCCCGATCGCCCGCCAGGACGAACTTGGCGGCGGCCTTGCCGCCGAAGTCGTGACAAGGCATGCAACTCTTGTCGAAGACCGGCTGCACCTCCTCGGTGTAGGAGAACATCCGCGGCAGGCCGTACCACGGCTCGAGCGGGCGCGGCGGGCGGCGGAGGGCCTCGCGGCCGCCGGTCGGCACGGTCGAGAGGCGGTACTCGTGGCAGCCGACGCAGCCGGCGGTCTCGCCGGGCCGCAGCATCGTGCCGCTGCGCATCGACTGGATCATCATGCCGTTCTCATCGAGGAGCTGGAAGTACACGAACCGGTCCGACGGGACCTCGAAGTACGCCGAGCCGTCGGCCTCCACCGCCGCGCTGCCGAGGATGCGCTTGGCGTTGAAGTCGTGCCAGTTCACGCCGGGGCACTCGACCCCCTGCCCGCTCCACTCGGTGTGGGTCCAGAACCGCTTCTCCACCACCTCGACGACCCGTAGCGACTTGACCGCCCCCGGCTTCACGCGTTCCATGCCGCTGCCCATGTACACGTTGTAGACGTAGAAGGCGCCCTCGCGGCGCTCGAAGTTGACGCGGTCGGGGATGACGGGCGGGACGGGGCGCGGGCCGAGCGGCATGGCGTCGAAGCAGCCCGGCGGCTCGGCGTGGACGAGGACTTCGTTGCCGAAGACGTCGACGAGGTAGATGCCCATCTCCTCGCCCTTGCCGGTCTGGCGCGAGCAGAGGAAGTACTTTGAGCTCAGCGGCCGCGGGTCCTCGAACTTGGGGCTCGTGCGCCCGTACGTGTCGAGGTCGCCCTTCATCACCCAGTCGATGGTGGCGGCGGGCCAGGTGCGGAGGACCGGCGGGCGGCCGTCCACGCCGAGGCGCCGGTCGATGATCGCCAGGGCGCCCCACGGCCGGTCGTGGCAGGCGACGAAGACGGCCATCGCCTGGTCGCCGCCCGCGCCGGGGAGGACCTGCGCGTCGATCACGCCGCCGGGGCAGCGCGTGTTGTTGCCCCAGTAGAGGGCGTGGTTCGTGCCATCGGGGTTGCAGGTCCACAGGCCCTGGGCGTCGCCGAAGTTGCGGTCGACGTATTCCCAGCGGTCGTAGAGGATGCGGCCGTCGGGAAGCAGAGACGCGTGGCCCTCGTGGAGGGTGCTCTTGCCGATCTGGTGCGGGTTGGCGCCGTCGGCGTCCATGCGGAAGAGGTTGCCCATGATGTGACGGTTGCATCCGCAGTATTTCGGCTCGCGCGTGGACGTAAAGACGATCCGGCCGTCGGGCAGGTACAGCGGGTCGATGTCGGCGAGGTCCGGGCCGAAGGTGAGCTGGCGCAGGCCCGTGCCATCGGCGCCGACCTCGTAGAGGTGGTAGTTGTCGTCGATGCTCTTGCGCATGGAGAAGACGATGCGGCGGCCGTCGAAACTCACCTCCGGGTCGCGGACCATGCCGTCGCGGGCCTCGACAAGTGTGGTCACCTTGCCGCCGGCGCCCAGGTCGAGGCTTTTCAGCGCCCCGTTCTTGCGGAAGGACCGGGTGTTGATCTCATGGGTCTGGAAGAACGTCTCGGTGTTGTGATGGTCGGGCGCGTACTGCGGCCGCGCAACGAAGACGATGGGTTGGCCGCTCGCCAGGGGGTTGGCCAGAAGGGCCTCGCGGGCGAGGGCGTCGAACTCGGCCCCGAGCGCGGCTTTCTCGGCCGCAGGCGCGTCCTTGAGGCGGCGCTCAAGGTTATCGAGCTTCGCGAGGTATCCCGCCGCACCGGCGTAGCGCTCGCCAACGGTGGCCGCCAGATCCTGGATCGCCGCCCGGAGGGTGTCGGGCGTCTGCCCCAGAACGCGCGACGAGGCGGCGCTCAGGGCGGCCAGAACTGCGAGCAGGAGCAGGATGAGCCTTGGCATCGGTTCCCCTCAGTAGCGCTGGGTGGCGACGTTGTCCGCTTAAACCGCCCGGATGGAGAAAGGGGGACGCGCAAATGCCCCACGGCCGGGCCACCCACCAACTCGACATCACGCCGCAGACGGAGGACGGAGGTCGGCCGCCAGAGGATCCAGCGACTCTTTCGGCTTCAGGGCTGCGCCGGCGGCGGCGCCTGGGAAGCGGTCTTGACCTCGTTCGCAGTGATGGCACGACTGTAGATGCGCATGCCTGCAATCCGCCCATGGACCTGGTACGACGGCGCCGGGCCGCCGCTGTATTGTCCGACATGGAGCGGGCTGTCCCACGGAGCCCGGCTCGCCTCCCCCTCCTTCTCGCCCACCCGGAGGCCGTCCTGGAACAGGCGGGCCACGTGCCCATCGAACGTGCCAACCAAATGGGTCCACCGGCCCGTTGCGGGCCTGCCTCCATCGCAGTCGATCCCCCCCACGTGCCAGCGCCAGCCGGAGCCTAACCGCTGGATAAACCAGCCCGCCTTCTGCCACAAGCCGCAACTGACGATGACCGGCATCGGGGTCTCCTGGCTGATCTCGACCCAGCACTCGACCGAGAGGCGTCCGGTCCCGGCCAGGTCGAACTCCGGGCGATGGTCGAACGTCACGTGTCCGCCTTGCCGAAGGTCCAGCGCGGACTCGGCCATGGAGGCCTTGCCGTGCATCGTTCCGCGGGCGGCGCCTCCGGCCAGGAGTGCCGCGTCGGCGGTGCGGGCGAGTGCCGCCGCAAAGACGGGTTCCCGGGGCTGCGGCAGCGGGACCGCCACAGCGGCTTCCGTCGCCGTCCCCTCGGCGCCGCGCGGGCTCACGGCCCGCACGACGTACGCGTAGCGGACGCCCGCGGCGGCTTCCACGTCGCTGTAGACCGCCTGAGTGATCGGCTGGCTCGTCATCCGCTTGAGGTCGGCGGCGCCGGCCTCGGCGCGGTAGACGTTATAGCGGCGCCTGGCACCGGGCGGCGCCTGCCAGGTCAGTTCGACGGCGCCCGGTGCAGAGACGGCCTTGAGGCCGACGGGGGCGGCCGGGGCGACGGGTTCAGGCACCGTCACGTCGGCGCGGACGGGCTTGCTGCACTCACCGCGCGACTCCAGGAGCACGGCGTAGTGGTGCTTGCCCGGCGCGGCGTCGGCATCCCCATACTCGAAGAGCTGTGTGGCCGCGATCTTCGTTTCCGCATCCGGGGTGAAGTCGGCCTGCGCGCTCCGGTGCACCTCGGCCCCCAAGCCGATCGTGCGGGCCGAACGCTCCCAAGCGAGGTGCACCACACCATCGGTGTCGACGCTGGCGGCCAGCGACGGCGGCGGATCGGGCAGCGGCGGGGGGACCAACTGGCGGCAGGCGCCCGCCACCCTTTCCGCGCCAGGCATGTCGACGCGAGGCGCCGCGAGCGCCCGCTCGCGTCCCTGGCGGATGATCTCCAGCATGTTCTGGTAGTGCGGATCGGCCGTCGAGGTGAACGTTATGACCGCCGCCGCGTCGGCCGGCGCCGGGGACGGAGTCTGCGGCTTGAACGCCTCCAGCGGCTGAACGGCATGCGCGTAGCCGTTCCACAGCATGCGAACCCGCTGCCGGCGGGGATCGACCTGGCGGTCGCGGCAGAGGCTTGCCCCCAGGCCCTGGCCGCCCTGGGCCAGAGGCGCCCGCAGGATGCGGCTGAGCTCAGGACGTTCAAGGTTGAACCAATCGTCCTCGAACGGAGCGGTCGGCTCCCCGTGGCAGCGCCCGCACCCGGCCGCCTGCATTTCGCGGACGAGCGCCGCCTTGATGCCCCCCCACGCCTGGTTGGCGCACCCGTGCTTCGAGTAGTCCCACGTGCCGTGGTAGAGGCCGTTGGAGTCGATCCAGGCCATGACGAGGTCGCGCTGGCGGCGCGAGAGGTCCGGAAGGCGGCCCTCGTGGCCGTCGACAAGGATCTTCGCCAGGGGCGCGGCGCCGGAGCCGTGCGCCCGCGGCGCGAAGACCGGGACGGACCACAAGGCCGTCCCGTTCATGCAGTCGATGCCGGCGATCAGGTGGGCCGTGAGCTGCGTGGTGCGCCGGCTGGTCAGGTTCTCGTAACTAATGTTGAAATGTTCAGTCCATCCGCCCGCCAGGTCCAGCCCGCCACCAAAGCCCTTCTCGCCGCCATGACAACTCACGCAGCGCTCGTCGAGGACCGGCTGGACCATGGACGGGTAGTCGAGGAAACCGCTCCCCCACGATTCGTCCTGGAGGCGGCGCGGCGGCCGGCCCATCGCCGCGGGGCCGGTGCGCGGCGGAACGCCGTACTTGTACTCGTGGCATCCGACGCAGGACCGCGTGACGCCGGGGGCGGCCTGGACGAACGTCCTCATGCTCCGGATCATCCGGCCTTCGCCGTCGAGGGCCTGGAAATACACGGCCCGCCCGGACGGGACCTCGAAGTAGGCCGACCCGTCGGGCTCAACGGGCACGACCCCCAGGAAGTTCTTCGCGCTGAACGCCAAGGCGCAGCTGACGAGGAACGTCTGGTTGTACGGCTGCGGCCCGCCCGGCGTGGGCGACACGCGCGACGTCTCCTCGACGACGCGGAGCCACTTCACCTCGCCGCGCTCGACGCCGGCCAGGCCCTGGTAAATGTCCTGGACGAGGAACCGGCCGGTGCGCTTCGTGCGGTCCGTCTCGGCGGCGAGGACCGGCGGGCACGGCCGCGGCTTGACCAGCATCGGCGCATGCAGATCGATCTCGGGGTCGGCGCAGAGAATCTCGCGGCGGCCGGTGCGATCGATCGAGAGGATCGCGTTGTAGGCCTTCCCCGGAGGCCGGCCGCTGTAGAGCACCACGTCCGTGGAGAGCGGCCAGGGCTCGCAGGACTCTCCGTTGTTGTGCGTGGGCTTGTCGGGGTGCTCGAGGTTGTAGATGGCCGCCGGATCGTTCTTGCCCAGGTACGGGTCGATGAAGGCGACGCTGCCCCGCGGCGGCGAGTTGTGCGGCGCAAACGTCGCGGCCACCAGCGGACTGGCGCCGGGCACCGGACGGGCGTCCAGGACGGCTTCCGGGAAGACCATGTTGTTGGCGAACAGCGCCGTCTCGTTCGTACCGTCCGGGAAAATCGTCCACAACGACTGCACCGTGAGGGCGGTCTTATCAACGTACTCCCACCGGCCGAAGAGGATCCGGCCGTCGGGCAGCACCGAGGGATCGAACTCGTTGACGTTGTTGACGGAGATCGGATGAATGTCCGACCCATCGGCGTTCATGACGTGAAGGATGGCGACGCCGGTGTTGAAGCAGGGCACCAGGCCGCTCGGCCGGGTCGAGATGAAGACAATCCGGCCGTCGGGCAGGTAGGCCGGGGCAAAGTCATGCTGCCCGCTCAGCGACCCCTTGTACTGGTTGAGGCAGGTGGAGGGATCCGTCAGGCGCCGCAGGCCGGTGCCGTCGATCCCGATCTCATAGAGGCACGTGGACCCTCCGGCGGCGCCCTTGTAGCAGAACACCACTCGCTTGCCGTCCCAGGAAAGGTTGGGCTTGTTGTAGACGCCGGCGCCCAGGGTCCCGGGCGTGGTGGCGTCAATCACGGGCCGGATCTTCTGCTCGCCGGGGGGCGCCGAGGGGTTCTCGAGGATGTAGATGCCGCCGCCCGGCCGCCACTTGTAGTAAGTATCGTAGATGTGAATGCCTTCATCGTTGAACCTCTTGGTGAAGAGGAGCGGCGCGTCGAGCCTCTGGCGCATCGGCCGTTCGGGCGCGGAGGCCTCGGCCGCCGGGGCCGCGGCTCGGCTGGGCTCGCCAGAACCCGACGCCGCCAGAGAAAGGCCCAGCCGCGGGGCCGCACCCAGCAAGCCGAGGCACGCGATCACCCATCCTGCCCCTCGAAGATGCCGCACGCTGCCCACCTCCCTTGCAGCACACTTTGCCGCCGTGTTTCGGCGTCGCCCCGCTTGACGATAACCCGTTTCAGGAGCGGCCGAAACCGGCCTCGGCGCTATCGGGAACGTGGCCGTTCCCCGCTCCTGGATCCGGCGCCAGAGTATAAACTCCGGCTATCACGTTGCCAAGGGCCGATGCTGATTGTCCAGCCGAGCAGAACGCCAGACCGCGTCGGCGCCGAGGGCGATGTGGCGCGCGGTCACCTGCGTTGCCGCGGAGGCGGGCGTGCGCGAGAGCGCCCCGCTTTGCAGGGTCCGCCAAACGAACGCAGCCGTACCGGGCGCGGCGAGACGCGGCGGCGCAAAAAACGCCGGGCCTCCCCGAAGGAAGGCCCGGCTCGAAAGAAAATCCGGCAGCCACCTACTCTCGCCCCGAAGGACTACCATCGGCCGCAGCGGGCTTAACTGCCGTGTTCGGAATGGGAACGGGTGTGGCCCCGCGCGTAAGACCACCGGAAAATCCGGAGGCGCCGCGTCTCGCGTCGCCGATTCCAGACCAGAGACTTCGGATCTGGAATCCGAGATTGGAGATTTCAAACGGCGCCCGATATTCGATTGTAAAGAGCGATGCATCGCCGCCGAGCCACGCGGTCGTATCGGCCGCGGCTGGACGATGAAAAAGTCTGCGTCGGCAAGGCTATCCGCCTTGGACATGAACAGTGGCAAAGCGCTTGCAGGAACCACCGCCCGTCTTGGGGGCGTCCTGAGCGTGACTTCCTGCTCCCGGCGAGCCCCGCGCTTGCGCGCAGAGCCGGCAGAGAGTCAAGAATTAATGTGGTCAAGTGATTGGCCATTAGTACCGGTAAGCTCAAGAGCTTTCACTCCTTACACACCCGGCCTATCAACCTGGTAGTCTACCAGGGGCCTCTCGTCCTTGCGGACCTGGATACCTCATCTCGAGGAGGGCTTCACGCTTAGATGCTTTCAGCGTTTAGCCTTTCCGTGCTTGGCTACCCTGCAATGCCACTGGCGTGACAACAGGTACACCCTAGGCACGTGCCTCCGAGTCCTCTCGTACTAGGGAGACACCCTCTCAAGTATCCTCCGCCCACGGCAGATAGGGACCGACCTGGCTCACGCCGGTCTGAACCCAGCTCGCGTAACACTTTAATCGGCGAACAGCCGAACCCTTGGGACCTTCTCCAGCCCCAGGATGTGTTGGGCCGACATCG
>Ga0315273_10003050_pt1 | contig 20119 bp, 13 predicted proteins | sample YL17G02_0_MG_FD_205753 | JGI IMG/M metagenome (GOLD analysis project Ga0315273, IMG submission 205753) | Sediment microbial communities from Yellowstone Lake, YNP, Wyoming, USA - YL17G02_0 | ecosystem: Environmental > Aquatic > Freshwater > Lake > Sediment | place: USA: Wyoming | collected...
AAATACCCCCATGTTCCATACAAACTGAGAACCTGACATGGCTAGCCGTTTCTGGCGGGGCCTAAACTCCATCGTACCTATGAAATTCCGAAATGGCTGGCGGAGGAATCCGTTTCTTGACACAAACCGGAAGGTGGCAGTAGGATCGCCGCATGCCCAGCCTTCAAATCAAAATAGCCGTTTCCCTTTCCCTGGTCTTTTGCGGCTGGATTTCCGCCGCAGAGCAGCCCGTCACCTCCGCACGTTTCGCCGCACGGGCGTTCCCCGTCCTTCCGATTGAAGAATCGTACACGTTCCACCAGTTGATGAGCCAAGGCGGTGAGAAGCTCCGCCGCGACCCGAAGGCCGTCCCGCGCGCCGGAGAAATGGCCATACCCGGCCAAGGCTGGCCGGTTGTGATCCGCGCCGATTCGGGCCCGATTCTGCACCACGCCGCCGAGGATTTTCGCGACTACATGAAAACCGCCATGCGCACACAAATGGACCTGCAGGCAAGGGAGTCGCTCGCGGACTGGTCGTCGTTCGAGCGCGGCATCATCGCCGGCACGCGCGGGCAGATGCCGGGTTGCGGCGCCGAGCTTTCGGGGCCGAAGGACTACGAGCTGCAGGTGACTTCCGGGCGGATAATGGTCTGCGGGTATGACGAACGGGGGACCATGTACGGGCTGTATAATCTGGAAGACCGGATGAACCTGCGCGAGGCGCCGTTCTTCCCCAAGGATCTCAAAACCGTGCGCCACTCCAAGTTCAAGGCGCGGTTTACGCATTCGGGTCTGGGATGGGAGGAGTGGCCGGTCGCGCACCTATCGTCGATTTCGCATTACGGCTTCGATTCGATTTACGCTTCAGTGTACGTCAATCCCAACGGCGTGATCGGCCCACCGCCTTACTGGGACAAGATGAGGAAGCAGGAACCGGCGCAAGTGCACGACCTGATCAAGCGCGCTGCGCGCTACGGCATCGACCTTTACTGCCCGATCATCTACCTCTACAACGGCGAACCCGAAAACGAAGCGGGCCTCCGCAAGCTCGTACGGGACATTGTCACGGAGTTCCCTCAGATTCGCGGATATATTCTGTTGACGGAGGGCTTCTTCTATAAGAATTGGTTTGGGGCCGGCGGAGGGGGCGGACCCGAAGCCCTGAAGGAGTGGGTCCGGAACTGGGCTCGCGGTGTGGAGATCGTGGCCGAGGAATGCCGGAAGCTGAACCCGGCGATAGAAGTGCTGCCGTGGGAGTACAATATCGACTTTCGGCCCACAGCCGTGGAAATCAAGAAATACTCCATTTCCCAGATGCCGCAGGACACGATTCCGCTACTGACTTTCGAAAACGGCAAAGGATTCGAGCTTGATGGGCAGCGGGCGTCGCTGCGTGATTATTCGATAAATGAAGTGGGGCCCGCCGAGGTGACGGTGGGGCAGCTCGAAGTGGCCCGGGAACGCAAGCAGCGCGCAGTATATTCCAAAGCGGACACATGGGCTTCGTGGCAGTTCGGCACTATGCCTTACCTCCCGTTCCCGTATCAGTGGTATGCGCGCTACGAAGCTCTCGACAAGTACAAAATCGACGGAACCCTGGAAAGTTGGAGTTACGGCTTTAAGCCGAACTGGGTCGCCGAAATGAGGAACTGGTACAGTTGGACTGATGCGCCACCGCTCGATCAACTGTTGCGGACTATTGCGCGCCGCGAGTTCGGGCCCGGAGCCGAGGACCGGGTGCTGAAGGCCTGGGACTACTTCAGCAAAGCCATCCGTTTCATGCCCGACACGGGGCCGACCTGGGGCACCAACAACGCGGTCGCAGCCCCGATGTTCTTCGAGCAGCCCACAAAACCGCGGGCACTGTCGTCCGTCCACTCCTGGAATGATTATGCGACGTGGTCGCGAGATTCGGGCTGTAACTCCTACTGGCCCTATACGCCGAAACAATTCATCCTCTACCCGGATTTCACCAACAAGACGAACGTAGCAGAGCGCTACGCCAAGCCATTCACCCTGACCGTGTTCCAGAAATACCTGCTGCTGGCGGCCGATGAAATGGAGAAAGGCCTCGCGCTGTATCGGGCTGCGGCCCTCGAGGGGCCCGAGGGCAAGCGGAAAGAGGCGTTCCGTGAGGTACTGCTCGCGGAGCAGATTCAGCGGATGATGCGGAGCGAAAACGCCGTGCTTGAATTCGAAGACCTGCGTTTCCGCCTCAGCACTGCGGCCGACGCTCCGGAAAAGCTCCGTCTTTTGAACCGCATGGCCGCCGTACTTAACGAGGAGATTGTGCGTGCCGAAGCTTCTTACGAGACCGCACGGCGCGATTCCCGATTGGGGTACGAGTGGGAGCAGGATTACATCTATACCCCCGACATTATCAGGGAAAAGATCACACTGCTGAAAGATATCGCGAGCCGGCAGATTCCTTCCTACCGGCGGCAGCACAAGCTGCCGGCAGAGGAAGCCGTGGTTAATAAGTCGGAGGCCGCCCGCTAAGAGAAGTACACGACCGAAAAGCTACGAGCGGCCGGCCTTGAGCCGCGTTTGAAGCTCGGGAATCTCTTTTTTCAGCAAATTCTCAACCTGTTTTATTTTTTTTTCGATACTTCCAGGCGAGTAGATCCCGCCGCGGGGCACGCCCGTACTGGAAGCCCCTGCACTATTGGCGTAGCCCAGGCGGGAGTCGGCCAGGAGCACCGGCAGAGCAGCGCGGGCGTTTTCCAGCTCCTCCATCGCCGTCTTCTCCAGTTGATCGAGGAGCATCATGGCGCGGGCGGGTGATTTTTCCTGCAGGACTTCATCCCGCAGCTTATAGAAACGGGCGACGTTCAGCGCGCTGCGGAAACAGGCCAGGAGTGCCCGGCTCACGCCTCCCTCCCGGATGGCTGCACCTTTGTATGCGGGGGGCGCGGCGGCACTCACTTGATCCCACGCATCGACGCCCTTCTGCCAGCCGTCGACCAGTTGTTCCATTTCACTGATAACAACCGTGACTCCCCAGGGCTCGGTCCATGAAAGGTTATTTTTGAACTGGCGTCCCGTATTGTGCAATGGCTTATAGTCCGGATTCAGGAAAAGCGGATGGGCAGGGCCTTTCTGGACGGGACCCATAGCCATGGAACCGGAGAAAGGATAGTGAACGATCGCGTCGCTCCATTGATTCCAGGCCCGCATGGCAGGCTCCTCGGTTCCCGGCCCGAATTCCCTGCGCGCGATTGCCCTGAGAAGTTTCTCGGTGTCGGGCAGAGGCGACCACATGTGCCAATTTGCAATCTCGGCCGCAATGGAAGGGGTAAAGCCGTAATGCATCCAGTTGGCGAAGACTCCGGAGACATTGTCAAAAGCATTGATCCGGCGGAATCGCTCGGCCCACCTCGGAAACACAGGAATATAAGGCGTCTGGATGGCTTCGAGCGCGATGGCATGCTCAGTCTTCACCCAAAATGGCAGCCCGTGCTGCCTGGATAATCCGGCTTGTTCGGTAAAACGTTCTGCAGGACCCAGATAACTGATGGGATAATCGTAGGCAGGTATGCTTTTGTATCCGAAAGTAATCCGCCCCTCCTTCCCGAACTCGGTCATAAAGGTCACTTCCTTCGGAAGCTTCTCAATCAGTTTCGATTGTGTGATGTCCTCCCGCGACCAGTGGTTCGATGCGCTGTAAGGCCACAGCACCACGTCGGCATTGGATCGGGCCGCGTGCGCACCTTTGCTCACACTGGAAGCAAGTTCGGCAACCACGTCCTGTGCCGAGCGTTGCGAACAGCGCGGGCAGTTCATGCTGCGCGTGTAACAATGGATGAAGCCCTCGCCGCCCACGCAGAAAACCAGGCCTCTCAAATCGGGCGAGTGTTGAAAGATGCTGGCGGTTGCCTCCTCGATATACCTGCGCACCGGCTGACTGCTGGTGCACAGGACGTTGGTCCCGCCGTAAGCCTTGAACGGTGTTCCCCTTGTATCCGGATGGCGGGCAAAGAACGAATCCGGCAACGGATGATAAGCCAGCACCAAATAAACGTCGACTCCGTACTTGCGGGCCCGCTCGATAATTCGCTGCAGCCTCTGTTGGTGAAGGTCGACCTGCTGATCCAGTTCGGGATAGATCTCAGAGCGCCCGATCTTGAACAGATCCGCCCAGACCCAGATGGAATCGAATCCGTAGTGGGAGATTTTCGACAGAAGCTCGTCTGTGTAGGGATCGGGCGATATTTCAAGATCCAGTGTGGAGTAAAACGCCGCCGATGTGATTCGAGGAGAATGCAAAGGCGCCCGCGTTTCGGTCTGCACCTTCAGGATCGGCGCCCGGCGAAAGCTCATCATGTCTTCCAGGTGATACAGCCCTCTCATCAGTCCGCGCTCGTCGAATCCGCACAAAATGATCCTTTCCGGGGTTACCTGGAGGGTGAACGACTCCGACCGGTTCAGCTCCCCGCCCAGATCGGCGAGTTCGGCCCGGGTACCCGCAACAATGACCTTGTTGGACGTCAAGGACGAGTCAATCCTGGGCTGAGCATCGCTTGAAAGGGGGGTGCCGAGCGAGATTTCCATGAACTTGCGGAAATCGGCGATTGCGGTTTTCGCAACCAGCCCGGCATTTATAGCACTGACAATCTTCCACTCGCCGGTCATCTCGACCTCGTCGCCCTCCTTTCCTCCGGTACCCTCCTTCCGGATGGTGGCCGCATGCATAGGCGCGAGGAGCTGATCCTCCACAAAAGCGAAACGCTCTTCTTCCTGTCCTGAAGGCCGCGATCTCGCATCATCCGAGGAGAGCTGGAAGGCAAAGTCCACAGTGGGCAGTTCGTCGCCATTTGGAGAGATTGCTGTTCCCCCTTCATAACGGGGAGTCTGACTGCCGTAATCCAGGTTGATCGGGTTTTCGAATGCGCGCGGCTCAATAGAACCTTCTCCCCATTGGGGCAAGTACTGGTAACGACGGTTGAAATCAGGATGATCGACTTGCGCGGACGCCGTTCCAAACAGCTCGTAGCCTCCATCTCCGGAGCCCTGGAGCGCCTGAAGCTGCAAGTAATAACGTTGCCGTGGCTTGACAGCCACGGACTCGGGGAAATCTTTCCCAGTCCAGCGCTCGAAAAACCGGCCGACCTTGTCCGGCTGAATCTCCCCGGAGATTACATCGTCGCCTCCCCAGGATGATCCTATGCGATAGAACAAGGGAGTGGCCGAGCCGCGGCGGACCAGTTTCACCCGGAAGGCTTTCAAGGTGCTGCATCCCTCTGGAACCACGAACGATTGGCCGATGCTCTGACCCGCCTTAATGGACCAGCTCACTACGGCGTCCGCGACCGGGTCATACTCGTGGGCGAGGACAATCGTGCTGCGGACAGGTCCGCGGACTGTGCTGGAGCTCTCCCTCCTCGCACAGGAAAAATGAACGCCGACTAGCAGAAACAGCAGGAGAAGGACTGGTTTGCGGGGCATTGAAGCGGAGGCATTTCTGAAACTGGTTTGAGAAAGCATGAGGGAGGCTCCCATACGGCCGGCTTACTTCGCCGGCGGATTGTTCATCTTTTCCCGGGCAGCTGCCGGGATCCCACGGTATGCCAGAAACAAGCAGATGTCGGAAAAGACGCCGTCTAGGTTTGCGGCGCCTCGAAGGGAAAGAGCTCAGCACTGTACTTCAGAATGCCCACCCGCAAGTCCGGCTTGGCGGAAATCCGCTCCTGGATGTACCGGGACAGATGTTCCGGCAGGACATGGCCGAGACCCAAGCTGGAGCAGGCATCCTGCGTCAGGCCCTCGGTCGCAACTGTTATCGCCATCTTGTCCCGCACGGTGTTGATCAAGATAGCACCGGCGCAGGTCAGCGGATCGGGCGGCAGCCCGCTTTCCGCCAGTTTCCAGAGTTCGGCGGTGCTCATGCGTCCCATATAGTCCGCCAGCTCGGGATGGGCCGGACTGATCCCCTCGACACAGCCGCTGACCAGCACGATCTCGCCGCCCCCGAGCGTGACCATTTCAGCAGCGCTAATGCCTTTGGCCGCCTGGAAGAGGTCGAAATCTACCGGCGTGGCGCTGCTGATGCAGAGATCCACCGATTCGGGTACCGGAACACCATAGACTTTCTTGGATCTTTCAACCCCCGCCCGGTGCGCCTCGATGAAGTGCCCGGCGACCACATCAGCCACTTCGCCCTGGCGATTCAGCGTGGTATTCACGATGAACTCCAGTCCGACGGCCTGCGCCACCTCTTCCATCTCCCGGCGCATTTCGGTATCGACACCTTTGATAAGCGGATTTCGGCAGCCGAGGTAGTGAATCGCCGCCGTCGTCTTCTCACCCGCGACACCGGGCAGGATGGCCTTCGCTCCGCCGCTCCATCCCGCCGGGTAATGAGGAATGATATCGCCCACGGCGATGCGAAAGTCAGCTTCCATAACATGGCGGCTGATCCGGATCTCTGTCCCCCGTCGCGTCACGCCGCAATCTCGAAGCTCCCCGGGATCTTTATACTTGTGAAAAAGCACAGGAACGCGAGACAGAATCCCGGGTCCGAACTTGATGTCGATTTCCTGAGCGGTCATGTGACGGTGGGTTCCCGAAGCGATCAGGACAGTGATGCCGCTGTCAGGGACGCCTGCGAGGTTCAGCTCATCGAGCAGCACAGGTATTATCAGCCTGGCGGGGGTCCTTCTCGTATTGTCATCGGCGATGATCAGGACCTTGTCGTGCGGTCGGATCATCTGTTCGAGAGAATCGGTGCCTATGGGATTTCGAATGACGGAGCGGACCAGGCCGGCTGGATCTGCTGCAGGGTGCGCGTCCGCCGGTTCCACATCGAACGCGAGATTTCGCGAGGGAATTTCAACCTGCAGGAAACAATTCTTGTAAGGGATCGTCTTGACCTGCCTGTCCATCGAGGTGAATCCCTGCAGAATGAGGGTGGCGAATGCGGATCAGAGGCAGGCCCGGGTGTCTGCAAACACGTCGGGCCGCCTCCGGTGCCTCCGAATCACAACTCAATCAAGCCCTTGATCTTGTCGGAGAGAGGCTCGACCCCGTCTTTCTTCACTGCGACTCCAGTCTCCCACCGCAGTCCGAAATCAGGCGTGTAGAGGAACGTGTCCACCTGGAATGTCATGTTTTCCTGGAGGGGATAGCTCGAGTGAAGCTCCATCCAGGGCTGCTCTACTTCCATCATGCCCAATCCGTGACAGGGGCCGTAAAGGGCGTACTGTCTGACATCGAGCTTCTCGGCATATTCAAAAAACTTTTTTACCACGTCACTGGCTATCACGCCCGCCTTCATCCATTCGCGGGTTTTGAAATGGAGGTCCAGGCCAGCCTGGACCACGCGTCGCATCTCCGGCTCCATTTTGCCCAGGTATACCGGACATCCGACACTGGATGAGTACCCGCCAAAGCGGGCGCCGATGTTGAGCTGGATCAGCTTGCCCTTTTCGAGTTTCTGGTAGCCGGGTCGTCCGATGGCATGGTTCGAGTGCTTGCCGGCCAGGACGTAGGTAGGGTGCCCTTCATACTCGGCTCCGTTGGCGTACATCTCCTTCTGAATGGCGCCGACGAGCTCCAGTTCCGTCATGCCCGGCCGGATCTCGGCCAGCGCCTTGTCCATGGCAATTTCGGAGATCCGGAAGGCTTCCTTGAGCATGTCCATCTCCAGTGGACTCTTGATGATCCGCTCCTGAGTGATGACTTCGTCGCTCTTGATAATTTCCGCTCCCGGCGCGGCAGCCTTTATCTCCTCATATACGGGAAGCGGGAAGATCTGATATCCCGCCAGCCCGATCTTTCTCGGTGGCCGGTCTCCGAACATCTCCGCAAAGATGGAAGAGAAAGTGTCCACTCGTACACCCGGATACTCCGGCTCGGCGCTCTCACGGTAGGCCACGACCTTATAAATCTTCGGGATACGGCTCCGGTCCTCCGCATAGGTCTGACTTTCCGGGCCGATGATCAAGGCCGGCTCACCCTGAGCGGGAACAACGACACCGGCGGTCTCGAAGATCGGCCAGTATTCGGAGAGATATCGCACGTTGGCAAAATCCGCCTCATTCGAATGGGCAATCAGGACATCCAATCCCTTCGCCCGAATCCTTTCCTGCACCCGCCGCCAGCGTGACTGAAACTCACTGTCGGGAAACGTAGGATTAGCCATCACCTGCCTCCTGGAAATTGGATAATTGAGATTGCGAGGCCCCCGGCAATTTAAAGCCGCTTGCCGGGGGCTCCGCCGAATTCAATGCCGCAAAAGGGTTATTGCACGTCGGACAGAATCTTTTCCATCTTCGGGCTTAAAGGCACCGCGCCTTTCTCCGTAATCTCGAATCCGGTTTCGATCCTCGCCCCGTTCCACTCAGGATGGCCGAAGAAGCTCACGTCGACGCAGACCGTCATGCCCGGCTTGAGCACGTCATCGCTGTTGGGGCCGAAGAAAGGCGACTCGGCCTCGTGAAGACCGATCGTATGGGCGAACGGGCATACGAGATATTTCAGCAGATCCTGTTTCTGGAAGTAAGCGCGGCCTGGAGCATCGATTTGCCGTCCGCTCGCGCCGACGACGAGTTGAGCCTTGGTGAGGTTGAATACTTCGCGCAAATGCCGGACGCACTGTTTCTGGCTTTCGGTATATGCTTTTGAGACCGGTACCGTCTCGCCGAACACGCCGGCATAGCCTTTGGATTTGGGGGCAAGACCCAACATAACCATCTCGCCCGACGTCATTACCTTGGAACTGGCCGTGGGTACCACGGAGTTGGATCGCAAGCCGCTGCCTACTATCGCGCTGAATCCGAAGCCGCTGGCTCCTTTCTTCCGCGCTGCATATTCGCCTGCAGCCGCTACCTCGATCTCTGAAACTCCAGGAGCCACGGTCTCTCGCATGGCCTCAAAACAGTCATCGGCCAGTTTGAAAGCCGCCCGGATCTGTTCGATTTCCCATGGGCTTTTGAGGTAACGTAGTTCCACGTATTCCCGTGTCACGTCAATCAGTTCCACGCCCGAGAAACCCTCGACGATCTGCCGGTGACAGTCCGCCGGCATTCTCGCGGCCCCTACCATTCCCACCCGGTGAATCTTTCCCAGCCTGGCATTCATTTCCGCGAAGAGCTTCGGAAAGTTGATGATCGTCGCATTGGGATATTCCTCGTCGGGGACCATAAATACGGGGAAATTTCTTGTCTCCTTGATTGCGCTATCCTGCTTGGCGAATGGTTCACTTTCCGGGCCGCCGAGAATCATCGGATCGCCTGCCCTGGGCACCAGAACGGCACCGCTTTCGAACTGCGGGCACCAGCCTGTCAGGTACCAGCCGTTGCCGATGTTGAACTCGTCATAGTAGATCAGCGCGAAGTCCAGAGCCTTGGCTTCCAGTATTCTCCGCACCTGTGCCAGCCTCGCTTCGCACTCACCGATAGGCAAATAACTCATGTCATTCCTCCCCTTTTTCCATCATCTCACTGACAAACTGACGTATCGATTCCGCATCTTCGAACAGAGCAAAGCTCGTTCGTGAGGTCAGATGGGAACCCGTCAGCCGCGAGTTCCGTATCTGCGCACCACCCACCGTCTCCAGTTCGAAGAATCTCAAACTCTCGTCGCCATTGAATATGCTGTATTTGTCCTGCGCGGAAAACGGCCCCTGCAACTGATCATTGTCCGCGATGTTGAAGTACATGCCTTCGGGCTGCCCGACAATCTCCCGCACGCAAAGAAGCCTTCGCTGCAGGTCAAAGAAACCCAGGAATTCGGGATTGCTTTCCTTCCTGATTCCGATCTGGCCGCGCATCCGGCCGTCTGTACCGTAGAAAAATCCCCTCCCGGCGTATGTAATCCTGCTGCCAGGATCCTCATAGAAATCGAAGTTGATGGCTTCCCTGGGGCGTTCCACCCTGGCGAAGGATGTCGTGGTATCGCCGGCATCGAATTGTTCGAGCGTCCAGCAGGCCAGAAGGCCCTCCTCCATGCTCACATGATTCCGGACATCGATGCGATCATCCACCGTGTAAGCGAGTCCCGCCGCCGGGTGCAGGTCGGCAAGGAGCGGCGGGAGCGAAACGACGGCAAACTCCCGCTGCATCAACGCCTCCAGCCCTGTACCCATTCTGTTGATCAAGGTGGTTTCCTTGATCGCCCGCGCGCCCGAGCCTGTCATCGCGTCCATCACGAAGGGTTGATCATTGACGGCCGCCTGAACGCGCCAGGTGTTGCCGTCGTAATTGAAGCCGAAGCGGCCCCCCTCCGGGGCGGGCCAGAAGTTGTTGCCACCGTAGTTATTGAAAGGCCGGTTCGGCTGGCGGACGTTCTCCAGGTCCAGTCGATGCAGGCTAAGACCACAGAGTTCGCAGAAAACACGCGCGCCCAGGTCGGGTGCAAACACGGCCCGGGCGCCGGCGCTCTGATAAACGAAGCTGTTGCCTCGCTTCAACTCGATCAGGTTATCAAATGAGCTCATTCAATGGCACCTCAGGCAACCGCCATATCCTTCGCCTCAGAGAAGACTGCTCCCCTCTCCTTCATCATTCCGATAAGCTTGTCCAGCTCCTGCACCGCCACTGCACCACAGTTCTTGATGATGAACGGGTCCGGCAGCACCGCGCCTTCGCCATAATGAATCAGCCCGGCCGGCATTTCGTGAAACTCCCAGGGGTGCATGTAAAAGCAGAACACGGCAGGAAGATTATTCTGTTCGTAGAATTTCAGCATGTTGTCGACATGCGTCATCAGGGGCGCGGCTCCCTCGGTTCGAAAGAGGGGCCATGAATCGCGGTCCCGCCCGTGCTGGTCCGTGCTGGCAATGGTCATGTCGGCGAAGTTAGGGATCTCGACGATGCGCATGGATCCTTCGGCGGTCCAGTCTTTTCTGTCCGGATGGTAAGGCGCCAGTCTTTTCTGGTAGAAGAACATGGGATAGGATGCATCGGCCACGTAGCCCAGGTCCTCCAGGGCATTGACCATGGCGGTGCTGCCCCAAAGCCGGGGGGCCCGGAACGATTTCATCGCAGTGCCGGCGATCTGCTGGACCACATCGGTTGCCACCTCCACTCTGTGGTAGCACTCTTCGGGCAGCACGGGTTTCAGGCCCGGGATCGGAAACAATTCGTCCCCCAGAGTCTCATGATAGAGGCTGTGACAACCCACCTCGTGTCCCGCGCGGCCTACCATCTTTGCCACCTCCGGATGGGACCGGGCAGCGTCCCCCGTGAAGAAGAATGTGGCGGAGATGCCATGTTTGCTGAGCAACTCGAGGATGCGCGGCGTGCCGTGAACCAATCCCTCGTAAAAAGGAGTCCAGCTGCCGACATCCGTTTCCATGTCGAAACCAAAAACGACGGTGGGTTTCATTTGCTATGCCTCCACTTTGAGTTGAATCGAAACCGCATCACAACGCCCCAAACAGCTCGAGAGCTCTATACGAGAGCCTGGCACATTAAATTCCAATCGCAGATCGCTGCTACCATATGCTCCACGAAACGGTAGCGCAGTTTGCCGCCGCGTCGAGAGATGCGGCTGGTTGAACCTCTCAATCAGACAAGGGCCATTGTACAATAAAATGGGCTCGCTTGCGCGTCGGATAGCTGGTTGGCGATTACGTTGCCGATGCGGAAGGCGCCGACCCAGCGGGAATCGAGTTTTGAAACTTCATGTGCCGAAAACTTGTTGACAACCTACGACCACTCCGTAAAGTAGATGTCGAAACACGGAGTACCGTCAAGCCAAAATAAGAGCGCAATTGGAATCGGAGCCGCCTCAACCACCCTGCGGGAAGAGGCAGGCGGATCACAACTGCCCGACGCGACGTCACTGAGGAAAGGGTAGATCTTCCGCTCGAGGGCGGGCGGCTCTCGAGCATAGGTGCACCGTCTTCTGGTCAAAGGACAGGCCTGTCCGCGCTTCGGTTCATTTTATGCATCGATATCGACTCGACGGACGTCGCCCGCTCTCTCGCGCATCTCGAACCAACTCTTGTCCGATTGGAGAAAGTACATGACTGACTCGCTCGTATACGGTCTCGCACTTGTCCTTGGAGCTGGAGCCTGCCAGGGAAGTTTCATGCTCCCAACGAAGTGGATCAAGGGATGGGTCTGGGAGAACTACTGGTTGATCTTTGCCTCGACAGCCTACCTGGTGTGCCCCTGGGTTCTCGCGCTGGTGACGATCCCCCGTCTTTTCGACGTCTACTCGGGGGCGAGCTTGGGCTCCATTGTGTCCGTCGGAATTTACGGGACGGGCTGGGGAATCGGCGCTCTCACGTTCGGGCTCGCCGTCGAGGCGCTCGGCCTTGCGTTGGGATTTGCCGTCATCCTGGGTGTGGCGGCGACGGCGGGTACCGTGGTCCCGCTACTGGTTCAGCCGCCCCAGGGATTCTCGCTCGCCCAGGGATTCCTCACCGCCGCTTCGCTAACCATAATGGTCGCAGGCGTTGCGGTCTGCTCCCTGGCGGGCCGGTGGAAGGAGGCCGGGGGCGCGACTCAGCGATCCTACCGGCGTGGGCTGCTGCTCGCGATCGCCTCCGGGCTCCTGTCGTCCTGCGGCAACCTCGGATTTGCTTTCGGCGTGGAAATCACGCGCCGGGCCGAGCAGCTCGGAGCGCCGGAGACTCTGGCCCCGAACGCACTCTGGACTTTGCTCACGCTCCCATTGTTTCTGTGCAACGCCGGATACTCAATTTTCCTCCTGCGCAAAAACGGCTCGTCGTCAAACTTTTCCGGAAAGGGTGCGGGCCGCAATTACGCTCTGGGCGCCATGATGGGATTACTGTGGATGTCGGGTTTCGCCCTCTACGGGGCAGGCGCACGCACGCTTGGGGTTCTTGGCCCCTCGCTGGGATGGGCCATCTTGATGGCAACCATGGTTCTGGCAGCCAACATTTCGGGACTGCTGACCGGCGAGTGGGACGCCGCGCCGCGGCTGTCAAAGCGGCAGCTAGCCCTGGGTGTGCTTGTCCTCCTGGTTGCGATCTCGGCGCTCGGCTACACCAATCGTATGTCGTGACCGGGAGGGCATCATGACCTTCTATCGGAACTTCGTACCTGGAACTCCTGGATAAGATGGTCCGGATCTTGAGAAAAGATGTAGCCCAAGCAGGACAGTCCCTGGAAAAGGCCCGCCTGGACTTTCCAGTCGGCTGCGAGAGGGAGAGGGACTATATTCAGGGGCCACATATTCCCAAAGAGAAAATCGAGGTCTTGTGGGCAACGGTTGAACTTGAAGCCATCCTTGCCGCCGCAAGGATGGTGTTGGAAAGGACCTGTCAAGTCATCTCGGGTCGATCGTCTCGAGCGGCGGCAATGAGTCTCCCTGGCGGAAGGTCCGCAGGATTCGCTCGATTCGTTCCTGCATCTTCAGCCAATATTGGAACTCCCTGTCCCATTTCCCGAGAGCAACTCCTAACCGGAACGGCGTGTACTCTCTAAGCCACGCCTCTCGAAACCTTTCGCGCAATTCGATAGCAAGATCCTGCATATCAACGGTTCGGACATGATATTTGGCCGAGGTTTCCAGGTTCAGGTAGTTCCTCAGGGCCTCCCTGTCCGGCTTCGGTCCGAGAATCTTCCAGAAACCCGCGATCTCCGCTCCGTACATATGCTTTAGACAAGTAAAATCAAGCATGCGGGCACCGACCAGGAAAGCGTTCAGGGTCACCGGATCCAGGTCTGCGGCCAATCCCTTCAGAAATCCCTTCTGGGCCTCTTCGGCCCATCGACGGGCCTGGCGAAGCTCTTTGGCTCTCGCTTCCGAGCGCTCGAGATTCTCCGGCGCAAGGGGGTCCGCCCAGAGGAGGGGAATGGTCGCGCTGTTCATGGCCTGCTGGAGGAGTTGTTCCGCTTTCGAAACCGAATCCAGAGCGGCGGCCAACTCTCCGGCAAGCGCGTGGTCCGGATAGAGGACCTGGCTGTACTCGGGAAAAAAGCGAGCTCGTTCCGGGAGTGAGGTCTGCCAGGCTGCGGAGGCTCCATAGGCAATGCCCGGTAAGGTCATGCGCATCAAAACCATGGAATCGTCGGTCCAGCCCGTGTTGAGAAAACCGGCCGTCTGGTTCTGGCGTCCAGCCGTCAGAAGAGAGTCGATGTTCTCAAAAGTTCCGTACAGGTCCGGCACGATCCAGTTCCAGTTCTTGACCGCTGCCGTGCTCACCGTCTGCAGGTTCGATTTCATAAAAGGGCCGAAGACGGGCTTGTAGTCTTTAAGCGGAGAGTAATGCCAGGGAAAGAGGATCGTATCGGAGGGCAGCCGCGGAACAATCGAAGGGTACTTCTCGAACATATCGGCCCAAGCCATGACGATCTTCCCCTGCTCCTTTACCATCCTGGCCACACGCTCGAACTGCTGCAGGTAAAGTTCCTCGGGCTTCATTCCCACTTTTTTGGCCTGTATCTCCAGCATCCAGGTTTCGTCGAAACCGATGTGGAAAAAAGGACTGGGAAACAGCCGGGCGAATTGCGGGATCCAATCTTTAAGCACCTCCACCACCCCGGGTTTCTGGGGATCGAACTCCCCTCCATGAGGGATCACCGCCAGATCCGAAAACTCTTCGAGACGAAACAGGTCATGTGTATGGCCGTAGAGCTCCAGACAGGGAATGACATCGATGTGGCGGAGCCGAGCATACTCTATGACCTCGCGCACCTGGCTTTGGCTCATCTGTCCGTCCGGGACCAGCAGCGGATAACCGTCCAGCTGAATGGTCCCCTCGTTGTAGAAGTAATACTGGTTTGTCTTCCACAGCGCGAGAAAATCCAGCTGTTTCTTGATCTCTTCCAGCCTGGGCAATTGGCAGTGGCTCATGTCCATCATGAACCCGCGATAGGCCAGGGAAGGCCAGTCGCGCACCCGGGCTTGGGGTAAAACGGCTTGCGCCGCGCTGCCTTCGACCATCTGGAGCAGCGTCTGGACTCCGTAGTAGATTCCGGCTGATGACCGGGATGTGATCTCGCCGCCCTGGGCGGTTATCACGATCTCAAAAGCCTCCCGGGAGTCCGGACCGGCCTTCTCACCCGGTTTGGGCAGCGCGTCCACGGCACCGGTTCGCTTCAGCAATAAGGACGGACCGGCAAAGCGCCCTTCCCGGACTTCAATCACATGCCCAGCCCTCACTGACAATCGCGCCGCCAGTTCCCGGGCCGCGAACAGATCCTCCTGACTGTACTGCGCCACCCGAATACCCAGACCCTGCAGTCGCAGGTTTCCCGTGCCGTATTCGATCTGCTGGGGCCGCGGCAGCAACACGCTGTGATCGGCCGACAGCAAGGGAAGACTCGGGAGCACCAAAAACATCATGCACATGATCGCTTTGCGGAACATATCCCACTCCCTCTCATCCAGAGGAAAGTCGATCAGAGCAAGCCAAGCGCGCTCAACATCGCGGCAGTCGCTCGAAAGATACAGATATACAGATAAAACCTGGATTCTGCACCTCCCGCTTCGACCTCAGTTTCCCGCCTGCTTCAAGCCCTGGAACAGATCGAGGATTGTGCTCACAATCTTCGTCGAGGCGTCGAACTCTAATCGGCTGGTCCCCAGCCAGGTTTCATATCCTCCCAGTTTGTGCTGCTCAGGAGTGGGAAGATAGCCATAAGCCCCGTTAGCCAGGGAGATCGTAAAGCTGGGCCGGAAAGGGCTCCGCTTCTTGATCTCCAAACCAATCTCGACGAACACCTCGGTCGGGATCGCCGCGATTCCCACGTCACCTACCCGGAGGGCCTGGATCGGAATCGCGATATCGGGCGGATAATTTGCCATCTCCAGCGTCCTGGTCGCATAGATCCTTTCCTGCGGTGTCCGGTCTTTTTCGGATTCCGGCCGAGCGACAACTTCTTTCGCCCGGGCGACTTCGCTTTCTGTCGGAACCCTGAGTTTCAAGCGAATTTCCTTCAGCGCTGCATCCAGCGGGACCCAATCCTGGTAGACGACAGCCTGGTACCTTTTGAAGACCTCGCCGGCCACCTGGTTTGCTACCAGCCGCATCTTTTCGTAAGGTTTGCGTTTTTCCACGGGGCCGAGAACGTTGATGTTGTTGATGTTCCCGCTGGTCCCGTTCGACATCATCGCTACGAACGGCGGATCCTGATTTTGCGCATTCAGGAGGCTTTCGACCTCTGATGCAAACATCCCATAATAGTCTGCAGAAATGTGCCCGTTGCCGACTCCACCGACGTAATGGAGTGAGTAATTGGACAGAATAGCAATCGGACGGCCGTTCTTCGCCTGCAGCGAAAGAAAGGTAATTTCGGGATCCACCGGGCCGGCCGGCTCGAGCACGTTCGGATTTCCTACCCCGGGATTCATACGCACTTCATCCTTTTCGCCATAAGGGCTCAGAGAAGTCACACCGGGTTTCATTCGATAGCGGCGGTTGAAAACCTGGCTTGCTTCGCTTCCGACCGCCCAGCCGATTCGAGCCGGTTCCAGGTTGTTGACAGCCCGCCGAATGCCGTCCGCGATCCTCCGGGCGAGGAACTTCTGATACTCATCCAGCTCACCCTCCAGCCGGAGATAGCTCTTTCCCCTGGCACTGACTGCCGAGTGGGTGTGGTTGGCCGACATCAGAAGGTTCTCGACCGGGATCCCGGTCTCCGCATTCACCATCCGTTTCGCCGCATCGAAGACATAGCGACTGATTCCTACATTGTCCGACACGGCAAACGCAATCCGCTTCCTGCCGTTGTCCAAAACCAGACAGCGGACTAGAAGCTCATCGTGGATGTGAGTCGAAGGAAACGGAACAAATCCTCCCACGATCTCCCCTCCAATCGAGGGAGTGATGTTGCTGGTGGCTGCGCCTGCCATCAGAACAGGTCCGGGTTGTGCCCTGCCCTCGACTCCCTGCCCCAGGCTGCTGCCGAGGATTCCCATTCCTGCACTCACGCCGAGCAGAACCAGTCCGGTTGCCTTCCTGCCAAAAATTCTCATGTTGACACCTCACGATTGCTCTAGAACTCTATCGCACGGTCAGATCGCGGATTTTGAGGTCCTTGAACCACATGTTGCCTTCCCCGCCGGAATGCAGCTGCAGCGCGATGGACCCGTCGAACGACTTCGGTGTGGGATCGGTGAAATCCACGGTCTTTATCCCGTTCAGGTAACAGATATAATTGTTCCCCCGAACGATCAGCAGGAATTCATTCCAATCGTACTGGCGCACCAGGCCCTCCAGTTCGGGCGCCGGCCAAGCGATCCAGCCGCGGCCGTCGCCGTAAAGGCCGCCCGTGTGAGCACCGACCCTCCGGTCGATCTCGAACTGCATCCCCTGACTTACATCCGCGGTCCCAGGCTTAAACTCAGTGTGGAAAAACACCCCGCTGTTGCCATCGGCATCAGCCTTGAAGCGCAGGTACAGATCGAAGTCCTTGTAGTTCTTCTCGGTTTTCAAATACCCATATTCCTTCGTTATCCCCTGCCCATGAATCGCCCCGTCCTCAATCTCCCATTTCTCATTCCCGACCTTCACCCAGTTGGTTAAATCCTTCCCGTTGAAAAGGGACACCCACTGCTCGTTCGGGAGTTTCGGTCGAGGGGTTTTAGGCGCCTGCGACCAGAGGGTTGCTGCAGTAAACATTAATAAAACAGCCTGTATCACTTTCATTCCGATCTCCCTTGGTGTAAGAACAATTCCCTGCCGAGCCAGGTCTTGCAGATCAATAACCTGGCCTCGGCTCCTGCTTTCTTTTTCCTTGGTTTGAGGGGACCATAGTTTTGCCGCAGCCTCCGCCGGCCACCCCTGGCGCCTGAAGAAAGACGAGTCAAGCGACCAGGGGCCGGGCTGAAGCCGGACGGCCTTCCGCTCCTAGGCTGATCCATGCCTAGAGCTTGCTCCAGTCAATGCGCGCATCGTAAGTCTGGTTTGACCGCAGAAGCTCGTCCCAGGTCATTTCCCTTCCTTTATAGGCCGCCTCCCGGCCGAGTACGGCCGCGAGAACCGAGTAGGCACCTTCTTTGGCCTGGTTGTGGAACTTCCCGCTTATGATACTCTCGTAGAAAGCTTTCACCTTCTCGGGCGTCGCCTGGGCGAGGTTATCGGTGAATTCTCCGGTGGTCGAGAACTTCTTCGCCCCCTCGGCTTGAGCAGCCTGGGCCGGATCGGTCCACTGCCACGGCTGTTCGCCGTAGATGCGCACCGGACCGGAATAGTGGGCTTCAGCAGCGCCTTTCGAGCCGAAAAAGCGCTCCGCGACATCCCACATATTTGAGTCGGTGCCGTACTGAATCGAGTTGAGGCTGACGTGGACGTCGCCCGGGTAGGTGTAGATCACGTCGAAGTGATCCCAGCAGTCGCCCGGGTCGTTTCGAAGGTTCCGGCCTCCGGTCCCAACCGCCTTCACCGGGGGAGCGCCCAGGATCCAGGTGACGAGATCGATCACGTGGAGGTTCTGGTCGACGATGATATCTCCGGACAGGACCTTGTCCCAATACCAGTTGCGCAGTCTCAGCTCCAGCGCCGACACGTTCCCCCGCGGAGGATAGTTGATTGAAGTGGCATGATAGTACGTGGAGGCAGAACCGATCTTGCCGATGGCACCGGCTTTGATGCGGCGCGCCATTTCCGCGATCGGGGGAGCGGAGCGAACTTGAAAGCCGATATCCAGGCTCAGCTTGCCTTCCACCTTTTTCCCGATCTCGATGAAGCGCTTGGCGCCCGCCACATCCACCCCGGCCGGCTTCTCGCAATAAATGTGTTTTCCGGCCGCAACCGCGGCCTCCACATGCTCTGCGTGGAAGTAATCCGGCGTTGTGATGAGCAGGGCATCGATTTCCTTGCAGTTCGCAATTTCCTTATAGGCCATGGGCCCTTTGAACATGAACTTGGAGTCGACGATCGGCTGCCCTTTGTCCTTGGCGATCTTTCCATAGTTCTCCCGGGCCTTCTCGAGTTGATCCGGGAACAGGTCCCCCAGAGCGACCATCCGCGTATTTGTGTGTTTTAAGAAATCCGTCGCGACCGCTCCGCCGCGGCCGCCGCAGCCAACCTGTCCGATGCGAAGCGCTGAGTTGGCGGCGCTCCCGCGGACAGTCCCGGGCTGCATGATCATGAAGCCGGCGGTCCCCGTTACCGAAGCCGTTTCAATGAACTGCCTCCTGCTGATCTTTTTAAGCGAATCTTTCATCATCGGTGATTCCCCCATTTCCCTCACGTTTAAAATCGTTTCTGTAGCCCCGCCGCCAATTGCGGAGTTACTCACTACCCCCCGAGGGCAATGAACAAGCCCCGGGGAGACGATCCTTAGCTTTCGGCAATGAGCTTCTCCAGGAAAACCTTTGATTCTTTCACATCCTTGATGAGTTGGGGTCCGGATATTTCCCTCTCGATCAAAATGGGTCCGGCATAGCCGATCTGTTTCAGCTTTGCTATGAATCTCGGGAAATCGACCTTCCCTTGACCGATCGGCACTTCTTTGCCGAGGTTGCGCGGATCGGTCGGGTAGAGGCCGTCCTTGGCGTTCACGGCCTTCAGGTGCTTTCCGTAGACTTCGACCGCATAAATAGGATGGCCCCTGTCATACATGATAGGATTGGCGGTATCCAGCCCCACGCCCTGATTGTCGAGCCCGACATCGTTGATCGTTCGCAGCAGGGTTGTGGGGGTCTCTTGACCGGCATGATAAAGAAAGATCTGGCCATTGGACCGGCAGTGGTTTGCCACCTCCCGCACGGCCTCCACCGTTTCACCGTACAACACATCGTTGGGATTCTCCGGAATGTATCCCACATGGGTCTCGACGCCGGGTATATTCAGTACCTTGGCAACGTCCGATCCTTTTTTCAAATGATCGATCCTCTGGCGCCGGTACTCACGCGGAACCAAGCCGTTGGTCAGAGGTCCCTGGTAGAAATCCCATCCTTGGGCGCCAGGTCCCATAGTGAAAAGGGAGGTGACCTCCATCTGGTGGAGTTTGATCGCCTCCCCGAGTTTTGACACCGCTTGAGGATCAAGATCGCCCGTATAGACCTGGCAGAGCGAAAAACCGAGTTCGCGAGCCTTGGCCATTGTGGCGCTCGGATCCTGCCGAACCACGAGGTACATACCCAGCCGCAGACTTTTCCCCTGTTGTGCCCGGGAGGACCCGGCCAGAAAAGGTGTTACTCCCGCGACTGCTGCTGACTGCAGAAAAAAACGCCGATCATGTCTTTCCATTTATTTCTCTTCCTTTCAGTCGGCT
>Ga0315273_10003051_pt1 | contig 20116 bp, 16 predicted proteins | sample YL17G02_0_MG_FD_205753 | JGI IMG/M metagenome (GOLD analysis project Ga0315273, IMG submission 205753) | Sediment microbial communities from Yellowstone Lake, YNP, Wyoming, USA - YL17G02_0 | ecosystem: Environmental > Aquatic > Freshwater > Lake > Sediment | place: USA: Wyoming | collected...
TCGTTACGACGGCCCCATGGGAAAGAGCGACCGCGCTTTCGTGTTTGGCGCTCTGGCGCTTGCGAGGGCCTTCGGGTTCGAAGGTCCGATGTGGGTGAACGGGATCCTGATGCTCGTTGCGTTGCTGCTGGCGGTTACCATATATGCCCGGGCGCGAGGGGCATTGAAAGAAGCGGGCAATGGCGACTAGCTTCATCGATGCGAGCGTCGGGCGCGCGTTCCTGGGCGTTCTTTTCATCCTCGTCGCTGCAACCGTCATTCTGTTTTTTCTGGGCAAGGCAAAACCCTCCGCGGACTTCACGAGCCTGCGGCTTCGCGTTCGTTCGTGGTGGATCATGGCCGGCGTGTTCGCCGTCGCCATCGTGCTGGGACGGACCGTCTCGCTCGTGTTTTTCGGTTTGATCAGCTTTCTGGCCCTGAAGGAGTATCTGTCTCTCATCCCCACGCGGAGAGTCGATCGGAGCGTGCTCCTATGGGTGTACCTCGCGATTCCCGTTCAGTACCTATGGGTCGGGCTCGAGTCGTACGAAATGTTCATCATCTTCATTCCCGTCTTCATGTTTCTGTTTTTGCCTATTCGCATGATGATGGTCGGGGAGATGACCGGTTTCCTACGGGCCGTGGGAACGCTCCATTGGGGATTGATGATGACCGTGTTCAGCTTGAGCCACGCGGCGTATCTCTTCGCCCTTCCGTCGTCTGGGAATCCGAACGGCGGGGGTGCCGGGCTTCTCCTCTACCTCGTATTCCTCACGCAGCTCAACGACGTCGCTCAGTTTTTATGGGGGAAACTCTTCGGCCGCCACCATGTGGTGCCGAAGGTAAGCCCGGGCAAAACATGGGAGGGGCTCATCGGCGGGGTAGCGACCACGGTTTTGTTGGCCGTCCTGATCGCTCCGTGGCTCACGCCCCTCGACACACGAGGCTCGCTCTTCGCGGGGGCCCTGATTGGTCTCGCAGGTTTTTTTGGCGACGTGACGATCTCGTGTCTCAAGCGGGACCTCGGCATCAAGGACAGCAGCGCACTCATCCCCGGTCACGGCGGCATACTCGATCGGGTGGACAGTCTAACGTACACGGCGCCGCTGTTCTTTCACTTTGTCCGTTACTTCTACTTCCGGTGATGGACCGGCGATCGCATGGATAACTTTCTCAGCATCCTTTTCTTCCTGCTCATCGTGAGACCTGTCGTGATGTTGATATTCGGTCTCAACGTGCGCCACCGCGAACGGCTGCCGCTCTCCGGCCCCGCGATCGTCGTCGCCAACCACAACAGCCACCTGGATACGATGGTGCTCATGTCGCTCTATCCCATCCGGCTTCTCACCAAGGTGAGGCCCGTGGCGGCGGCGGACTATTTTCTGCGGTCCCCTTTATTGTCGTGGTTTTCGCGCAAGATCATACACATTGTTCCGGTCGACAGGGCCGCGCGGGAAAAGGGCGAAGACCCATTCGTCAACGTGGCGGCGGCCCTCGCCAATGGTGACATTCTGATTCTCTTCCCCGAAGGAACGCGCGGTGAGCCCGAGCGGATGGCTGATTTCAAGAAGGGGATTGCGTACCTCGCCGAGCAGCACCCGAATGTCCCCATCGTCCCGGTCTTTCTCCATGGTGCGGGAAAGGCCCTTCCCAAGGGGTCGTGGCTTCCCGTACCGTTCTTCTGCGACGTGTTCGTGGGGGAGAGGCTCGCCTGGCCGGGAAACCGCGACGCCTTCATGGAGACCCTCAAGGACACGATGAAGCAGCTCGCCGACGAAGGTCACTTTCAGCCGTGGGAATAGGGGCGCCGGGGTCTCTCTTCGTGAACGGGGGGCGCGCTTTTCGCAGGGGACGAAGCGGACAAAGGGTGCCCGCGAGTTCCCGCTTGACATGGAATCTAGATGTCAGTAGATTCCTATTTAAGAATCGGCCGCATGTAGGACTCCATCCATGAAACACAAAAGCAGCGACATCGAACAGTCGATTGAGCGGCTCAGAACGGCCTGCGGCAAGGCGGGAGTGAAGCTCACGCATCAGCGCCTCGAGATCTTCCGCGAGGTCGCCGCCAGCATGGACCACCCCGACGCGGAGACCGTGTACGAGCGCGTCCGGGGAAAGGTCCCCACGGTGTCCTTGGACACGGTATACCGGACGCTGTGGCTCCTGAACGACATCGGCCTCGTCACCACGCTGGGTCCGCGCCGGGAGAGCGTCCGTTTCGACGGCAACCCGGAGCGTCACCATCACTACGTGTGCGTCCGCTGCGGTCTGGCGAAGGATTTTGTGAGCGAGGACCTTAACTCGATTCGGGCGCCCCGCGCCGTCAAATCCTTCGGGAGCGTCATCACGACGCACGTCGAGGTGAGGGGGCTCTGCGCCGCGTGCGCGAAAGCGCGGCAACCGAAAGCGACTAAGGCAAAGAAGGTTCAAAGCGACAAAGAAAGGAGAAAGAAATGACAGACAAGAAGAAGCTCACCACCAGCCACGGCATGCCGGTCGATAACGACCAGCAGTCGGTGACAGCGGGTGAACGCGGCCCGACGCTCATGCAGGACATTCCCCTGCTCGACAAGCTCGCACATTTCGACCGCGAGCGAATCCCCGAGAGGGTGGTGCACGCCAAGGGGGCGGGCGCTTTTGGCTACTTCGAGGTCACGCACGACATGTCGAAGTACACGCGGGCGAAGTTCCTGTCGAAAGTCGGCAAGCGGACCGAAGTCGTCGTGCGCTTCTCCACGGTGGGCGGCGAGAAGGGGTCGGCGGACACCGCGCGGGACCCGCGCGGCTTTGCCGTCAAGTTTTATACCGAAGAGGGCAACTACGACATGGTCGGGAACAACACGCCGGTCTTCTTCATACGCGACGCGATGAAGTTTCCTGACTTCATCCATACTCAGAAGCGGCATCCGGTCACGAACCTGAAAAATGCGGACATGTTCTGGGACTTCCTCTCGCTCACACCGGAGTCCGTCCACCAGGTCACCGTTCTCTTTTCCGACCGCGGCACACCGTTCGGCTACCGCTGCATGAACGGGTACAGCGGGCACACGTTCATGTGGTACAACGCCAAGGGTGAATACTGGTGGGTCAAGCTCCATTTCAAAACCGAGCAGGGGATCAAGACGCTCACGCGCCAGGAAGCGGATCATCTCGCCGGTGAAGACCCGGACCACGCCACCCGGGACCTCTTCGAGAGCATCAAGAAAGGCGACTTCCCGGCCTGGAAGGTCTACGCCCAGATCATGACGCCCGACCAGGCGAAGAGCTACCGTTTTGACACGTTCGATATCACGAAGGTTTGGCCGCACAAGGATTTCCCGCTTCAGCCGTTCGGCCGGATGGTGCTCGACCGCAACTCGGCCAATTACTTCGCCGAAATCGAACAGGCGGCGTTTTCACCGGCCAACTTCGTGCCGGGTGTCGGCCCCTCCCCCGACCGGCTCCTGCAGGGACGTTTGTTCAGCTACCACGACACGCACCGCCACCGCCTCGGGCCCAACTACCACCTCATCCCCGTCAACGCGCCCAAGGCGGCGCCCGAGCACAACTATCAGCGCGACGGGTTCATGCGGACGGACGAGAACGCGGGCGGTGGTCCGAACTACTGGCCGAATACGTTCGGCGGCCCCGCGCCCGATCCGAGCGTGGCTCCGCCTCCCGTGGACGTCGCCGGCATGGCGACTCGCCACGTGTACGAGACCGGTGACGTCGACTTCGTCCAGGCGGGAGCCCTCTTCCGCAAGGTGATGAACGACGAGCAGCGCTCGCACCTCATCGACAACCTGGTGACGCACATGCGAGGCGCGGAAAGCCGCTTGCAGCTCCGCGAGACTGCGCTCTTCTACAAGGCCGATCCGGAGTATGGCGAGCGCGTGGCCAAGGGTCTCGGGCTGAAAATGGAGGACGTGAAGCGCCTGGCGGCGATGACGCAGGAGGACCGCGTCAAAGCGACGCTCGGTTGAGAGGACAACGCGGGTCATTCCCCGAGATACGCGGCCTTCACTCTGGGGTTCTCCAGAAGCTTCTGCGCCTCGTCGGAAACGGTGAACACGCCTGTTTCCATGACGTAGCCGCGGTGGGCAAGCTTCAACGCGAGACGCGCGTTCTGCTCGATGAGGAGGATCGACATCCCCTGCTGGTTGAGATCGCGGATCACCTCGAAGATTTTGATGACGATCATCGGAGCAAGACCCAGCGAAGGCTCGTCGAGAAGAAGAAGTGTCGGATTTCCCATGAGAGCGCGCGCGACGGCGAGCATCTGTTGTTCGCCGCCGGAGAGCGTCCCGCCTGTCTGCGACCGGCGCTCCTTGAGGATGGGGAAGAGCGCGAAGCACTTCTCAATGTCTACGGAGATTTGCGCGAGGTCCTTGCGCACGAAGGCGCCCATCTGAAGATTCTCGAGGACCGTCAAACGGGGAAAGATCTTTCGCCCCTCGGGCGATTGGCAAATGCCGCGCCGCACGACGTCGTGCGCGGGCCGGTTGGTGATGTCTTCACCGGCGAAATGGATCGTCCCCGTGCGGACGCGGTTTATGCCGGCGACGCACATGAGCATCGTCGTCTTCCCCGCGCCGTTGGCGCCGATCACGGTGACGATCTCGCCGCGGCGGACTTCCAGCGAGATCCCTTTCAGGACTGAAATCGGGCCGTAGCCGGCGTGAACGTTATCGAGCGCGAGAAGAGTTTCCATCATCTCCACATGTCCGGACCTTCCGATAGGCAGACGGTCGCAGATCTGATCAAGCCGTTTCCTCTTTCCCAAGATACGCCTCGATCACTTTCGGATTGGCCCGGACTTCCGCGGGAGTCCCTTCGGCGATCTTGATCCCATAGTCGAGCACGGCGATCCGGTCGGATATTCCCATGACGACTCTCATATCGTGCTCGATGAGAAAAACCGTAACGCCCTGGTCGCGGATGTTTCCGATGAGCGACATGAGGGCGACCGTCTCGGAAGGGTTCATCCCGGCGGCAGGCTCGTCGAGAAGAAGCAGTTTGGGCTCCGTCGCAAGCGCCCGGGCGATCTCGAGACGGCGCTGATTGCCGTAGGGAAGGCTTCCTGCCAGTTGCCCCGCGCGCTCCTTGAGGCCGCAGAACGCGAGTATCTCGAGCGCGCGCTCGTTCGCCTGTTTCTCTTCGCGCCGAAACCGAGGGGAGCGCAAAACGTTTTGCCACGTGCGCGAGCGCATGCGCGCATCCATTCCCGAAAGCACGTTTTCGCACACGGTCAAGTCGTGGAAAAGGCGGATATTCTGGAATGTCCGGCAGATCCCCTGGCGCGCGATGGCGTGCGGGGCCCTGCGCTGCCTCTGCCAGACGACCCATGCCCCCGCGGTCCCGAGCGCGCCGCCGCAAATAAAGCTCACCACCGACGAGAGCGGGTGATCACCGAAGAACCGCAGAAAGTCCGCAATCGCCTCGCCCCACGGGAAAGGCGCCAGGTACTGGTAGTTCGCCGTGACTGTCGTTTCCCACAATGCGATGAGGTGAGTACAGGCGAGCGATGCAAACGCGACGAAAAGCGCGATTGCGCCGATGCCGAGCGCGGCGCGTGAGGAAAAAGGCCGCCGGAGATCGCGTCCGAGAAAAAGAACTTCGCCTGACGTCGGCTCGTGAACTCCTGTGATCGCGTTGAAAACGGTGGTTTTCCCAGCGCCGTTGGGTCCGATGATGGCGAGGATCTCGCCTTCGCGGACATCGAGATCGAGATCGCCCACCGCGGTGAGGCCCCCGAACTTGACGGTAAGTTTCTTCAATTCGAGAACGTTCATTTCGCGTCCTCTCCACCGTTCGCGGGGTCGCCCTCTTCGCCACTCGCGGAACCTCTCTCTGAGCCTCTCGCGCTGAGCCCCGGCGTTGTGGGAGCAAGCGGCGGCGGCCCCGCCAGGCCCGCTGGTCCCGGGCGCGGTGCCTCGGGCGCGTCGGTGCGGGTTCTGACCGACGGAAACACGCCGTAGGGCCGGAAGCGCATCATGATGACGAGAGCCGCGCCGAAAAAGAGGAACTTCCAATTGGACGGCGTGAGAAACACACTCGCGCTGCTCGAGAGCCCCGCTTGCTGCATCGCCTCGGTGGCTTTCTTCAGAAAGATGTCAAAGCCCATCACGATCGCCGCGCCGAAGAGCACGCCGCGTATGCTTCCCATTCCCCCCACGATCAAGATGCAGAGAACGGTGATGGATACCATGAAATCGTACGTATTGGGCTCGGCCGTCGTTTCGAGTTTGCTTGCGTAGAGCACTCCAGCGAGCGCACAGATCGCCGCGCAGATCGCAAATGCGGAGAGCTTTCCGCGCGTGGCGTTGATCCCCATGCAGCCGGCGGCGAGCTCGTCTTCGCGTATCGAGATCCACTGCCGGCCCAAACGGGACTTCTCCAGGTTGCGGACGATGAGAACGACGACGATAAGGATCGCAAGGAACAGGTAGTACCAGCTCTGGTAACTCGTCGAATCGAGAGGGTGGCCGAAGAATCGGGGAGGCGGGAGCGGGTTGATCCCCTGCGTGCCCTGCGTGATCGGATCGAGATTTCTCAAGACGTCCTGAACGATTTCCCCAAAACCCAGAGTGACGATCGCGAGATAGTCTCCCCGGAGTCTGAGCGTCGGCGAACCCAACAAGAGACCAGCGATGAGACCGACCACGGGGGCAACAATGAGCGCTCCCCAGAAACCGATCTGAAAGGGATAGATCGAGCACGAGAGGATCGCGTATGTGTAAACCCCGATCGCCATGAACGCGGCCACGCCGAGGTGGAGCAGCCCTGTGTAACCGACGACGATGTTCAACCCGAGGCCCATGAGAGCGAAAACGATGACGCGCTGGCAGACCTCGTTACCGACCGCCCACAGACGGAGTCCCATCCTGGAGAGAAGAATGTCAGAGAGCGGGAGCAGGAGCGCCGCCGCGATAAGAATCCATTCGGGTTTGATCCTCTTCATCCGTCACACCTTTTCCGGCGTTCGCGCACCGAGGAGCCCGCTCGGGCGGAAGATGAGGACAAGAACCAAGACGCCGAAGACAATCGAGTTTGTCCAGCGCGCGGCGATGTACTGATCGCTCATCGCCCGCACGAGGCCGATGAAGATCCCTCCGAGCATCGCGCCCGGCAGATTCCCGATACCGCCGAGGACCGCTGCCGTGAACGCGTCCATCCCCGTCCTGAACCCGAGCTGGAAATAGATCGTCGGGTTGAACAACGGGTAGATCACCGAAGCGAAGCCAGCAAGCGCGCCGCCCAGAGCGAATGTGGCACCGATCACGCGATTGATGTCGATCCCCATGAGCTCCGCGGCAACGCGGTTCTGAGCGGTCGCCCGCATGGCTTTCCCGAGCGTCGTGTAGCGCACGAAGAACGTCAGCCCCGTGAGCAGCGGAACGGTCACGCCGAACACGAGGAGATCGCGCCACGTGAACTGAACGGCGGTCTTCACGCCCAGAAGCGAGAGGATGTTCGCGTTCGACACGAGAGGGGGAAAGCTCTTCGGCGCCGCCGCACTCCGGCCTCCGCCAAAAACGTCCATCGGCAAACCGCCCCAGAACTGTCCGAGGTTCATGAAGATGAATGACACGCCGATTGCAGCAACGAGCGGCGCGAGCTTGGGCGCATTGCGAAGCGGCCGGTACGCCACGCGGTCCACCGTCCAGTTGAGACCCGCGCAGAAACAGGGCACGAGCAGCATGATGAGGACGATCCCTCCCGCAGCGGCCCCGCCGGAAGGGGCAAGAGAATCGAGGCCGAGAGCTCCCACTATAGTGAGGGAAAGGAACGTGCCCAACATGAAGAGGTCGCCGTGGGCGAAGTTGATGAGCTCCACGATGCCATAGACCATCGTGTAGCCCAACGCGATGAGCGCGATGATCATCCCGTTGGACAAACCGGTGATGAACTGCTGGATGAAGATCTCGAAAGAGCTCATGGGATCGGGACAACGGCGGCGGTCATCGGGAGGGGCGCGTGGGTTCTGCACGGGCCTGAGCTCGAGGACGCGCTCTCGGCGCCGGTGCGATGCCCATCGGCACGAATACGGAGACGGGGGTTACGAATCGCCGCCCAGCGTCTCCACGAACTGGAACTTGCCGTCTCTGATGACCATGCCGCTCATCGTCGTCAGTGTGGTGTCGCCGTTGGGATCGAACGACCACTTTCCTAAAACGCCGTCGAAATCCCGCGTCGCGGCGACCGCGTCGAGTATGGCCAGCCGGTCCTTCTTTCCCGCGCGCGCGATGGCATCGAGCGTCACACGCCCCGCTTCGTACCCGTAGACCGCGTACACTTCGGGTTCGATCTGATACTTCTCGCGGTACCTCCGGACGAAATCGGCGCCCTTTCCCGTCAGCTGATCGGCGGGGAGCCCTCCAAACGTCGCGTACGTCTCGATGCAGTTCTCCGGTCCCGCGGATTGGATGAACGCCAGCTCGACACAACCGTCGGGGATCATGAGCTTTCCCATGAAGCCCGAAGCGCGCAGGTCCTTGGCGAACTGACCCGCGTTCGACTGGGTGACGCCGCCGAAATAGACGAGATCAGCGTTCAGGGCTTTGATCTTCGTCGCAAGCGCTTTGTAGTTCGCGGCCCTCACGTCGATACCCTCCACGCCGACCACCTGCACGCCGATCTGCTCGGCGTGTGTCCTGAACACGTCCGTGATGCCCTTCCCGTAGAGCTCGCGGTCATGAACGATGAACGCGGTCCTGACACCCATTTTCTTGGCCCACTCCGCCCCCATCGAGCCCTGAAGGTCGTCCGCCGGCACCACGCGGTAAAAGTTCGGCCTGCCCGACGGCCGATAGATCTGCGGCTCGTTGGCTTCTCCTTTGCCCGGCTTGGTCAGTCCGGGATACGTGTTCGCCGGTGAGACCATCACGAGCCCCGCCTGATTGAGCTTGGGAATGGAGATCTTGGCCGCACCCGAGTTGAACGTCCCGATGTACGCCACTACATCCGGATCCTTGATCGCCCGGTCGGCATTTGCCGCTTCGAGAGCCGGGTCCCAGCTGCCGCGCTGGGGCGAGGCGTCATCCCAGTCCTCGTAGAGGATGGTGCAGCCCGCCACGGTTCCGCCAAGCTCTTCGATGGCCATACGGATCCCGTTCGTGATGCTCGTGCTCTGCGCGTTCGCGCTTCCGGTGCGGGGAAGGCTCGAGACGATCTTGAGCGTCTTGGGGTTGCCGGCGGGGCCCTTTTGAGAACAGCCCGCGATGGAGCCGCCTGCAATGAGCGCCGCAAAGACGAGAACGACTGATTTGTAAGATTTGCACCGAATGTGTTTCATGGTTTCCTTCGCCGTTAGTTGTCTGGCGACCCCCAACCTACGAGCAAGACTACATGAAGGCAGCGGAGGGGCCAAGAGCTTTTCTCGGCCTCAAATAGGGTTCTCCGAACTCTTACTCGGGATCGGTCGAGGGAACGGATGGAGGGGTTTCGTTGGCGGCGGCGACAAACCGCGCGGGGTCGCTCTGGAGTCTCTCCGCGCACTCGTTGCTGCAGAGCGCGTAGCGTTTCTTGCCGATCGACACAAAGGATTCGTAGTTGATGGGCTCCCCGCACACGGGGCAGCGATCCATGTCCGGATTGTCGAAAGCGACCTTGAGGCTTTTCGCTTTCTTCACCGTTTTCACCTGTGCGGTAAAATGATTGGTGACTGCCTGCTGGATTTTCTTTTCGGCCGGCTTATCCTTCGCGCCGCAGCCTGGAAGAATCACGATCGCAAGGGCAATGAGAAAAGCGATGGCCGGGAAACGCGCCGTCCGTGTTTGCATCTCATCTCGCCTCCGGCGTGGAATCTAGCAGGAATCGGGCCGATTCCACGGCCGGAGGCTATCGAGCCGGACGCGTGCGTCGAGCCGGAGAGGGAAATCGATTACTTCATTTCCAACGTCATCGGATCGCGCAGCGGCAGAATCGTAATCGGGCCGAAATCGGAAAACTTTTCGTTGTGCTTGTCCGACCCCGCCTGGACAGCTTCCGGGTCGCCGACAACCAGAAACACGAGCTTGTCCGGGTGCAGATACTTCTCGGCGGCGGCGAGGACATCGTCCGGTGTCACGGCGGCCATTCTCTTCGTGAAGTTCTGCCAGTAGTCATCCGTCCGGCCGGTGTACTCGTCGTCGGCAAACGTGTTGACTATGTTGCTCTTGCTGCTGAACGGATTCACCACATCGCTCATGAAGCTCGCTTTGGAGTTGTCGACAGCCTCCGCGTCGCATTTCTCGGTCCGGATGCGATTGATCTCGTCGACGATGAGCCGTGTGCCGAACGCCCCCGTGGCGTGCTTTGTCTGGAACCACGCCCGGAACGTGCCAGGGAAGAGCACCGGGCGTTCGAAGGCGCTTCCCGCGTTGTACGCGAGGCCCTCGTCGGAGCGCACGCGGCTCACGATGCGAGAGGTGAAGCCGCCTCCGCCGAGGATGTCGTTCATCACCATTATGGCGTACTGATCGGGATTATCTCGTTTGACGCCGATGTGCCCGACCCGGATACGCGACTGGTTCACGTCTTCCTTCTTGATCATGTACACACCCGGTTTCGGATCGGGGATCTGGTCGGAGACGGTTGGGAGACTCAATTGCTGATCGGGCCATCCCGCGAAGAGGTCGTTGAGCTTTGCGAGAATCTTGTCTGTCTTGAAATCGCCCGACGCGGCAACGATGAAGTTCTTCGGGAAGAAGTAGCGCTTGTGGAAGGAGATCAGGTCCTCCCGCGTGATCGATTTGACCGATGGCTCGGTGCGGCGAAAGGGTGTAGTGCACGGGTGGTCGCCGTACAGCAGGAACTGCCACTCGCGGGATTCGATGTCAGAGGTCGACGCATTGCGTTGCTCCATCTCCGACAGAACGTCCCCGCGGTAACGGTCGAGGGCCTTCTGGTCGAACGCCGGTGTCCGCAGGACTTTTTTCAGAAGCGCGAGGCCTTCGTCGATGTCTTTCGACAGGCAGAAGAGACGAACCGTCCCCTGTGAGCCGCTGATATTGACGGAGATCTCGCCGGCCAGGAAAGCGATTCGTTCGTCCAGTTCCTTCGCGGTCATCCCCTCGACGCCTCCGTTGCGCATCAGGTAGCCGGTCATGTCGGCGAGCCCGGCCTTGTCGACCGGCTCATACATCGATCCCGTTCGAACGAGGACGGTCAATTCAACCGTGGGGACGACCTTGTTCTCGGTCACGTAGGCGGTGGCGCCGCACTTCAAGCGGTGCCGGTAATCGGCCGGTTTGGGCGGCTGATAGTTCAGCTCCTCGAATTTCAATTTGTCGGGATGATCGACGATCTTGTCCGCCAGAACGGCAAGGGGAAGAACCAGCGCGGCGGCGAATGTCAGCAGCGCCGCGAGCGCCAGCAGCCGGCGCGACGACATATTGCACGCGATCTTCATTTTCATTTCTCCTTTGAGGTGCGACTTACTTTCCCTCGGCGGCCTTGAGCTCCTTGAGGTGGTCATTCGCTAATTTCAGTATCTGCTCCATCTGGGCTTTCTCCTCGGGATTCTCGGCCTTGTCGATTCCCATCGAGAACATCTGGATCATCTGCTCCAGCCGCGCGGCGTCCTTCATCGATTTGATCATCTGCACCGCCTGGGCAAACCGCGGATCCTCACCGGCTCCGGCCAGGCCGTCGGGGGCCGCCTTGGTGTTGACGATCTTCACGTTTCGCTGATCGTCCGCGAAGTACTCGCCGGCGACGCGCTGGACATCCGCGGCCGTCACCAGATCGCACTTGTTCGGATTGTTGTTCGCCTCCGTCCAGTCGCCCAGGGCGGCGTTCTGGCCGAGATAGAACAGGATGCCGATCCCCGACATGATGTCCATCGAACGAATCTTCTGGACTCTCAGCTGGTTCTTCACCTTCTGAAGTTCCTCTGCTGTTACCGGGTTTTTCTTCAGGTCGTCAATGACCTCGTACATCGCGGCTTCCAGTTGTTCGGCCCGCACACCCGACACTCCCTCGGCGGTGAGCTGGAAGGCCCCCGCGTACTTCCTCGAATCCTGTGCGGCATCCACTACGAGATCGTCGCCGCCGAACATTCGCCTGCCGCCGCCCCCGGAACCCTTGGCGATGCCCTTCTCCTCGACGAGCTTCGTGTACAGCCGTCCGGTCTTGCCGCTCATGATTCCCGCGAGGACTTCCAGCGGGTAGCTGTCTGGATTCTTCCAGGCGACCGTGTGGTACCAGATTTCCGCCTTGGGGTTCGTCTCCGCCTCGGCGATGAGGCGCTTTTCTCCGTGCTGCTTCTCTTCGAGGGTCACGACGTCGGGTGGGTTGGTCTTGCCTCGCGGGACGCGCTCGAAATATTTCTTCACGAGCGTGATCATCTTGTCGGGTTCGAGATCCCCGACCAGGATCATCGTCAGGTTGTTGGGCGCGTAGTAGGTGTCGTAGTACGCATCAGCCTGTTCCTTCGTGATACTGCCCAGATCGGAGGGCCATCCGACGACGTCCCAGTGATACGACGACGATTTCCAGAACATCGCCTGAAAGTCCTCATCGATCAAGCCGGTCGGTGTCGATTCGACGCCGAGACGGCGCTCCTCGCGCACCACATCCCGCTCGGAGTAGAATTCACGGAACACGGGTTTCTTGAACCGGTCGGACTCCAACCACATGAACAACTCGATCTTGTTCTTGGGCAGCCGGACGAAATACGCGGTGAGATCCTCGGACGTGAAGGCGTTCAGGAAAAAGCCACCGTTCTTGGTGTACAGATTGTCGAGCTGATCCTTGATGATGAGCTCGCGCTCTTCGACGACGAGGCTGTCGAACACGGCGTCGAGCTCGCGGTAGCGCGGTGTCTTGGCCTCGGGATCGAGCATGTCCTCGATCTCGCCACGGCGCAGTTTCTCGCGCATGATCCGCTCTTCGGCTCGCATCAACACTCTGAGCGAGTCGAGCTCCGCCATGATCTCGCGGTCGCGGACGTAGTCTTTCGTGCCGATGGTCTCGGTCCCCTTGAACATCATGTGTTCGAAGAGATGGGAAATACCGGTAATGCCGGTGACTTCGTTTGCCGATCCGACACGGGCGAAAATCGCGCCCATGATCGTGGGAGCGTCCTGCCGCTCGACCATCAGAACCTGCATGCCGTTGTCGAGCCGGTACTCCTTGGCGTCGATGTTCTGAGCCGCTGCTGGAAGCGCAGCGGCGAGTATCACTAACGCGCACGCGTACGCGACAAGAATACTGGGTCTGTTCATGAACCTCTCCTTACAGGGTAGAGACGCGCGGAGTCGTCGTGTGTGAAACTCGTAACTTGATGCGCGAGTCACTCCAGCCCTCGCGCCCACGGAAGCTTAGCAAAACAGTAATACTAGACTATTGCCGCTCGAAAAATCAAGCCGTGTTGGAGTGCGCTCACTTGACCTGTGTGCCCGGGTGCTGTAGGCTCGATACGCATCGCAGACCGTATGATAGCCAATCAAGGACTGTCGAAAGGGGATTGTATGCGTAACATTCTGAACCTGCTCCTCGTGGCGATGATCTCCGCGGGCCTCATGCTCACCTGGAGTCCCGCGCAGGCACAGCTGGGTGGGCTGAAGAAGAAACTAGAGAAAAAAGCCGAAGAGAAAGCGGGCAAAAAGGCTGACGAGGCGGTCGACAAAGCGACGGGAGACTCCAAGGCGACAGAGGAGGAGTCAGAACAAACAGAGCAAGAAAAGACGGAACCGACAGCGGCTGGGAAAGGCGGCACGGCCACGGCGGAAAACATGACGCTGTACACCAAGTACGATTTCGTGCCGGGTGATAAGGTGATCTTCTTCGATGATCTCTCGAGCGAGGAAGTCGGCGAGTTTCCCTCGCGCTGGAAGCTCGACAACGGCGTGTTCGAGGTGGCGAAACAGGGAGCCGAGAACTACATCATGTGCACCAATGAGGGATATATCCGTCCCAAATTGGTGGCGGGACCGCTCCCCCCAAAATACACGGTCGAGATGGAATTCTACGCCAAAGGACAGGAGCACAAGGGGCATTGGTTCTTTATCCAATGGATTGATGCTGAAGATCAGGAGATCGGCGAGTTCGGGATCAAGGATAACGCGGGAACGCACTTGACCATCATGGGAGACAACCTTGCCGACAAGATACTCCCGAAGCCTGTGGGTGCCGGAAAGCACGTGATGCGCATCATGGCGACCAAGAGCACGATCAAGTGCTACATCGACAACGAACGCGTGGCCAATGTGCCGGCTGTTGAGGGTTTCCAGCCCGTGGGTTTCAGGGTGCGTATGGACCCGTGGCTCGACGAAGCGAACAATCCGATGCTCGTGCGCGGCTTCCGCTACGCCGAGGGCGGGAAGACCCTCAAAGAGCAGCTCGACGAGGCGGGACGCATCGTGACGCACGGGATTCTGTTCGACTCCGGCTCTGACAAGATCAAAGCCGAGTCCTACAAGACACTGGCCGATATAGGACAACTCCTCACAGAGAGCCCCGCACTGCGATTGTCCGTCGAGGGTCACACGGACAGCGACGGTGCAGATCAGGCCAATCTCACGCTGTCCGAGAACAGAGCCAAGTCGGTGAGGTCGTACTTGATGGAAACCTTCAAGATCGACGGCGCCCGCCTGGAGAGCAAGGGCCTGGGCGAGACCAAGCCGATAGACACGAACGACACGCCTGAAGGGAAAGCCAACAACCGGCGCGTCGAGCTCGTGAAGATTTGAGCTGCGATACAAACGCCACAGGAGCGGCCCGGTGCCCGGGGGGTGCCGGGCCGTATCCATTTCACCCACCGAGTTGACAAAGAGCCTTTCCCATGCTACAAGTTGTGGGCTTGGAACCGATTCCTGCACCCTGGTGTATGAATCGGGAACGGTTGAACGACCGCCGCATTCGGCGGCAACGCATTATTATCACTACTGCTATTAAGGAGGCCTTGGTGAGAAACATCCTGCACAACCTTGCGATCAGCTTGACTATTCTGGGGTTCTCTTTGGCGTTCGCCTTCCCGCGCGTTGCGATGGCGCAGACGGCCGGCGAGGAGAAAGAGAAGAAGACAGAAGCCAAGCACGAATGTGCCGAGAAAACAGAGGTCACGCAGGAAGAGCTCGCGGCATCGGTGCCCGCTCTGAAGGACCTGCACGAGGCTGTCTACCCGCTCTGGCACACCGCCTTTTCCGAGAAGAACTATGACCTGATCAAGGAGCTTCTGCCCCAGCTGGACTCACTGACCACGAAGTTGGATGGGGCCAAGCTGCCGGGGATCCTGCGCGACAAGCAGGCGGCGTGGGATGCGGGAAAAACGAACTTGGAGCACGCGCTTCAGCAGCTGCATTCGGCGGCGGACACGAACAACCAGGAAGAGATGCTCAAGCAAACGGAAGCCTTCCACGGCGCGTACGAGAAGTTGGTTCGCACGATTCGTCCCGTCGTGGCGGAACTGGATGCATTTCACCAGGAGATGTACAAGCTCTACCATTACTATGCTCCGCAGTATGACCTGACGCAGATTCGCGCTACTGTGACCGCGATGGAGGGGAAACTCCCCGCGCTCAAGAAGGCGCCGCTGCCGAAGCGGCTCGCGGACCGGCAGAAGGATTTCGACGCCGCCGTTGTGCAGCTCGAAACAGCCGTAGCCGGCCTCGCCAAGACCGCTCAGGGTGAGGACAAGAAAGCGACCCTGGCCGAGGTCGAGACGGTCCACAGCGCATACCAGCAGGTCGAGAAGGTCTTCGACTAGAGAGGGCTCTCGAACTCAGGCGAGCCTCTCGAGAAGGAGTTTGTAGCGGGCTTCCTTGCGAACGGGTTCGAGGTCGGGATCGTTCTCGATCCATACCCGGTGAGCGAAACCGTTGTCGACGGCTTTCTCGAGGCACTCGAAGCATCTGTCATAATTGCCCATGACGCAGAAAAGGCACCCGGCGTTGTAAAGCGTAGCCACATCGTCGGGTGCCATTTTCATGGCGCGTTCGTTCCAATCGAGGGCTTTGTCTTTTCTTCCGAGCTCGAACTGTGCGTGGGCGCCGAGGTACCACGCCCGCGCGTCATCGGGGTGGAGCTCCAGGTGCCGTTCGGCGATAGCCAGGCCCCTGCGGAAAGCTGCGATCTTGTCCTCCTCCCGATTCAGCCCGCGATAGCTGTCCGCGCACAGAATCGGCGCCTGATAGTCCTCCGGCCTCACCTCGCCGGCCTTTGCGAACAGGGCCGCGGATTTCTCGAGGTTCCCCTGCGACCTGGCCGTACGGGCATAGAAATAGTAGGCCTCGAACAACTTCGGTGACAGCTCGATCGCTCTCTCGAATTCGACCTCGGCCTCTTCGAAGCGTCCGTCGAGTGACACGGCGAGACCGTGAGAGGCGTGCGCCTCCGCGAGCTCGCTGTCGATTTCCAGGGCCTTGCGGCTCGCCGTCAAGGCATTCTCGACGTTCGTTTTGTTGCTGTCATAGTACTGGTAGATCATCGAGTAGCAATCGGCGAGACCGCAGTACGCCATCGCGTACTGCGGATCGCGTATGATCGCGCTCGTGAACAGATTTCGGGCGTACTCGAGCCCCTTCGCGCTGAACCTGTGGAAGTACTGCCGCCCGCGTATGTAGAACTGATACGCCTCGACGTTTGTGGTCGGCACCTTGAGCAGCGCCTTCTTCTCCCGTTCGGTCAACGTCACTTCCATCGCGTGAACGATGTTCTGTCCGATCTCGTCCTGAACGGCGAACACATCCTGCAGGTCGGTGTCGTATTTCTCCGACCACAAATGGTAGCCGTCGGCAACATTGATGAGCTGCGCCGTTATCCGCAGCCGGCTGCCGGACTTGCGGACGCTGCCTTCGAGAACACTGCCGGCGCCGAGTTTTCTGCCGATCTGCCGTATGTCGAGATTCGCGCCCCGAAACGCAAAGGACGACGTGCGCGCTACGACGTGCAGGCCCTGGATACGCGACAGGTCATTGATGATCTCTTCGGCGATGCCGTCGCAGAGAAAGTCCTGTTCCTTGTCGGCGCTCATGTTGGCGAACGGCAATACGGCGACCGACGGGAGATCGGATGCCGCGGCGGCCAAAGAGCGATCCAGTTCGGCGCGTGCGTCCTTCAAATCGAAGAGCATATCGCCGGCGCTCTGGTAACGCTCGTCGGGCTTTTTCTCGAGCACCTTTTGAACGATGCGTGTGAGCGCTGCCGGCACTCCGGGCCGAACCGTTGAGAACGGAGCTGGATCCTCGTTGACGAGCTGATAGACGGTGGCGGCTTCCTCGTCGGATCGGAATGGGAGCTGCCCGGTGATCATTTCATAGAGACATACGCCGAGTGACCAGAGGTCGGTTCGATGGTCAACGGCGGTTCCCTGGGCTTGCTCGGGTGACATGTACTCCACCGTGCCTACAGCAACACCGTCTTTCGTCACGGACGCCTTGCCGATGAGCTTCGCGACGCCGAAATCGAGTATCGTCACGCGATCATCATCATCGACCATGATGTTCGCGCTCTTGATGTCCCGGTGCACGATGCCTTTGGCGTGCGCGGCTTTGAGGCCTTCAGCGATCTCGACGGAAATATCCAATGCCCGTTTGATCTCGAGCGGCCCGGTTTCAACGATTTCCCTGAGGCTCTTTCCCGGAACGTAAGCCATCGAGATATACGAGAAACCCTCGTGCTCGCCGATTTCATACACGGTGCATATGTTGCGATGCTGAAGAGCTGCTGCGGCCCGGGCTTCGAGCTCGAAACGCTCCCGATCGCGGACGGACAAAGGGCGTCCGGGTGTGAGCACTTTGAGAGCGACCGTCCGGCCAAGCTTCGTGTCTTCAGCGCGGTAGACGACGCCCATGCCGCCCTTGCCGAGCACTTCGAGAATCTTGTAGTGGGCAATGGTCTGGCCGATCATGAAACCTCCGTGTGGTCTCCCGGGTGGGGTGCGTGGTGTGTACGACGGGAGTATAACAGAATGCGGGCCGGCCGGCAGACGTCTTCCACCTCCCCCAATTATTGCTGATTTTCGACGATATTTGTGCTACAATCCCTCCCGGCGCATCGGGCGATATACGATCCTGACGCGCCGCCTGCTCTGCTCAGCTCAATGAAAGGGGGATCTACACTATGACGAGGCTAATGTGTGTTATCGCCGTCGTTCTCCTCTGCACGGTCGTCCTGGCCCACGATACCGCGTGGGCGGCCGGCGAGCTCTATATCTCGTGCGAGGGGACGAAGTCCACCGGTGGCGGCACCCGAACGTACCAGTACACGCTGATCAACACGGGCTCCAACGCCGTGACGCTCACGCTGTTCTACGTGGGCACCATGGATATGAGCCTCCCGAACTACACGAACTGGACCGCTCCCGCTGGTTTCACAGCAACGGTCGCCGACTGGACTACGCTCTTCAACTTGTTCGGGGCGAGCATGATGTCCACGACGATGATGAAGACACCGCATGGAGTGTTCCCGATTCCCGTGGGTTATCCGACCGTGGGGGGAGTTGCCTGGAGCGGATCCGTGGTTCTGGCTCCGAATCAAACGGCGACGTTCGGATTCGACAATCCGTATTACCCGTGGGACATGGAGTGGTTCGCCGAGCATCCCGATGCGGTCAACTCGTCGCAGGGATATCTGTGGCTCCCGATCGCCGGACCGAAAGGTGTTTACACGCAGGGCTTTGTCCACGGTCCCGGTGAGTTTGTCGTTCCGACCGAGGAGACGACATTCGGGCGCATCAAGGCTCTGTACAGCACCGACAACTAGCGCGCACACATCAGGTGAAGCGGGGCGGCATCCTCGATCCATCGGGGGGGTGCCCACATGCGTTTTGCCGGGCGGGCGAAGGGTGTTACGCACACCCTTCGCCCGCCTTTATTCACGTGTCCTTTGCTCTGGAGGCGTCGCGAGAGCATGTCGAACCAGAAACGCAGGAAAGATGTCCGGAACGTAGCCATCATCGCTCACGTCGATCATGGCAAGACGACCTTGATCGACGCGCTGCTCAAGCAGACCGGCGCCCACACGTTTCGCGAGGGCGAGAGCACGATCATGGATTCGAACCCTCTCGAAAGGGAGCGGGGGATCACGATCTTCTCCAAGAACGCGTCCTTCGTGTGGCGAAACACCCATTTCAACATCGTTGACACGCCCGGTCACGCCGATTTCGGGAGCGAAGTCGAGCGCATACTCAAGATGGTTGACGGCGTTCTGCTCCTCGTTGATGCATTCGAGGGCCCGATGCCTCAGACCAAGTTCGTCCTCAAGAAATCCCTCGAGCTGCATCTGAAACCGCTCGTCGTCATCAACAAGATCGATCGCCCGAACTCCCGCCCCAAGGAAGTCGCGGATATGACATTCGATCTTTTCTGCGAGCTGAACGCCACCGACGAGCAGCTCGACTTTCCCATCGTGTATGCGTCGGGAAAAGACGGCTACGCGCGCATAGAGCTGGACGACGCCGACACGGACATGACGCCGCTCCTCGAGACGATGCTCCGCCGCGTGCTCCCTCCCATTGGGGATATCGAACAGCCGTTTCAGATGCTCGTCACCATGCTCGACTACGACAACTACCTGGGCCGGATCGCCATCGGCCGCATTTTTCACGGGAAGATCACGCCGAACGAGCCGATCGTCCTCGTCAAACGCGACGGCCATCACGAGCGCGGCCGCGTGACGAAGATCCTCAAGTACAGGGGTTTGAGACCTGTCGAGGCGGACGTGGCGCTCGCCGGCGACATCGTCATGATCGCCGGGATGGAGAATGTGAAGGTGGGCTCCACGCTTGCCGCGCCGGAGAACCCCGAGCTGCTTCCCATGGTCAAGATCGACGAGCCGACGATCTCGATGAACTTCTCGCACAACACGAGTCCGCTGTCCGGAAAGGACGGCGGACGGTTTCTCACCTCGCGACACCTCCGCGAAAGGCTCGCGCACGAAGCGATGATCAACGTCGGCGTGCATGTAGAGGAAACGGCGGACGGCGACCGGTTCAAGGTGTCGGGACGGGGCGAGCTGCACCTCGCCATTCTGATCGAGACCCTGCGGCGCGAGGGGTACGAGCTGGAGGTGTCGCGCCCCGAGGTGATACTCAAGACCGTGGACGACGAGGTTCTCGAGCCCGTCGAGGAAGTGGTGATCGACGTCGCCCCGGAGTATCAGGGGCCCGTGATGCAGGCGATCGGTGAGCGGAAGGGGGAGGTGACGAAGATCACCATGAGCGCGGTCGGCACGG
>Ga0315273_10003052_pt1 | contig 20113 bp, 14 predicted proteins | sample YL17G02_0_MG_FD_205753 | JGI IMG/M metagenome (GOLD analysis project Ga0315273, IMG submission 205753) | Sediment microbial communities from Yellowstone Lake, YNP, Wyoming, USA - YL17G02_0 | ecosystem: Environmental > Aquatic > Freshwater > Lake > Sediment | place: USA: Wyoming | collected...
TTCGCTGATCTTCGCCTCGGTCCCACTCTGGCTCGTCGTGCTCCGCTCTGCAGGCGGTGACCGGCCGCCACGTGCGTCTCTCGTGGGAACGGCCGTCGGGTTCATCGGGGTGGCGCTTCTCTTGCGGCCGGGTGGAGACGCCACCGTGAGAGGGGTGCTGCTCGTCGTCGCCGCAGCGGTCTCCTGGGCCCTCGGGACGTTCCTCTCCTCGAGACTGCCGCTGCCGCGCGATGCAGCCACGACGGCGGGCATCCAGGGTCTTGCGGGCGGCCTGCTCCTGATCCCGGTCGGCATCGCACTCTCGGATGGCGAGTCCCTCAGCCCGACGAGCTGGTCGACACGGTCCCTGCTCGGGCTCCTCTACCTGATCGTGTTCGGCTCGATCTTCGGCTACACGGCGTACGTCTGGCTCGTCTCGAACGTGCCGCTCGGGACCGTCGCGACCTATGCGTACGTGAACCCGCTCGTTGCGATCACGCTGGGCATCGTCTTCCTCCACGAGGTGGTGACGTGGCAGATCGCCGCGGGTGCCGCGGTGATCCTGACCTCGGTCGCCGTCGTGATTCGCAACGAGATGTCTCGACGGCCGGGCGACGTGATCCCACCAATAGAGACGTAGGGGCGAGGCACACGCTCGCGCGGATGCGTCGCCCACGAGGGCGTCGCCCGACCGCGCGAGCGTACGCCTCGCCCTACGTGAGCCCTACGATCTCGTCCGGCGGCACCGGCACGCGGCGGAGGTTCTTGCCTGTGGCGGCCCGCATCGCCGCCACCACGGCTGCGGTCGCGACGACGGTCGGCGGCTCGCCGACACCCTTGACGCCGTAGGGCGCGTCCGGCTGCGGATCCTCGATCAGCACCGACTCGACCGGCGGCATGTCGAGCGCCGTCGGGATCAGGTAGTCGGTGAAGCTCGCGTTCGTGATCCGGCCGTCGCGCGTCTGGATCTCCTCCATCAGCGCCAGCCCGATCCCCTGCGCCGTACCTCCCTCGATCTGGCCCGTCACGGCCTGCACGTTGAATGCCTTCCCGACGTCCTGCGCGACGCCGATCCAGACGAGACGCGTGAGGCCGAGCTCGACGTCCACCTCGGCGACGACCCTCATCGCGCACGTGGCGAGAGCGACGTGGGCCCGCTCGCCCAGCACCTGACCGGTCTCCGGATCGAGCGGTGAGGTCGGGACGTGCCGGTAGACACGCTCGACGTCGACGTCGGCCCCGCCGCCGCCGGCCTTGCGCTCTTCGAGCGCCGCCCGGCAGGCGTCGCGCACCGCACCGGCTGCCATCCAGGTCATCCGGGAGGCCGACGTCGAGCCTGCCGAGCCCACCGTCGCGGTCGTGTGGGGCGCAAGCGTTACGTCACCGGTGGCGAGCTCCTGTCGCGCCACCTGCAGGATCACGCCGCCGACGCCCTGGCCGACCTCCGCCGCGGCGCAGTGGACGACCGCGCTCCCGTCGGCGGCGAGCTGCACGCGCGCCGAGCAGTAGTCGTCGAACCCCTCCGAGAAGCAGATGTTCTTGAAACCGACGGCGAAGCCGACGCCTCGGCTCACCCCGTCGCCACGCGTCGTGTTGCCGGCCCCACCGGGGAGGCGGATCGGGTCGCGAGGCAGCTGCTCGGCCGCCGGCACGGGAATCGCCGCCGCCGCGCGGATCACGTCGGCGACCGGCAGCGAGCCGGTCAGGACCTGCCCCGTCGGAAGCGTGTCGCCCGGCTCGATCGCGTTCAGCAGCCGCAGCTCGATCGGGTCGATCGCGAGCGCCTCGGCGAGCTGATCCATCTGCGCCTCGACGGCGAAGCACACCTGTACGGCGCCGAAGCCACGCATCGCCCCGCACGGCGGGTTGTTCGTGTAGACGACGGTGCCCTCGATCAGCGCGTTGTCGACACGGTACGGCCCGAGCGCGAAGCAGGAGGCGTTCGAGATCACGGCCGTCGAGCTGGAGGCATAGGCGCCGCCGTCGAGCAGGATCCGCACGTGCGCGCAGACGAGGCGCCCGTCGCGGGTCGCGCGATGCTCGGCCCAGATCCTCGCCGGGTGCCGGTGCACGTGGCCGGTGAACGACTCCTCGCGGTTGTAGACGACCTTCACGGGGCGGTCGGTGTGGAGGGCGAGCATCGCCGCGTGGATCTGCATCGAGAGGTCCTCGCGGCCGCCGAACGCGCCGCCAACACCGGCGAGGTGGATCCGAACCTGCTCCGGCTCGAGGCCGAGGCAGGGAGCGACCTGGTCGCGGTCGACGTGCAGCCACTGGGTCGCGACGTGCACGTCCACGCCGCCCTCGCCGTCGGGCACGGCGAGCCCGGATTCCGGGCCGAGAAACGCCTGGTCCTGCGCCGCAAGCTCGTAGAAGCCCTCGACCGTGACGTCACCCTCGGCGTCGGGATCGCCGTGGCGGATCAGCACGTGACGGACGACGTTCGGGCGCGGGTCGTCGCGGTAGCCGTGGCCCATCGTCGGCCGATCGGGGTGGAGCGACTCCTGCTCGGTCGCGCGCTCGGGGTCGACGACCGGCTCGAGCGGCTCGTAGGTGACGATGATCGCCTCAGCGGCACGGCGCGCCTGCTCGGGATGCTCGGCCGCGACGAGAGCCACCGGCTCGCCGTAGTAGCGGACGCGATCGATCGCGAGTACCGGCTGGTCGGGGAACTCGAGGCCGTAGGTCTTGCGACCGGGGACATCGTCGTGGGTGAGCACCGCGTGGACGCCGGGCATCGTCACGGCCCGCGAGATGTCGATCTCGACGACGCGGGCATGCGCGTGCGGGCTGCGCAGCGTGTGCCCCCAGAGCATGCCGGCGGCGCTGAGGTCGCTCGAGTAGGCGAACTCACCCAGCACCTTCGGCGGCCCGTCGGGCCGACGGACGATCTCGCCGATATGCCCGAGTTGCAGCGTGGTCGTCGTCTCGGTGGCGCTCATGCCCGCGCCGCCGCTCGAACCGCGTCGAAGATCTTCTGATAGCCGGTGCAGCGGCAGAGGTTCCCCGACAGAGCCTCCCGGATCTCGTCGTCCGAAGGGCTCGGCGTGTGCTCGAGCAGGTCGACCGTCGCCACGATCAGGCCCGGGGTGCAGAACCCGCACTGCACCGCGCCGGCTGCGACGAACGCCTCCTGCACCTTGTGGAGCGTGCCGCCCGTCGCGACGCCCTCCACCGTGGTGACCTCGTGCCCGTCCGCCTGCGCGGCGAGAACGAGGCAGGAGCAGACGAGCGTGCCGTCGAGGAGCACCGAGCACGAGCCGCACTCGCCCTGCTCGCAGGCGTTCTTCGAGCCGGGGAGGCCGAGCTGCTCGCGCAGCGCGAAGAGGAGGCTCTCCCCGCCCCAGACGTCGGTCTCACACTTCTCGCCGTTGACCGTGAGCCGGATCTTCATGCGAGGCACCTCTCGAGGGCACGGCGGGTGAGCACCCGTAGGGCGTGACGGCGGTACGCGGCGGTGCCGCGGACGTCGTCGATCGGGCTCGCGCTCTCGGCGACGAGATCGGGAAAGCCAGCCGCCTCGTCGAGCGGTGCGGTGACGAGCCGCACGGTCGGGGCAGCCGAGCCGAACGCCGCGCGCAGCTCGCCGCGCTCGCGGTCGACGTGGAGGGCGAGCGAGCAGACGGAGATCACCATCGCGTTGCGCGGCCCCACCTTCATGAACGTCTGTCCCGCCCGGCTCGGCTCGACGCGCACCGCGGTGATGATCTCGTCGGGCTCGAGCGCGTTCCGCTTCACGCCGAGCAGGAAGTCGCGCAGCGGGATCCGCCTCTCCCCCCGCACGCTCGCGACCTGGACCTCCGCGTCCTCGACGAGCAGGGGTGGCAGCGCGTCACCGGCGGGAGACGCTGTGCCGAGGTTGCCGCCGATCGTGCCGCGGTTGCGGATCTGGGGCGAGCCGACCGTGCGCGACGCCTCCGCCAGGGCGGGTAGCTCCGCGGCGACGGCGCCGCGCATCGCCTCCGCGTATGTGAGGCCGCTGCCGAGGACGAACGTGCCGTTCTCGCGGGTGAACCCCCGCAGCTCGGCCACCTCGTTCAGGTTGATCAGGGCAGGCGGGCGCGAGCGGTCGAAGTTGAGCTCGACGAGGACGTCGGTGCCGCCCTGGACGAAGCGGGCGTCCGGGTGGTCGGCCTTCAGGCGCAGGGCCTCGCCGAGGGTGTGGGGCGTGAGGACATCCATCAGCGTTCCTCTCGGACGAACGGTACTCCGAGCGCACCCGGCGCGCCGAGCCGTCGCTTCGAGATGCCCGACGAGACGATCACGAGCACGACGATGGTCATCAGATACGGGAGCGCCTGAAACAACTCGGGCGCGATCGTAACCCCACGCGCCTGGAGCGTGAACGGAAGTGCCTGGAAGGCGCCGAAGAAATAGGCACCGACGAGACAGAGCTCGGGCCGCCAGAAGGAGAAGATGACCAGGGCGATCGCGATCCAGCCTGCGCCACCCGTGAGGCCGTCGACCCATTGCGGCGTCAACGCGAGGCTGAAACACGCACCGCCGACGCCGGCGAGCGCACCCCCTGCGAGCACGTGCGCATAACGGTAGGCGGAAACGCTGATCCCCATCGCATCTGCCGTCTGCGGCGACTCACCGACGGCGCGCACGTTCAGCCCCGGGCGCGTCCTGTTCAGGTAGAGCGAGATGACCACGACCAGCACCCACGAGACATAGATGAGCCACGTCTGCCCGAAGAGGATCGGCCCGAGGACGGGGACGTCCGCCAGCCCGAACGGGTCCACCGGCTCGAACTGGTGCTCCGCAGGCGAGTCGGCGAGCCCGAGATCGTTGCCGAGGTAGGACGAGAGGCCCGCCGCGCCGGCAAAGATCGTGAGGGCCAGGCCGGACACGATCTGGTTCGCACGGAGCGTGATCACGAGGAACGCAAAGATCAGCGCAACGAGCGCCCCGGCGATGGCAGCGACGAGCACGGCGAGGACGAGTGTCGTTCTGCCGGGGCCGCCGATCGTCTGCACCGCCCAGAACCCCATCACGGCGCCCACGAGCATCATCCCCTCGACCCCAAGGTTGAGCACGCCGGAGCGCTCCGCGAGCAGCTCGCCGAGCGCGGCAAAGAGCAGCGGCGTCCCGTAGGCGATGCCGGATGCGACGATGACGACGAGGATCGAGTTGTTCACCGGGCAGCCTCCGATGCGGGCGTCTTCGGTTCCGCTGCCGCGACCACGGGCCGCCTCCGGGCGAACCGCACCCTGTAGCGAACGAGGAGCTCACCGCCGAGCGCCGTGAAGAGGATCATCCCCTCCATCACCCCGACGAGCCCGGAGGGGAAGTCCGGCCCCTGGAGGGCGGCGCCGGCGTTCTGAAGGCCACCGAGCAGGAACGCGATCAGGACGACGGCAAACGGGTTGTAGCGCGCGAGGGCGGCGACGACGATCCCCGTGTAGCCGTAGCCGTATGCGCGCAGCCCCTTCGGATCGGCGTCGAGCGTGTGCAGGAAGTCACCCACCTGGCTCGCGCCGCCGAGGCCGGCGAGCCCGCCGGAGAGAGCCATCACGGCAAGGATCTTGCGCCGGGTGCGCATACCCGAGTAGCGGGCGGCGCGCGGCGAGTCACTCATCACCTGCACCTCGAACCCGAACCGCGTGCGCGAGTACAGCACCCAGAGCAGCGTCGCGGCGACGACGCCGAGCAGGAAGCCGAAGGGGATGACGACGCTCGAGCCGAACGTCGGCCAGTTCGCCGCATCCGGCAGCACCTTGCCGATCGGGAACACGGCAGCGCTCGCCGACGTCGTGTCGCGCCAGTACGAGTGGCTGTCGAAGATGAGGTAGGTGAGGAACAGCCCGGCGACGTAGTTGAGCATCAGCGAGGTGATGATCTCGTTCGTCGAGAGGTACGCACGCAGGAAGCCGGGAATCAACGCCCAGGCGGCGCCGGAGGCGAAGCCCGCCACGATCATTGCCACGATCAGCACCGGCGCCGAGTGCCCGGCAAGGAGCAGCCCCGCCGCGGAGGCACCGATGGTGCCGAAGTAGAGCTGACCCTCGCCGCCGATGTTGAAGAGGTTCATCCGGAACGCAGCGGCTGCGGCGAGGCCGGTGAAGATCAGCGGCGTGGCTCCGATCAGGGTCTGTGTGAGGGCACCGGGAGCAGTAAACGCCGCTTCGAAGAGATCCCTGTACGTCGCAGCCGGATCGTGGCCGGTGGCGAGGAGAACGATTGCGATCAGGAAGAAGGCCACGACGAGCGACCCGGCCGGGACGGCGACCTTCAGCCAGTGCGGTTGCGTGAGGCGGCGCTCGATGCGGACCGTCATGTCGCCTGCCCCCCGGCCATCATCAGCCCGATCTCCTCGGGGGCGGAGGTGGCGGCATCGACCTCGCCCACGATCCGGCCCTCGTACATGACGGCGATCCGGTCGGACAGGGTTCGCAGCTCGTCCAGGTCCTCGGAGATGAGCAGGATCGCAACACCGGCCGCGGCCGCGTCGCGCAGGTGGCCGTGCACGGTCTCGATCGCACCGACATCGAGCCCGCGGGTCGGCGCCGCGATCACGAGCACCCGTGGCGCACCTGAGAACTCGCGCGCGAGCACGACCTTCTGCAGGTTCCCTCCCGAGAGCTGTCGGGCGGATGCCCCCGGGCCCGGCGCCTTCACGTCGTAGCGCCGGATCAGCTCGACGGCCCAGTCACGGATGCGGTGGAAGCGGAGGAACGGCCCGGCCGAGTTCTCGTCGGAGCGGTACGACTTGAGTACCACGTTGGAGGAGATGCTGAGGCTCGGGGCAACGCCCGTGTGCAGCCGGTCCTCGGGGACGTGGGCGACACCCGCCTTGATGGCCACCCGCGGGTCGCCGGTATGGAGCGGAACGCCGCCGACTCGGATCGCCCCGGCCGTCAGGGGGCGCAAGCCGGTGACCGCCTCGGCCAGTTCGCGCTGCCCATTGCCGGCGACGCCGGCGACGCCGAGGATCTGTCCGGCATGCACGTGCAGTGAGACCCCGTGCACTGCCTCCACACCTCGGTCGCCCTGCGCCGAGAGGCCGTCGAGCTCGAGCAGGAGCTCGCCGATCTCCCGCGCCTCTTCCGGGCGGCGGTAGGTGTGCAACTCGCGTCCAACCATCAACGACGCGAGCGACTGGAGGGTCGACGTCTCGGTCTCGACGGTGGCCACGGAGCGGCCGTCGCGCAGCACGGTGACACGGTCCGAGACCGCCTTCACCTCGTGCAGCTTGTGCGAGATGAAGATCACCGTGCGACCGTCGGCCGCCATCGCCCTCAGCGTCTCGAAGAGCGCGGCCGCCTCCTGGGGCGTCAGCACGGCGGTCGGCTCGTCGAGGATCAGGATCCGGGCCTCGCGATAGAGGGCCTTCAGGATCTCGACCCGCTGCTGCTCGCCGACCGAGAGCTGCCAGATCCGCGCCCGGGGATCGACCGCCATGCCGTAGCGCTCGCCGAGCTCCGCTACCCGTTCCTCGATCGCGCGCGGATGGAGGACGAAGGAGCGGCCGACGTCGCTGTGGTCGCCGAGCATGACGTTTTCGGCAACCGTGAACGGCATGACGAGACGGAAGTGCTGGTGCACCATCCCGATCCCGGCGTCGATCCCGTCTCGAGGGGTGTCGAAGGCGACGGGCTTCCCGAAGACCTCGAGCTCGCCGTCGTCAGCGCGATAGAGGCCGGTGAAGATGTTCGAGAGTGTGCTCTTGCCGGCGCCGTTCTCCCCGAGCAGAGCGTGTACCTCGCCTTCGAGCGCCTCGAAGTCGACGCGATCATTCGCAACGACACCGGGGAAGCGCTTGGTGATCCCGCGGCACGCGATCGCAGGGCGCGCCGCCCGGCTCGCGAGGTCGACGGCTCGAGGCTCGGCGGTGGGCTCCATGAGGGGACGGGCACCTGGTCGGGGAGAGCGGCCGTGCCACTCTCCCCGACCAGAGGGTGCTAGCCCTTAGCGCTTCCTTCGATGCCCTTCACGAGCCAGTTCATCGCGTAGAGATCCGGGAGGACCTTCAGCGTTGTGCCCTTCGGGACCTTGAGCTTGCCGCTCTGGTCATAGAGCGGGCCTCCGAACACCTCGAACGTATTGTTGACGATCGCCTTCCTCTTGGCTGCAATCATGGTCTTGGTCTTGGGAGCGACCTTCGGGCCGTACGGGGCAAGGCCGGTGAACCCGTCCGCGATGCCGCCGTAGTAGAAGGCAGGTTTCCACGTCTCGCTCATGGCCGCCTTGACGCGGCTCAAGTAGTACGGGCCCCAGTTGTAGACCGCGGCTGTCAGCCAGGACGATCCGGCGAACTTGCTCGCGTTCGCGTCGTAGCCGACCCACGGGATGCCCTTCGACTTCGCGTACTGGCCGGCGGCCGGACTATCGACGTTCTGACCGATCACGTCCGCGCCCCACGAGCCGACGAGGCTCTCGGCTGCCTTCTTCTCCTTCGCGGGGTCGTACCACGAATTCGTCCAGATCAGCTTCACCTTGACGTTCGGGTTGACTGCCTGGGCGCCGAGCGCGAACGCGTTCGCGTGCCGGATTACCTCGGGAATGGCGAAGGGGACGATGTAGCCGATCTTGCCGTTCTTCGTCGCCGCGCCCGCCGCCATACCGGAGAGGTAGATCGAGTCCTCGCCGGCACCGAAGTACTCGGCCATGTTCTTGGAGAGATCGGTTCCGGTCGCCTGCTCGAAGAGCACGTCCGGGTACTTCGCCGCCAGCTTCTTGCTGAAGAAGCCGAACGACGTGCCGAAGATGATCTTGTTGCCGTCGCGGACGAGGCTTGCAACGGTCTGCTCGAGCTGCGGGCCGTTGGCGATGTTCTCCTTGAACGTCGTCTTCACGCTGGCACCGAGTTGCTTCTGCACGTAGAGGCGCCCCATGTCGTGCGCCTGGGACCAGCCTGCATCGTTGTGCGGCCCCACATAGATCCACGCGGCCTTGATCGGGTCGGCGTTGGACTTGGCGGACGTTCCGCCCGCCAGCACGAGGGCCGCGACGGCGAGGGCGCCGAGCAGGGCAATGACCGTGACCCTCCGCCGGCTTGAACTTCTGGTGACTCGAGAGCTAGACACGATTCTCCTTTCGCGCCGGTCCCGCTGCGGGACCGATCACATTGGCTCCTACGACCTCGCCTCCGACGATCGCCCGGGCTGCGGACGCACGAGGCGTCCACCCGGTGAGGCGACCATATCTCGCCCGAGGCACACAGTCGAGCCTCTGGCGATCGTTCGTACGACACTTCCACTCATTTGACGTCCGATCAGGGGGTTCAGTCGGTGACGCGAGAGAAGCTCCTCGGCCGTCAGCTCTGCCCTGGCACCCAGATCGACCAGCACGAGATCCGCGTCGGCACCTACCTCGAGTGACCCCTTGCCCGCGAGCCCGAACCGCCGTGCGGGCGCCTCGGCGCAGAGTCTCGCGATCGCCTCGAGCGAGAGCCCGCGTGGTGGGCCCTCCGTGAGCAGCACCCGCAGGAGCGTCTGGCAGCCGGCGATCCCGCCCCAGGCGGCGAACGCGTCGTCGCCGAGCTTGAGCTCGGGCCGGCTCGGTGAGTGATCCGAGGCAACGAGGTCGACGACACCGTCGAGCACTGCGCCCCAGAGCTCGTCGAGGTCCTCGCGCGGGCGAAGCGGCGGCGAGCACTTCGCGACCATCCCCAGCCGCACGGCGTCCTCGTCGTCGAGCGCGAGGTAGTGCGGGCAGGTCTCACAGGTGACGTCGGCTCCACGAGCCCGCGCAGCCTCGATCAGCCGGGCCCCCCGTCCGGTCGAGACGTGGACGACGTGCAGCGAGCACCCCGTGTCCTCGGCCATCCCGATCGCGCGCCCGATCGCCTCGAGCTCGGCCTCGGCGGGACGGGAGGCGAGATAGTCGCGCATCGTCGTGCGCCCCTCGCTCACGGCCTCCGCCGCCAGCCGGGTCGTCAGCTCGGCGCTCTCCGCGTGCACCGCCACCGGCAGGCCTAGATGTGCGGCGCGTGCCATGCCGGCGTGCAACGTGGCGTCGTCGGCCGCCGGGAAATCGTCCATCCCTGTCTCGCACATGAACGCCTTGAAGCCGACGACGCCGCGCTCGGCCAGCTCGTCGAGGCGGTCGAGGTTCCCCGGCACGAGACCGCCCCAGAGCGCGAAGTCGACGAAGGCGACGCCGGTTGCGGCGGCGACCTTGAGGTCGAACGAGGGGCCGTCGACCGTCGGCGGGCTCGCGTTCAGGGGCATGTCGACAAAGGTCGTGGTGCCGCCGGCCGCAAGCGCCGAGGTGCCGTGGGCGAACCCTTCCGAGTCCGAGCGCCCCGGATCGTTGCAGTGGACGTGCGCGTCGACCACGCCGGGAACGACGTGCAGGCCCGCGGCGTCGACCGTGTCTCGCGCACTCCCCTCGAGGTCGGGCTCGACCGCCACGATGAGGCCGTCGGCGACGCCGACATCACACCTCGCACACCCATCGGGGGTGACGACGGTGCCGCCGCGGACGAGGACGTCAAAGGCGCTCAGCGGCGCCCCTCCCCCGCGGACGTGACCGGTCGGCTGCCGGAGCAGTTCCGGCAAGTGCTTTCGAGTACCGGCATTCCGGCAGCATCGCAGGAACGCCGATTCCACGGGACAGTGGAATCACTGACCGGGCTTCCGGAGAATCCCCGACGACCCCGTGCGCGGAGCCTCGTAGCGTTGCGTCAAGACACCAAGCGTGGAGGCGGAATGATCACAGACCGACTCGGCCTGACTCGCGAGCAGGCCGATCCCCAGATACTCGAGCGGACGGTGGAGTACTTCCGGCAGGCGCACATCGCGCTCCCGACCTTCGGCCAGCTCGCCGAGCCGACCCTGATCCCGACCTCGGTCCGGGAAGCGCTCGACGGGATCGGGCCGGACGACCCGAACCCCCTGAACCTGTTCCGGGTCCACTGGCACAACGGCGCCAACAGGACGGACTTCGTCGACGTCCCCGAGCACCTCGTCCTGCCGCCCGAGCTGACGGGCGTGAAGGCGCGGATCGTGCTGGCGCTCGGTAACCGATTCCCGCTGATCGAGGCCCACAAGGTGCTGGCAGCCTACGGCTGCCTCGTGCCGCGCCTCGTCACCGGCAGGTTCGACCCCACCTCCGATCGCGCCATCTGGCCGTCGACCGGCAACTACTGCCGTGGCGGAGTCGCGATCTCGCGCCTGCTCGGCTGTCACGGTGTCGCCGTCCTGCCCGAGGGTATGAGCCGCGAGCGGTTTGCCTGGCTGGAGCGCTGGGTCGTCGACCCCGGCGACATCATCCGGACGCCGGGCACCGAGAGCAACGTCAAGGAGATCTACGACAAGTGCCACGAGCTCGCCGAGGATCCGGACAACGTCATCCTCAACCAGTTCGCCGAGTTCGGGAATCACATCGCCCACTACCTGATGACGGGCTCCGCGCTCGAGCGGGTGTTCGAGGCGATGCGGGAGCGGGAGCCCGACCTGCGGCTGCGGGCCTTCGTCTCCGCGACGGGCTCCGCCGGCACGATCGGCGCCGGCGACTACCTCAAGGAGTGCTTCGGCTCGCTGATCGTCGCCGTCGAGGCGCTCGAGTGCCCGACGATGCTGCGCAACGGCTTCGGCGAGCACAACATCCAGGGGATCGGCGACAAGCACATCCCGCTCATCCACAACGTCCTCAACACCGACGTCGCCGTGGCAGTCTCGGACCGCGCCACCGACCGGCTCGGCGTGTTGTTCAACACCGATGCGGGCCGCAGCTATCTCGGTGAGCGGTGCGGCGTCTCCGACGACGTCCTCGCCGGGCTGCCCTCGCTCGGGCTGTCGAGCATCTGCAACCTGCTCGCAGCGATCAAGACGGCGAAGTACTACGACATGGGGCCGGACGACGTGATCGTCACCGTCGCCACCGACGGAGCGAGCCTGTACGACAGCGAGCAGGAGCTGGCACTGGCCCGCTACTTCGCCGGCGGGTTCGACGAGGTGGAGGCTGCCGGGGTCTTCGGCGAGCACCTACTCGGAGCGGCGACGGACAACCTGATCGAGCTGACCCGGATCGACCGCGAGCGGATCTTCAACCTCGGCTACTACACCTGGGTCGAGCAGCAGGGCATCTCGCTGGAGGACTTCGAGGCCCGCAGACGGCCGGAGTTCTGGAGCGGCATCCACGAGCTCGTCGCCGACTGGGACGCGCTGATCGACGACTTCAACGCACGCACCGGCGTTCTGGAGGCCCTGTGACCGCAACGGCGAGCAGGCTCTTCTGCACCGGCTGCGGCGCCGAGCCGGACCCGAGCGAGCCGTATCCGTTCGCGTGCCCGGACGCCCGGGCGGGCGACGACATCGACCACCTCCTGCGGCGCGACCTCGACCTCTCGGCGGTGCGCTTCCCCCTGCACGACCCGGAGCCGAACCCGTTTCTCCGTTACCGGGCCCTCCTGCGCGCGTATCACGTCGCGATCGCCGGCGGCCTCTCGGACGAGGCGTTCTGCGAGCTCGTGCGCCGGCTCGACCGGCAGCTCGCGGTCGTGGACGGGCACGGGTTCGCCGCCACGCCGTTCGCCCGCAGCGATGCGCTCAGCGAGCGGCTCGGGTTCTCCGAGCGGGGCGGCGTGTGGGCCAAGGACGAGACGGGCAACGTCTCGGGATCGCACAAGGCCCGCCACTTGTTCGGCGTGCTGCTCTATCTCGAGGTCGTGGAGGCTCTCGGGCTCGCCGACCCCTCACACCGTCGCGACCTGGCGATCGCGAGCTGCGGCAACGCCGCACTCGCCGCGGCCGTCGTCGCCGCTGCGGGTGGGCGCACGCTTCGCGTCTTCGTCCCCGTCGACGCCGACCCCACCGTACTCGCCCGGCTCGAGGAGCTCGGCGCCGGCATCACGGTCTGCCCCCGCGGCGAAGGGTCCGTGGGAGATCCGACGGTCGAGCGGCTCCTCCACGCGATCGCCGAGGGCGCGCTTCCCTTCACCTGCCAGGGAAACCTGAACGGGCTCGCCGTCGAGGGCGGGGAGACGCTCGGCTACGAGATCGCCGCTGCGCTTGCAGCCGAGGGCGAGGCCATCGACCATCTCGTCGTGCAGGTCGGCGGCGGCGCTCTTGCGAGCGCGTGCATCGAGGCCCTCCGGGAGGCCTGCGCGCTCGGCGCCGTTCCCGCAGTGCCCCGCCTCTCCACCGTGCAGACCGAGGGTGCCTGGCCGTTGCGGCGCGCGTTCGACGCGGTCGCCGCCCGCTGTGAGAGCGGCACCCACGACGAGATCCGGGACGCTCTCTCCTACGCCGCCCACCACCGCTCGGAGTTCATGCGGCCGTGGGAGAGCGAGCCACACAGCATCGCCCACGGCATCCTCGACGACGAGACCTACGACTGGCTCGCCGTCGTCGAGGGGATGCTCGATACGGGCGGGAGCCCGCTCGTCGTCGGCGAGGAGACCCTCGCCGCCGCCAATGCGCTTGCGCTCGAGGCAACTGCAATCCCGGTCGACGCCACCGGCTCAGCCGGCCTCGCCGGCCTGCTCGCCCTGCGCGAGTCCGGCCGCGTCTCGGCCGACGAGCGCGTCGCCGTGCTGTTCACGGGCGCGATCCGATCACACACACCGAACGGAAGGAAACGAGATGAGGAGCTTCGCCGGGCGCGACATCCTGTCGCTCAAGGGATTTGAACGCGCCGAGTTCGAGCACGTCTTCCAGGTCGCCGACGAGCTGGAGCCGATCGCACGCAGCCGGAAGAACGCCGACCTGCTCGCCGACAAGACGCTGCTGACGGCCTTCTACCAGCCGAGCACGCGCACCCGCCTCGCCACCGAGGCCGCCATGCACCGCCTCGGCGGGCACGTCCTCGGCTTCTCCGACGCGAAGAACACGCGCGCGGGCGACTTCTACCAGGAGTCGATCAAGGACACGGTGCACATGCTGGAGTACTACGGCGACGTCATCGCGATGCGCCACTTCCAGCAGGGCGCCCCTGCAGAGGCCGCCAGATGGGCGTCGGTGCCGGTGATCAACTGCGGCGACGGCTGGGGCGAGCACCCGACCCAGGTGCTGACCGACCTCTACACGACGCGCACCGAACTGGGAACGCTCGACGGCCTCACGTTCCTGCTCGTCGGCGACATGCGAATGCGCACGATGCACTCGATCCTCTACGCAATGTCGCAATTCGACATCAAGGCGTACGTCGTCGGGCCGCCGGACATGTCGCTGCTGCCGGAGTTCAAGGCGGAGCTCGACGAGCTCAGCATCCGCTACGAAGAGGCCCCCTCCGTCGCAGATGTGATCCACGACTGCGACGTCATCTACATGGAGCCCGTCGTCCAGCCCGACTACACGAAGTCGCGCGACGAGCGTGGCGAGAGCGTCGCGATGACGCCCGAGGCGTACCGGGTCACCCGTGAGCTGCTGCGCGACAGTGGGAAGCCGGGATCGATCGTTCTCCACAGCCTGCCCCGCATGGACGAGCTGCCCGAGGACGTCGACGGAACCCGCCACGCGCGGTACTGGTCCGAGGCCTTCAACGGCGTCGTGATGAGGATGGCCCTCATCTCGCTCGTGCTCGGCGCCATGGAATAGCGCAGGAACAGGAAGGAGCAGGAGCCATGGAGTTCATCCTCAACGGAAAGGCCGTCTCGGCGGAGCCGGACGAGACCACGAGCCTGCTCGAGCTGCTGCGCACGGAGCTCGGGGTGCGGTCGGTGAAGGACGGATGCGCGCCGGAAGGCTCCTGCGGCGCGTGCACGGTGATCGTCGAAGGGAGGGCCGTCGTCTCGTGCGCGCAGAAGGCGACCCGGTTCGAGGGCAAGCACGTGATCACCCACGAGGGCCTCTCCGAGGAGGAGCGCCGGCTCTGGAGCGAGAGCTTCGTCGCAGCCGGCGCCTCCCAGTGCGGGTACTGCTCGCCCGGGATCGTGATGAAGGCCGAGGTTCTGCTGCAGAAGCATCCCGAGCCGACGCGGGAGGAGATCGCGCACGCGCTGCTCGGCAACCTCTGCCGCTGCACGGGCTACGTGAAGGTGATCGACGCGATCCAGCTCGCGGCCGCGGCTCACCGCGGTGAGCCGCTCCCCGAGCCCGACCGCAGCGGCCGCGTCGGCTCGCGCACAGCGCGCTACCAGGGCACCGAGCTGGCGCTCGGCGACAACGTGTTCGTCGGCGACATGGAGGCGCCCGGGATGCTCCACGGCGCTCTCCGGTTCTCGGACCACCCGCGCGCCCGGGTCCTCCGGATCGACACGTCCCGGGCGCTCGCCCATCCAGGCGTCGTCGCGGTCCTCACCGCACGCGACGTCCCGGGCGAACGAACCCAGGGATCGATCAAGCGCGACTGGCGCCAGCTCGTGGCCGAGGGCGAGGTCACCGCGTACGTCGGCGACGTGATCGCCGCCGTCGCTGCCGAGACGCGCCACGCCGCCCGCGAGGCGGCCGCGCTCGTGGAGGTCGAGTACGAGGTTCTCGAGCCGGTGACCGACCCGTTCGAGGCGCTCACCGCCGGAGCGCCGGCACTGCACGAGGGCGGCAACGTGCTCTCGGTCTCCCGGGTCGAGCGCGGCGACGTCGACGCGGCACTCGCCGGCGCCGCCCACGTCGTCACCGAGTCGTTCCGCACCCAGTTCATCGAGCATGCCTTCCTCGAGCCGGAGTCGTCGCTGGCCGTGCCGCAGGCAGAGGGCCCGCTCGAGGTCTACTCACAGGGCCAGGGCGTGTGGGACGACCGCCGCCAGATCGCCTCGTTCCTCGGCGTCGCCGACGACCGGGTGCGGGTCGTCCACGTCCCCACCGGTGGAGCCTTCGGCGCCAAGGAGGACCTCAACGTCCAGTCCCACGCGGCGCTGCTCGCCACCCACACGGGCCGTCCCGTGCAGGTCACGCTGACCCGCAGGGAGAGCCTCCGCTTCCACTCGAAGCGCCATCCGATGTGGCTCGACTACACGGTCGGCTGCGACGACGAGGGTCACCTCGTCGCCGTGCGGGCACGCATGGTGGGCGACACGGGTGCGTATGCAAGCGTCGGCGACAAGGTGATCGAGCGCGCTGTCGGCCACGGTTGCGGTGCCTACAAGGTTCCGAACGTCGAGATCGAGGGTCAAGCGGTCTATACCAATAATCCGCCCTGTGGTGCGATGCGCGGCTTCGGCGTCAACCAGTCGAACTTCGCCATCGAGGGCGTGCTGGACATGCTGGCCGAGCAGGTCGGCATCGACGGCTGGGAGATCCGCTGGCGCAACGCGCTCGAGGTCGGCGACCGCTTCGGCACCGGGCAGAAACTGGGCCCCGGCGTCGGCCTGAAGAAGACGCTGCTCGCGGTCAAGGACGCCTACCGCGATGCCCCCTTCGCCGGGATCGCCTGCGGCGTCAAGAACACCGGCATCGGCAACGGCATGACCGAGTACGGCCGTGCCGTGCTCCGCGTCGAGTCCGACGGCTCGGTCAGCCTTTTCCACTCCTGGACCGAGATGGGGCAGGGCGTGCACACGATCCTGCAACAGATCGCCTGCGAGGAGCTCGGCCTCCCGCCCGAGCGGGTGCGCGTCGCAGTGGACACGGACCGCGACCTCGAGACGGGCCAGACGACCGCGTCTCGCTCGACCGTGCTCGGCGGCAGGGCCGTGATCGACGCCGCGAAACAGCTGAAGGCGGCATGGCGAGAGGCTCGGGGAGAGCGGGGAGAGGCTTCAGCCTCTCCCCCGGGTCATCCCGGTGACCTCGACGGCGATTCCCTGCGCACGCTCGCGGGGCGGGAGTTCCGAGGCGACTTCGTCGTCGACTGGACGACGAAGCTCGGGCCCGGGATCGACGAGCCCGTCACGCACCTGGCGTATGCCTGGGCGACCCAGGTCGCGATCGTCGACGACGAAGGCAAGGTGACGAAGGTGGTTGCCGCGCACGACGTCGGCCGGGCGATCAACCCGACGCTCGTGGAAGGCCAGATCGAGGGTGCGGTGCACATGGGGCTCGGGCAGGCGCTCTCGGAGGAGTTCGTCGTCGAGGGCGGCATCCCGGTCACCGAGACGCTCAAGTCGCTCCACATCATCCCCCCGACCGGCATGCCCGAGGTGGAGTGCATCCTCGTCGAGGAGCCTCAGCCCGAGGGGCCGTACGGGGCCAAGGGAGTCGGCGAGGCCGCTCTCGTGCCGACCGCAGCGGCGGTTGCCGGAGCGCTCTACGCGTTCGACGGGATCCGCCGGGTCCGCCTGCCGATGAAGGAGTCGCCGGCCGCTCTGGCGGCGGTGCCGCACCTCGCGAGGCACGGGGGCTCGCACGCGTGATCCTCTCCGGGGCAACCGTCGTCACCTCGCTCGACCCCGTGCGAGTCGTCCACGGCGACTTCCACGTCGTCGATGGTCGGATCGCCGCCTCGGGCGGCGGCGCCCGCCGCGACTGCTCCGGCTGCCTCGTCGTCCCCGGCAACGTCTGCGCCCACACGCATCTCTACTCGGCCCTCGCACGCGGTATGCCGTACGCGCTCGAGCCTCCCACCAACTTCACCCAGATCCTGCAGCGGATCTGGTGGCGGCTCGACCGGGCGCTCGACGCTGACAGCATCAGGGCCTCGGCCCTGGTCGGCGGCATGGAGGCGCTCCTCTCGGGCACGACCACGCTCGTCGACCACCATGCCTCGCCGAACGCGATCGACGGCTCCCTGGACATCGTCGCCGACGCCCTGCGCAGCCTCGGTGTGCGCTCGGTGCTCTGCTACGAGACGTCCGACCGCGACGGGTCCGAGCGGGCACTCGCGGGTGTCGTCGAGAACCGCCGCTTCCTCGACCGCGTGCGGCGAGAGCACCTTCCGCTCGCGCGCGGCATGGTCGGGGCCCACGCCTCGTTCACGCTCTCCGACGAGACGCTGGCGGCGTGCTGCGAGGCGGCGGGCGTCTTCGGGGTCGGGCTCCACATCCACGCCGCCGAGGACGGTGCCGACGAGCGCGACGCCGAGGCGCGCTGCGGCCACCGTGTCGTTGCCCGACTCGACCTCGCCGGTGCGCTCAACGAGCGCACGCTGCTCGCACACGGCGTCCACCTCGACGACGCCGAGGTCGGCCTCGTCCACGCGATCGGCGCCTCGCTCGCCCACAACGCGCGCTCCAACATGAACAACTCGATCGGCCGGGCCCGGCTCGCTTTGCTGGGCGAGCGAGTCTCGCTCGGCACCGACGGGATCGGCTCGGACATGTTCGAGGAGTCGCGCACCGCCTTCTTCCGGCTGCGCGAGGACGACGGCGGCACCGGCGGCGACTGGCCGCTGCAGCGCCTTGCCCAGAGCGCTCGCTTTGCGGGGCGAGCGTTCGGCGAGCCGCTGCTCGGGGTGCTCGACGAGGGCGCCCCCGCCGATCTCGTCGTCCTCGACTACGCCGCGCCGACACCGGTGCACGGCGGGAGCTTCGCCGGGCATTGGGTGTTCGGCCTCTCGTCGCGACACGTCCGCGACGTGATGGTCGCCGGCGAGTGGGTCGTCACCGACAGACAGCTCACGAACGTCGACCAGCGGGAGCTGGCCGCCGAGGCCCTCGGCCAGGCCGAGCGGCTGTGGCGGCGGCTGGAAGAGATCGGGCCACACGAGTTCGAGCCCAAAGGAGGATGACGATGCCCGTCACGAGCGAAGGTCGCGTGGCGCTGTACCTGCAGGACAAGCACCCGATCCGCGAGGGGATGGAGTACGTCAAGCTCGCGGAGGAGAAGGGCTTCGAGGCCGTCTGGCAGGCCGAGAGCCGGCTCGTGCGCGAGGCCACCGTGCCGATGGCGGCGTTCGCCGCAGTGACCGAGCGGATCGCGGTCGGCTCGGGCGTCGTCAACAACTGGACCCGCAACGTCGGCCTCCTCGCGGCAACATTCTCCACCCTCGACGACCTCGCCCCCGGCCGCGTCAAGCTCGGGATCGGCGCCTGGTGGGATCCGCTCGCGGCGAAGGTCGGCATTACGCGCAGCAAGCCGCTGAAGGCGATGCGCGAGACGGTCGAGGCGGTGCGGCGGCTGCTCGCGATGGAGCGCGTGACCTACCACGGCGAGTTCGTGCATCTGGACGACGTCGAGATCGACATCGTCCACGGCGACCGCTCGCCCAAGAACGTCCCGATCTATATCGGCGCGACCGCGATGAAGATGATGGAGCTCTCGGGCGAGATCGGCGACGGCGTCGTCCTCAACTACCTCGTCGGCCCCGGCTACAACAAGGAGGCGATGGAGCACCTCGCGATCGGCGCCGAGCGTGCCGGCCGCACGGTCGACGACGTCGACCGCCCCCAGCTCGTCGTCTGCTCACTCGACGACGACCGCTCACTCGCGCTCGACCGGGCACGCGAGCTCGTGACGCAGTACCTCGGCCAGCAGCCGCACATCATGAAGGCCAGCGGCGTTGCACCCGAGCTGCTCGAGGAGATCGGCGCGGTCCTCACCTGGCCGGCGACGGCGGAGCAGATCGAGAAGGCGATGCACCTCGTCCCGGACGAGGTCGTGCAGCTGATCACCGCCTCGGGCACGGCCGACGAGTGCCGCGCAAAGGTGCGCGAGTACGTCGAGCACGGCTGCACCTGCCCGGTGCTCTACCCGCTCGGCGACGACGTGCCGGCGATGATCGAAGCTTTTGCCGAAGGCACGTTCTGATGTTTCAGCCAAACGGACAGTTCTAGGAGAGGAAGAGGAGACATGGAAGGCAGCACGCTCACCGACCGCACCGCCGTCAAGGCCGCGCTCGTCGGCAAGGACTACATCGAGACGATCGACTGGACCGTGGAGGAGCTGGAGGAGGTCGTGGCGGTCTCGCTGGAACTGAAGGCCGACCGCAAGGCAGGCCGCCGGCACAAGCTGCTCGACGGCCAGACCCTCTACATGCTCTTCCTCGACAAGTCGACGCGCACCCGCAACGCCTTCGAGACGGGCATGACCCAGCTCGGCGGGCATGCGATCTTCCTCGACGCGGACAAGACGCAGGTCTCCCACGGCGAGAGCCCGAAGGACATGGGGATCATCCTCGGCCGCTACGGCGAGGGGATCGCGATCCGCCACGACCTCGCGCCGTACGTCGGCAACGAGTGGATGCGCGAGATCGCGAGATGGGCCGACATCCCGCTGATCAACCTGCAGTGCGACGTCGACCACCCGACGCAGACGATCGCCGACCTGATGACGCTGCGCGAGCACCGTGGTGACAACCTGCGCGGGATGAAGGTCGCGATGACGTGGGCCTATGCGCCCTCCTATGCGCGGCCGCTGTCGGTGCCGCAGGG
>Ga0315273_10003053_pt1 | contig 20113 bp, 18 predicted proteins | sample YL17G02_0_MG_FD_205753 | JGI IMG/M metagenome (GOLD analysis project Ga0315273, IMG submission 205753) | Sediment microbial communities from Yellowstone Lake, YNP, Wyoming, USA - YL17G02_0 | ecosystem: Environmental > Aquatic > Freshwater > Lake > Sediment | place: USA: Wyoming | collected...
TTTTGTTAATTAATGCAGGTTCATACCCTAACCGAAAAAGGAAATTATGTAAACGGGTGAGTTCTTTCAGGTTTGACGGCCTGCCATGGGCTCGAATCCACTTTGCAACCGCTTTCTCCATCTGCCCTTCAACGTCTTCGGGCTTCAGCATCTCTTCCACCCTCGCCTTCGCCGCGTCACCGGTGATTCCGCGGACGGCAAGGTCCCTCAAGATTCTATATCTGCCGTGATATTTGTATTCAGCCCTCGCCCTCGCAAAACCCCGGGCGAAATCGTCGTCGTTGATGTAATTAGCCGCCTTCAGTCTTTCGACAGTTTCTTCGATCTCGCTCTCTTCATACCGCTTGGAGGCAAGGTAATCCCGTATCTGTTTTTCGGTTTTCGGTCTGGATACGAGGTATTTCAGCGCTCTTTCCCAAGCACTGTCTTTCGGCATCAATTCTATTTCCGGGTATTATCGAATATATAATCGTTAGCACCAAGACCACCGCCCGGTCCTGAACCGCCGGTCGCAAACGGATCCTCCATTGATTGCTCCATCTGAGACTGTGCGGAGGAGCTCGTGGATTCGATCCCCTGAATGCGCAGCTTGAAGTCATCCGGGTTGCTCGCGCCCTTCAGCGCTTCCTCGAAGGTGATCAACTCTTTCTTGAAAAGGTAGAAAAGAGACTGGTCAAATGTTTGCATCCCATATTGAGAAATGCCGGCTGCGATCGCATCGGGAATCATGCGGGTTTTTTCCTTGTTGATGACGAAATCCTGGATCAGGTTCGTGGAGATCATTATTTCGACGGCGGGCACCCTGCCCCTGCCATCGGATCTCTGCATCAAACGCATGGATACGACCGCCTTCAGGACGGACGCAAGCTGCATCCTGACCTGTTTTTGCTGGTACGGAGGGAATACTGATATGATACGGTTTATGGTTTCCATCGCGTCCATCGTGTGGAGGGTGCTCAGAACCAGGTGGCCGGTTTCTGCCGCAGTAAGCGCGGTTTCGATAGTTTCATAGTCGCGCATTTCACCCACGAGGATGACATCCGGGTCCTGGCGCAGGGCGGAACGGAGCGCTATGGAAAAACTTTTTGTGTCAACTTCGACCTCGCGCTGATTGATGATGCTCTTTTTATCGCGGTGAAGGAATTCAATAGGATCCTCGATCGTTATGATGTGGCAGGTCCGGTTCTGGTTGATGAAATCTATCATTGCTGCCAGGGTTGTGGATTTTCCTGATCCGGTAGTGCCGGTGCAGAGAATCAGTCCGCGGTTGTAGAGCGAAACCCGCTCGATTACAGGCGGAAGGTTTAAGTCCTTGACGCTCGTAATTTCGAACGAGATGACGCGCAGGACCATCCCGACAGTTCCGCGCTGCTGGAAGATATTTACGCGGAAGCGGCCGAGCCCGGGAACGCTGTATGCGATATCTATCTCCTGGTGTTTCTGGAATTTTTGCTTCTGGTTTTCGCTCATTACATCGAAAGCCATACGCAGCGTATCCTCCTGCGTCAACCGGCGAAGTTCCACAAGGGGGAATAATTCTCCGTGGACCCTGATGTATGGATACGCGCCGACCTTGATGTGGATGTCTGACGCATCCTTATCAATTGCCATTTTTAAAACATCATTGATATGCATATTGTTCCCCTTCTCAATTACGGGGTTTTAGCCCAAAAAACCATTCTTCATTCAACCGCCTCAATCAAACTTCACGCGAAGCCTGCCGAACATTTCTATTATTCAATATACGTCAGCCATTTATATTTGTCCGGTTTTCTGCCCTCGATTATATCAAAAAATTCCTGTTGCAGTTTGCCGGTAATGGGTCCTCTCTTGCCATCACCTATCTGGATTTTATCCACGCTTCGGATCGGGGTCACTTCAGCGGCAGTTCCCGTGAAGAAGACTTCATCAGCAATATAGAGCATTTCCCTGGGGATAATCCTCTCGACAACCTGGTAACCAAGATCTTTGGCGAGAACGATGATGCTCGCCCTGGTTATCCCCGGCAGAATGGAGGTTCCGAGCGGAGGGGTATAGACGATATTCTTGCTGACTATGAAAATGTTTTCCCCGCTGCCTTCGCTCACGTATCCGTTGGTATCGAGGGCGATCCCTTCGGAATAACCGTCGAGAAGCGCCTCCATTTTGATCAATTGGGAGTTCATATAATTGGCGCCGCATTTTGCCAGGGCCGGGAATGTATTCGGAGCGAACCTCGCCCATGTGGAAACCTTGACATCAACGCCTTTTTCGAGAGCTTCAGAGCCCAGATATTTACCCCATTTCCATGCAGCTATCCAGACATCCACGGGGCATTTCATCGGATCCACTCCGAGGCTGTGAAATCCGCGTATAACCAGGGGGCGGATATAGGCTTCTTCCAAGCCGTTTTCCTTGATCACGGCGATCTTCGCTTTGTTAAGGTCTTCTTTGGTATATGGTAATTCCATCCTGTAAATCTTCGCGGAATTGATAAGCCGCTCAGAGTGTTCGTCAATCCTGAATATCGCGGATCCGTTTTTGCTCTTATAACATCTTACCCCTTCAAAAATACTGGAACCGTAATGAAGGGCATGGGATAAAACATGAATCTTTGAGTCTTCGAAGTTGATAAATTTACCGTTGCACCATAGCTTTTTACATCCTTCGAAAGGCATATTCGCTCCTTTTTTAGGTTTATATTATTACACTGGAAAATAAGAGTATATCATAATGACTTTTATATTAAACAACTTTTGGTAACGAAAATCAAATTCCGGGAATCATACCGCGTTCATCGAAGATTATTGATGCCACGCCATAATTTTGACCATACCATCTGATTGCTTTTTAGCTCGAATTCGTCCATAATGCAATAGCCAGATTTCAGCCGCAACCAAATTCGACCAGAAAAGAATTCTATGCGGTGTTTTCTTTAAGGAGGTTATATCAGATGCCGGAATTAAGGTTCGACCCCATACAGATGCGCTGGGTGATAATTTCGACCGAAAGAGGCAGACGTCCATCCGACTTTCACCAGAAGACTGAGCATTCGCAATCAACATTTTGCCCTTTTTGCGAAGGAAACGAGTCCACTACTCCGCTGGAGATTTACGCCGTCAGGAACAATGGATCAGTTGCGAACGGTCCGGGTTGGAAAATCAGAGTCGTGCCAAACAAATTCCCTGCCCTTAAGATAGAGGGAAATCTCGACAGGCTGGGCGAGGGGATGTATGACAAGATGAACGGCGTTGGAGCGCACGAGGTTATTATCGAGAGTACCGACCATCAGAAGCAGCTCCACGAGCTGGAGCCATCCCATCTTGAAGAGATTCTGAGAACATACCGCTTAAGGCTCGAAGACCTCCAGAAGGACGAGCGCCTGAGGTATATACTCTTGTTCAAAAACCACGGGGTGCGCGCCGGAGCTTCGCTTGCCCATCCACATACGCAGCTGATCGCAACGCCCGTTACGCCCAAGACGGTTTCTCTCGAATTCGAAAGCGCGATGAGACATTACGCCACGAAGGAGAGATGCATTTTCTGCGATGTTATGCGCCAGGAGATAGATGACGGAAGACGGATAGTTTACAACAAGGATGAATTCATCGCATTCGCCCCGTTCGCTGCGCGGTTCCCGTTCGAAATCTGGATAATGCCGCGCCGGCATAATCATGATTACTCGCTTGAGGATGACGCGACAATCGTCAATTTTGCCAAAGCTCTCCGGGAGATACTTGCCCGTTTGAATGCCAGCCTCGACAATCCTCCCTATAACTTCGTTCTCCATACAGGTCCAAACACCAACGCCAAGCCGGCGAGGCCGAATCATTGGGGTACGATCAAGTACGATTTCCATTGGCACCTCGAAATCATACCACGCCTGACACGTATGGCGGGATTCGAATGGGGTTCCGGTTTCTATATAAATCCCGTACAGCCCGAGGAGTCCGCAAAATTTTTAAGAGAAGTTGAAATTAAAGGCCCCTGACTATGAAAAATAAAATTGGATCCTTCGCACTCGTTCTGCACAGCCATCTTCCGTTCGTTATCGGTCATGGGAAATGGCCCCACGGAACCGACTGGCTTAACGAAGCAGCTGCTGAAACCTATATTCCACTTCTGAACGAGATGAACGGAATGGTAAAAGACGGCGTCAAATTCGCCATAACATTCGATCTGTCTCCGGTTTTAGCGGAACAGCTTGCCGATCCGCGATTTAAAAAAGGATTCATTCATTATCTTGAAATCCGAATCCATATGTCACGTGAGAACATAAAGGAATTTGAAAAAACAGGCGACGAACATAAGAAATATCTTGCTGGAATCTGGCTGGAATACTATGAAAAAATCAAAGCGGATTTTATCAATATCTATAACGAAGACCTGATAGAAGCTTTCAGAAAACAGGAGGAATCCGGGCATATAGAAATAATCACCTGCGGCGCGACGCACGGCTATCTCCCGCTGCTCTACACGGATGAAGCGATCAATGCCCAAGTGCGGCAGGCGGTCAAGACGCATAAACGGCTTTTCGGCCGGCAGCCGGAAGGCATCTGGCTGCCCGAATGCGCGTACCGGCCCAGATATGAATGGAAATCGTTCGTCGAAGATGATGACAAACCCAGAATGAGACGCGGGGTGGAAGAATTCCTGTCGGATGTGGGTATAAAATATTTTATCATTGATTCGCATCTGCTGAAAGGCGGGAAAGCCATCGGAACTTACCTCAGCAGGTTCGATGCGCTGCAGAAACTCTGGGACCAGTTCTCCAAAAGCTATAGAGAGGAAGACAGCACAAAAACCCCGTTCCATATGTATTGGGCTGGAAACAGCAGCAACGATAAGATGGCCGCGGTCTTTACACGGAACGATAAAACGAGCCTCCAGGTTTGGAGCGGGGAATGGGGATACCCGGGAAACGGCTGCTACCTGGATTTCCACAAAAAACATTTTCCAGGCGGCAACCGGTATTGGGCCGTCACGGGAGCAAAGGTTGACATGGCGGACAAGGAGGTTTATCGCCCTGATGTAATCGAAGGCTTCCTCTATGAGCAGGCTAATCACTTTGTTGATGTAATTAAAGGAGAATTGACTGCTGCCGGCGGCGGCATTCTGACCGCGCCTTTCGATTGCGAGCTGTTCGGGCATTGGTGGTTCGAAGGCCCAAGATGGATCAGAAAAGTATTCGAGGCGCTTTCCTCCTCCGGAGATATCGAGGCCATGACCTTGAGGGGTTATTTTGAAAGCTACAAACCTGAAGAGGTGATAAATCTTCCGGAAGGTTCATGGGGCGAGGGAGGTTTTCATTATATCTGGCTTAACGACTGGACCAAGTGGACATGGAAGCACATCCATCACAATGAAAAGATCATGCGGGATATGGCTGAACGCTGGAAGGACAGCGCCGGTCCCGAACTTGAAAAAATCCTCAACCAGATGGGAAGGGAACTGCTGTTGCTCCAGTCGTCCGACTGGCAATTCCTGATAAGCACATGGGCGGCGAGAGATTATGCCGAGGGAAGGCTTGCGGTTCATAACGAAAACTTTAAAGCGCTGGCTGATATGGCAAAAAAAACAGCTGATGGTGAAAATTTAGGCGAAGGTGAAAAAAACCTTCTCGAAAAGATCTGCGAAGTTGATTCATTGTTCCAGGATTTGGACTTCAGGCTTTGGTTGAAGATGCCGGAAGCATAGGAATTAATTTTTCATTAATAAGGAGCTACAAATGAAAGTGTTATATGTCTCCGCAGAAATGGTTCCTTTTGCGAAAGAAGGCGGTCTTGCAGATGTTGCGGGCGCTCTTCCGGTGGCGCTGAAAAATGCCGACATAGACATCCGCTGTGTTATCCCGGCTTATGCCGGCATAGACAGGAAAAAATTCGATCTTACTCCCGTTAAGAAAGTTAAACCTGTTTCCATCCCTTACGGCGGGATGGAACTAAAAGCAACCCTTCTCGAAGGCAAGCTCCCGAAGACCGACGTCACAGTATATTTTGTTGAAAATGATTATTTTTTCGGACGTCCCGGAATATATAACGATCCGCAGACAAAAGAGGGATACAAGGACAATGCCGAGAGGTATGTATTCTACGCGCGGGCTTTGATGGAGCTCCTCAAACAGCTGGACTGGCAACCTGACATAATCCATCTTAATGACCAGCATACAGCCCTTATTGCAGGATATCTCAAACGCCAATATGCCGCGTATAATTTTTATTCCGAGGCTAAAACAGTTTTCAGCATTCATAACCTCGGTTACCAGGGGATATATCCAAAAGAAGTGATGTGGTTCGCGATGTTCGACCAAGCCGAGTATTATCCGATGAGCCCCTTCGAATTTTACGACAAGGTCAACTTCATGAAGATCGGGATAACGTTCTCGGACATAGTATCAACTGTCAGCAGAACCTATGCCGAGGAAATTATCTCATCATCTGAATTCGGCTTCGGCCTTGAAGGCGTACTTCGGGACCGCAAAAGCGATCTCTTCGGTATAATCAACGGGATTGATTACGCGGAATGGAATCCGGAGATTGACGATTTAATACCATTCAAGTATTCGCCCAAAGACCTTTCGGGGAAGAAAAAAAACAAAGCCTCGCTTCTGAAGGAACAAGGACTCGACCCAGCCGGAGATGACATCCCGCTTATTGGGATGATCTCGCGCCTTGCGGATCAAAAAGGCTTCGACATTCTCGGACAATGTATGGATGAGCTGCTTGTCAATCCGTTGCGTATGATCATTCTCGGAACCGGACAGCAGCAGTATCACGATATGTTTAAAAAATTTGCCGATAAATATAAAGGGAAAATCTCCGTCAATCTTGCGTTCAACAACAAGCTTGCTCATTGTATCGAGGCGGCGAGCGATATGTTCCTCATGCCTTCGAAGTATGAACCCTGCGGCTTAAACCAGCTTTACAGCATGAAATATGGAACCGTCCCGATAGTGCGCGCGACCGGCGGGTTGAAGGACACAGTGATCCCATTCGACGCAGGCAGCGGAAAGGGAACAGGCTACGTCTTTACAGACTATTCCGCCAAAGAACTGATGATCACCGTTTCAAAAGCTCTTATATTGTTCCAGGATAAGGAAAAATGGACAAAGCTTATTAAAAATTGCATGTCTCAGGATTTCTCATGGGACCGTTCCGCGAAGGAATACATCGAGATATATGAAAAAGCTATGAAGAAATAAAGATGTCGGAGCACGATAAATATCTGGATAAAACCCTGACCTTCATTATGGCGGGGGGGCACGGAACCCGCCTTCATCCTCTCACCGAGGAGAGGGCGAAACCCGCGGTTGTATTCGGGGGGATATATAGATTGATAGATTTCACTCTGTCCAATTGCTACCATTCGGGGCTGAGAAGATTGATCGTGCTTACCCAATACCGATCACGTTCGCTGCACAGACACATTCTGAACGGTTGGTCGTTTTTCAACACCAGGCCTGATGAATACATAGACATCAACCCGCCGCAGTTCAGAGCCAGCGACAGCTGGTATCTCGGCACTGCAGATGCCATCTACCAGAACCTCTTCACAATCCAGGATGAAAACCCGGACTATGTGCTTGTCCTGGCGGGGGATCATATCTATAAAATGAACTATGGCACATTCCTCAAATTTCACATCGAAAAAGACGCCGACATATCGGTCTGCTGCGTGGAATTTGACAGCGACAAGGCTACAGATTTCGGAGTTCTCCATATTGACAGCGACCACCGGGTCATAGATTTTGTCGAAAAACCGAAAAAACCCCCTCCGATTCCCGGAAAGCCTGATAAATCCCTGGTGAGCATGGGCATATATGTATTCTCAACCAATAAACTCCAGACAGTTCTCAAAACCGATAGTAAAAACGACGACAAACATGATTTCGGAAAGAATGTCATACCCGACATGATTCGGAAAAAAATGCGGGTATTTGCCTACCCGTTCGTTGATGAAAACCACAAGGACAAGCCTTACTGGCGCGACGTGGGGGATATTGACGCTTATTACCAAGCCAATATGGAACTGGTGGAGGTAGACCCGCTTTTCAACCTGTATGATAAAGACTGGCCTGTGATGACATGGCATCTGCCCTCGCCGCCGGCGAAAACCGTTTTTGCCGATGAAACCGGTCCGCACATTCGAGTCGGCAAGGCTTTGGATTCCCTGCTCTCGCCCGGCTGCATAATAAGCGGAGGAATCGTAAAACGCTCGGTGATCTCCCCGTTCGTCAAGGTCAACAGCTTCTGCACGATTGACGATTCCATCATTATGCATGGTTGCAATATCGGGCGGAACGCGAAGATCAAAAAAACGATAATAGATAAAAACGCCAAGATTCCGGATGGCTATAAAATCGGCTACGATCTCGAAGAGGACAGAAAAAAATTCGTTGTATCGGATGGCGGCGTCGTAGTCGTGCCTAAAAACTGGCACCTATAAAACCATCATCCTATCTCTTGGAGAAACTCAAAAAATAAGATTCTGCAAACCCATTTTACCTTAAATGAGCGGTAATGTTAGAGCCTGATGCGCCAAAAATAATCTTTCAATATAATCAGTCCCGAGGACCCCAGTCGAGGCGCCTGGCGAAACTGAAGATATCCCGGAATAGTTGATAAAAATCCGCGTCTTTCTTCTTCATACTCGTAATCTCAACCTGTCCGCATGTGAGGCTTGAATGAATGAATCTGCCGCTTCCTAACGCCATGCCGGCATGGCTCACGCGCTCCCCTTCGCTGAAAAAGAGCAGATCGCCCGCTTGAAGTGAGATAAAATCGTTGTCCGTTTCCAGTGAATTCCCGGTCTCTGCCTGCTGATATGAATTTCTCGGCAGCTTTTTACCCGCCATACGGCAGGCGAGCTGGACCATTCCGGAGCAATCGAGTCCCGCGGGGGTCGTCCCTCCCCAAAGATAAGAGACGCCTATAAGGGACAAAGCTGTATCCACGGCGGTTTTTGGAATGTAATAATGGCGTTCTTCATAATTTGTCAGGACATTGAAGTCATTTTTATTCAAGAATGCGATTGTTTCATCCGGCAGTTTAACTCTCAGCCATTCCCTCGTTTTAAGGTAATAATTGGTTATCGGTTCATCGAGATTGAGAATTGTACCGAGAAAGACCTGGATAACCGGCAGAGAATCCCTGTTCTCCTTTTCGCGAAGAATCGAATAATGCGAAACGCAGATCACCAGCCTGTCGGAGAAAATATCGTCATCCGAGGCGCCGGCATCATTGATGATTAAACCGCTCTGATGAACCCAACCGGTAAGTTCATCACCAGTCTCAGCGCTGCAATAATTCCCCTCCTTGCTCAAGATAACGAACTTCTCCCCAAGCAGATATTGTGAGAGCAATTCGGATTGCTGCCTGGGCTCGGCGCGCAGATTAACGACGCCTTTTGAAACTACCGCTGTGCCGAACATCGGAGGATCCTATTTTTCGATGATTGTCATGACGGTTCCGCCGACCTGAATTTTATCGAACGGATGAACCCTTTGATTGGTGATGAGAACACCGTTTACCAGCGTTCCGTTGCTGGAAGCGAGGTCTTTCACAAAATAATAACCCCTTCCCAGAACCTCGATTTCGGCATGCTTTCGGGATATCAGGGGATCGTCTAAAATAATATCCGTGTTCTTTCTACCGATTGTCATCCGATTGAAAGTGATCGGAAATTCCGTGCCTTTGTTCTGTCCTTCAATAATCGCGACTGCCAATCCTATTATATGCAGCTCATGCCTTTGGGGCCCATCGCCGGGAATGATTGTAGTGTTTTCCGTTATCTTGCTTAAAGTGGAATCTTTATCTGGTTTTTTAGGTTCCGGCATCTGGATTCAATCGCCTTTTTTTGATATCACTTCAGATAATTCAGTTATATTATATACAAAATTCAGATTTTTTCAAGCAGACTTTTGAGAGTTTTTAAAATCAGCTCGTAATCGCTCATTCTTTCATTGGGATCTTTCTTCAACATCGCGGTGACAAGTGTAGCGAGTTCATCGGGAAGTTCCTTTTCCACGTTGGTCAATGGTTCGGGGTCTTCGTTCACGATTTTATTGCTGATCTCGATGAAGGTGCCACCGCTAAACGCTGCTTTTCCCGAAAACAGATAATAGAAAACATTGCCTAAAGAGAAGATATCGGAGCTTTTCTCCAGTTCTTTGCCTTTTATCTGTTCCGGCGACATATACAAGGGAGTTCCGAGGGTCAAGCCGGGCTTGGTTATTGGGCTTGCCTCGAAACGGGCGGATTGAAAATCCGTTATGTATGCTTTGCCGGAATTATCTACAAGTATATTGCCTGGCTTTATATCACGATGGATGACGCCTCTATCATGAGCATATGCCACAGCATCCACCAGGTCTGCGGCGATTTTCAGTTTCTCCTTCAAATTTATTTTTCTTAATTTCTCGAAATCAGCAAGGGAAAAACCGGAGACATAGAATGTTGAATAATAAATAAAGTTTTTTCGATGATTGATCCCGTTATCCAGCATACTGAGTATATTCGGATGCTTCAGTTTCCGGGTGTACTTGCACATCCTGTCCCAGCGCCTGATAAAATCGGACATACTAAGGATAACAGCTGGAGCATCAAACTTGATAATCTTAACCGCGACAAACATATCAAGCCTTCTGTCGTAAGCTTTATAAATTTCAGTTTTATACGATTCGGAGATAAGGTTCAGGATTTCATAGCGTTCTTCAAAACGACGGCGCCCTTTCCAGAGCCCTGATAATGTTCTTTGGGATTTCATGAATCTATCGGAAAAAGTCATAAAACCGCTTTATTAATCATGAAATAAAGTACCAGAATTGAACCGGCAAGGCAACCTTATCATCCATATCATACACTTATTATGATGAGAAAGATGAATATGGAAACCGATTTAAATATGTATGCACAACAAATACTCAGCAAGCGGTTTAAAAATGATTGAAAATGTATTACAGTTTGGACTGACTTATCAGATATTGACCAATCTTGAGCTGTCGCAAAAAAGAGAAAAACAGGTGACGGACATTTTTTCTCGGGAAAAATCAGCTTATACCGAAGGAACAAATATTCTCATAACACAGGCAATCGCGGGGAATATTGATGCGATGGAATGTTTATATGAAAGGTTTTTCAGAGATGTCTTCAGGATTGTATATAGACAATATTCTATAAGGGAGACTGCTGAAGAAATCGTAAACGATACATTTCTGACCGCATTCAAACGCCTGGAAACATTAAAAAATCACGATGCATTCAGGAGCTGGCTGCTGAGCATAGCGATTAATCATGTCAGAAACAGAAGAAGAACAGAAGTGAAAAGAAGTACTGCGCAACTCGAAGACGTCCACTTATTTCAAGACGCTCACAATCCGCTGATAAAGGCCGCTCTCCAACAGGCGATCCAAAACCTTCCTGCGGGGTATCGGGAAGTGTTCATGCTTCATGACGCCGATGGTTTCACACACGAGGAGATTTCAAAAATCCTCAAAATATCCGAGGGGACCAGCAAGTCCCAGCTTTTCAAGGCAAGAAATATGCTGCGAAAAGCGTTTCTGGAAAAACGAGCCGATAAAAATGGAGGACAGAAATGAGATGTTCTGACGTAAGGTCGAAAATTGACGAATATCTCAGCGGCGGATTGACCGCAAAGGGTAGAAGCAAGATTGAGCGGCATATTTCCGAATGCAGCGACTGCAGGGCGCATATCGAAATCACAAAAGAGATTATAAAAACCGCGCCTGCCCTTTTCGTTCCCGAAGGCAAGCCGAATTGGGAATCTCTTTCCATCAACATTAGAGAAATCTCTGCGGGAAAAAAGACCGGCCCGGTAAAACAGCCAATTATGAGCATTCCCGGATTCGGCGCAATTTTTTCAGCCGGCAGGTTGATTCCGATTTATTCGGCGGTCTCGGCTATAATAATCTTCGGTTTGTGTGCAAGCCTGTTCGTATTTTTGGCGTCATCCTCCAAACTTATAGCAAGTGAGGACGATAGATTCCTGATGCAGCAGATCGAAGCGGCGGAAAATATTTTTAAAGCCAATATCAAGATTTTAAAAGAAGAATTGATTTCGATGGAAAACTCGCTGCCGGCTGATGCTATTAAAGCGATCGCTCAGGCGAATAGAGACGTCGAGGATGAAATCGGCAGATGCAGCCGTTTGGCTCAGATTTATCCGGCAGAGCGTGTAATAGTGGAAAAACTATTCGAAAGCTACAGGATGCAGATCAAGCTGCATTCAGATTTAATAAAAAACATAAATTCACAGGAGGCATAAAATGAATAGAAGAATAGAGATATCAATCCTTTTGCTGATACTGTTCAGCGCATTGGGCAATCTGACGGCAAAAGATGATGCCAAAATCCAAAAAGAGATCACTTACAAGGTTGAAAACAATGCAAAACTAGTAATCGAAAACGTATCAGGCTGGATCAAAATCGAATCATGGGACAAAGATGATATTTCGATCGTATACGCGATACACGCTTATGGCGATGATTCTTCGGAGGCGGAACGCAATCTCCAAAAAATCAAGGTTATTTCCAACAAAAGCGGTAACCAGGTCGAGGTGAAAGTCAAATATGAAAAAGACGGTATTTTTAGCATGTCCGGTGGAAAGGTGCACGGATACGTTAATTTTAATGTCAAAATCCCCAGGGATTGCCGCATAGATGCCGAAAACGTCAGCGGCGATACGGAAATTAGCGGAATGTCGGCTGATATATCGACTTCAACCGTCAGTGGCGATAATATCGTCAAGTCCGCCAAAGGAAAATTGAGAATTTCGACGGTGAGTGGAAACCTCGTGCTGCTTGGCCATAAAGGCAGGATTGAAGCCAATTGTGTATCCGGAGACATGGAATTCTCCGATATCCAAAGCGAGTTGAAGGCTGAAAGCGTCAGCGGGAATGTAATGCTGACCAATGCCAGGTTATCCGGTTTTAATGCCGAAACTGTCAGCGGTGATATAATCTTCACGGGCGAATTCGCTGATAAATCGGAGATATCGCTGGAAACCGTCAGCGGAGATATAAAACTAAAAATTCTGAATGAAGTAGGGTTTGAATACTCGCTATCTTCCTTCAGCGGAGACTTGATGATGTATCTGCCGAAAGGTAAAAACATCGTGAAGTCGAGAAATCTGGCCGGTTCTTTTGACTTGACGGGGAAACCGAAAATCAGCGTGAATGCAAGCACACTGAGCGGTGATATCAAGATAGAAGCCAGATAGAATAAATACAATTAAATTAACTATATAAATCTGAAACCGGCTTACAGCCGGTTTTTTTAATTGCTTTGCTTAAATGATAAGCATGCAATCGCCGAAGCTGTAGAAGCGATATTTTTTCTCTATCGCTTCTTTATAAGCTTTCATAATCATATCCCTTCCGGCAAACGCGCTTACAAGCATAATAAGGGTGGACTTCGGAAGATGAAAGTTGGTTAAAATCTTCGAAACAACGTTGAATTTAAAGCCGGGATAAATAAAAATATCCGTGTTGAATATGCCCGGACGAAAACGTCCGCTTCCTTCTTTAAGATATGCGGATTCGAGGGTTCTTACGACCGTCGTCCCCACCGCTGTCATTGATTTACCTTCGAGCAGCGCGCCTTCAAGCTTCCTCGTTGTTCCTCTCGTCAGCTCGTAGGTTTCCTGGTCCATTCTGAAATCCTCGATCTCCTCCGTATTCACCGGCGTAAACGACCCGGTGCCGACGTTCAAAGTGACCTCGCAGGTCTCAATCCGTCTTTCGCTCAACCCGTTCAAGACAGACCTATCGAAATGCAGCCCCGCCGTCGGGGCGGCAACACTTCCCGTCTTCCGGGCGAATACGGTTTGATATCTTTCGCGGTCGCCTGGATTATCCTGCTCATAATCCCTTTTAATATACGGCGGCAATGGCACCTTGCCGATCCTCTCCACGATAGTCATCAAGTCGTCCCTTAACGGCTCGAATTTTACATATCGCCTTCCCTTATCGTTTTTCCCGAGCACGACGCCGTCAAGCATTTCATCAAACTTGATACAGTCGCCGATTTCCATTCTCTTCGCGGGCTTCATCATCACTTCCCAAATGTTTTCCCCGATTTTCTTTGTAAGAAGAACCTCGATCTTCGCGCTACCGTCAGCTTTAAAACCGAAAAGCCTGGCGGGAAAAACCTTCGTGTTATTGATGACAAGAAGATCCTTGCTTGTCAGATATGAAACGATGTCGCGGAAAACCTTGTGCTCGATCTCACCGGTTTCCCGATGCAATACAAGCATCCTCGAGCTCGATCTCTCATCCGCCGGCTGCTGCGCTATCAATTCCTCGGGCAGCTCGTAATCAAAATCCATCAGTCTCATAAATGTCCGTCAATTCCTGTAAAATGAAGTTCAAAGATTACCACTATATTTTTTCACTTCAAGTTGTGGACAGTTTTTCCACTATGAAAAAAAGGATTCATAGGTTGCCAGGTCCGGTTACCCCGGCCTTTTCAAGACAAAAATTGTCTAACCCGTATGGGAGAACAAATGACCCTTATTCTACCGCTTCTTTGTTCGCTTCCAGGGTATCGGCGAGAGGCTTTAACAACCACGCTTCCTTCCCAATATCCTGACCGGCATTGTAGAGCTGTTGAATGGCGTTATACCAGGATTTGACCAGCTGCTTGGATTGCTTGATCGCTTCCGCCTTCGCATCCATACGAGGTTTCATTACTTTGCGCTCGGCATCCTTCTTGGAATTGAAATCTATCACCAGATCGTTGTACTCGCTTATTGCTTTACGGTTCTGTTTATAAGCCTCCTGAAGCATCTGTTGAACCCTGCCTACCTCCTCCGTCCACCAGTCATTTTCTTTCGCGTTGAGCTCGTCTACGGAATAGCTGGGAAGCGCTTGCACGTCCGGTATCTGCTCGCTTGTTGCGGAGTCACCCCTCTCGCCTGTTTCCTCTGTTGTGCTTATCAATCTGTCCTCGCCCTTTATATCTTTATTGGTATAGACCTTCACCTTCTTGTCATCTTTGCCAGCTTCCTTTACGGCATTCAAAGCCTTCGTTTTTTCAAGGTCCACTTTTTCGAGAGGCAGAGAGAGATCAAGATCGCTGCCTGAAACTTTAAAGACCACCAATTGGTTTTCGATTTTATACGTTCCGTCAATTTTAAGCTTCTTACCGTCTTTTAAAACGAGATACTCCGCTGATACGCAAAAGGCAATCAAAAAGACAATCAGAAATACTATGATACCTTTTTTATTCATCAATTCCTCCTTGGGTGGTTTTGAACATCGCGAGTAACTTCTTTTCTACTGGATATAATAACACCTGAAAACCCGTTTTTCCACTTCCCAACCTGTAAAAATTATCGTCTTTCATTAAAAGAATGACGGATAATGATTAAGACCGGCGGTTTTAAACGGATCATAAAATATGCTATTATCTTAGCGGCAGATACTTATATGTCAAAACAAAGATCAAATCCGGGATTGAAAGTCGCTCTGATACATGACTGGCTCACCGGTATGCGCGGGGGAGAAAAAGTTCTCGCTGAAATCGTAAAACTTTTTCCGCAAGCCTCGCTCTTCACCCTGCTTCACATTCCCGGCTCTGTATCAGAAGATATAGAACGGCTGGAGATTCACGAGTCTTTCATCAGCAGGCTGCCTTTTGCAAAATCCAAATACAGGAACTACCTTCCCCTTTTTCCGGCGGCCGTGGAGAGCTTCGATCTGCGGGACTACAGTCTGATAATAAGCAGCAGCCATTGCGTTGCTAAGGGCGCATTGCCGTCCGCGGGAGCAAAACATCTTTGTTACATCCATACCCCGATGCGCTACGCATATGATATGTTTCACGAATATTTCCCGTCTGAAACCACCGGCTGGATGAAGCGATTCATCATCTACAAGGAGATGGCGAAGCTTCGAACCTGGGACCAGGCTTCCAATAATCGAGTGGACGCATTTGCCGCCAACTCAGGATTTGTCGCGCAAAGGGTGAAAAGATACTACGGGAGGGAGGCGCAGATCGTTCACCCGCCGGTTGACACGGAATTCTATCAGCCGGGAGACGGCGGGAAAAGCGATTTTCATCTAATAGTCAGCGCCCTCGAACCGTATAAACGGATTGATGTTGCCATCGACGCATTTAAAAAATCCGGGAGGCGGCTGAAGATAATCGGCGACGGTTCCCATTATAAACACTTGAGAAAATCCGCCGGCAGAAATATCACGTTCGAGGGCAAGATTCCCGACAGCGATGTCAGGGAATTGTACCGGAAAGCGAGAGGCTTCATTTTCCCCGGAGTTGAGGATTTCGGCATCACGCCCGTTGAGGCTCAGGCTTGCGGAACGCCGGTTATAGCCTACCGCGCAGGAGGCGCGCTTGAGACGGTCATCGAGGGTAAAACCGGAATATTCTTCCAGGAGCAGACCCCCGAAGCGCTCAACGGCGCAATTGACAAAGCCGATAAAATGACTTTTAATGAAAAAGAAATGCGTCGAAACAGTTTGAAGTTTTCCAAAGATGCCTTCCGAAAAAATTTCATTTCTTTCCTGAAAAAGAACGGTGTTTCAATTTAAATGACAATCAAAAGACGAAATATCAAGATTTTTCTGATATACCTGTTCAGCGATTTGGTTATCACCTCGTTATCCTTTCTGCTGGCTTACTATATCAGGTTCCATAGCGCTTTTTTCGAAGTCCCGAAGGGCGTTCCTCCATTCAAGCAGTACTACAGCCTCCTGCCGATGATAATTGTCATATGGCTGTTTGTCTTCACGTTGCAGGGTTTATACAGACCGAGACGCGGAAAATCTCATATAGATGAATTCTTCTCGATTATGCTGGGTGTCGTCCTGGCGACATTCATTCTATTGAGCGCTCTTCTGTTCTACAGGGTTTATTACCAGTTCGACCCCGCCGTCAGCTCGCGGTATGAATACTCCCGCGGTGTGATTGCCATTTTTATAATAATTAATGTATTCACGGTTTTCTTCGGCAGGCTCATCATTGATCGAATTTTGAGCTACTTCCGCAAAAAGGGTTACAACCAGATAAAAATTCTCGTCGCAGGCGCAGGCGAACTCGGCAGGCGTATCGTTGATCATTTGCAGCAAAACATACAGTGGGGCTACCACGTAGTCGGATTTCTCGATGACGACCCGAAAAAGAAAAAACTCGTCTATAACGACATCCCTGTTCTCGGAAAATTGAAGGACTTCAAGGAGATTGCCGAGGAGAAACAAGTGAACTCTCTTTTCGTCGCCCTGCCTCTCTATGGATATAAAAAGATAATGGCACTGATCAACGAGGGAAACGAGGAAGGAGTCTCCATTAAGCTATTCCCGGACATCATGCAGTACATCACCCTTAAAGCCGAAGTTGAAGAGATCGGCGGAGTCCCCGCTATAAATATCAACCAGACTCCTATGGGCGGTTTCAAGTGGGCGATCAAGCGGACGCTCGACATTTTGTTCTCTTCCTGTTTTCTGCTGGCGCTTACCGTCATACCTCTTATCCCGTTGATAATCATACTAATCAAATTGACCAACAGAGGTCCCGTATTTTACAAGCAGGTTAGGATCGGGATGGACGGCAAACGCTTCAACTTGTACAAATTCCGCTCGATGATAAACAATGCCGAAGCCCAGACCGGGCCGGTTTTCGCCGAAGAGAACGATCCTAGGGTAACCAGACTGGGCTGGTTTCTGCGATACTACAACCTCGACGAAATCCCGCAATTCATAAATGTCATCAAGGGGGATATGTCCATAGTCGGACCCCGCCCGGAGAGACCCAAGTTCGTAAGACAGTTTAAAAAAGAAATTCCAAAATATATGCTCCGCCACAAGGTTAAATCCGGCATCACCGGCTGGGCGCAGGTGAACGGTTGGCGAGGCAAAACTTCCATAGAGAAGCGGATAGAGTTCGACCTTTATTATATACAGAACTGGTCTTTGCTGTTCGATATCAATATAATGTGGAAGACTTTTCTGCATTGGATACTGCGCAGACCGATTGATGATGCAGTTTCACAAGACAAGTAGAGAGGGAAAAAATATGCCAAAAAAAGTTCTGATCACGGGCGGTGCCGGTTTCATCGGATCGAACCTCGCTGATTATTTTCTCGACCGTGGCCATTCCGTCATTTGCATTGATAACCTTATAACAGGTTCAATCTCCAATATTGCCGGTCTTACTGACAGGGATTTCAGGTTCATAAACCTCGATGTCACCAATTACATTTATATTGATGACGAGATTGATTACATACTGCATTTCGCGTCTCCGGCATCACCGATTGACTATCTCGAACTGCCCATCCAGACACTCAAGGTCGGTTCCCTCGGCACGCACAAGGCGCTTGGTTTGGCGAAAGCCAAGAAAGCGACTTTCCTTCTCGCTTCCACTTCTGAGATATATGGCGACCCGCTCGTTCATCCGCAAAAGGAGGACTACTGGGGAAACGTGAACCCCGTAGGCCCGCGCGGCGTGTATGACGAGGCGAAACGTTTCGCCGAAGCGCTCACGATGGCGTACTTCCGCTATCACGGGGTTGACACAAAGATCGCGCGTATATTCAATACGTACGGTCCCCGTATGCGATTAAACGACGGCAGGGCGATCCCGACCTTCATCAGCCAGGCGCTTAAAAACGAGGATATGACGGTTTATGGCGACGGCAACCAGACGCGCAGCTTCTGCTATATAGATGATCTGGTCGAAGGAATCTACCGCCTTCTGATGAGCGGCGTCAACGAACCGGTAAACCTCGGCAATCCGCACGAGATGACGGTATTTGCGCTGGCTGAAACGATAAAAGACCTCACCGGAAGCAGCAGCAAGATCGTCAATAAACCCCTGCCTGAGGACGACCCCAAAGTAAGGCAGCCCGACATCTCCAAGGCACAGAAACACCTCGGATGGAAAGCGAACATCGGCCTCAAGGAAGGGTTGGAAAAGACCATAGAGTATTTTAGAAAAAAACTCTTCGAATCCTTATAAACTATGGAACCGAAATTCACATGCGAGGAGCTGCTTTTCATTAAAAAAGCCACCGTCTTTCTCAGCAGCTATCTGTTCATCCTGCTGATCCTTGCCAGCCCCGGCTGCGCCCGCTATACCGATCAACCCACGGATTTCACCGGCGTCGTCCCTATTGAAGGGAAGACCACAACTCACACGGTCAAAGCCGGCGAGACCCTCTGGCGCATTTCGACCAAATACGGCGTCCCGCTTGAAAAAATCGCCGGTGTAAACGGACTCTCCGACCCTACGAAGATTAAGGAAGGAATGATTCTTATAATCCCCCTGAAATATTCGGATGAGAATCTGATTAGTAAAAAAAATGAAGCTCCCGTAGTTTCAGGAGATGTCAAACTTCTATGGCCCCTCAAGGGCAGGCTGGTGCAGGGTTTCAGAGACGGAGCCTCCGGCAGGCATGACGGGATAGACATCGCGGCCGGTGAAGGAACATATATAAAATCCTCGGCGGCCGGCAAGGTGGTTTACAGCGGCGACCAGTTCCAGGGCTACGGAAATATGCTCATCATCGAACATTCGGAAGAACTCTCCACTATATACGCGCACTGCAAAAGTTTCCTTGTCTATGAGGGGGACGAGGTCCCGGCCGGGCATATCATCGCGAGCGTCGGCGCAACCGGCAACGCCACCGCCCCGCATCTCCATTTCGAGGTCCGCTTGAAAAATTCCGCCGTTGACCCTATGCTCTACCTTCCGCTAAGACAATAAAAATGAACAAATTCAGAATCAAATCCGATTTCACCCCGATGGGTGACCAGGAAAATGCAATCCGCGAACTCGTTGAGGGGCTGCGCTCGGAAAAACCCAAGCAGGTCCTCCTCGGAGTGACCGGCAGCGGAAAAACATATACGGTTGCAAAAGTGATAGAAGAAACGAACCGCCCGGCCCTGGTCATCGCCCATAACAAGACCCTCGCCGCCCAGCTCTTCCAGGAGTTCCGCTCGTTCTTCCCCGAGAACGCCGTCGAGTACTTCGTCAGCTATTACGACTACTATCAGCCGGAGGCATACGTCCCCGCGCGCGACCTGTATATCGAAAAAGACCTCAGCATAAACGAGGAGATAGACCGGATGCGCCACAGCGCCACCCGCTCCCTCTTCGA
>Ga0315273_10003054_pt1 | contig 20112 bp, 18 predicted proteins | sample YL17G02_0_MG_FD_205753 | JGI IMG/M metagenome (GOLD analysis project Ga0315273, IMG submission 205753) | Sediment microbial communities from Yellowstone Lake, YNP, Wyoming, USA - YL17G02_0 | ecosystem: Environmental > Aquatic > Freshwater > Lake > Sediment | place: USA: Wyoming | collected...
ATGTCCGCACCGGGCATGTCCACGAACCTGAGCCGGCTCGAGCGGATGGGCTATGTGATCCGCACCCGGGGGGCGACCGGAGACCGCCGCCGCGTCGGGCTCACGCTCAGCCCCGACGGCGAGGAGATGCTGCGGCGGATCCGCTCGCTGCGCACGCGCTGGCTCGCGGAGCGCATGGAGGGCCTCACCCCGGCCGAGCTCGCCACCCTGGACGCCGCGATCGAGCCGCTCGGCCGCCTGCTGGAGACCCGCGGGTGACGGCTGCGCTCCACCGGCTGAACCGGCGCACGTTCGCAAGCCTCCAGCAGTACCCGAACTACCGCCTCTTCTTCGGCGGCCAGGTGGTCTCGGTCACCGGCTCGTGGATGCAGAACATCGCGAGCGCCTGGCTGATCGTGACGCTGACGCACTCGCCGGTCGCGGTCGGCGTGCTCGCGCTCGCGCAGTTCCTCCCGTTCACGATCTTCGGCCTCTTCGCCGGCGTGCTCGTGGACCGCTTCGACACCCGGAAGCTCGTGATCGGCACGCAGGCGGTGCAGATGGTGCTCGCGGCCGCGCTCGCCGGGATCGCGCTCACCGGCGTCGCCGTCCCCTGGATGGTCTACGTGATCGCCTTCGCCCGCGGCTCCGTGCTCGTGCTCGACGTGCCCGCCCGGCAGGCGCTCACCTACCGGATGGTCGGCCCCGCAGAGCTCCCGAACGCGATCGCGCTCAACTCGAGCCTGTTCAACGCGTCGCGCGTGATCGGCCCGGCGCTCGGCGGTGTCGTGATCGCCGCGTTCGGCCTCGGCTTCTGCTTCGTCTCCAACGCGATCAGCTTCCTCGCCGTGCTGGCGAGCCTGCTGGCGATGGACGAGCGCAAGCTCTTCCGGCTGAAGCGCCCGGACGTGCGGCCGACGATCTGGCGCGGCACCCGCGAGGGGATCGCCTTCGCGCTCGGAAACCGGCGCGTGCGGATCACGCTCCTGATCGTGCTCGTCGTCTCGACGCTCGGCTTCAACCTCAACGTGATCCTGCCGGTGCTCGCCTCGACGACGCTGCAGGCGGGCCCGCAGACCTTCGGGATCATCTCGGCGTGCTTCGGCGCGGGGGCGCTCGTCGGCGCGCTCGTCTCGGCCTCGATCGGACGGGCGAGCTGGAAGATCCTCGCCGCCGGCACCGGCCTCTTCGGCCTGACCGAGCTGCTGCTCGCGCCCGAGCGCTCCGTGTGGGCGGCCGGCGTGCTGCTCGTGGTGCTCGGCGCCGCCTTCACGACGTGGACGTCGAACGCGAACTCGGGCGTCCAGCTCGAGGCGCCCGACCACCTGCGCGGCAGAGTCGTCGGCCTTTACTTCTACGCCTTCAACGGCGCCGCTCCGCTCGGCGGCCTGCTCGTCGGCTGGCTGAGCGCCACCGGCGGGACGGAGCTCGCGCTCGCGGTGGGTGGGATCGCCTCGCTCGCGATGACCGCGGTCGGAGTCGTGGCGCTGCGCGACGAGCCGGCACGGCCCAAGCCGCTCGAGCGGACCGAGCCGGCCGCGCTCGCCGCCTGACGGTTTTACCGAGCGCTTGCACGGGCCTGACGGCCCACAGATGCAGCGCGCCTTTCCTGAGAGGACTCCATCCCCCCCTCAACGGAGGTTCTTCACATGAAAGGCAGGCTCATCATCCTCGCCCTCCTCGCGGCCCTCGTCGTCGGCGTCACCGCCGCCGCGGGGGCCACGATCGTGGGCACGCACGGCAACGACCGGCTCCAGGGCACGGTCTACTCCGACCGGATCGACGGCAAGTCCGGCGACGACGGCATCTGGGGTCGCGCAGGCGACGACCTCCTGGTCGGCGGCCCGGGCAACGACTCGATCTGGACCGGACGCGGCCGCGACGTCGCCTCCGGTGGTCCCGGCGACGACACGCTCCACGCGCTCGCCGACGACAACCAGCTCGACGTGCTCGACTGCGGGCCCGGCAACGACGTCGCGTACCTGAACGCGGCCGAGCGGGCCCGGACGATCGGCTGCGAGACGATCCGCGTCCTCTCGCGGGCCGACGCTGCGGCCCAGGCCGCGGCCGAGGGCGACAACTAACCCTCCGAGGTACGGGCCGCCGCCGCGCTCCGGGGGCGGCGGCCCGGCCCCCGATGTGGTGTAGTTCGCGGCGTGAAGCTCGCCGCCGCGCTCCTCCTCGCACTCGTCCTCCCGAGCCACGCCTCGGCCGCCTGCAAGACGGTCGTCGTCACCAAGGCGGCGGTCTCCTACCCGCACGCGACCACGATCCAGGCGGGCGTGAACCGGGCGAAGCCGTGCGACTGGGTGCTCGTCGCGCCCGGGCGCTACCCGGAGAAGGTCGTGATCAGGACGCCGCACCTGCACCTGCGCGGGCTGAACCGAAACACGGTGATCGTGGACGGCCTCCACCGCACCGGCCACGGGATCGTGGTGGACAAGGCGAACGACGTCTGGATCGAGAACCTCACCGTGCGGAACTGGGACCGCCACAGCCGCGACTACGACGCGACCGGCGGCAACGAGATCTGGTTCAACGGCGGCGACGAGTCGGGCACGATCGGCGCGAGCGGGTGGCACGGCAACTGGCTCACCGCCTACGACACGGGCCTGCTCGGCGGCTACGGCCTGTTCACGTCCAACTCGGTCAACGGCGAGTTCGACCACGTCTACGCGAGCGGCTTCAACGACTCCGGCGTCTACATCGGAGCCTGCCGCGACTGCTACGCGACCCTCTCGCACGCGCTCGTCGAGCGGAACGCGCTCGGCTACTCCGGCACGAACGCGGGCGGGCACCTGATCGTGCAGGACTCGGTCTTCCGGCTGAACGCGGTCGGCGTCGGGCCGAACTCGCTGCCGAACGACCAGCCGCCGCCGCAGCTCGGCACCTGCGGCTCGGGCTCGAACACCTCGCCGACACCGACGATCACGACGACGAAGCTCGACCGCTGCACGATCTTCCGCCGCAACCTGATCACGAACAACAGCAACCTGACGACGCCGGGGAACGGGACGACGCTGCAGCTGCCCTGGGGCGTCGGGCTCGAGCCGGTCGGCACCTACGGCGACCTGTTCACGAACAACGTGATCTCGGGGAACAGGAACTTCGGGATCCTCGGGGTCGAGAACCCCGTGCCGTTCCCGCCGACCGCCGACACGATCTACTTCCAGCTCGCGGGCAACGCGTTCACGAACAACACGGTGAGCGGCGGCGGCTACGCGGACATCGCGCTCGCCGGCGGCCTCTTCGGTGCGAAGCAGTCGGTGGACAACTGCTTCGCGGGGAACGTGTTCAAGACCTCGATGCCCGCCGACCTCTCGCCCTGGTCGTGCTCGCTGGATCAGACCCCGAACCCGGACCCGGTCGCCGCCGGCCAGCTGCTCGGGATCGTGATCAAGCTGCAGGGCGAGTCGATGGCGCGCAAGGCGAAGGGCCAGCCCGCGCCCCCGCCGCAGCCGACGATGCCGAAGCCCTGCGCCGGGGCGCCGAAGAACCCGCTCTGCGCCTAACTCACCAGCGCTGGTGGACGAGCGGTGCGATCCGCTCGTCGTAGAGCTCGGCGATCCGCCGCATCGTCTCGTCGCTGAGCGGCGGCAGGTCGGCCGCGGCCGCGTTCCCGAGCGCCTGCTCGGGGGTCTTCGCGCCGGGGATCACGGTCGAGACCGCGTCGAACATCAGGATCCAGCGGAGCGCGAGCTGCGCGAGCGTCGCGCCCTCCGGGACGAGCGCCCGCAGCTCCTCGACGACGTCGAGGCCGGTCTCGAAGTCGACGCCGGAGAAGGTCTCGCCGGCATCGAAGGACTCGCCGTGGCGGTTGAACGTGCGGTGGTCGTCGGCCGCGAAGACGGACTCGCGCGCGTACTTGCCGGTCAGCAGGCCCGAGGCGAGCGGCACGCGCACGATCACGCCGACGTCGCGCGAGCGCGCCTGCTCGAAGAAGAGGGCGGCCGGGCGCTGGCGGAAGACGTTGAAGATGATCTGCACGGTCGAGACGCCGGGGTACTCGATCGCCTTCAGCGCCTCCTCGACCTTCTCGACGCTGACCCCGTAGGCGCGGACGAGACCCTCCTCGACGAGCCGGTCGCAGGCCTCGAACACCGACGGCGTGTAGTAGGCATCCCACGGCGGGCAGTGGAGCTGGACGAGGTCGGCCGTCTCGACGCCGAGGTTCGCGAGCGAGCGCTCGAGCCAGCCGCGGAGGCTCTCGTAGGTGTAGTAGGCGACCGCTTGCTCGGGCGCGCGCCGGCCGAACTTCGTGGCCACGACGAGCGGCTCGTCGCGCTCGCGAAGGAGCTGCGCGATCAGCCGCTCGGAGTGCCCGTCGCCGTAGACGTCGGCCGTGTCGAAGAAGGTGACGCCGGCGTCCACCGCCGCGTGCATCGCGGCGAGCGAGGTCGCGTCGTCGGTCTCGCCCCAGCTACCGCCGATCGCCCAGCCGCCGAAGCCGATCTCCGAGACCTGGTGGTTGGTCTTGCCGAGGCGCCGAGCGTCCACGGCCGAGCTAGCCGATTTCCCAGGTGTCGCCCGCGTGGAGCAGAGTCTCGAGGTCGCCCTCGCCCTTCTGTTCCACCGCGCGGTCGAGCTGTTCGGCCATCAGCTCGTCGTAGACCGGCCGCTGCACGTCGCGGAAGACGCCGACCGGCACCGCGCCGACCGTCGCGTTCGTCAGCCGCGAGAGCGCGAAGGCCTGGCTCGGCTCCTTGTGGTGGGCGTCGTGCACCATCAGCGCCTCCTCGCCCACGTCTGCGACTGCCACGACCTCGGCCGACCCGTCCGGACGCAGGACGACGCCCTTCTCACCCTCGGCGCCGAAGCGGATCGGCTTGCCGTGCTCGAGGTAGATCCTGTTTTCCTCGTCGTCGCGCACGTAGTCGAAGGCGCCGTCGTTGAAGATGTTGCAGTTCTGGTAGATCTCGACGAAGGCCGCGCCCCGGTGGGCGGCGGCGGCGCGCAGCACCTCGGCCAGGCGCTTGCGGTCGGTGTCGATCGCGCGCGCGACGAAGTCCGCCTCGGCGCCGATCGCGACCGAGAGCGGGTTGAACGGCCAGTCGAGCGAGCCCATCGGCGTCGACTTCGTCACCTTGCCGAGCTCCGAGGTGGGCGAGTACTGGCCCTTCGTCAGCCCGTAGATCTGGTTGTTGAAGAGCAGGATCTTCAGGTTCACGTTGCGGCGCAGCGCGTGGATCAGGTGGTTGCCGCCGATCGAGAGCGCGTCGCCGTCACCCGTCGCGACCCACACGGACAGGTCGGGCCGCGAGGTGGACAGCCCGGTCGCGATCGCCGGCGCGCGCCCGTGGATCGAGTGCATCCCGTAGGTCTGCATGTAGTACGGAAAGCGTGCGGCGCACCCGATCCCGGAGATGAACACGATCTTCTCGCGCGGGATCCCGAGCTCGGGCATCAGGCTCTGCATCGAGGCGAGGATCGCGTAGTCGCCGCAGCCCGGGCACCAACGCACCTCCTGGTCGGTCTTGAAGTCCTTCGCGGTCAGCTTGCCGCCGCCGTTGCCGACGCTCACTCGATCACCGCCCCGATCGCGTCGGCGATCTCGGCCCACTTGAAGGGGGCGCCGCTCACGCGGTTGTAGCCGACGGCGTCGACGAGGAACTCGGCGCGCACGAGCTTCAGGAGCTGGCCGAGGTTCATCTCGGGGATCAGCACGCGCTCGTAGGAGCGCAGCACCTCGCCCGTGTTGCGCGGGAAGGGGTTGAGGTAGTGGAGGTGGGCGTGGTCGACCGTGCCGCCGGACTTGCGCACCTTGCGCACGGCGGCGGCGATCGGGCCGTAGGTGCCGCCCCAGCCGAGCACGAGGGTGGTCGCGCCGTCCTGGCGGTCGACCTCGAGCTCGGGGATGTCCGCAGCGATCCCGGCGACCTTGAGCGCGCGCAGGCGCGTCATCAGGTCGTGGTTCTCGGGGTCGTAGGAGATGTCACCGGTTCCGTCGGCCTTCTCGAGCCCGCCGATCCGGTGCTCGAGCCCGGGCGTGCCGGGCACCGCCCACGGCCGCGCGAGCGTGTCGGGGTCGCGGAGGTAGGGCAGGAAGCCGTCGTCGGAGTTGGGCCCGGTCGTGAACCCGGTCGAGATGTCGGGCAGCGAGGCCACGTCGGGCAGCAGCCAGGGCTCGGAGCCGTTGGCGAGGTAGGCGTCCGACATCAGGTAGACGGGCGTGCGGTACTTGAGCGCGATCCGCGCGGCCTCGATCGCGGCGTCGAAGCACTGCGCCGGGGTCGAGGCGGCCAGCACCGGCACCGGCGACTCGCCGTTGCGGCCGAAGAGCACCATCAGCAGGTCGCCCTGCTCGGGCTTGGTCGGCATCCCGGTCGAGGGCCCGGCGCGCTGCACGTCGAGGATCACGAGCGGCAGCTCGAGCATGATCGCGAGCCCGATCGTCTCGCTCTTCAAGACGACTCCGGGCCCGGCCGAGGTCGTGACGCCGAGCGCGCCGCCGAACGCTGCGCCGAGCGCCGCGCCCGCGGCCGCGATCTCGTCCTCGGCCTGGAAGGTGCGCACGCCGAAGTGCTTGTAGCCCGCCAGCTGCTCGAGCACCGCGGAGGCCGGCGTGATCGGGTAGGCGCCGAGGAAGAGCGGCAGCCCGGAGAGCTTCGAGGCGGCCACGAGGCCCAGCGACATCGCCTGGTTCCCCGTGATGCTGCGGTAGGTGCCCGGCTTCAGCTTCGCGGGCTTCACCTCGTAGGAGACGGCGAAGGTCTCGGTCGTCTCGCCGAAGGCGTAGCCGGCCTGGAAGGCCTTCACGTTGGCCTCGGCGATCTCGGGCTTGCTCGAGAACTTGCCGCGGATGAACGCGATCGTGCCCTCGGTCGGGCGATGGTAGAGCCACGACATCAGGCCGAGCGCGAACATGTTCTTCGCGCGCTCCGCCTCGCGCTTCGAGACGCCCGAGTCCTTCAGCGCCTCGAGCGTCATCGACGAGAGCGGCACCGCCTGCAGCTGGTAGCCGTCGAGCGAGCCGTCCTCGAGCGGGTTCGACTCGTAGCCCGCCTTCTCGAGGTTGCGGTCGACGAAGGCGTCGGAGTTGACGATCAGCGTGCCGCCCTTCGCCAGGTCGTGGATGTTCGTCTTCAGCGCCGCCGGGTTCATCGCCACGAGCACGTTCGGCGAGTCGCCGGGGGTGAGGATGTCGTGGTCGGCGAAGTGGACCTGGAAGCCCGAGACGCCGGGCAGCGAGCCGGCGGGGGCGCGGATCTCGGCCGGGAAGTCCGGGAACGTCGAGAGGTCGTTGCCGAACATCGCGGTCTCGCTCGCGAAGCGGTCGCCCGTGAGCTGCATCCCGTCGCCGGAGTCGCCGGCGAACCGCACGATCACGCTGTCGAGCTGCTCGACGGGCTTCTGCTTGGCCATCTCGGCTAGTTGTAGCGGAAGGGGGAAACGGAGGCGACGGTTCCGGGCTAGCGGACGCGCTCCCGCACGACCGTGATCCCCCACGCCTCGCCCGAGGCGAAGAGGGAGTCCGGGTCGACCTCGCCGGCCCAGCCGAGGAAGTGGCGCTCGGGCTCGGACTCGGTCGAGCCGTAGACCGCCGCGCGCTCCTCGTGCGCCTCGTCGGGCTCGCCGCGCTCGAGCTCCTCGAGCCGGCGCTCGGCCTCGTCGGCGGCGGGCCCTTCCGCGTAGCCCCTTGGCATGCAGAGAGTTTACGTCCGGCTGCCGCGGGCTTGGCGAACCGGGCGTACCATCCGGTCCGCATGATCCCGCGTCTGCTCCTGTTGCTCGTCCTCGCCGGCGCGCTCGCCGCAGCGGCCGGCGGCGCGGGGATCGGCAAGCCGGCGCCGATCCCGGCGGGGATCCACAAGATCCGGCACGTCGTGGTGATCATGCAGGAGAACCGCTCTTTCGACTCCTACTTCGGCACCTACCCGGGCGCCGACGGGATCCCGAAGGGTGTCTGCGTGCCCGACCCGGCGGCCGGCGGCTGCGTCGCCCCCTTCCACGACACCGCCGACAAGAACGGCGGCGGCCCGCACGGCCAGGACAGCGCGACGGCCGACATCAACGGCGGCAAGATGGACGGGTTCGTCGCGCAGGCCGAGCAGGGCCGCAAGGCCTGTAAGAAGAACCCGAACGACCCAGCCTGCACGAACGGCCGCGCGACCGACGTGATGGGCTACCACGACGCGAGCGAGATCCCCAACTACTGGGCCTACGCTCGGAACTTCGTGCTGCAGGACCGGATGTTCGAGCCGAACGCGTCCTGGAGCCTTCCCGAGCACCTCTTCATGGTCTCGGAGTGGTCGGCGGCCTGCACCCGCCCGGCCGACCCGATGAGCTGCGTGAACGCTCTCCAGAGCCCCGACCCGCCCGTCGACTCGAAATCGAACAAGAGCCGCACCCCGCCCGACTACGCCTGGACCGACCTCACCTACCTGCTGCACAGGCAGAAGGTGTCCTGGGGCTACTACGTGTTCGCCGGCACCGAGCCGGACTGCGCCGACGACGGCTTCACCTGCAAAGCCGTCCCCCAGAACGCGAAGACGCCCGGGATCTGGAACCCGCTGCCGTCGTTCGACACGGTCAAGGCGGACGGCCAGCTCGGGAACATCCAGCCGCTCGCGAACTTCTACAAGGCTGCGCGGAACGGGACTCTGCCCGCCGTCTCCTGGGTCGCACCGACGAACGCGGTCAGCGAGCACCCGCCGGGCCTCGTCTCGGCCGGACAGAACTACGTCACCAACCTGATCAACACGATCATGCGCGGCCCCGACTGGAGCTCGACTGCGATCTTCCTGTCCTGGGACGACTGGGGCGGCTTCTACGACCACGTCGTGCCGCCGACCGTCGACCAGAACGGCTACGGCCTGCGCGTGCCCGGGCTCGTGATCAGCCCCTACGCGCGCCGCGGCTTCGTCGACCACCAGACGCTCAGCTTCGACGCGTACGTGAAGTTCATCGAGGACGACTTCCTCGGCGGGCGCCGGATCGACCCCCGCACCGACGGGCGGCCCGACCCGCGCCCCACCGTGCGCGAGAACGTGGCGATCCTCGGCAACCTCACGCGAGACTTCGACTTCACCCAGAAGCCGCGGCCGCCCCTCCTCCTGCCGCAGCGCTGAGCTACTCGCCCGCGACGTCGCGGCGCAGGAAGACGAGGTACGCGGTGACGAGCGGCGCGACGATGTACAGCGCGCACACCCAGGCGGCCCGCACCACGGGGGCGAAGTCGGCCGGGACGCGCAGGAAGCCGTGCCACGCCTCGAACTGCGTCCCGAGCAGGTACGGGCGGAAGCTCTCCGTCCCCGGCAGCACGCCGAGCAGCTGCATCAGCAGCGCGAACATGAGCGTGCCGACCACCGAGGCGGCGCTGTTTCGCGTCACCGTCGAGAGCATCAGCCCGAAGGCCGCGACTCCGGCGAGCGGCAGGACGTAGACGGCGAGGCTCGCAGCCAGCAGGCCGAGGCCGTGCCACGCCGAGACCTTCGTGCCCGAGAGCGAGGTCAGCGGATGGAAGCCGAACGCGAGGCTGCCGGCGACGAGGCCGACGACGCCCATCGCGAAGACCACCGCGATCACGTAGGTGAACGAGGCCAGCACCTTCGCCGCGAACACCTGGCCGCGCTCGCGCGAGCGGGTGAGGATCGTCTTCAGGGTGCCGTTGTGGCTCTCCGAGGCGACGATGTCGCCCGCGACCAGGGCCGTGATCAGCGGCAGGCCCCAGATCGACATGAAGAAGAGGACGAGGAAGGGGGCTACGAGGCCGGTCTCGCGGACGTAGCGGCCGAGCGGCACGTCGTTCGGCCCGCCCGGCTGCAGCAGGAGCACGACCACGAAGATCACCGGCACGAGCATCGCCGCGCCGAGCCCGAGGTAGGTCCGCTTCTGGGCGAGGAGCTTGAACAGCTCCCAGCGGTAGACCTTCACGACCGCGCCCATCAGGCGACCGCCTCCTCGGTGTCGCCGTCCTGCGTGCCCTCCGTGAGCCCGAGGAACAGCTCCTCGAGGCTCGCCGTCTCGGGCACGAGCGCCGTGACGCCGATCCGCGCCTGCCCGAGCGCGACCGAGAGGGCGGCGACGGCCTCCTCGTCGGCCTGGAAGCGAAGCTCGCCGGCGACCAGCTCGACGTCCTCGACCCCGGTCTGGGCGAGGGCAACGACGCGCGCCCGCTCGGGCTCCGTCGACCGCAGGCGATATCCGGTCGACGCCACCGCGAGCAGCTCGCTCAGCGCGCCTTCGTAGACGATGCTGCCCCGGCTGACGATCGCGACGCGGTTGCAGAGCTCCTCGACCTCGCCGAGCAGGTGGCTCGACAGGAGGACGGTGATCCCCTCGGCCGCGAGCCGCCGGACGAGGTCGCGCATGTCGCGCATCCCGGCCGGGTCGAGGCCCGTCGTGGGCTCGTCGAGGAGCAGCAGGCGCGGCTGGCGCAGGAGCGCCGAGGCGATTCCGAGGCGCTGGCGCATCCCGTGCGAGTAGCCGCCGACCCGGTCCTTGGCGCGGTCGCGCAGCTCGACGATGTCGAGCACCTCGTCGATCAGGCCGCGCGAGCTCGGCTCGTCGTAGGCGGCGAGGAGCTCGAGGTTCCGGCGGCCCGAGAGGTACGGGTAGAAGCGCGGGCCCTCGACGAAGCCCGCGACGCCGTCGAGCGCCTTCGCGCCGTCGACGAGCGGGTCGCGGCCGAAGAGCTCGACCGAGCCGCCCGTCGGCCTGATCAGCCCGAGCATCATCCTGAGCGACGTGGTCTTGCCGGCGCCGTTCGGGCCGAGGTAGCCGAACACGTCGCCGCGCTCGACCGTCAGGTCGACGGAGTCGACCGCGACGATCTCGCCGTAGCGCTTGACGAGCCCGCGGGCTGCGACCGGCAGCTCGCTCACTTCAGATTCCGCGCCGCCGCCTCCGCCGCCGCGGATGGGAGCGAGCCGGCCAGGACGTAGTCGACGCCGCCGGACTGCCACTGGATCACGGTGCCGAGTTGCGTCGCGAGCTCGTGGGCGGTGACGCCGTCGAGCGAGACGGTCGGGAGGCTTGCGAGCGCGCCGCCCTTCGGCGCGGCTGCGTCAGCCTGCCGCTCGAGCACGACGATCGCGCCGAGGCCCTGGCCGTAGACGACGAGCACCGACTTGCCGCCGACGAGGCGCACGTCCTTCAGCGGCAGGCCGACGAGCGAGCCCGGCGCCGCGACGGGGAAGCCGGCCGCCGCCTGGACGGCGGCGAGACCCGTCACCGGCGCGCCCGGGCCGCCCGCCGGGTCCTGCTTCGCCCGGGACGAGTCCAGCTCGACGACCTTGGCGCCGGCGGGAGGCGACACGTCGACGTCGCTCGCCGGGACGGGGCCGTAGGAGATGTCCGTGACCGCGATCGAGAGCACCGGCGAGGAGGCGCCCTGGGCGTAGACCGCCGCGCGCAGCGGCACGCCGTTCCCGGCGTCCCAGGCGAGCTCGAGCGAGCCGAGCAGCCCGCCGTCGTGCTTCGGGGCCACCGTCACGCTGTAGGCCGCCTGTCCGGCGACGTCGGTCGGCTGCGCGTCCGAGACGCTCACGTGCGCGCCGGCCTTGGTGAGGAAGTCGCCGATCTGGGACACCGAGGGAAGGGCGCCCTTCGCGTCCGGCCTGGAGCCGCTCTTCGGCGCGGGCAGGGTCGCCTTGTAGACCGTGTTGGAGGAGGCGTCGTAGACCGTCACCTCGGTCGGGCTCCAGACGATCTGGGCATCGCCCGCGGTCGACTGCAGCTCGATCCGGCCGTGGCCGTCGGCCGTGACCCACAGGCGCCCGGAGGCGCCCGACATCAGCGACGAGCCGGCGCTGCCGAGCAGCGCGCCCGAGGGGAAGAGCTTGTTCGTGAACCTGATCCGGGCGGTGATCCCGGCCGGGGCCGGCGCGGCGGCGGCGTCGTGGAGGGCCTGCGCGAGCGGCTTCGGGGGCGGCGTCGGGCCGCTGCCTCCGCTCGCGGCGACCGCCAGCGTTGCGCCTCCGGCAGAGACGGCGAGGACGGCGAGGACGAGGACGAGCAGACGGCTGGTCGGGAGTGTGCGCAGGCGCTTCACGGCAATCCTTTCTCGGAATCTCCCCGAGTTGTAGCGGCGGACTCTGAGAGATCCGTGAGAACAGGCAGCTCGATCGTGAAGCGCGACCCCTCGGCGTAGGCGCGGCCCCCGTGCCGCTCGGCGGTCGCGCGCACGATCGCGAGCCCGAGCCCGGATCCGGGGCCGCTCCCGCCACCGCGCCGGAAGCGCGCGAACGCCCGCTCGGCCTCCGCCGGCGCGAGACCCGGGCCCTCGTCGCCCACACTCAGACGCGCGACGCCGTCGGAGCGCTCGGCCACGACCGTGATCTCTCCGCCCGCGGGCCCGTGCAGGCGCGCGTTCTGGACGAGGTTCGCGAGCGCGCGCTCGAGCGCGGCGCGGTCGCCCCGCACCCGGATCGGCTCGGGGGCGACGACCTCGACCGATCCGTCCGCCCCTGCCGCGTGGGCGAGCTCGTCGAGCCGAACCTCCTCCCGGGGCGGCTCGGCCGCCTCCTCGCGGGAGAGCACGAGCAGGTCGTCGGCGAGCCGCACGAGCCGCTCGGCATCGGCCTCGAGGTCGGCGACGAGCTCCGGCGTCGCCCCGTGGCGGGCGAGGAAGGCGACGTTGCCGCGCAGCGCCGTCAGCGGCGTGCGCAGCTCGTGCGAGGCGTCGGCGAGGAAACGCCGTTCGGCATCGCGCGCCCGCTCGAGGCTGGCGAGCATCGCGTTGAGGGTCTCCGCGAGGCGCTCGACCTCGTCGGCCGACGCCGGCTCGGGCAGCCGGCGGGCCGGGTCGCCCGTGCGCTCGATCTCCGCGGCCGCGTCGGCGAGCCGGGCGAGCGGGCGCAGGGCGTACCGCATCAGCACCGCGAGGGCGAGCGCGGCGAGGCCGGCGGCGGCGAGGGCCGAGACGAGGAGGAATGCGTGCAGGCTCGCGAGCGTCCCGCGGAGGTCGTGGGTCGAGGCGGCGACGACGACCGCTCCGCCCGCGGCGGCACCGCCGAAGTCGGCGAGCGGCGCCGCGTACACGCGCAGCCGGTCGTCGCCGAGCCGAGCGTCCGCGTAGCCGGGCCTGCCCTGCGCGACCGCCGCCCGGACGAGCGCGCCCTGCGGCAGGACACGCCCCCCGAGCGAGAGCGAGCGCGCGACGATGCGACCGCGGCGGTCGACCACCTCGACCGTCACGTGCGTCCCGCCGAGTGGCGAGTCGAGCGCTCCCGCCGCCGTGAGGAGCGCCGGCGCCGAGGCGCTGAGCTGGGCGACCTCCACCGCGCGCTGCCGCAGGGTGGCGTCCAGCGACCGGCGCAGGTGGCGCTCGACGAGCACGTCGACCGCGAGCCCGACCACGACGAGCGCGAGCAGGACGGCCAGGGCCGCGGCGACGACCGACCGGGCGCGCAGCGAGCGGATCCTCATCGGCTGAGCACGAAGCCGACGCCCCGTACCGTCTCGATCAGGGCGGGCTCGCCGAGCTTGCGCCGCAGGTACGAGACGTAGCGATCGACGACGTTGAGACTGGCCGACGCGACACCGCCCCACACGCGCTCCAGCGCGAGCTCCCGCGTCACGACCCTGCGCGGGCTCACGAGGAAGAGCTCCAGCAGATCGGCCTCGCGGGCGCTCAGCCCGAGCTCGCGGCCGGCCCGGCGCGCGGTGCGCGTGCGGACGTCGAGGACGACGTCGGCGTAGGCGAGCACCTCCGCGGGCTCCTCCCCGCGCCGCAGCAGCGCGCGCACCCGGGCGAGGAGCTCTTCGGGCGCGAAGGGCTTGACGAGGTAGTCGTCGGCGCCCGCGTCGAGGCCGGCGACGCGGTCGGGGACGCCGTCGCGCGCGGTGAGCAGCAGGATCGGCAGCGCCAGCCCCTTCTCCCGGAGCCGGCGGCAGACCGCGAGACCGTCGAGACCGGGCATGGACACGTCGAGGACGAGCAGGTCCGGCGCCGAGCGCTCGATCCGCGCGAGCGCCTCGCCCCCGTCGGCGGCGAGGCCGACCTCGTAGCCGCCGGCCGCGAGCGTGCGCTCGAGCATGCGCCGGATCGGCGCATCGTCGTCGACCACCAGGATCGCGGCGTCAGCCACGCCTCCAGGGTAGCCCTCCGGGGTTTTCATGGAGCCAGGATCCGGTCGCGCGCCGATGCGCACACGCCGACCGCGCGCTTCGCTTGAGGAGACGAAAGGGAGGCGTGATGGCAACCGACGTTCTCGTCGCGTACGCCCGCAGAGCTCGGCCTCGTGCGTGAGCCCGTGGAGGCCTGGCGCTAGCGGTCGAGCGCCTCGGCAACCTCGCCGAGAATCGCCGGGTCGTCGATCGTCGAGGGGACGGTGTACTCGCGGCCGGCCGCGATCGAGCGGATCGTCGCGCGCAGGATCTTGCCGGAGCGCGTCTTCGGCAGCCGCTCGACGACGCGCGCGTCGGTGAAGCAGGCGAACGCGCCGACCTCGGCACGCACGCTGGCGACGAGCTCCGCCTGGAGCTCGGCCGGGTCACGGTCGGCGCCGGCCTTGAGGACGACGAGCCCCACCGGGAGCTGGCCCTTCAACTCGTCGGGAACGCCGATCACGGCGCACTCGGCCACGTCCGGATGAGCCGAGACGACCTCCTCGAGCGCGCCGGTCGAGATCCGGTGCCCGGCGACGTTGATCACATCGTCGATCCGGCCCATCACCCAGAGGTAGCCGTCGCCGTCCACGCGCCCGCCGTCGCCGGTGACGTAGTGGCCCGGAAAGGCCGCCAGGTAGGAGTCGAGGAAGCGGTCGTCCGCGTTCCAGAGCGTCGTCAGCGTCCCCGGCGGCAACGGGAGGCGGATCGCGATCGCACCCTCCTCGTTTCGCCCGAGCTCCTCGCCGCCCTCGCCGAGGATCCGCACGTCGTAGCCCGGTACGGGGCGCGTCGGAGAGCCCGGCTTCACCGGCAGGGGATCGGCGCCCATGCAGTTCGCCACGATCGGCCAGCCCGTCTCGGTCTGCCACCAGTGGTCGATCACGGGGACGCCGAGCAGCCGCGAGGCCCAGTGGTAGGTGTCGGGATCGAGCCGCTCGCCGGCGAGGAACAGGTAGCTGAAGCCGGAGAGGTCGTGGCCTGAGAGGTAGGCGCCCCCGGGGTCCTCCTTCTTGATCGCCCGGAACGCCGTCGGTGCAGTGAAGAGCGTCTTGACACCGTGCTCGGCGATCACGCGCCAGAACGCGCCGGGGTCGGGCGTGCCGACCGGCTTGCCCTCGTAGAGCACCGTCGTGCAGCCGGCGAGCAGCGGCGCGTACACGATGTAGGAGTGGCCGACGACCCAGCCGACGTCGGAGGCGGCCCAGAAGACCTCGCCCGGGCCCGTGTCGTAGATCGCGTCCATGCTCCAGCGGAGCGCCACCGCGTGGCCGCCGTTGTCGCGGACGACACCCTTCGGCATCCCCGTGGTGCCCGACGTGTAGAGGATGTAGAGCGGATCCGTGGCCGCGACGGGGACGCAGTCGGCGCGCTCGGCGCCGGCGGCGAGCTCGCTCCAGTCGAGGTCGCGCCCGGGGACGAGCTGCGCGGGCGCCTGCTCGCGCTGGAGGATCACGCAGCGCTCGGGCGCGTGCGCCGCGAGCTCGAGTGCGCGGTCGAGCAGCGGCTTGTACTCGAGCACGCGGCTGCCCTCGAGCCCGCAGGAGGCCGAGAGGACGACCTTCGGGCGCGCGTCGTCCACCCGCACGGCGAGCTCGTGGGGCGCGAAGCCGCCGAAGACGACCGAGTGGACGGCGCCGAGGCGGGCGCAGGCGAGCATCGCGAACACGGCCTCCGGCACCATCGACATGTAGATCACGACCGTGTCGCCCTTGCCGACGCCGAGCCCCCGGAGGGCGCCGGCGAGCCGGGCCACCTCGTCGAGCAGCTCGGCGTAGGAGTACCGGCGCACGGTGCCGGTGACGGGGCTGTCGTAGACGAGCGCGGTCTGCGCGCCACGGCCGGCGGCGACGTGGCGGTCGACGGCGTTGTGGCAGGTGTTCAGCTCGCCGCCCGCGAACCAGCGGTAGAAGGGGGCCTGCGAGCGGTCCAGGATCCGCTCCGGCTCACGACTCCAGTCGAGCGCGGCGGCCGCGTCGCGCCAGAACCCGTCGGGATCCTCGAGGCTGCGGCGGTGGAGCTCGGCGAGGCGGCCGCTCATGCGGGGTGATGCTACTCCGCTTCGTCAGCGGCTCAGGAGGGGCGTTCGGCAAGCGTGACCGTGACCGCTCGCGTCTTGCCGTTCCGCACGACGGTCAGCTTCACCTTGTCGCCCGGCCGCCGTCCGTCGATCAGCGTGCGCAGCTCGTCGGCCCGTGTCACCTTGGTCCCGTCCACCGCCGTGATCACGTCGCCCCCGACCGGGTAGGTCGCGGCGCCGGCGGTCTTCGTCCCGGTCGAGGCTTTCAGCCCGGCCTTGAGGGCGGGCGTCCCGGCCTGGACGCTCACGATCGCGACTCCCGCGGCGCTGCCGAGCGAGCCCGCCGCGCCGGCCGGAATCGTCTCGACCTGGACGCCGAGGAAGGCGTGCTGCACCTTGCCCTTCGCGAGCAGCTGCGGGACGACCGTGCGGATCGTCTCCGACGGAACGGCGAAGCCGACGCCGTTGTTGCCCCCGGAGGCGCTCTCGATCTGCGCGTTCACGCCGATCACCTCGCCGGCCAGGTTCAGGAGCGGGCCGCCGGAGTTGCCGCTGTTGATCGGCGCGTCGGTCTGGATCGCGTCGGTGATCGTCGCCTGGTTCGGCGCGGTGATGTTCCGGTGGAGCGCGCTGACGATCCCCGAGGTGACCGTCGCCTCGAGCCCGAACGGGCTGCCGATCGCGACGACCTCGTCACCGACCTGGAGCACGGTCGAGTCGCCGAGGGAGAGCGGCTTCAAGACGCTGCTCGGAGCATCGACGTCGAGCACGGCGAGGTCTGTCGAGGTGTCGGTGCCGACGACGGTCGCCTTGTATTTCGACCCGTTCGGGAACCGGATCGCGATCGAGTTCGCGCCCGCGACCACGTGCTCGCTCGTGACGATGTGGCCGCTCGTGTCGTAGACGAAGCCCGAGCCCTGCGCCTGGGACTGCTGGCCTCCGAACGGGAACTGCGACGAGCCGCTCGACGTCGTCGTCGTGATCTCGACGACGCCGGCCGCGACCTTCCTGTAGACGGAGCCGACGCTCGAAGACGTCGTGCTCGCGGTCGGCCGGCCGGAGGTGGCGACCTCCCGGACGACGGTCGTCGTCCTGTTGCCGCCGAGCCCCGCGTACGTGCCGGCTCCGACCGCTGCGCCGAGCAGGACGGCCGCGAGGATCACGACGATGGGGAGAACGGTACGGCGGGGCATGGTCACTCCTTCCAGCTGGTAAGTCTGCACGACCCAGCTCAGCACGGGCGCCTAAGAGCCGCGTGAGATCGCTCTAAGAACTCGCTGTGGACGCCGGCGCCTCGGCGAGCAGCGCATCCAGGTCGAGCGGCAGGGTGACCATCGCCAGCTCTCCGTCCTCCGAGTGCGGCCACTCCTCGCGCGGCCGGTCGCGGTAGAGCTCGACGCCGTTCCCGTCAGGATCGCGGAGGTAGAGCGCCTCGCTGACACCGTGGTCGCTCGCGCCGTCGAGCGGGACGCCCGCCGCGAGCACGCGCCGCAGCGCATCGGCGAGCGCGGCCCGGTCGGGATAGCGCACGGCGACGTGGAAGAGGCCGGTCGTGCCGCGCGGCGGCGGCGAGCCGCCCCGGCTCTCCCACGTGTTCAGGCCGATGTGGTGGTGGTAGCCGCCGGCGCTCACGAAGGCCGCCTGCTCGCCCCGCCGCTGCATCAGCTCGAACCCGAGCACGCCGCACCAGAACGCGAGCGCACGGTCGAGGTCGGCCACCTTCAAATGGACGTGGCCGATCTCCACGTGCGGGTCGATGCTCACTCCCGGACCGTAGCGAGCGGCGCCAGCATCCCCCCGGCGAGCCCCCAGACGCAGTAGGCGACCCACGGATCGCCGATCACGTCGGTCTGCACCGCCAGCGCCAGCACGGCCGCGAACGCCCCGGCCATCCCGGCCACGGTGGCGCTGCCCCCGGAGCGCGCCGCGGCGAGCAGGCCGACCAGCACCGCGAGCCCCCAGGCGAGCCAGAGCGCCGCGCCGAGCAGCCCGACCTCTGCGCCGAGCTCGGTGTAGTTCGACTCGCCCGCCCTGAGCGGCGTCCCCGTGCGCGAGGCGGTCTGGCCGGCGTTGCCGAGCCCGTACCCCTGCGGGTGGTGGAGCACCGTGCGGACGCCCTGCTTCAGGTTCGCCAGGTGGCTGCGGATCGACGGCTCCCGGTCGGAGAGCGCGCTCCCCGAGGCCGGGCCCCGCTGCTGCGAGACCTGGTGCTGGTAGACGAGGTCGGCCTGCGTCCAGTGGCCCGTCGGCCCGATCGAGGGAAAGACGGACGCCCAGCCGATCCCGACCGCCACCACGGCCACGGCCGCCACGAGGGGCACGGCGCTGCGCCGGGCGACCGCGACGACGACGAGGCCGGCGGCGAGGGCGAGCAGCGAGGAGCGCGAGAACGTGAACAGCAGCCCCGCGAAGGCGAGCGCCGCGAGCGGCACCGCGAGCGCCCGCCGCGGCGCGAGCAGAAGCGCGACCACGATCAGGTAGGCGGAGGCGAGCGGGCTGAGGAAGAGCGAGACCAGCCGGCGCAGGAAGTGCGCCTCCGAGCCGGTGTTGTAGATGAAGTTCTCGGGCAGTCCGCCGGTGCCGTGGTAGTCGTAGCCGAGCTGCCTGTGGAAGTAGTCGGCGACGCCGTTCCCCCTCCACCAGCCGATCGAGACCGCGTAGACGTCCACGAGCCCGATCAGGGCCACCGCGGCCGCGGTGCCGAGCACCGTCCAGGCGAGCCGGCGCCGCTCGGCCCGGTCGAGCCCGAGCGAGCGGAAGAGCAGGAAGGTGACGACCGGGACGACATCGTGGCGCAGCCCGTAGAGGACGGCCTTGCGGTCGGCGAGCCCGCCGAGCGCGCTCTGCGGGATCAGCGCGTAGAGCACGCACAGCGCGCCGAAGGCGACGGCGAGCCAGTCGGCGAGGCCCGGCCGCAGCGGCAGCCGGCGGGCGCGCACCGCGTCGACCGTGACGCGGGCGACCGCGACGGCGAGCAGGATCTCCTTCCAGGCCTGGATCGCGGTCAGCGCGCTCCCTCGCACGCCGCCCGCGTAGAGCGAGGCCATCACCGCGTTGTGCGCGGCGAGCCCGACGACGAACGCGTAGAGGGCGAGCGTCGGGCGGCGCCAGACGGCGACCGCCGCGGCGCCGAGCAGCACGAGATAGACGGCGAGCGCGAGCGCGGCGGCCACGCGCCGGAGCCTAGCGCGGGCGGAGACGCGGCCGCGCCTCCGCCCGCGCTAGGGGCGGACTACGGGCCCCAGGGGCCCGAGCCGTTGAGCGCTGCGAAGACCGCCGCGGCGATCACGGCAAGGACCGCGACTGCGACACGGATCCGGTGACGGAGCATGCCCTCTCCTTTCTCCGAGGGGACGCCCGGACGGCCCGGGGCGCTTCCCCCGGACCAACCATACGAGACTTTTGTCGTCAAGACACCCCGTTTTGGCGTTGACGCAGTCGCGGGCACCCGCGAAGATGGAGCCGGTGACGACGAGCGACCACCAGCCGGGCCCCGAGCCGATCGGGCAGCGGCTGCGACGGCTGCGGCTCGAGCGCAGCCTCTCGCAGCGCGCGCTCGCATCCCCCGGAGTCTCCTACGCGTACATCTCCCGCATCGAGGCCGGGACGCGGCAGCCCTCTGTAAAGGCTGTCCGCATGCTCGCGCGGAAGCTCGGCGTCTCGCCCGTCTACCTCGAGACCGGCTCGGAGGTCGACCCGGCCGAGGAGCGCGAGCTGAAGCTCGCAGCCGCCGAGCTCGAGCTGCGGCTCTCCGACGACCCGAGCGGGGTCGAGCAGACTCTCACCCGGCTCGTCGAGGAGGCGCTCCAGGCGGGCGACCTCGGCGCCGCGGCCAGGGGCGAGGCCGCGCTCGGCTTCGCGGCGTTCCGTGCCGGCGACATGCCCGGGACGATCGAGCTGCTCGAGCGGGCGCTCACCCGCGGCGAGCCGTCGCCGTCGGCACATCCGGACCTCTACGCGACGCTCGGCCGCGCCTACGCCATGAGGGGGGACGCCGAGAAGGCCGTCGCGCTCTTCCGCGGCTGCCTCGCGCGGCTCTCCGAGGAGGAGCCCGAGAACACCGC
>Ga0315273_10003055_pt1 | contig 20109 bp, 20 predicted proteins | sample YL17G02_0_MG_FD_205753 | JGI IMG/M metagenome (GOLD analysis project Ga0315273, IMG submission 205753) | Sediment microbial communities from Yellowstone Lake, YNP, Wyoming, USA - YL17G02_0 | ecosystem: Environmental > Aquatic > Freshwater > Lake > Sediment | place: USA: Wyoming | collected...
CTGGCCAATCACATCGGCGCAGCCATTCCCGCAAGTCCCTCAGCCCCGTCCGGCCAAAAATCATCAGATCACTCAAGGGGGGATGATGTCCCTTCCGTGTTCCATTTTTCCTGCGGAAGGGTCTTGCGGAATTGGCGTTTTGTAGTACATTTGCTGTGCCGCAGGGTTGTGCCGATACTGTAACTGTTCGACTTCGGTGCAGTATGTGTCGGAATCTAGACCGTCTAGCGGTTGTTTCCTGACGGTTGGGGTTTTCGCGGATTCCGCTTCGGATACGCGAGAATGGCCGGGGGGCCCCCAAGGTCAGATTGACAGGAACCTCCCAGCGTGACAGTTGTTACACTCTGGAGAGCACAGTTGCAATCGGCAGTTTCGGTCGTAGAAAGGACTACGGTTTGTGAAGACACTCACTCTGATCGTCGACAGCTACTCCTCGAATGTCACCGTTACGAATCTTCTCAAAGAGAAGGGGATTGCGATCGTGGTGACCAGCATGAAATCGGGGCAGTACCAGGTCACCGACTCCTGCGTCATCTGGCACATGACCTCCGCCGAGCTCGCCCGTTTGACGGCCGACAAGTCGATTTTCCGCCGCGTCCTGGAATTCAAGCGGTCCGTTCCGGAGCCGGTTGTGCTTGTAGAGGGCGATCCATTGGCGCACTCCGGTGTCGTTTCGGTCAACGCGCTCCGCGGCGCATTATCCTTTATCGCGATGCACAATCGCGTGCCCATCCTGACGGCAGCCAACACCAATGACGTCGCCGAACTGATCTACATCATGACCAATCAGGCGCAGAATGGCATGGGGCTTACGCTCTCCGAACCGGCGCCCGCCGAGATCCCCGCCCCTGCGGAGCCTGAGAAGGGTGCTGGTGGAAATGGCACCTTGCCCAAAGATCCGGCGGAGCTGCAGGAGTACATTGTGCGTGCTGTTCCCGAGGTCGGACCGGCCATCGCCAAGGCGATGATCAAGAAGTACGGCACACTGCGCGCCGTCTTTGCGGCATCGGCCAAGGACTTGACTCAAGTGGAAGGCATCGGCCCGAAGAAGGCCAAGAAGATCGCCGAATTCGTTGACGGTAAGTTCGAGAAGTAGCCCAAGGCGCGGTCTCCCGGCCGCGTGACCTCATCTCCCTGCCGACGGGTGCCCCGCGGTCAGGTACACGTACACGCCGCCCAATCAGTACACAGCACTTCGGCCTGCTCAAGCTGGCGATGCTACTGGTCCAGAAGGTAGTTGGTCTGGTGGATGAGGCACACCGGGGTGTTGGCGGTCACCTCGGGAAGAGAACCTTGGATATAGGTCAAATAGGACCAATTCTCTGCGTGGGCCAGGCGCCGCACGATTTGCGCGGTGGGGTGGCCGGAATGACGAGTACTAAGGTGTGCACAAGAGTGGTGCGAACGCAACACGGGTGCTTTGCACCCGCGCTCGCCGCTCAATACCACCGCAGCCAGTCAAACAGCAGGAATTGCAGACGTTCGATCAGGAGGGAGACGCGCGCCATGACGGTGAAGCCGAAGGACGCGCCGAAGCCGATCATCAGCACACCGATGCCGAACTTGGCGATGCCGCCGGTGGCGCCCGTGTGGGCCTTTGAGAAGAAGAAGTAGATCAGGCCGGCGATGATGCCCACCAGGATCAGGATGTTATTCACGATGGTCATGCCCCCGGCCTGTGCCGAATACATAGTGGTGACCAGGTCCACCGATCCGTTGAGCTGCTCGATGATCTTGGCTTTCATCTCGAGTGGGATGGCTACCCCGGTGGAGACACCGATGTAAAACGCGAGCGGGTAGCGTGAGATCCACGACCACTTTCTGGTGAGCCGCGCCCACATGAGCATGCCCAGAATCGTCGGAATGATGTAGTACCATTTGCCGGCTTTGAGCGGGGTGATAATCTTGGGCAGGACAACCGTGTACGCGAGGATAAGCAGCCAGTACCCGGCGGACACACCGACCATCAGGTGCTCGGCGAATTTGTAGAACGGATTGTCCTTATAGAGAAACGAGAAGACCGCCAGCGTCAGAAGCGCCGCCACTGTTGTTGCGATCGTTGTCGACCAATCCATCCGTCAGTCCAATCCGCACATCACGCCGACAGTTCCCTCTTCTTGCGCTGCGCGAAGTACCCGATGTTGCCGATGATGATGAAGACAATGATGATCAGATGGGCGACCATCTGTACCTTCATCCCCTGCACTGCCTTACCCGGCGTACCGACCAGCGTCTCGTACTCCGCGGCACCCTTCAGGCCTCCGAGGATGCCGAAGATCTGACCAGACTGCAAGTAGGGGTAGTAATCCGTGGCCATGACACCGGTCACACCGATCGCCAGCGGGACTTTGTACCGTCCGTTGCCGTAGGCGATCCAGTAATCGGTCGCCGCCGTTCCCGAAATGTTCAAGACCGCTTTGACGTTATCATAATTCCGGATCTTCGCCATCATTGGGAGCGAATCCAGGGGAGTGTTGAAGTAGTCGGCCGGGAACGGAATCCGGTAGTTCTGCCCCATGCCGAGAATGATCAAGATGGGATATGGCTTGTAACCCAGGAACACGTAGTCCACACCGTTCTTGATCCGTTCTCCGGTTCGTGCGAAATGACGGGCGACGGCGGTATCGATCACTGCTGCCGTCATCGCCGGCCCGGTCTCCTTCAACGACGTGATCACGACCTTGATCTTCTTCTCAAAGCACTGCTTCAGGATCGACAACGTCATGGGGTGCAGCTCGGCCAGCGTCGATGGATCGTAGTCGATCGCCAGGTGGATCGCATCACCAGCCTTGAGCGTGTCGACGAAGTTGTAGATGTTACGCGCTTCTTTGGAGATTGGAATGGGGATCGAGAAGGGAATCTTCAGAGAAATGAGCACAGCTAGACCCAGCGCCAGGTACACCCAGCGCCGGTCGATCGCGAACATCTTCTCAGCAAGCTTCATGACGCTTCAGTCATCTTTCCCGAAATCCCAATGTTCAATCCCGCCCCAAAAAGGAGCGCTCCACCCCCAAGACCACCTTAAGGGCAGTCGAAATGATCCCCAGCCCAACGCCGATGATGATGGCACGTTTGGCGGCCAGATTGGGGACATTTAATACCCAGTCCGCCGTCCAGGTCGCGGCACCCGTGAACGGCCCCAGCGGGAAGAACCGGATCATGACGATCACGGCTGAGATCAGAAGAATGCTCGCCAGCACGGATCGGGCGCGGAACGCCCGATAGGCGGCAGAAGCAATAAAGAATGCCAGCAGCGAAAAGATCGTCTGGGTAATCGGCTGCATGATAAAATTGAACTGCCAGATCACCGCCGGCGAAGTCTGTCCGCCGAACCACGGGAGCCCCGCAACGATCATGGCTGTCAGGCCCACCAGGGTGACGATGGAGAACGGCCAATTCGGCTCACGCTTTCTGATCTTCGCTATCGACACCCGGATCAGCGAAATGATGCCCAGCGTGAGCGCGAAAACGCCGATAATTGGAGGCCAGTCGAGCGCTGCGAATTCGTAAAGGAACTCCGAATTCTCGTGCGGGACGAAGTACTGAAAGACCATGAAGATCCCGCAGACGAAGATGATGATGAGTGGCAACTGACGTTTCATGGTCTGGTTTCTATCCCGTTAGAAACTCATCCGGAACATCGAGACGATCCAATTCCACTGCAATGCCGCACCCAAGAGTCCCAGGGTCATGAAGATAAGAAAGAGCCCTTTGGCCCAATCTTGCGCCTTCAGCGTTCCCAGAAGCTTCGGTTCCCTACCCAGATAGGCGGATGCGGCGTAGAGTTCCTCACCGATCAGCGTGTAATCGCACGCGACGATAAAGAACGGGATCTGTGTCACCCGGTCGGTGCCCGAAATCTGGATCGATCCGGCCAGAGAGCCGGTCTCGGCCAGAATCAGCGACTCGGCGTAGAAGACACCAAGATAGAAGTTGGTTGCGGTCTGGCGCCGGAGCATGGTGCCGTTGACGGCGGCAACGTAGGCGAACTGCTCCTGGGTGACGTAATACACGATGTCCTCTTTGTATTCGTCGGGGCGGCCGGCGTCCAGGTAGGCTTGGCGCACCGTCTCCTGCGCGATCGACATCACGACCGCATCGTAGCAGGGAACCAAGAGCTCTGTCCGGTGCTCCGCCACCTTCTTGGCAACGCGGGAGAGGATGGTATATGAGGCAATCGTGGCGATGTCGTCGGGGGCACCCAGTCCTAAGACATAGAGGATGGGACGGTTCATCTCAGTGGCGCGGCCGATGGCCTCGTCCACTGCCCCAATCCCCGCCAAGGGGCGGATGTAGAGTTCTCTGCCCCGTTTGGCCACGGATATGAATCCCAAAACCAGTGCCGTGAAGATCACGACAGGAATGCCGATGTACTGCACCTTGCCGGTGTGGATCAATTGGCCGTTGGCGGATGCCGGAGCAGAGACAGTGGAAACGCCCTGTCCCCCCGTCGCGGTGGTGGCGATCACTTTGTATTGGAACGGCGTGGCATCAGGCAGAAAATCCTTGGCATCACGCTGTTTTCCGCCGCGGTTGTCGTACTTGGATGAGCCCAACGGCACCTGCCCCAGCGTATCCCACTCGCCCGGGATGAGGTGCCACACCGCTGCGTTGTAGATCGTGCCGGGGCTCGAGAAGAGATGGTAATCTGCCCCAGCCGTGGCGGAATCCGTTGAGAACGGTCCCGCGAGCTTGGGTGTCCGCAATATCTTGTAAGCGAGGATATTGTTCTGCCCCCGGCCATCGTCGGCCGAGAGTTCCCACCGGACAACCATCGCGTGCCCGTGATCGTTGGGCGTATCCGCTGCACGGACATTTGCCGGTGGGGCAACGGCCGACTGTTCGGCTGCTGCTGAACTGCCGGGAGCCGCTGGATCTGCTTGGGCCCATGCCAAGGTTGCAGACCCCAGCGCCCAGAGAAACGCAACGAGAAGAGCGACCACACTGGTTGTTTGGAGAAGCGAGGGCCGGGTTCCGTTCCGCATAAGCTGACAGTCGTTGACAGCAACACAAGCTAAGGCCGGGCCGGATCGATGGCAATGGATTTGAATGCAAAAGAGAACCCCCGGCGCGAGGTTTGTCGCGCCGGGGGGCAAAGCGTCCTATGTGTACAAAATTACATTCTGCGCACGTTGGAGGCCTGCGGGCCCTTCGGACCCTGGGTGACTTCGAACTGAACACGATCACCCTCAGCCAAGGAACGGAAACCTTCGCCTTCGATAGCGGTGTGGTGGACAAACACGTCCTTGCCGCCCTCTTGCGAGATGAATCCGAAACCCTTACTGTCGTTGAACCACTTGACGGTACCTTCCGCCATGATCCACTTCCTTTTCCTGCTTGGGATGAAACGGCATCCCACGTCCGTTGGCCCCTATGGCCGGTGAAACAAGTCGAGCTTTTCTAAGAGATTGTCCTTGGAGGTGGTTTCTAGCGGTGTGTCTTTGAAAAGTCTACCGTTTCCTTGACGTACTGACATAATCAGTATCGACAAGTATACGGGGAAAGTCAAGAAGTGAGGGACTTTTTTTCGGTTTATTTGAAGACCGAGGGCTCCCCCGAATGCCCCCTTCCCGGCAGTCAGGATCAGTGCGTTGGCGCGGGAAACCCGGTCCAAACCCCGTTTTCGGCTCTTGCATAACCCAAAAGAAGACCCCGGCGGGGTGTTTTCACCGTCCGCCGGGGTGCCAAACCGTCCTATGTGTACAAAATTACATTCTGCGCACGTTGGAGGCCTGCGGGCCCTTCGGACCCTGGGTGACTTCGAACTGAACACGATCACCCTCAGCCAAGGAACGGAAACCTTCGCCTTCGATGGAGGTGTGGTGGACGAAAACGTCCTTGCCACCCTCTTGCGAGATGAATCCGAAACCCTTACTGTCGTTGAACCACTTGACGGTACCTTCTGCCATGATCCACTTCCTTTTCTTGCTTGGGATGAAACGGCATCCCACGTCCGTTGGCCCCTATGGCCGGTGAAACAAGTCGAGCTTTTCTAAGAGTTTTTCCTTGGAGGCGGTACCGTGCAGTCTTTCTCTGAAAAGTCCACTGTTTCCTATTACATCGTAATTATCGGCAAAAACGGCTGAAAAGTCAAGCGGGAGAATCGCGTTTTCTGAGGGACGGGAGCCGTTCGAATCCAGTATGGCGCAGGACTTAACCGCGCTTGCTACCTGAGGATACCGAGCCAATCGTCAAAAAGGAAGCGGAAACGACCAACGAGGAGGGAAATGCGCGCCATCACGGTATACCCAAATCCGGCCCCGAATGTCACCATCAGTATCCATATACCGATCTTGGAGCCCACTCCCATAACACCTTTGTGTTCCTTGGAGAAGAAGAAGTAAATCAGGCCGCAGAAAACCCCCAGGAAGACAACCAGATTGGAGATCGTCGTCATGGTGTCGAGGGTGCCGTCTTGGATTACCACCAGGGGGATCATCGACGAATTGATCTGGCCGAGCAGATCGGACGCCATGTAGCGGATGAAGTTCAATCCTGCCGTGGTGCCGACGATGAAGGCCAGCGCCCAGCGGGAGATCCACGCCCCCTTGGGCATCAGACGCCACAAGAGCATGATTCCCAGGATGGCCGGGATCAGGTACCAGTACGACGCCGGCTGGCTGGCGATGGCCGGCATGAACGGACGGACTAAAGGCGGATGAATCTTGCCAATCAGGTTCGGGACCATCACGCTCCAGAACCCCATCACCATCCAGTAAGCTGCGGAGACACCGACGAACAGATGCTCAGCCGTCTTGTAGAAAATGTTGTCCTTGTAGAGGAAGCTGAGGATCGAAAGGGTCAGGAAGGTTCCGAGAGTGACATAGAAACCCTTCAGCGCGGCCGACGCAACAAACGCCAGAACCACTGCCAGGAAACCCAGCAAGTACCAAATGGCGCGTCGTTCCATCAACTCAGCCATTCGATGCCTCCCGTCGCCGAGTGGCGAAGTAGGCGACGTTGCCCATCACAATGAAGAGGATGATCACGATATGGGCGACCGCCTGAGGTCCCATCATATCGATCCCTGGATGACTGGATTCGGTAAACGCCGGGTAGCGACGAATCAGTTCGGATTCGTACTCGGCAGCGCCCTTGATGCCCCCCATCAATCCCAAGAGCTGACTGGGGTAGTAGGGGTACAGCAGCGGCGCCGATACCGCGGTTACGCCACCGGCGACTGGAATTCGCCCCGGATCACCTGCGAACAGTACCCACTCCTTGGCTCCCGGGAATCCACCGCCGAAAGTCAGGATCAAATCGAAGTTCTTCAAGTTGCGGATGGGAACCATCATGGAGATTGAGTCGATGGCGGTACCGTGGACGTCCGTTGTATACATCTTCTTCAGGTCAGTGAGGATGACGTTGATCAGTCCCTGATTGCCCGACTTGTAGCCGAGATTGACAAAGTCGACGCCATACTTGTAGTCAGGAAACTCGGGTGCGAGAACCCGCTTGATGGTCTCATCCGCGATATTCTGCCCCGTGGCCCACAGCCCCATGATGTAGATTTTTACCTTCTTGGTGGCACAGTGGCGCAGCACCGCGTCGACCATCGGCTGGATTTCCGGCAAAGTGGATGGCGAATAGTCGAAGGAAATCAGGACTTTCGACCCTTCCGGGAGGTTTTCCACCCGGTCGAAGATGGCCCCGACAATCGGGGTGATTTTCTCAGTGAAAACGACGTGGAAGAGAAGCGGGAGCGCCACTGCCAGCCCGATGAAGAGGAAAATCACCCGCCGGTCGATGGCCTGCATCTTCTGCAGGAATGTCTTGCGCTCGCCGTTCGTCATTGTCGATTCGGTCTGACTAGCAGATCACCACGCAAAGTGTGGTGCGTGCGGGCAAGGGGCTTTAAGCCCCTTGTCCTCTCCAAGGTCACGGGTTTGGGATGGGTCCTGGGCTATTAGTCCACGCTTCCGGTTCTCAGTAATTGTCCGCCCCCAGGTAAGTCCGCTCCACGCCAATTATTACTCGCAGCGACATCGCGATCACTCCCAGCGCGATGCCGATCAGAATTGCACGCTGGCCTGCCAGATTCGGAACAGCCATGATCCAGTTGGCGAGGTTGGGGACCTGAAGGAATGAGAACGAATCCGGTACCCACGCCGTGACAAAAGTTCCCGCCGGTGTGCGCCCCAACAGGATAATGAAGGCGGTGACCAGCAGAATGGTTGCCTCCGCACTCTTGGCGCGGAACGCGCGATACGATGCGGAAGCCACAAAGAACGCCAGCAGGGCATACATGGTCGCCTGCAGCGGGTTGAACATGGAGTCGTAGAAGTGCTGGAAAGTCGATGCCGGGTTGGTCACATTCCCCTGCCAGCCGCCCGGGTTTTCGAGTTTCAGCAGACCCGCCGCCAGCATGGCGAAAAAGCCGAGAAGCGTGATCATCGAGAAGAACCAATCGCGCCCGCGACGATCCTCGAGTCCCCCGAATGCCAGGAAAGGGAACTCGATCAGGAACTTGAGGGGCCAAGAGCCGCCCCCCTTTTTGGCTTCAACGATCGCCATGCGCACGCCGCGAACCAAGCGCACGCCGTGAATCCGCACCAGGTTGCCGCCGCCGAGAAGAAATGCGAAGACAGCAATGATGTCGAAATACAGCGAGAAATTCTCTCCGAGACGACCGAACGGCGCGCGGGGAATGAAGGCCGCGATGATCAAGACCGCGCCGACGACAAACGTGATTATGAGCGGGATCTGGCGACGCATGAGTTATCGACTCGTCAGTTCAGCAGGAAAAGATCCTTCAGCCATTGCCCGGCTGAGGCAAACCATTGAACACGCGTTATCTGATTCAGAGTAAACAACGCCACCCCGGCGGCGATGACGAGCATCGCGATCGACTTGCCAACATCCTGCCCCTTCAACGACCCGAGTTGCCTGGGTTCGTTTGAAAGGTAGGCGGAGGCCGCGAAGAGCTCCTCGCCGATGAGCGTGTAATCGCATGCCGCGACAAAAAACGGCAACTGGGCGGGCATGGCCGTGCCGGCGATCTGGATCGCGCCGATCGAGTTGCCGGTCTCGGCCATGATCAGCGCTTCGGCGAAGAATGCTCCCATATAGAAACAGGTGGCCGGCTTCTCGCGCACCATGATCCCATCGACCGCGGCCACGTATCCGAACTGCTCGTCGGTGACGTAATGGACGATGTCGTCGGAGTACTTCTCCGGACGACCGGCCGCAAGAAACGCCGACCTGATTGTCTCTCGCGCGGTCGACATCACAATCGAGCGCGACGTTGGCACTTCCAGGCGTGTGTCGTACTCGGCGATAGTTCGCGCCACGTATCCGAGGATGGTGACCCCTGCGACTGTCTGGACATCGTCCATGTCCTGGATGCCGGGAATGTAGAGGATGGGTCGTCCCATCTCAGTGGCGCGGCCAATGGCATCCTGAACTGCTTCCAGCCCGGCAATCCGGCGGATGAAGAGCTTCTTCCCCTTGCGTGCCGAGGCGATGTAGTAAAGAATCGCTCCGGAGACCAGAAACCCGATCACCAGGACGTTCCCACGGTTGGTATTGAACCACTGCGGGCTGGACTGGGCGGGACCGATGACCGGAGTCTCAGACGACCCGGTCGCGCCTGTCGCGACAATCTTGTAGTAGTATGATGAATCGTCGAAGGTGGAACCGTCGGCAAACCGTGTCGCGCGGGGCGAGGCGAAGCCGACCGATTTGAACGGGCCGTCTAGCTTGGCCGCCCGCAAGATTTCGTAACCGGTAATGAAGCCGCCAGTGTCATCGGGGGAGAGCGTCCACCTGACCGTGATCGATCCACCCTCGTCACCCTTGGTATCCTCGGTCAGAGGATTTCCGGGGGCGCGGGGGACGATGGCGGTCCGCGTCGTGTCGGGACCGCCCGCCGGAGGTTGTGCCAGCGAGATGGTCCCGGCAAAACACAAGAGCAACGCCACCAGACTCAGGTGGAGAAGAGCACTCTTTCGGGCAGTAAACATAAGGCGATGGTGTTGAGGCTACAAAGTGCGAGACGTCAAACTACCGGATGAGGTGCAACCAGTCTGCCAGCAGGAAATCCAGCCGTCCGATCAAGAGCGACATACGTCCCATGACCGTGTAGCCAAACGCGGCGCCGAATGTAATCATCAAAAACCAGGTGCCGACTCGCGCGACACGTCCGAATACACCCTTATGTTCCTGTGAGAAGAAGAAATAGAACAGGCCGGCGAATGTCCCGACTGTCACCAGCAGGACGTTGAACGATTCCCAACCAAGGAAACTCCCGCTCTGGCTGTAACGAATAACTGGCTCCACCGAGTTCTGGAGTTGGGTCATCGCGTTCGATTGCAGGAACGTGATCAGCCGCAGTCCGGCCGTGTAGCCAACAACAAATGCCAACGGCCAACGCGCGATCCATCCGGCCTTTGGGACGAGACGCAGGAGCATCATCACGCCCAGTATGCCGGGTATGATAAGCACTAGCCATCCCGGGCCCTGCGCCGGGCCTACAAACCACGATTTTAGCCCCGCGTAGAATGGATAGCCCAGCTTGGGCAGGAGAGTCTGCCAGAAGTAACTGACGAACCAGTATCCGGCGGAAATGCCTACAAAGACTGCTTCGCAGAACTTGTAGACGGGGTTGTCCTTGTAAAGAAAGGTCGCGATCCCCAGCGTCAAGAGCGCCGCCACCCAAGTGCCGAACAGGACCCAGCCGGGATGATCCATCCACACGGCGGTCAGGCCCCCTTCTTCTTGCGAGTGGCGAAGTAGGCGATGTTACCGATCAGGATAAACAGGATTACGATCACGTGCGCCACGGACTGGCCAACCATGAACTTCAGCGCACGCCCAGGATACCCGGAAAGCTGCTCGAACTCAGCGGCCCCGCGCATCCCGCCCATCAGTCCTAGAAGCTGCTTGCCAACGTACGGTGACATCTCTGTTGTCTGAACCGCTGTGCTGCCAGAGACCATCTTCAGTCCGAAGCGATCCGCACCGAACTGCACCCATTCGCGTGTGCCCGGATAGCCGGCCGAGATATTGACCATGAAGTCGAAGTTGCCGAGGTTCTTGATTCCCTTCATCAGGGGGAGCTGTTCGACCGGCGTGCCGGCGTAGTCGCGGGGGAATGTTGTCGGGATGTCGGAGCCCATCTTCTGGATCACCGCTTCATTACCCGACTGGAATCCCAAGTTCACGTAGTCCACACCATAGGTGAGTTTCGTGCCGCTAAACTTCTCGTAATGCGTGGCCGTTTCGAACGCCATGTTCGCCTGCTGCGGGCCCTGCGGCCACAGGCCAATGATCACCATCTTGAATTTCTTCGCCAGGGCGACTTTGAAGGCGGCGACGGCCATCGGCTGCAACTCCGGCGCCGACGGGGGATCGTAGTCCATCGAATACAGCACTAGGGAGCCGTCGGGGATCTTGTTCATGGCGTCGTTCAACATCTGCACTTCGGGGGAAACCTGGATTCTCTGGCTGACGTTGAAGAACAGAGGAACGATCAGCGCCACACTGATGAAGACAAAGATGACACGGCGGTCGATCCGCATCAAGCGATCGAACAACCCGTCCTTTGGCTCTGTCATGTCCGTTGTCATGGTTTTCTAATGGCTAAAGAACTACTCTCCGCCGAGGTACGACCTCTCCAGCCCGAGAATCAGGCGCAACGATGCCGATGCGACCCCGAGAGCGATCCCGATCATGATCGCGCGCTGACCTGCCACCTGGGGATAGGTCATGATCCAATTCGCCACTTCCGACATCCGGTACCCTTCCGGCATGAACCCAGTGATCTGATCGCCGACAGGAGCACGCCCCAGCATCACCAGGAAAGCCGCAATCAGAAGGAGAGTGGCTTCCCAGCTTCGGGCGCGGAAAGCACGGTAGGATGCCGAGGCCACAAAAAACGCCAGAAGCGCGAACATTGTCGAGGAGAGAGGCGTGTAGATGTTCACATAGAGATAGTCGAAGCGACTCCCTGGTACCTGGAACTGATTGCCCCCGGAAAGAAACAACCCGACAATGAAGATCAGAAGGAAGCTGGCGACGACGACCAGACCATACCAGCGGTCATGCGTCTTCTTCTTTGAAAGCGACCTCTCCAGACTGACTCTGATCAGGTTCAAGGCGCCAAGCCAGATTGCGAAGGCGGCAACAATCCCAAACCAGTCGGAGAAGACGTCGACAAGAGTCCCAAATGGGCGATGCGGAATGAAGAACTGGATGATACAGACTATGCCGACAAAAAAGGCGATGAAGGTCGGGATTTCACGTCGCATATTGAGTCTCAGTCATTGCGAGCGAAGCGAAGCAATCTTACGGTCTCCCCGTGAAGGCCACGTGGAGATTGCTTCGTCACTCCGTTCCTCGCAATGACATCCTTTTCTCCGGCATTCCAGAAACCATTGCACCATCACTTCGATGCCATCGGATCGAGATCATTGGACCTCGAACCATCTGCCGATGTTGTAGGACCCCAGCTTGTCCAGGTCACTCGTTTTCAGGCTGATTGCGCCAATACTAGTCATCACGATGCCCACGAGGATCGCGAGCAGGATAACGGCCTTGCCCAAGTCCTGACCCTTGAGACTGCCCAGGAGTTTCGGCTCTTTCGACAGATAGGCCGATGCCGCGAACAGCTCTTCGCCGATCAGGGTGTAGTCACAAGCGGCGACGAAGAAGGGCAACTGTGCCGGCATTGCCGTCCCGGCAATCTGGATTGCTCCGATCGAGTTGCCGGTCTCGGCCAGAATCAGCGACTCGGCGTAAAACGCCCCCATGAAAAAGAGCGTGGCGGGCTTGTCGCGCATGACCAGCCCATCGATCCCCGCCGCATACCCGAACTGGTCGTCGGTCAGGTAGTAGACCATACCGTCGTTGTATGCTTCAGGCCGACCGGCATTGAGATAAGCCTCTTTGACCACTTCTCGGCAGGTTACCATCACTAGCGAGCGCGCGACGGGGACCTCCAGAGTGGCCTCGTATTCGGCGGCTACTTTCGCGACACGCCCCAAGATGGTGATGCCTGCCAGGGTCTGAACCTCATCCATGTCCTGCGTGCCGGGGATATAGAAAATCTTGCGGCCCATTTCGGTGGCGCGTCCCACCGCCTCATCGACCGCATCCAATCCGGCAATCTTACGAATGAACAGTTCCTTGCCGGACGAGGCCTGCTGGATGAAATAGAGGATGGCTCCGCAGACGATAATGACCGCCAGCATCGCGTTCAAACGTCCCATATGGAACCACTGGCCCTTGGAATAGGCCACCGCGGACGGATTGGAGCGCTCAGCCAGCGTGATGGGAGCACCACCGGGACTCGGGGAAGCCGCGATCGCCTCGACTACATATATGTAGGGAACGCCGTCTTCCGTGTGCCCGTCGGTGAACTCGGTGTTCCCGGCGGTTGAAGAGCCGACGGTATCGAAAGCCCCCGCTCCGGTCAGCGATGAGATGGCACGGAGGATGTTGTAGGAGACGACATTCTTGTGTCCGGCGCCGTCGTCGGGCGAGGCCACCCACGTGACCCGAATCGAGCCTCCCCCATCGTTGGGGGCATCTTCCGCTTTCACGTTTGTTGCCGGGCCGGGGGGTGGAGGTTGGTCAATTGATGCTACAGGGATCGAAGCGGCGTCTCTGGCCGGGGTCTGCGCGTCAACTGCTGACGCCAATGCCGCAAGGCAGACAAGCAAAAGCCAGAATGTCAGGGAGTGACGTGCGCGCGGGCCTGTGGCCGTTATGAATCTCAGATTTGGCAAGCGATCTTTGATGATGCTATCGCTGGTTCGACTTCCCCTGAGCCAAGTCCCGCGAGCGGGGACACGACAACGTCAACGTATGTCCCTGGCCGCGAGGTGTCAAGGCCAATGTCCCAGCGACCTGTGGCGGCGCACTCCATGGGCGCACAAGGGGCTTGAATCCCCTTGCCTGAACATCGAATGCGAGTTGTGGCCGGGCCGGGGGGTCAAATCTCCTCGATCATCTCGACATTGGCGCGGGGGACGATGGCACGTTCTTTGCCATCAAACTCCACCTCCAAGACCCGTGCCGACGACTCCGACTCAAGCTGCTGCAGCGGGGCAGGCAGATCGACAACGTTCCCTAACCGCCCGAAATGTGGCTGACGGATGACTCGCACTGGCGAACCGATGGCCAGCCCCGTGATTTCGGGTTTGGGGACATTCTCCGGTACCGCCGGGATGTCTTTTGGGATAACCACTTCTGGACGGATCACGCCCGCGCGAATCTGAGTGGCGCCGTTGATGCACGCGAGCTTGCCTTCATGGCGCTTTAGCAATTCGAAAGTTTTCTGGGCCATCGCAATCTGGCCGAACCCCTCGGTCACGACCAGGGTGATTCCCAAGTCCTCGGCGCCAGTGATTGCCACCCCAAGGTCATAGCCCAAAAAGTCGCGCAGATCACGATCGTCGAAGCCGCCCACCACGATACCTTTGGCGCCGGCTTGGATGGCCTTCTTCAGGGCGGCGGCGGTCACCAGTGAACCGCCGATGACGACTTTCCCTGCACAAGCGGGTGTGATCTTGCTGTCATCGAGAACTTCCTTGTGGTCGGCACAAACCATCTTGATTTCCCCGTGTGTTTCACCGCCAATCCCGAAGATGCCCTGAACGAATGCCCCGATGCTTGCCACCGAGACTCCCTCATCAGGATGAATTGCGATCACCTCTCCCTTGAGGTAGGCCTTCACCTGCACCGGCATTGGTTGGCCACGCAGAAGGACCTGACCGGTGACATGCGATACATTCTCGATGGTCCCGTCGGTTTTCGATGTGCATTCGGACTTGAACAGGCCGAAGAACGATGCCGACCGGGCAATGACCTCGCCTTTCTTGACCGGGTCGCCTTCTTTCTTGAGCATACACTCGGGGATATCTTCCGGAGGGACTCCGAGGATATTGGCGACGTTGACCGGCTCGACCGGCCCGGGGAGGTGGGTTTGCGCCACCACGGTATCCGGCTCGACGCGGTCGCCTTTGGAGACGATTACGTCACCCTTCAAGGGGAGAATACGTTCTTTGACCAGCCAAACCTGGTCGGTGACTTTAAGTCCGGGGGTGTATGCGCGGGCCATGCTTGTTTCCTAACTGGCGATACGTCGAATCGAATTGTGGGGCGTATTCAATACGCCGCTACGAGTCATGACTGATTGGGGTTCGCTGGGCACCGCTTGTAGGGGTGCATTGCATGCGCCCTTTCTCCGCCAAGAAAACACGGACCGTGCTGTCCGGGGAAATGGTGGGCTGAGCCCGCTCTACAATCTCTCCAGTGCCTCTCTCGGGTAAATATCCAACTCCAGCATCCATTCCTTCAATTTCGCGACCCGCATCTTGTCGTCGGTCGGAACGACGAACGGGCGGCCACGGCCGTCGAGGATCAGGCCCACAACACCACCCGAGACAGTCCTCTCCACCTTGGCACCTTTGCCGGCACCCAGATCGTAACCGCGGGCCGGTTCAAACACGGCTTTGGCTGTTACGGGAAGTCTGGTTCTTTCGTCTGTGCCGAGCGGGATCAACTTCATGGTGCCAAACTCGAGGCTCCCTTTTTCGACTTTGCCACCGGGGAGTTCGATCTCGTAGTTCATGACCGAACCCTTCCCTGACTTGGTCTCTCCGGCAGGGGCAATACACGTTCCGAGATGGATCAGGCAGTCCTTATTGAAGACCTCGGTTGCAGCCAACGGATGGACCTCGGCTAAGACGCCCAGTTGCGGCATCATGAAGATTGAATCAACCGCCAGACGGGTGATACCCTCCGGCAAGAACGCGTCGATCAACATCAGTGCAGCCTGCTGGCGCCGTGGTGCGTGGGACAGGACACCGCCCGATCCGATTAACATATTCAACGTCATCATGTTAACCAGCGTCGCTCCGGACGTCGACTGTTCGAATGCATCGGCGATTGTCCGCTGCTGCTGGATGCCTTTGAGAACTGTTGCGAATGACTTGTGCTGAACAAACGCCAGACGCAGCGCCTCTTTGGCGATCGCCTGCTCGAAGATCAACTCCTCCATCATCTGAGGGATGGTCGTCGGGCGGATCATCTTGTTCTTGACCCGGTTGCGCAGGTCGCGCTCGTCCATGTGGAATGGCACCCAGCGCATGATATTCTCAAGACCCGCTTCGGCGAAGACGTTCGAGATCGAATACGACATTCCCAGGTTGGCCGAGACCGTGCGGTTGAAGACGCCTTGGAAGACGCTGAACACATCGGTGGTCGCCCCGCCGATATCGACACCCACAACCTCAATCTTCTCAATTTCCGAGACGCGCTTGATGATCGATCCGACAGCGCCTGGAGTGGGCATGATCGGCGCGTCGCACCACGACATGAGCTTCTTGTAGCCCGGAGCCTGAGCCATGACATGTTCCATGAACAGGTCATGTATCTTCTCGCGCGCGGGCAGCAGGTTCTCGCGCTCGAGAACCGGGCGGAGGTTATCGACAACGGTCAGGTCGGTTTTCTCGGCGAGGGTATCTCTGACCGCACCGACGGCGTCCTTGTTACCCGCGAAGATGATCGGCAGCTTGTAGCCCGAACCCAGACGCGGCTTGGGATCGGCGGCGGAGATCAGCTCGGCAATCTCAACGACGTGAGTCGTCGTACCGCCATCGACTCCCCCTGAAAGAAGAATCATGTCAGGGCGCAGTCGGCGGATCCGTTCGATCTGCTGGTGGGGCAGCCGCTTGTCGTTGGACGCGATCACGTCCATGACAATCGATCCGGCGCCCAACGCCGCTCGTTCGGCCGATTCGGCGGTCATGGAACGGACCACGCCGGCCACCATCATTTGCAGACCACCGCCAGCGGACGATGTCGATATATAGATGTCGGTGCCGACATTCCCTTTGGCTGGCGAGATAATTTTCTCGTTCTCGTCCAACAACTTACGTCCTGAAAGCTCTTCCACCTCGCCAACTGCGTTCAGCACGCCGTTGGTGACGTCCTCGAAAGGTGCTTCAACCGTGGTTGGGGCTTCGCCACGGACGATCAGGCGGTATTCGCCGTCTCGTTTTTCGATCAGGATCGCCTTTGTAGTAGTCGAACCGCAGTCGGTTGCCAGAATGACGCTGATATCTTCAGGCCGGAGACTCTTCTGGTTCATGAAATCCTCAATATCGGTTACGCGCTTCCGGAAACGACGGCGTGACCACCCCGTGACCGGGCGAAAAGCCCTGCATCATAGGGAACATTTTCACGATTTTCAACGCCTTTGTCGCCCCCATCTCGAACCGGTCCGGCCTTGCGTGTGAATCGTGACACGCGGACCCGTGTCCTTTCGTCACAACTGGAAGAAAGACGCGGACAAGGAAGATCAAGCCCAAAAGCCGCTTGGTCTTCCTTGTCCGTGGCACCCGTGCAACCCACCACTCATCCCGATTCGATGGACAATTTCAACACTCCCGAACGCGGGGAATCCAGACCCCGGTCGTATGAGCGCCGTGCAGGCCTATCCCGGTCTATCACTTTGGTGTCCGCCACCTACAGCCCGAGCCACTGTATCCCGGCGCCGCAGACATGAATCGCGAATCCGGCCAGAGCGTGGCTCCATCGTTCCAGCCGTCCCATCGGGATAAGCTCTATCCCATGGCTCAGGACCAGCACGGTTGCGGTCATTGTCGCAATTGTCGCGACGCCGAAAACTGAAGCTACGACCACCACGCCCCACCAACTGTGCTGGGCAGCCGGGACGATAAGGATCGGAATCAGGGGCTCGCAGGGACCAAAGACGAATATCGTGAACAGGATCCAGGGGGTCAGGCTCGCTTTGCCCGTCGAGGTGTGAACATGAGTATGCTCATCGAGGTGGCCGTGCGTATGGGCGTACGTTGTGCCGTCGGCGTGGATGTGACCGTGGCTGTGCGGGCGATTCCTGAGGGCGCGTCTGACACCCCAAATGCAGTACACCAAGCCAAAGGCGATGAGCGCCCACGCCGCCCACTGGCCGCGCAATGACTCGACAAACTCCATCCCCCCGACTGCCCAACCCAAGGCTACGCCCAGCAGACCAATGACCACCGAACTGGCAACATGGCCTATGCCGCAGAGGATGGTCACGACGAGCGTCTTCGTTTTCGACCAGTTCCCTGCCTTGGCCATAGCCACGAACGGGATGTAGTGATCCGGCCCCAACACGGTGTGGATCAAGCCGATGGAGGCAGCGGTACCGATCAGAAGCGAAATGTGGGAATCCATATTGCGGCTCCTCTATACCGGCCTGAACCAATATGACCCAACGCGACGACCGGTGGTGGGGAACTGCGGCCGAATATGCCAACGATCGGGCGGTGTCCTAGTTTGAAATTGTCTTAGGACTTGAAGTCGTGAGCAATTGCGGCACGAACAGCGTCACCGGGGGCTTTGATTGGATCAACCTTCAAGACAGAATGAATGCAGGGTTCGTCTGAACTATAGAGTGTGGACTTCCAAGCGCTACATTCGGATGCAGGCGCAGGTCCTTCGACACTGAAAACGAAGACACTACCCTGCCTTGCGATTTCACCCTCAAAACGCTACTCGACCCTCTCATGGCTCTTGAATGTCGCCTTGCAGTTGTGAAGTCGTTCCACCGCGCTCTTCAACGTGTCGGACGCAAAGTCCATGTTACTCCTCTTCGTCCATCTCGGTGTCAGCCGAATAAGTGATGCCGCGCAACAATACGATCCGCCTTTCACCGACGAGTTCAAACGTAAAGAAAGCCGCAACCTCTCCTTGGATGAGTGGCGATAAGTCCGGCTTGTAGATATGGAGGTTGGTTCCTGTCACTTGAGGACATGTATCCGCGAATTTCCAAAGGTAATCTCTTATATGCCGCAAGACGAAGTCAGTGATTCCAGCGCCAATTGGCGATTCAAGTTGGCGCGCCTCTGCTTCGTAGTCAGGATGGCATTCAACGTCCAGGAGTGGCATCGGGGAGCTTCTGCTTCGCAGCGATTTCCTTCGCTCTTTGAATGTCGCGATCTTTAATGTGCGCTTCTTTCATTGCTCGAGCAAATACAGAATGATACGGAATCTCTTCCTTCATCTCGTAAAGTTTCCACCCGACGACATAATAGTGAGAAAGCTCGCTGACTTCCTCCGCGCTCTTATCTTTCAGAAAATCAATGACTTGATCGACAATTGAAATCTCATCGGCAGAGAATTTTGTAAGATCGGGCGCTCTCATCGGTATGGGTCTGTGTTGGACAAAACCGCCAGTCGTTGATCGCGGGGCGATGACAAGATCCCCGTCTTTTTGAAGTGATTCACGCACCTTGATCAAGCATCGCGGCGCCGGACCGTTCTCTAACTTGAAGTACTGCACTCCGGTTATTGGCTCGCCATGCAGTTTGCAAAATATGAAGTCGGAGAAGAAAAGAATCTTGTTCAGCTTCGTAGCGCCGAACCTCTCATGTGTCAGGCACTTACCAGACACGTACAAGACCAATTCGGCTAACTTTTCCTCTTCCTTGCTTAGGTTCCCCATGTCACTCTCCTCTTGCTAACCCCTTATACGATTGGCATTTAAGGCAGTCAAATGAATTCTTTTGGCCAAGCGCGAAAAAATTATGCCCAAAGACAAACCATTGACTTTGGTTATCGTATACTCATTGTGAGCGCCGAGACAGCCAGGAGGGAATATGACATTCGATCTTAACTCATTAAAACCAGAAGACTTAGACACATTCAGGCGCTGGGTTCGTGAGCAGAGAGACCACTACGATGAACTGCTCAAGCGGTTGGAGATGACCGGCTCCTCCAAGGTGGACTCTGATCCCAAACCCAAAGATACTGATGAATCGGACAATGAGGACGTTGTTTATACGATCCTCAAGAAGGCGGGTGGGTGGATGGCCAACGCGATGATCCGCGAGGAATTTCAGCGGATGACCGGTCATGCAGTAGATCGGTTGTTTCTACGACAGATTTTGACCGGTGGCGAGGGGAGACTATTCGTGAGGCGAGGAAAGGCGCGGACCACAGAGTGGAAAGTGCTGCCGACATAGACAGGACAGAAAACCCGGCAGCAACGGTGGAATGTGTCAATAAGAATGAGACAAATCTCCTTTTCGGTCAAGCCGCTTTTCTGTCCTGATCTGGCTTGTTAATCCACACTTCTCCCGGCAGTTCCGGCGGCAC
>Ga0315273_10003057_pt1 | contig 20100 bp, 16 predicted proteins | sample YL17G02_0_MG_FD_205753 | JGI IMG/M metagenome (GOLD analysis project Ga0315273, IMG submission 205753) | Sediment microbial communities from Yellowstone Lake, YNP, Wyoming, USA - YL17G02_0 | ecosystem: Environmental > Aquatic > Freshwater > Lake > Sediment | place: USA: Wyoming | collected...
GGCCAGCGGCGAACCGTGAGGCCGCTGGTCAGTCCAGCACGATGCTGGTGCCCGTCTCCCCCGCCAGGGCCAGCTCCAGCTTCTCCGGGCTGGAGATGACGGCGGTCTGGCCGCCCCGCTCCAGGAAGCCGATGCAGGCCTCGATCTTGGGGGCCATGCTGCCGGGCGCGAAGTGCGTGCCCTCCTCGAGATAGCGGCGGGCCTCCGAGACGGTCATCCGATCGATCCAGGTCTGATCCGGCTTGCCCCAGTTCAGGGCCACCCGCTCGACGGACGTGCTGATGACGAACGCGTCCGCGTCGATGACGGTCGCCAGGAGCGACGAGGCGAAGTCCTTGTCGATGACGGCGGCCACGCCGTGGAGCATGCCTTGCTCGTCCGCCACGACTGGGATGCCGCCGCCGCCGACGGTGATGGCCACGAACCCGTCGTGCAGGAGCGCCTTGACGGCCCGCTCCTCCACGATGCGCACGGGTCGCGGCGACGGGACGACGCGCCGCCACCCTCGACCGGCATCCTCGAGGATGGACCAGCCGTCCTCGTCCCGTCGACGTTTGGCGGTCGCCTCGTCGAGGAACGAGCCGATGGGCTTGCTCGGCCGCGCGAAGGCCGGATCGTCGGCGGCAACCTCGACCTGGGTCACGATGGTGACCGCCTGGCGGTGCATGCCCAGCCGCCGGAAATCGTTGGCCAGGTTCTGCTGGAGCTCATAGCCGATGGCGCCCTGGCTGTCCGCGTCACAGACGTCCAGGGGCACCTCGTGGAGCTCGTGCGCGGACAGCTCGGAGCGGCGCAGGATGAAGCCGACCTGCGGCCCGTTGCCGTGCCCGATGGCGACCGTCCAGCCTTCCCTGATGATGCTCGCGATGTGGGCGCTCGTCTCGCCGAGCGCCTTGTACTGATCCGGCACCGACATGTGCTGCGGATCCTTGATCAGGGAGTTGCCCCCGATGGCGATGACGACTCGACGGCTCATGTGCGCATCGCCTCTCAGCGCATCGTGAGGGCCATGACGGCCTTCTGGGCATGGAGACGGTTCTCGGCCTCGTCGTAGACGACCGAATGAGGTCCGTCGATGACCGCGTCGGCGACCTCCACGTTGCGGTCGGCCGGCAGCGGGTGCATGTAGATCGCATCGTCCGCGGCGAGCGCCATGCGCCGCTCGTCGGTCATCCAGTCGGTGTACCGCGCGGCGATCCGCGCGCCGTCCTCGTCGTCCTTGGCCCGGAGCAGGGCGCCCCAACTCTTGGCGTAGACGATGTCGGCGCCCCGGAAGCCGGCGTCGAAGTCATCCAGGCGCTCCAGGCTGCCGCCCGATCGCCGGGCATTCGCCTCCGCCTCGGCCACGATGTCGCCCATCAGCTCGAATTCGGGCGGATGGACGAGCCTGACGTTCATGCCGAAGCGCGTCGCCGCCAGGATGAGGTCCTGGGGCACGCTGATCGGCTTCTGGTAGCTGGCGGCATAGGCCCAACTGACGGTGATCGAGCGTCCGCGCAGGCCACCCTTCTTCTCGATGATCGTCATCAGGTCGGCCAGGATCTGGAAGGGGTGGTAGATGTCGCACTGCATATTGAGGACGGGCACACGGCTCGCCGCGGCGACCTCGCGGATGTACCGGTTGCCCTCGCCCCAGGTCACGTGGCGGATGGCGATGCCGTCGTTGTAGCGCCCGAGGATCTCCCCGATCTCCTTGGCCGTGTCGCCGTGGGCGATCTGCGTCGTGCGGCTCTCGATGAACTGGGCGTGGCCGCCGAGCTGCGCCATGCCCGCCTCGAACGAGGCGCGGGTGCGCGTGCTCGAGAAGAAGAAGAGCATGGCCAGGACGCGGTCGCGCAGGTGGGCGTGCGACTCGCCGAGAGCCCGTCGGCGCTTGAGCTCGAAGGCGACGTCGAGGACGGTCTCGATCTCTTCGTTCGACCAGTCCGACAGCGAGATGAGGTCGCGGCCGCGAAGGTTGGTCTGCATCGGTCGCTCCCCTACTCTTCCGTGCCCAGCACGAGTGACAGGAGTGCCATGCGCATGACGACGCCGTTGAAGGCCTCCACCCAGTAGCGCCCGTAGCGCGTCTCGTCGACGTCCGGCGTCAGCTCGTCCATGCGTGGCAGGGAATGCAGGACGATGGCGTCCCGCTTGGCCTGCTTGTGGAGCAGCTCCAGCGTGATGCGGTACTCATCCGGCGTGAGGGCCGTCTCGGCGGCCCGCTCGACGCGCGACTGGGTGTAATCGGCCTGGACGACCGGCTCCATGTAGATCACGTCGACCTGGTCGAGCACCTCCCGGACGTCGGCGACCTCCGTGTAGAACGTGCTCCGCGCGTCGAGCTCGGCCTTGAACTCGGGCAGGAGCGCCATCTCCGGCGGACTGACCACGAAGGCCTCGATGTCGAACTGCCGCATGGCGTAGAGGATCGAATGCATGGTGCGCATGCGCATGTCGCCGACGAGCAGGAACTTGAGCCCGTCCAGCCGGCCCTTCTCGCCCCAGATGGTGTACAGGTCGGTCAGGACCTGGGTGGGGTGCTCCCCCCAACCGTCACCGCAGTTGATGACGGGGACCGACGCCCAGCGTGCCGCCTCGGCCGGGGCACCCTCCTGGAAGTGGCGGATGGCGATGACGTCGCCGTAGTACTCGAGCATGTGGAAGGTGTCCTTGATCGACTCCATGTAGAAGTCGCCGGCCCGGGTCATCTTCGCGTCCGAGAAGCCCAGCACGTGGCCGCCGAGCCGATGCATGGCCGCCTCGGTCGCCAGGCGCGTGCGCGTGCTCGGCTGGTAGAAGGCGGTCAGCAGCGTCTTGCCCTTCAGCCGGTCCGAGTTGCGCCGATCCCGGGCCAGCGGCTTCAGGTCGTCGGCGACCTGGAAGATCCGGAAGAACTCGTCCCGCGTGATGTCCTTGAGCGAGAGGATGTCGCGGCCGAGGAAGCTTCTCATGAGGTGCTCCGTTCCTGTCCTGGTGGGCTAGTCGTAGCCTGGTTGGGTGGGCGTGTGGCGGGCAGTCGTACGGACCGCCGGATGCCGGTCGCGACACGGTCGAAGGCACGTTTCAGTGGCCAGGCTCCCTGCGTCTGGACGGTGTCGAGCGCACCGATGACGTGGTCGATGTCGTCAATATCCGGCCGGGGCGTCGGCGCGTCAATGACGCAGCGGGTGGGTGGGCGGGCACGAGTGGGCTACCGCATTGGCCCGCAGGGACCAGTCCACCGGATCAGTGATCGCGATGGGCTCCTCGACTGCGGCGCCTCCGGCCGCCGTCTCTGCGACGCAGCGCCCGTGGCGAAGCGCGCGCGGGATCGTTCTGCCGCGACGCGGCTTGCGTTGGAGTCGTTGACAACGACCTGTCTTGTTGGTATCATCTCCAACATGAAGGCGGTCGAGCTTGTTCACAGGCGGATCACGTACTTCGAGGACGCCTTCGCAGAGTTGGTCTTGTGGCAGCTCTCAAAGCCCTTGGTCGGCTCGCTGCATCGATACAAGTACAGGCTTGCGTACGTTGTTGAGGGAGTGCCCGTGCTTCGATACGACAACGAAGGTGGCAAGGGCGACCATCGCCACTACGGCGACGCTGAAGAGACGTACTCCTTCTCCACGCCCGAAAGGCTGATCGCCGACTTCCAGCGCGACATAGCGAGGTGGAACGATGAAGACCGTAACGCTTGAGGTCCGCCCACCGTCCGAGGCCATGGCGGACTTCGTGCAGGCCTGGAAGACCGGCAAGCATCAGAAGTCCGCACGAATCAGTTTTGCCACACCGGAGCTGCTATGGAAAGTGCTCACCGCCAAGCGATGGGAACTCCTCAAGGCGCTCTGCGGCGCGGGGCCGGTGTCCATTCGTGAAGCTGCGCGGCGTGTGGGCCGAGACGTGAAGGCCGTGCACGGAGACATCACCGCGCTTCTCAATGCGGGTGTGCTTCGCCGAGCGGAGGGCGGTGGAGTCGTGTTCCCGTTCGAGGCTGTGAAGGTCGAGTTTCTGCTTCAAGCCGCATAGTCGATACGCATCATCGCGGAACCGCGGGAGCACAAGGGCGTCGACCTCGAAGATGCGCCGGAGCAACTCCGCCCAGCGGTAGCGCGCGGCCCGCAGGGACCAGTCCACCGGATCAGTGATCGCGATGGGCTCCTCGACTGCGGCGCCTCCGGCCGCCTGGCGTAGCCGCATTCCCCGGGTCCCTCTCGCGTACCGGCCGTGGGCCCCTCAGGCGCGAGTTGCGGAGACGCCGGCGCGAAGCCGGGCGCCGTGCGTGCCGTCCGACCGGCGAGCGCCGCCGTCTCCGCAACGCAGCGCCCGTGGCGGAGCGCGAAGGGACGGTCAGCCGTCGGCTCAGTACCTCCAGCTCAGGGTGTCGGCGCCCGGGGGCAGCGGGCCGCGCCGCATCTCGCCCAGGATGCGCGGGATGAACATCTGGTGGTAGCGCAGGCGCGAAATGGCGTTCGGCCGCGTCTGGTCGCCGTTCCAGCAGTGCTCCGCGCGGTCGCCGTAGTCCACCTCCGCGTCGGCCGGCGGGTTCGTCGCCGACCTCAGGAAGTCCTCCACGAGGTACACGGCGTTGTTGAGGTAGTAGTTGTCCATGTCGCCGACGTAGATGTGCAGCTTGCCGCGCAGCCTCGGGCCGAGGGTGGCCCAGTCGCGCCGCAGGATGTGGCCGAGGTCGAAGTGCTCCCGCCAGTAGTTCGCCACGTCGCGGTTGATGCTTCCGGTGCGCTTGTCCCAGATGCGCGCCGGATACCCGTCGGGCCCCGCCGGCGAGTACACCGCCTCCCAGATATCCCACTGGTCGCCCGAGCGGCTGTGCGTGCCGAGGACCAGCTCGCGGAGGTTCGTCTGCTCGAGGGTCACGCTCACCTGGCCCAGCCAGTTCCGCTGGCCCGGCCGCGGCGTGCGCTTCCAGGGCGCCGTGACGTAGTACGCGTTCGTGTCCTCGTAGATGTTGACGACGGTGTAGGCGCGGAAATCAATCGGGTCGGGGCAGGCGATCCATGCGCCGTTGAACTCGTCGGGGTAGAAGACCTGCACCGCCATCGCCTCCCACCCGCCCGTCGAGCCGCCGTAGGTGAAACGCGCGTAGCCCTGGCCGATGCCGCGGTACTTGCGCTCGAGATAGGGGATCAGCTCCCGCATGATGGCGTCGCCGTACGGGCCGTTGTTGGCCGAGTTCACGGCGTACGAGTCGTCGTAGTAGGGCGTCGGGTGCTGGATCTCTATGAGGATGACGCGCGGGAAGCCGGGCCCCGTCCAGTCGCGGAAGAACTGCCACGCCGCCTCCTGCTGGATGCGGTTGTAGCCGCGCAGGCGGAAGCGCTCGCTGTAGTCGGGGGCGAGCGTGGTGTCGGCAGGCCGGTCGCGGAAGCCGCTGAAGTCGTAGGGGAAGTGCCCGTGGTCCACGACCAGCGGGTAGCGCGCGTCGGGATGAGTGTCGAAGCCCTCGGGCAGGAGCACGTTGGCGCCGAGGAACATCGGCCGTCCCCAGAACTCGGTGAGCAGGCGGCTCTGGATGCGCTCGTGCCGGATGTAGCGCGTGTCCGGCGGGTCGGGGATGGGCGGGATCTCCTGGTCGAGGCTGATGCTCACGGCGGCGCCGCGCCGCGGATCGAGCATGACCCAGCGCGGGGTGGAGTAGAGGTTGCCGGGCTTGCGGCTCCACTGCTGCCCTTCGCCGCGGTCGGGCGGGAGCTTCACCACGTGGCCGTCGCTCCGGCGGAAGGTCTCGTAGCGGTTGAGGAGCGCCTGCACGCGGTAGCGGCCGGGCGGCACGTCGCGCAGGCTCTGGAGCGGATAGCCGAGCGCGCTCGCGTCCACGATCGCCGCTCGCCCGGGCGTGAGGCCGTCCACGTCCACGCCGAAGACGAGCTGGGTGTTGGGCCCGTCGCCGATCTGGAACCGCGGCTCGGCGGTGGAGTCGGCGGAGATGAAGAGCAGGAGGCGGCCGTCGAGCGGGGCGGCGCTCCGCTCGCGCGGGAAGCTGACGGCGAACCGGAGGCCGGACGCCCCGGGGGGCTGGGTCGCTCTCGGGACCCGGGCCGCAGGCGACCGACGCACCGTGGGGTCGGGTCTCTCCTGAGCGGGCGATGGCGCGGCGAGGGCGGTCGCCAGCGCGACGGCGGCGAGGGGAGCCAGGAGCACAGCGGGGCGGCGTCGGGGCATCGGGACGGCTCGCGAGAGGGATGGCCTATTGTGTGGTGCGGGGGCGGAGAACGCAAACGAGCGGCGGGCCCTACCGCACCACCACCACCTTCACGCCGGTCCGGATGGTCGCCCACGTCCGGTCGGCGGTGACGGCGGGCCGGCCGGCGAGGTGAGCCGTGGCAAGGCAGAAGCAGTCGCCGAGCGAGAGCCCCCGGCGCCGCGAAGATGCCGCGACAGCCGCGGCTGCGTGCGCAGTGGCGCCATCGGCGGGAATGATGTCGAGCGCTAAGGCGTCCACGGCGCGCTTCGCATCCGCGGGTGGCACGCCATTGCGATCCAGGACGACGAGCACCTCGGCGAGATTGACGGCGCTGACGGCGGCCGTTGGCAGGAAGCCCGCCACGCGGGTGGCGCCCGTCTCCTCGCGGAGCAGCGCCAGCACCGCCGAGGCGTCAAGGACGACGGCCTCACCCACGGGCCTGACCCTCGGCGAGCGGTGGCGTCCGTCAGTCACGGGCCGACTCTTCGCGCCGCCAGTCCAGGAGTCCCTTCACCAGGGAGACGCCGGGCTTGACGTGTCGGCGCACCAGCGCCTGCGCTTCCCGGATCGCCGCGCTGCGGGAGGTGACGCGGACTCCGCCGTGCTCGAGGCGCAGGACAACGTCATCGCCCGGGCCGATGCCGAGCTGGCGGCGCACGGGGGCGGGGAGGACGATGCGGCCGTTCGGGTCCACCTTCGTCTCGTAGGCGGCGGCTGGTTCGCGGACGGTCTTGGGGGGGTGAGCCATAATGGACACAATATGGCATAGCAGAAGCAATATGACCAGTCGTTCCACATATGGCATGATGGGGAAGGGCGGGCGTACCGGCGTACCAGCGTACCGGCGTACCGGTGCTGCCGCCTGGCGGCCCTTGCCCGCGGACCCGCCGGCTGCGCACCTTGCACCCGTGCCCACCAAGCCACAACAAGGAGGTGGCGTGAGGACCGGAGCCCTTGCCGCGGCGATCGCGATCGCGTGCGTCGCCGTGACCCCGCTCGCCGCGCAGAGCAACCCGATCCAGCTGGCCTATCGCCGTGGAACCAGGCGCGCGAAGCGGGCCGGGTCCCACTGCGGCCGCCGGTCCGCATTCGCGACCGCGACACCGACGTAGAACATGAGGCGACTGATGCGAGCCAGTTTTTCGACATCGATCTTGTCGGGCGAATCACCCGGGCCATGATAGTCCGCGTGCATGCCGCTGTAGAAGTAGAGGAAAGGAACTGCTCTCCTAGCCGCCAGCATGAAGGGCATCCCCGCGCCCGCTGCGTATCGACAGTTCATGGATCGCGATCCTCAGAGAAGGAGCTTCGGCTCGCGGGCGTCCGTGTGGTCGACCTGAAGCGGCCAAGAAGTTAGACGGCGCGCCCCGTCGCCACTACCTTCAGCGTTCACAGGCACCGACCGGTGAGGGCGTGATGCACCACGAGTTTACAGCTGTGTACGAGCGCGATGGCGACTGGGTCATCGCATTCTGCCCAGAGATCCCCGGCGCCAACGGCCAGGGCCGTTCGAAGGCTGAAGCGCGGGAGAGCCTCGCGGCTGCCATCACCCTGGTGCTCGAGGACCGTCGGGACGACGGTCTCCGGGGCGTACCGGACGACGCCGAGAAGGAGCTCATCTCGGTGGATATCCGGGCGGCGTGAAGCGCACCGCGCTGCTACGTCACCTCCGGCGACATGGCTGCGTGCTGAAGCGCGAGGGCGCCTCCCACTCCCTCTGGACCAACCCCGCAACCGGCACTGTCGAAGCCGTCCCTCGTCACATCGAGATCCCAAACCTGCTCGCTCGCATGATCTGCCAGGGCCTCGGCATCCCGGAGATTGGCTGACCGCGCCGCCTAACGTTCAGGCAGCCGACCACCGCCATATCTGGTCTTTGCTGTAGGCGGGCCGGCCACGCGCGACTTCACTCGCGGGGCATGAAAGGCATGCTCGTCATTCGCGCGTGGCGAGCCAGCGCCGACGGACGGCCAGCTGCTCCGCCGTGGCCGTGGAGTCGTACGCAATGCCAGGCTTCACGCTTTGAACCGGAACCAGCGTGACCGGGACCTGTATCCGACTCGAATCGCGCAGGACAGTGATGACGACGCGCTGATGGAGCTTTTGCGTGAGCAAGGCGCCTCCGCTCGGGTTGAGGAATCGGACCCGATCGATCGGCGTGTCATCGACGGCCACCATCACGTCGCCCACACGGAGGTCGGCCGTCGCTACCACGAGGGGAAAGAGCGTTTCGATGCGCCGCCCGGCTGCGACAGGCGTGCTATAGCCGACGAAGACGCTCCAGAGTTGTGTGCCTGTGTAAGGGATCACCCGAACGCCGGCATAGCCGAGAATGGAGTCGAAGGGAAAGGACTCGACGCCGGTGACATACCGTCGGAAGAAGTCGGTGTAGTCGCGCCCCGCGATGGAACTCACCGTGCGAGCCAAGTCGTCCGGCGTAAATCCCCTGTTCCGCCGGAAGAACTGATGGTAGAGGATGCGCATGACGTCGTCGAGTCCGCGACGCCCTTGCGTGTCGTGGATGATCGAGAGATCGAGCAAGGCGCCGAGGACCTCGCCAGTCCGGTAGTACGACACCGGCTCGTGCAAATAGCCTCGCCAGGTGGCCATGGACGCATCGCTGGGAGACACGAACAGCCGCTCTTCCTTGCTCGCGATGGACGTCATCGTCAACCGCAGGGCTCCAATGAACGCCGTGTCCGTCTCGAACCCCGCGCGATACGCGATGAGGCCACCGTAGTACTCACTGACACCTTCCGACACCCATAAGGAAGGTGTTTCCACCGGCCGAGCGTAGTCATAGGGCGAGAGTTCCGCCGGGCGAATGCGCTTGACATTCCACAGGTGAAAGAACTCATGGGCCGTGTACCGGTCCGCACCGAGATCCGCGGGCCCACAGCACCCCACGAACGAGTTGCCGTGCTCCAACGCTCCTGCCGCGTCCGATTCCGCCGTGTCCGGGAGCTGGAAGAACAGGTACTTGTCGTAGGGCAGGCCGCCGAAGATCGCCGCGGCGGTTCGCACCACGGTCGCCAGTTGCTCGGTCTGCCAACGCATCGTATCCGCCGAGAAGTGACTCCCGGCACCGAATACGAAGAAATGGGGCTTGCCGTCCACGTCGAACGGCACCGATTCAAATGCGCCAAGCCACGTCGGCGCATCAACGAGCGCGTCGTAATCGGGCGCCGTGTACACAGCCGGATCCGACGTTTCCGCGAGCGCGGACGCGATGCGCCACCCGGGAGGCACCACGAACCGGACGAGCGAGGCCGCGCTCCGGTGGCCAACCGGCTCCAGGAACAGCTGCGTGCCGGTAAAGAAGGCATAGGAGCCGGTGATCTTTGCCTGGTTGAGCGCCAGCACGTTGGCGACGTAGTCGAACTCCACGACGACGCGAGTCTTCCCCCGCGTATCGATCGTCCACGTCTGCGCACGAGAGAGTGGCGCGGCGAGTCGCGTGCCGGCGCCATCCGTCACCATGAAGCGGCGGACGTTCGTCGCGTAGTACTCGAGCGTGTACCAGCCGGGCGTCCAGATCGGCAGCGCCACGTCGAGTCGCGGCTGGCGCAGGTTGTTGAAGGTCGCCGTGACATGGAAGAGGTGCGCGGCGGTGTCCTTTACCTCGACGGTGTACTCGGCACGGAAGGGGGCGTGCGCCTGTCCCCTGGCTGACGCCGGGGAGCCAAGTGCCGCGGCCAATGCCGCAATAGCTATGCAGTGTTTCAAGAAGCCCTCCTGAACGCGATGCCAGTCAGGGGCGAGAGGCGAAGCGAGAAAATGCGCCGACTCGGACGGCCGCGCAAATGCGTGCGACGCGCCCGCACGTCCGCGCAGGCACCTCCGGGCACTCACGCGCCGAATGGCGGCCGTCCGCGGCGACCCGTATCTTGGCGCGAACATCATCTTCGGTGCGCCATGCAGCTGCGGGCCAAGCTGATCCTGTTCTTCATCCTCCTCGCCGTCGTGCCCCTCGTCGCGATCGGCATCTTCGACTCCGTGCGCTCCGTGCGGGCCCTCCACGCACTCCTCGCGGCCCAGGACAGCGCCATCGCCGAGCAGGTGGCCGCGGGGATCGTGGACCTGGCGGCACGGCGCGAGTCGGACCTGCTGCTCCTCACCTCGAACGCGGAAACTCAGCGGCTCTACCGCGCGGAAGTTGCCGGTGATGCCAGGGAGCGCGCGGCCGCGCTGGCATCGGTGGACCGCTACCTCCGCCAAGCCTGGCAGCAGTTCAGCCGCTCGTATCAGTGGTTGGACTTCCGAGACCGCGCCGGCCGGAGCCTGTACACCCTCGGCGATCCGCCCGTTCAGGGAAGCGACCCGGCGCTGGTACCGTCACGCGACGTGCTGATGCTGTCGCGACCCATCCCCGGCGATTCCGGTGCACCTCCTGCCGGCGTGCTCGTCGCCGGCGTCCGGGCGAGCAGTCTGATGCCGCCGGATCTCCTCGAAGCACGATTCGGAACCGCCGGCTACACGGTGATCGTGGACCGGGAGGTGGGCCGCGTGATCTACCACCCGCGCCACGCCTTCTGGGGGCGCTCGGTCGCTGAGCTTGTGGGGCCGACGGGGTGGCACATCGATATGTCGGCACTGGCCCTCCCACGCACCGCGATTCGCTACCGCGAGCGGGACACCACGCGCATCGCCGCGGTCGTGGCGCTCACCGCTCCGCCGTGGACGGTCGTCACGTCGAGCGCCGTGGGCGAGTTCGCCGCGCCGTTCCTCACTACGCGCCTCGTGAACCTGTCCCTCGTGCTGCTCGTCACGCTCGCGGTGCTGGCGGCTTTCGTCGTGCTGACGGGCCGGGCCACGCGGTCCCTCGAGGTGCTGACCCGCGCCGCGGACGAGCTCGGCGCCGGGAACTTCGCGCCGCGGTTGCCACCGGCGGGCCGCGACGAGGTCGGACGGCTCTCGGCCGCATTCGCGTTGATGGTCGGGAAGGTGAGAGAGACACTCCACCAAATCGAAGCGAGCCGGCACATGGTGGCGGTCGGTCAGTTCGCCGGCCAGCTCTCGCACGAAATCCGCAACCCGCTCACGTCGCTCAAGCTCAACCTCCAGAGCCTGCAGCGCGACGTGGCCGGCGGGCGCATCCCGGAAGATGCCAGCCGGCCGATCGCGATCTGCCTGCGGGAGATCGAGCGGCTCGACCGGGTCTCGCGCGGCGTGCTGTCGCTGGGCCGCGAGCGGCGGGCGGCAGCGGCCCGGTGCAGCGTGCACCAGTCCCTCACCGAGGCCTTGGACACGATGCGCGCGCAGCTGGAGGCCCAGCGGGTGACGGTACGCGCGGCGCTCGATGCAACGGCCGACACGGTGCACGGAGACGCCGAGCAGCTGACGGCGGTGTTCGTGAACCTGCTGCTCAACGCCGCCGAGGCGATGCCGGGCGGAGGGACCATCGGCGTGGTGAGCGCCGACGAGCGGGCTGGCCCCGAGGTCACGGCCGTGATTCGCGTGAGCGTGGCCGATGAGGGACCGGGCGTCGCCCCCGAGCTGCGCGAGCGGGTCTTCGAGCCGTTCTTCAGCACCAAGCCCGAGGGGACCGGTTTCGGATTGGCGCTGGCGCTGCGCACGATCGAGGAACACGGCGGCCGACTGCGCCTCGAGCCTCCGCTTCAAGGCAGCGGGGCCGTCTTCGTGGTCGAACTGCCTCTCGCGCTGGAGGAACCCAGGTGAGCGCTCGAATACTCGTTGTGGACGACGACGCCTCGATTCGCGAGACGTTCGAGCGGCACCTGAGTCGGTCGGGGTACACGGTCCACCTGGCGGGCGACGGGCAGCAGGCTCTCTCGCTCCTCGCCGAGGTGGATCCGGCGCTCATCATCACCGATGTGCGCATGCCCGGACTCGACGGACTCGAGCTGCTGCGCCGCGTTCGCGAAGGCGCGGACCCGCCGGACGTGCTGGTGATCACGGCGCACGACGACATGCGCAGCGCCATCGAGGCCATGCGCGCCGGTGCGTACGACTATCTCGTCAAGCCGCTCGACCTCGACGAGATCGACCTCCTGATCCAGCGCTGCCTGAGTGAGCGGGCGCTGCGCGGGCGGATCCAACGGCAGACCGCGGCGGCGGCGGAGACGCACGCCCTCGACCGGCTGGTTGGCCGGCATCCGCGGATGATCGAGATCTACAAGATGATCGGGATGCTGGCCGGCAATCGGGCCACCGTGCTGGTGCGCGGGGAGACCGGCACGGGCAAGGAGCGCATCGCCCGCGCGATCCACTTCAACTCCCCGGCCGCCGCCGAGCCGTTCATCGCCGTCAACTGCTCGGCGCTGGCGGAGACGTTGCTGGAGTCCGAGCTGTTCGGGCACGTGCGCGGGGCGTTCACGGGCGCCGTCGCGAGCCGGCGGGGCTGCTTCGAGCTGGCCGGGGCGGGCACGATCTTCCTCGACGAGATCGGCGACACGAGCCCGGGATTGCAGGCCAAGCTGCTGCGCGTCGTGGAGACGCGCGAGTTCTATCCGGTCGGCAGCGAGCGGCCGCGGCAGTCGCAGGCCCGCGTCATCGCGGCGACCCACCGCCCGCTCGAGGCGCTGGTGCAGTCGGGCCGGTTCCGCGAGGACCTGTACTTCCGCCTCAAGGTGGTGGAGATCGCGGTCCCGCCCTTGCGCGAGCGGCCCGAGGACGTCCCGCTGCTCGCCGCGCACCTGCTGGCCCGCGTCGCCGGCGAGCTGCACCGGGACGTGCGGGCACTGAGCGATGAGGCGCTGCGGGAACTGGCGCGCTACGACTGGCCGGGAAACGTCCGCGAGCTAGAGAACGCGCTCACCCGCGCGGCGGTGCTCGCTCGTGGTCCAGTGGTCGGCGTGGAGCACCTCGCCCTCGGCCGGAGCGCGGCTGTGCCGGACTCGGTGGAGACCGCCACGGTGGGGGACCGCCTGGATGACGTCGAGCGCGCGCATGTGCTACGCGTGATGGCGCGCACGGGCGGGAACAAGCGCCAGGCCGCGCGACTGCTCGGCATCTCCCGGCCCCGCCTCGACCGGCTGCTCGCCGAGGGCGGCTCGGTGGCATCGGATCGTGACCACGACGGTAACGGGGCGTGACCACACTCTAGGCGCTGCGTCGCGGCCACTTCGGCTGAAGCCCTTGTCCCCTCGCACCTTGTCCCTCGCGCCTGACATGGCACGCCTCTTGTGTGTGGCTCAGGCGCGGGCCGCACGTCCGCGCGTGCCCGCGCTTCGACGTGACAGGGAAGGAGCGGTGGGATGATAGACATGGACGCTCGCAATAGCTTGCGGCAGGTGATGCTCCGGAGCACGCTCTTCTCGGCGCTGGGGATGGCGGCGCTGACGTGCATCAATCCGCGACCGCTCGCCGCACAAGTCGCCCGGGCCCCGACGGCCGCGGCGCAACCGCAGCCGCGGTTCACGCGCATCTTTGGGTCGGACTCGATGCAGATCACGAATCCGGCGCTCTCCCCCGACGGTCGTTGGATCGTCTTCAACAGCGCTGCTGGACCGGGCGCAGTCAACCTGTGGGTCGTTCCGGCGAGCGGCGGCGCACCGATTCAGCTCACGTCGGGTCGCTACAACGACTGGTTTCCAGGATGGTTCCCGTCCGGTGACCGTATCGCCTTCCACTCCAATAGGCCGTCGCCGTCCGGCGAGGAGCGGTACTACGTCATGACGATCCCGTTCGACGCGCGGACGGGGCGGAGTGCCGGCCCGGCACGGCAGGTCTCGCTGGAGGAAGCCGGCTGGCCGGCGGTCTCACCCGACGGGCGTTCGATTGTCTTCCGTGCGAGCGGCGGTCGTTTGATGGTCGTGCCGTCCGCCGGGGGCACCGCCCGAACAGTGGTCCAGGTCGATGGCGGTGCGGGCCCCGGGGAATGGTCGCCCGACGGCCGCGAGATCTACTTCGTGGGGATACCGGGCGACTCGCGCGACTTTCAGTTCATGCGGGTATCGGCCGACAGCGGACAGGCCCAGCCGCTGTGGTCGACGCCGAGGATGATCATCGCGGTGAACGCGACAGCGCGCCGAGTGCTCAGCCGGCCTCGTTCCGACGCCCCCGGCACTCCCGTGCGAGAAGTCTCGACATTCGAGGGCCGCCACCTGGCCAACCTGCCCCTGCAGCGAAACATGTCCGTCTCCATCGAGGCGTTCTCTGCTGACGGCCACTCCGTTCTCGCCACCGTGTCGGACGTCGTGGCACCCATCCGGGTGGTGCCGATTGCGGGCGGCCCCGCCAGAACGTTGACACAGGCGCGCGAGTACGACGGAGTGTACGGATGGAGCGCCGACGCGACGAGACTCGCCGTGGGGACCCGAACCAACGGGCACGAGACGCTGCTGGAGGTTCCGATTGACGGGGGCCAGGCTGCGGTGATCGCGACGCTGCCAGAGGCGGCGGGCTCCTATCTGTCGACAGACCGCAACCATCTCTTCTTCGTTGTTGGTGATACGGCGACCGACCGGAGGAGTCTTTGGGTCCGTCGGCTCGGCGATGGGCGCACGCGGGAGATTGCCCGGGACGTGGTCTATTCGACCCCAATGACCAACAGGCCCGGCGCGTATCCGCTCAGCGGTGTAGAGATCCTCTACTACGAGCGTCACGGTGATCGCCTCGAGTTACGAGGGTGTGCGCCGGAGGGGCAGCCGCATGTCCTGCGTTCCTTCCCGGCCAGTCCATGGGGCGACGTCGTCAGCGTACACGGCGTGCGCGTTGCCTGGACGGAGGAATTCGGCGATTCCAGCGCCCTGATCGTTGCGGAGGGACCGAACGGCGCGCCCCAGCGCGTCGCCACAATGCGCGGTCACGTGTCAGAACCTGCCTGGTCGCCCGATGGTCGCTGGATCGCGGCGGGCTACCACCCTCCGGGCGATGAGACGCCCTACTCCGTGTTTGTCGTCGGCGTGACGCCCACCGGTCAGCCGAGCGCGCCACCACGGATCATCCCAGTAGGGCGGCTGTCAGCCTCGAGCATCAAGTGGCTGCCCGACAACCGGGCCGTCACCATCTGGGCAGAGGGGGACGAGACCGACATCTGGCTCGTGTCGCTTCGGGAGGGCGAAGCGCCGGTCAACCTGACGAGGGACGACCCCTCGACGATGTGGGACTACTCGCTCTCGCCCGACGGCCGGTACATCGCGTACCCGGCCGAGATCCCGCGCGGCAGCTCGATCTGGCGGATCGACCTGCGGCCGTAGGACAGCCAGGCGTGTGAGCATGTGGGGAGCGGCGCCGCGACCTGGTCGCGGCGCCGCGGCGCTTGCCGTCCGCGTGTCGTTGCTGCATATGAAGCGGGGAGATTCGGAAGGGTTGCGGCAATGAGGCGCATTCTCGTGGTGGACGACGATCCAACCGTCCGCGCCGCGCTGCGCGACGCGCTCGCTGGCGATGAGAGTGACGTGGCGGTCGCCGAGAGCGCCGAGCGCGCCCTCGCGATGCTGGCCGACGTCCAACCCGACCTCGTGCTCTCCGACATCAGGATGCCCGGCCTGGATGGCATCGCGCTGCTGCGCCTGCTGAAGAAAGAGACGCCCGCCACCGACGTGATTCTAATGACCGCCTACGACGACATGCCAACGGTGGTCACGGCGATGCGCGAAGGCGCGTTCGATTTCCTCCCCAAGCCGCTCGATCTGCCGGAGCTCCGCCGGGCGGTCGCCCGCGCCTCCGACGAGCAGAGGGTGCGGGAGCGGGCGCGCGGACAGGCCGAGGAGGAGGCCGCGCCCTACCGGCTCGACCAGCTGGTCGGCCACGATCCGCGCATGCTGGAGATCTACAAGATGGTGGGCCAGCTCGCGGCGAGCCGCGCGACCGTGCTCGTGCGCGGCGAAACGGGCACCGGAAAGGAACTGATCGCTCGAGCCGTCCACTACAACTCCCCCGACGCCGGGGAGCCGTTCGTGCCGGTGAACTGCACGGCGCTTCCAGAGGCGCTGCTTGAGTCGGAGCTGTTCGGGCACGTCCGCGGCGCATTCACCGGCGCCGTCGCCGATCGCCGCGGGCGATTCGCACTCGCGGGCCGGGGAACCATCTTCCTCGATGAGATCGGGGACACGTCCGCCGCGTTCCAGGCCAAGCTGCTGCGCGTGCTCGAGGACCACGACTTCTACCCGGTGGGCGCCGAGCGGGCACAGGGCACGGAGGCCCGCGTGATCGCCGCGACGCACCGCCCGCTGGAGCGGTTCGTCGAGGAAGGCCGCTTCCGGGAGGATCTCTACTACCGGCTTCGCGTGATCGAGATCTCGGTTCCCCCGCTGCGGGAGCGTCAGGCCGACCTTCCGCTCCTGGCGGACCACCTGCTCCGCCGCGCGGCACGCCAGCTTCATCGCGCGCCGCCGGTTCTGGCCGGCCCCGTGCTCGATGTGCTGCGTCTGCATGATTGGCCGGGAAACGTACGGGAGCTGGACAACGCCCTCACCCGGGCCGTGGTGCTGGCCACCGGCGGTGTCCTTCGGCCGGAGCACCTCGTTCTGGCCCAGCCGTCGCGCGGCGCGGACGAGCTGGGAACGCTCGAGGAGGTGGAGCGACGGCACGTGGTGCGGGTGCTGCAATCCACGGGCGGGCACAAAGCCCGAGCGGCGGCGCTGCTCGGCATCTCGCGCCCGCGCCTGAACCGGCTGCTCGGCAAACATGGCGTGCCGTAGCGCATCGAGTCGCGCCATGCCGCGTGCACTATCCCTGCGAACCAAGTTCGTGCTGGTGTTGACCTTGAGCGCCGTGTTGCCGCTCGGTCTGGTGGGGCTGTGGCTGACCAGGACCGCCGTCCGGTCGGGTGAGGACCTGCTGCGGCGCCGGCTCGAGCTGGCGCTCCACGGCGCGGTGGATGAGATCGGCGCGCGGTGGACCGGATACCGCGCCGAGCTGCTGGATCTGGCGGAGCTGCCCGCGATACAGGAGGCGCTCAGGTCGGGGCGCGTGGGAAGGGCGGGCGACCTCGGCGACACGCCGGAGGTCCGCGCGATCCGCGGCCGCCTCGAGGCCCACGTCGCGGGGGTCACGTTTCGTGCCGCGGCCAGCGGCGCCACTTGGACCCTCTCGAGCGCGGAGAACCGGGCGGCACCGCCCGTCGCGGAGCCGACGCTCGCCGTACCTCTGGACGTGTACGACCGGCTCTCCGGCGAGCGCCTCGGGACGCTGGAGGCCCAGATCAAACTGGGCAGCCTCATCCCCGGTGGCAGCGGCGTCGTGGGTGTGGCGGGGGCGGTGCTCGGGCTCTTCCAACGGCCGCGCGGCACGCCCATCCTGCCACTCGCCATCGACCCCGTGCTGCTGCGGCAACCGCGCTTCACCTGGGAAGGCGCGTCCTGGATCACGGTGGGCCGGTCCCTGAGCGATCCGCCGCTCGAGCTCGCGCTGGCGGCGCCGGTGAGCCCGATCACCCAGCCGTTCGAGAGGGCCGCGCGCCGCGGCGCGCTCGCCCTCCTTGTGGTTGCGCTCGCCGCCGTGGTGCTCGGCGCCGTGCTGACGAGGCGTCTCACAGGCTCGCTCGGCGACCTCGCTGCGGCCGCCGACGCCGTCGCGCGCGGCGACCTCGGCTGGCGGCTGAGCGAACGCGCACCCGACGAGTTGGGACGCGTGTCGCGCGCGTTCAATGCCATGCGGGAGAGCATCGAGCGCACACTGCGAGAGTTGTCGCGACGCGAGTCGCTGGCCGCCGTCGGGGAGTTCGCGAGTTCGCTCGCGCACGAGGTCCGCAATCCGCTTTCCGCCATCAATCTGGACCTGCAGCGGCTGGCGGAGCGCGAGTCCGACCCGCTCACCGCGGAGGCTCTCGGGCGGGTGCTCCGGACCGTGGCGCGGCTGAACGCCAGCGTCACGGGCGCATTGCGACTGGCCCGGAGCGGACGTGTAGCGCGGGAAGCGGTGGATCTGAGTGTCCCGCTGATGGCCGCGATCCGGAGCGCGGAGGGGGAATTCCGCGCCAGGCAGGCGCAACTCGGGTGTCCCGCGCTCCCGGGCGCCTCCATCACCGTCAGGGGCGACGCCGCGGCCCTGGAGCAGGTTTTCCTCAATCTCCTGCTCAACAGCGCCCAGGCGCTCGCGCCGGATGGTCGGGCTGGCGTGGAGCTCGCGACGGGCGAGCGGGACGTGACCGTCTCGCTCTGGGATACCGGACGCGGGATCCCGACCGACGACTTGGCCCGGGTCCGCGAGCCGTTCTTCACCACCCGGCCCGAGGGGACGGGCCTGGGGATGACGATCGCGCAGCGGATCGTGCAGGCACACGGCGGCGATCTCACGGTCGAAAGCGAGGTCGGTCGAGGCACGACGGTCCGCGTCCGTCTGCCGCTGGCCGGGCCGGGCCCGGAGGACGGACCGTAACGGCTTGCCCGTGGTTGCGGAACGATTCGATACGCTGTGCTGCTCCGCCTCGCGATCCCGGTCGTGCCGTAAGTCCTGCCAGCACCTCCTACTATCTCATATCGAGCGTCATGGCATGAAGCTGGCTGTTGAGATGGAGGCATGACAACTACAATCGGCATCGCAGTACTCGTTCTCGCCGGAGCCGCGACCGTGGGGATAGGTCGCGCACAAACACCGTGGCAGGCCGCCTGGGTGGCCGTGGAGGCGCGGGCGAGTGGGGTTCCGTCCCCTGCTGGCGGCGACACGGTAACGACGCGACGCCTGTGGTCCCTCGGATCGCGGCGGTGGCTCATGCCGGGTGGCCAGTCGCCCGATGGCCGTTACGTCGCCTACACCGATTGGGCGACCGGCGACTTGGCGGTGCACGATGTCGTCAGCCAAACCGATCGCCGTCTCACCGACAAAGGCTCGTGGACGCAGAACGGCGCCGAGTTCGCGGAGGGGGCGACCTTCTCCCCAGACGGGCAGAGGATCGCCTACGCCTGGTCGAACTCCGAATCCCGCCCCGAACTGCGCGTGGTTGGACTGGACGGTGGGGCGCCGAGGATCGTCTATCGACACGAAGAGATGGCGGGCCTTCAGCCCTTCGCTTGGTCGCCGGACGGTCGATCGGTTCTTGCCCTGCTGTCGCGGCGTGACGGCGGCAACCAGGTCGCGACGATTTCCGTCGCGGACGGCACCGTGCGAATCCTCAAGTCCTTCAATAGGGGGTCCCCGTCGGGCCTCACGTATTCGCCCGACGGCCGCTGGGTCCTGTACGACTTTCCGCCGAGCGAGGATGGCCCGCAGCGGGATGTGTTTGTTCTGGCGGCCGACGGCAGCCGGGAGGTTCCGCTGGTGCAGAGCCCGGCCGACGATCGGGTTCTCGGTTGGGCGCCGGACGGGCGTCATGTGCTCTTCTTGAGCGACCGCGCTGGCACGCGGGGCGCCTGGATGATCAGCGTGGCCGCCGGGCGGCCGCAGGGAGACCCCGTACTGGTCAAGCCCGACCTGTGGCGGTCGGAACCGGTGGGATTCACCAGGGACGGCAAGCTGTACTACACCGTAACGACCGGGACGTCGGGTGTATACATCGCCACGGTAGACCCGGCGAGCGGCAGGGTGGCCGTGCCGCCCACGCTGGTCTCCCGGCAGGCCGCATGGCCCGTGTTTTCTCCCGACGGCCGCTCCCTGGCCTACATCGTGAGGAGCCCGTCGCCACAGCCGTTCGCACTCCGCATCCGCTCCCTCGAGAGCGGTGAGGAGCGCACGCTCGAGCCCAGGCTCCGCTCGTTCATGTTTCCGCGCTGGTCCCCCGACGGGCGCGCGATGGTCGGCAGGGGCGCGGACGACCAGAACCGACCCGGCCTCTACACGCTAGATATGCAGACCGGCGCAGTCTCGCGCGTCCTCGCTCTCGACGCGCCGAACTCCGGGGCCCAGTTCCCTGTCTGGTCGCGAGACGCGCAGACCATCTTCTTCGTCTATTTTACCGGCACCTCTCCGCTTTCTTCGCTGCGGGCGCTGAACGTCCAGACCGGCGAGACGCGGGAGCTCTACCGTTCCGGGGTACGGGCCTTCGTGGGAAACGAAATGACTCCGTCTCCCGACGGCGCGGAGTTGGCCTGGGT
>Ga0315273_10003059_pt1 | contig 20094 bp, 22 predicted proteins | sample YL17G02_0_MG_FD_205753 | JGI IMG/M metagenome (GOLD analysis project Ga0315273, IMG submission 205753) | Sediment microbial communities from Yellowstone Lake, YNP, Wyoming, USA - YL17G02_0 | ecosystem: Environmental > Aquatic > Freshwater > Lake > Sediment | place: USA: Wyoming | collected...
CAATCAAAGCAAATCCAATTGCTGCAAAAACAAAAAAAGTATTTCTATTATATTTAGTCATTTCAGTTTCAAAAGTCTTGGTGCACATGTTGCACTCTTTTATTGCAATAGTGCATCCATTGCTGTCATAATTATAAACAGGAATTCCCATGTCTTCATAACATTTGTCAGTTGCTTGTTGCAAAGAAGGAGAGAAAGTGCAGTTTCCGCAAACCTCATTGCTTGTTCCATACTTTACAGGATAAGGCCCCATGCTCTCAACGCCTTTGCAATAAGTATCATATTCAGGACCCTCATAAATATAACTTACAGTAAGATTAAATAAAGTTACAACCATAATTGCAATAAAAATACCGAGAAGAATTGTCAAAGCAAAATTCTTTCCACTTAATTTTTTATCACCTTTCTTTGCCATTTTTAATAAAAAACAAACATCTTTATAAATACTTTCTATCATCATTTATTATGGACAACTATGAAAAACTCTTAAATGAAGCATATGGAAAAGTAAAATTAATAGCAGGCGCTACAGGAGAAAGATTTGAAATTCCAAAGATAGAAGGGCATTTCGAAGGAAAAAAAACAATATTAAGCAACTTTTTTCAGATTGCATCTCACATAAGAAGAGACCCTGAACATTTTCTTAAATTCATGCTAAAAGAGCTTGCAGCAGCTGGAACAAGAGATGGAGATAGATTAATTCTTAACATTAAAGTTCCAAGTTCAAAGATTAATCAAAAAATAGAGGAATATGTAAATGAGTTTGTTTTATGCAAGGAATGCAAGAAACCAGACACAGAATTAGTAAAGCAAGACAGATTAAATTTTATTCGTTGTTTGGCTTGCGGAGCTAAGCATCCAGTGCGAAGCAAGATTTGAGCAAAAGAATATTTGTCAATGGCTTGCGGAGCTAAGCATCCAGTGCGAAGCAAAATTTAATTTAATTTTATCATTAACAAATCCCAATAAAACTATTTTTTATTACCAATACCTTTAAAAAACAAATTATCTTATGAATTTTAGATATTTAAACCAATAAGGAGGTTAAATAAAATGGCTATAATGGCTTACAGCGTAAAGGCAAAGAAAAAAGTTATAGTGAAAGACCCTGTAATTGTCCAAACTGCTAGAGGCGGATACATGGCAAAAGGTAAATGTCCAGAGACAGGAGTTACTGTATGTGCTATGATGTCTAAGGAAAACGCAGAAAAGGCAATAAAATCAGGAGAAGCTAAGAAAAACTTCTAATTTTTTTTATTTAAAGAAGGAGAACATTTGTTCTCCAGCGTTTGTTTTTAAAAATGTTAGTAAGAATACACAATACCTACAGAGACATAGTCGCAATCTGCGATTCTGAACTTATTGGAAAATTGTTTGTAGAAGATAAATTCCAGTTAGATGTAAAAGAGTCTTTTTTCAAAGGCAATGAAAAAACAAGGCTCGAAGTTCTTGAAATAATGCAGGATATGGCAAAAGAAGATGCAACCTTCAATATTATTGGCAAAGAAGCAACTGAATTGGCTATTGAAGCAGGAATTATCACTCAAGAAGGCATAAGAAAAATACAAGGAATACCTTTTGCACTTGTGCTGTTATAAAATAATTATCACCTCTTTTTGGATAAAAATTAGATTAAATTGAAATAGCCTCTCAATGCTATCAGGAAAGTTTGAACATTAACAGATAATAAATAAGGTATCAATAATTAACATTTATAAAACACACATTTCTCTATATTTTATGAAAAGCTTCAAGAAACAAGAAGAAGAAAGAAAAGAACAAGAACAGCAAAACCCAGAGCAGAGAATACGAGTTAGGCTTCCAAGAGGAAGGGAAATAATGGGAATTATAGAACAAAGGCTCGGAGGCAATAAAATGATGGTTAATTGTCTTGACGGAAAAAGCAGAAACTGCAGAGTTCCTGGAAGATTAAAAAGAGAGTTATGGCTAAGGCCAGGCGATGTTGTGATTGTTGAGCCATGGGAATTTGACAAAGACAAAGGCGATGTAATTTTCAAGTATCGTCCAAACCAGATTGAGTGGTTAAAAAATAAAGGCTTTTTAAAAACAGAAATAACTGAATTCTAAAATGAAAAGATTTGTCATTAAAAAACTTACAAGAATAATAAAGGCAAGGAAGAAATTAGAAGAAGAATTAAATGTAAAAATAATTAATCAGGGAAAAGAAATAATAATTGAAGGAACCCCCGAAGAGGAATATATTGCTGAGAAAGTGATTGATGCAGTGGATTTTGGCTTTCCTTTAGGAATCGCCTTTCTTATCAAGGATGAAGACTTTTTTCTTGAAATAATTAATATAAAAGATTTTACAAAAAAAAGAGATTTGAAGAGGATTAGAGCAAGGATAATTGGAACCAAAAGAAAAACACTGAATGCAATAGAACACCTTACAAAATGTTTCTTTCAGGTAAGGGATAATGAAGTTGCGATAATTGGCGATGCAGAATACATTCCAAATGCCCAGGAATCAGTTGTCTCATTAGTAAGAGGTGCAAAACAATCCAATGTTTATGCTTATCTCGAAAAGCACCAAGTAGAACCTATTTTTGACTTGGGATTGAAAATTAAAGAGAAGAAAGAGTAATCCTCCTTCTAAAATAAAAAACGTCCTGGGCAGGACTCGAACCTACGACATCATGGTTACAACCTTTTCCAGTTTCTTGGAGGGTAGGACTATACCTTCACCATTGTTAGTTTCTTAACTTTAGGTGGCGAGTGTCTAGTCTCTGCACCTTCCCTTTCGGGCTTGGCTCAGGATTGCCCTTGTTTTGATAACAGTCGGGGTTCCCTGAATTTACTCGCTTTTCATTCTAAGGTTTCCCTTAGAAGCTGCTAACTTATTTTGTTCCACATGAACTTCTCTATGGCAATTTGCACAAAGCAAATCACACTTTTCTATTTCTTGACATACCCTTTTCCAACTTCTGCAGTGCCCTTGTCTTGATAAACCAAATTCTTTTTGTGAAGGATTTTTATGATGAAACTCAAGTACTTCTGGATATTTATCATATCCACACTTGATGCATCTTCCTCCCAAATGTTTGATTGCTTTAAGACGAATTTCTTTTCTTCGTCTTGTCACTGCTTTAATGAGGTATTCTCGTCTATCTTGGTATGTTCTTTTGTCCTTGTTCATGTGTAAAATGTCTTACAGCCATGCGCTCTACCAACTGAGCTACCAGGACTTATCCTAATTTCAGATGGTTTAGCCAGATATTAATCTGAGCCTACCAACTGAGCTACCAGGACTTAAAAAATTGAGTAAAAATCTATATTTAAAGGTTTAGTTATTTAACACTAATTTTAAAAACTTACCTTTACTTGAATTAGAATGGATACAGATAAAGCAATCAAACAAAGAAAAAGCATCAGGCATTTTTCAGACAAAAAGCCAAACTGGAGAGAGATTATAGAATGCATTGACACAGCAAGATATGCTCCAATGGCAGGAAACACTTTTTCTTTAAGGTTCATGTTAGTTGATGACAAGGAAATAATAAAGAAAGTTGCAGAAGCAGCACAGCAGGATTTTATTGCAAAGGCTCAGTATCTTGTAGCTGTCTGCACTGACCCAATTCTTACTCAAAATGCATATGAAGAAAGAGGAACAAGATACTTAAGACAACAGGCAGGAGCTGCAATAGAAAACTTTATTTTAAGCCTAGAAGAAAAAGGATTAAAGACTTGCTGGGTGGGGCATTTTGTAGACTATCTTGTTAGAGAAGCTCTTGGCATTCCAGAAGGAATTGATGTTGAAGCAGTTTTTCCAATTGGCTATGAATCAGTGGAGAAAGGAAAAACTCCAAGAAAAAAACAAAGAATAGAACTCGATACAATTCTTTACTTTAATAAGTGGAAGAATAAGAAAATGAAATCTGAACATTCAATTAATGCTTAAAATGGATGAAAAAGAGGAAAAAGTTCCTGAAAAAAGAAGTGTTATTTTAATGCTGTTTTTGTGCATAATTACTTTAGGTATTTATCCTTCAATATGGTATATAAGAAGAGTTGATGAATTTAATGGATTGCACACTGAAAAAGAATTAAATCTAGGATTGTCAGTCCTTTTTCTTTTCATAATAATCACTGGCTTGCTTGTTATTCCTTTAGGCAAGATATTAAGCCAGTTTGGGATTATTTTTGAAAATCCAATCATTGAATTCTTTAATGTCCTTCCATCAGAATTTATAATGATAATTCAAATATCAGTTTACTTAATTTTAATCTTATTATATCTCAATCTCGCATTCAGGGCAAGAACAATAATAAATGAGGCTCTTGCAAGAAAAGGCATTCAAAGAAAAATCTCAGGATTTTTCACATTAATCTTTAACTTATTTTATCTCCAGTATGAAGTTAACAGAATAATGAATGACAAAGAAGAAAGCAAAAGAATTGCTCCCTGGACAATACTGATATTAATTCTATTGCTTTCTACTGCATCAGGAATTGTGTATTATTATTTCCCAGGTTATTTGCCAGTCTTCTTGCAAGGGTGAATAAAAAAGAAAAGAAAAAGAAAGAGCCAGGAAAAAATCCTGGCAAACGTAAAAATATATTTAAAGAATTTCTATACCTAAGTCAGAAATTTCTCTTGATTGAGGCATTGATGTTTCCTGAGCACTTTTTCCAAGCACATAAGGAGATCTAACTCCAGTCATAATAGTGATTACTCTTACTTTTCCAGCAAAATCTTTGCTGATTCTTGCACCAATTATGACTTGTGCATCAGCACTAAGGTTTTCAGAAACTAATCTACCAATTATATCAAACTCTTCTAATTTCAAATCAGGGCCACAAGTTACATGTATTAAAGCACCAGTAGCGCCCTTGTAATCCACGTCAAGTAGAGGATGTGTAAGGGCTTGCTTCACTGCTTCTGTTACACGGTCTGTAGCATCACTTTCACCGATACCAATAACTGCAACACCACCATCTTTCATGATTGCTGAAACATCTGCATAATCCAGGTTAATTAAACTTGGAAGAGTAATTGTTTCTACAATACCTTTACACATGGTGCTGATTAATTCATTAGCAACAGCAAAAGCTTGTTCAATTGGTAATTGTCCTGCAATATCCACAAGTCTGTTATTATCAAGCACAATACAGGTATCTGTAACTTCTCTTAGCTCTTGTAAACCAAATTCAGCCTTGTCAACTCTTGCTCTTTCTGACTCAAATGGCATTGTTACAACAGCAATCACCACTGCGCCAGATTCTTTTGCAAGTTGAGCAACAACTGGAGCCATTCCTGTTCCGCTTCCTCCACCCATACCAGCAATAACAAAAACCATATCTGCATTTGCGATAGCTTTCTTAAGGTCACTAATAGATTCTTTTGCAGCTTCTCTACCTCTTTGAGGTTTTCCACCGCATCCTAATCCACGAGTCAATTCCTTACCAATAAGAAGTTTTTCATCAGCTTTTGTTACACTCAAGTGAAGTGCGTCAGTATTGCACCCATAAACTGTTGCGCCATTGATTCCTTTATTAAAAAGCCAGGTTACAGCATTACAACCCATTCCCCCACAGCCAATAACTTTGATGTTTGCCTTACCAGCTTTTAATTCATCAAAATTAATACTATGAGATTCTGCGCTTTGAATAGCGTCTTTTGCAAAATCTAACACTTTTTTTGTCCCTCCTTTTTCAATTGTATGTTTCTGTCTAAAAAAAGACAGTCCCTATTGAATAAAACAAAGGGGCTTTTCTTTAAAAACATATTGTTGACTTTAAAATATATATTCCAGTAGTCAATTAAGAAATTTTTGCAATTTTTCAATCTTTAGCCAGCCATTTTCAAGATTTTTATTGGCTTTTTCTGCAATAATTTTCATGAAATTATCGTCGATAAGTGCTCTTCCATCATTGATTAATGGAAACTCTAATTTTTCTGTGCTGATTAGCTCCAAAACAATGTTTTTTCCCAGAGAAATTGCCCCAGAACGCTTCCAGCCTGCAAATTGGGCTTTTTTTAGCAATTTTTCAGCATCTTCCAATGTCTCGCATGCAACATGAAGTATTAGAGGCTCAGTTTTAAACTTAAAATTGCCTTTTTTGATTTTTTCAATTTCTTTTTTTAACAATTCAAAGCTGATTTTATCATGGCTTACAAACTCAAAAAGCCCAGGAACTTTTTTATCTTCATCTTTGATAATAATTATTCTTCCACTGCATGAAGATGTTGTATAATAATGTTCAGATTTATTTATTTTCTCGCACAAACCCAAAACTCTTTTATCCCATCCCCCAATAGAGGATTTATCTATCTTAGAAAGAACATCTTTTTTTCTTTGCTGGAATGTCATATTATCCTTTTTCCATAATCATTGCATTTATTCCATGTTCCTTGCACAAGTCTACAAATTCCTGAGCATCTTCTGCTGTTCCAGCAATGCTTCCATAATGCATTGGTATTGCCAAACTTGGTTTTATTAAATCAGCAGCCTCAGCAGCTTCTTCTGCACTCATGGTAAATCTTCCTCCAACTGGAAGCAAAGCAATAAAATCTTTTTCTTGATGGCCTGTGAGTTTTTGCATTTCAGGAATCTTGTCTGTGTCTCCTGCATGATAAATTATAATGCCATTTATCTTGATTAAATAGCCAACATTTTCTCCTTCTTTTGGATGAAATGGCTTGTCAATATTATAAGATGGCAAAGTTGAAATCTTTACCTGCCCGAACTCACGCTCTTGATTTGGCTGAACAATCTCCATCTGGACAGGAGTTTCAAATCTGGTTATCTTGCTCTGGCAGTCAGCAGTGCAGACTATTTTTGTTCCTTCCTGAACAATCTTATTTAAATCATCAATGCTGCAATGGTCATAGTGGCTGTGAGTTATTAAAATAAGATTTGCTTTCTCAGAACCTTCAGGAATATTATAAGGATCTATGTAAATCACTTGCGAATTCTTAATCAAAAAACCAGCATGCCCAAGCCATCTGATTTCAATATCATTCACTTTCATCAAAAAAGAAACAAATACTTATTTTTAAAGATTTAGTTAGAGTTTTTCAAAACTTCTCGCTATTTGAAGCATTTTCTCATCCTTAAAGCAATCGCACATGATTTGCATTCCTACAGGAACATTGTCAATTTTTCCAGCTGGCAAACTCAGGGCGCAGTTTCCAGCAAGATTTGCAGGAATAGTTAATGCGTCATAGCCATACATTTCTTCAACAGAAACTTTTCCTCCAATCTTATGAGGAAGCCTTGGGACAGTCGGACTTATAATGCAATCCACATCATGAAATGCTTTTGTGAATTCTTCTTCAATGATTTTTTTAGCCTTAAGTGCCTGATGATAATATCTTCCAGCATACTCTGCTTTAGTGATTTCACTTCCTCCAAGAACTCTTCTCAATACTTCTGAACCAGCAGCATCTTCAATCTTCTTGCCATATCTCCTTCCATCAAACTTTCTTGTCCCTGAAAAAAACTCAACATAAACCAAAGGATAATAAGTTTCAATAGCTAAATCTATATGATTTATTTTTATTTTCTTTATTTTCCATGAATATTTTTTTGCAGCCATTTCAACTTTATCATTTATTAATTTCCATATTCTATTGTCAGAAATCTTGACATCTAATATCCCTATAGTAATATTTTTTGGAATCTCATCTATTTTCTTTAGGTTTATTGGCTCTGATTCATAGCTAATAGAATCTCTTTCATCTCTTCCTTGGATTACACTTAATAAAAGAGCAGCATCAGAAACATTTTTTGCAAACGGCCCTATTTGATCCAATGACATTGACAAATCTATTAATCCATACCTTGAAACACTTCCATAACTTGGTTTAACTCCAACAACTCCGCAATGACTTGCTGGATTTCTTATGCTTCCGCCAGTATCGCTTCCTAATGCCATATCGCAAAAATCAGCAGCAACAGCAGCTGCACTTCCAGAACTACTTCCGCCAGGAATTAAACCTAAAGCCGCAGGATTTTGGCAAACTCCAAATGCAGATGTTTCCCCAGAACTTCCACATGCAAACTCATCACAATTAGTCACTCCAATAATTATTCCTCCTTCATTCTTTATTTTTTCTATAACAGTTGCATCATAAGGAGCAGTATAATCTTCTAAAACTTTTGAGGCGCATGAAGCATGAAGTCCTTTGACATTAATATTTGCCTTAATTGCAATAATCTTTCCAGAAAGTTTTCCCTTCTGAGGATTTGAAAAATCCTCGTTCACTTCAAGAATTGCATTAATCTTCTTGTTATTCTTTTTTATATTGTCTAAACATCTCTTTATTTCCATGATTTTTTCTCAGCAATAATAAAATCTTTATTTTTTTTGGGAGCATTTTCAAACATAATTTTTTTATCCATATCCAAACCCCGTCCTTCTCCTTCTATTCTCTCACATTCTTCACGTTCAATAATCGGTTCTTCAGCACCAGCTTTTATACTAGAAAGCTTCTTGGAAAAAGAATCCATAATCGATTTAGCCTGCTCTTTTATTGATTCTTTCTCTTTTTCAGATACTTTATGCCATAAAAAATCACTCATAGGCAAAATAAGTAATAGTCCTATTTAAATATTAATAAAAAAGAAATAAAAGACAGAAAGTGCTGCCTAAACACTGATTATTCGTCTTCCTCAAGCGCTTCTTCATTTTCTTTTTCTTCGTCAAGCACTTCATCCTCATCATCGAATTCGTCGTATGCCATTTTACCTCCGATTTTAAATATCGATAAGAAGTTGGAGTATTTTTAAACATTTCTATTGCTTTTAAGATGAAAATTTCAGCATAGTTAAGTTTTTAAGGGAATTTTTAGAAGTTTTTACGGAGTGAGTCTATCCCTAATAAATTTATTTATGTGTAGAGAGGCTTACGGAGTGAGTCTATCTCTATCTCGAGGAAACATTGTTGCTTCCTTGATATTATCCAATCCGCATAAAATCTGAGTAAGCCTTTCTAATCCAATACTCCATCCAGCATGCGGAGGAGCACCGTATCTAAAACTATTAATATAACCCTCAAAATTTTTTGGATTTAGCCCCTTTGCTTTTATCCTTTTAATTAACAACTCTGGGAGATGAATTCTTTGCCCTCCAGAAGAAATTTCCATTCCTCCGTATAAAGCATCAAATCCTTCAGTGAGCTTTGCATCAGCATCAGCATCTTTAGTCATAATATAAAATGGTTTTATTGAACTTGGCCACGAATGAGTAAAGACTATCTCTCCTGGATACATCTCGCAAAGTTTTCTCTCCTGTTCTGGTGAAAAATCCTCTCCGAATTTTCCATGAACTTTCTTTATTGCTTCTTCATAACTCAAATAAACTCCTTTAGGAATCTTTAGTTTCATTCCAAGAAGTTCTAATTCTTTTTTGCAATTTTTCATTACTCTCTCAACAATGTCTTTAACAGCCTCTTCAAGCTGTTTCATAACTATTTCCTGATTTGCAAAAGCCATCTCAATATCCATTTGCCTGATTTCATTAATATGCCTGGTAGTATTATGCTTTTCAGCTCTCCATACGGGAGTAATTGTGACAGTCTTTTCAACAGAGCAAGCTAGCATTTGCTTATACAATTGCGGACTTTGAGCTAAAAATCCTTTTTTCTCAAAATACTTAACTTCAAATAAATCTGTTCCCCCTTCTGATGCAGCTGAAATAATGCATGGAGGCTGCATTTCAATAAATCCTTTTTTATAAAAATGCTCTCTAAATCCATTAGCAATTTCATTTTGAATTTTAAAAATAGCTTGAGTCTTAGTCCTATGCAAATCCAAAAACCTATAATCCAATCTTTTAGGAAGTTCTGTCTTTGAAAAATCAGTAACATCAATAGGAAGTTCTTCTGCCTTGGCTATAACAATTATTTCTTCAGGGATAATTTCCTTTCCACCAGGAGCTTGTTTTGAATCAACTATCTTTCCCTTAACATAAATAACACTTTCCCTTGAAATCTTATCCATTTCATTAAAAACTTCTTCACTTACTTTTGATTTTACTGCAGTAACTTGAATTAATCCAGAAATGTCTTTTATTAAAATAAACTTTATTTTTCCTAATGCTCGAGAATCATAAACCCATCCAGCAATTTCAGCTGTTTTAGATTTTCCTTTAAAAATATCATCAATAAATGTCCTATTCTTGTTAAATTTAATTAAATCTAAATCTTTCATATTGAGAATTATTTAACATACTTTTTAATTATTTCCATCGCAGTCTTGCCATCAACTCTGCCTCTAAACTCCTTCATTACCAGCCCCATGTAAGCATTTGGAGTCAATCCAGGCTTTCCATGAATGAATTTTCTTATTTCATCCTCAATCTCAGCAACATCTGCTTTTTCAATTTCAATTGCTTCCTTGACATCTTCTCCTTTAACAACTTTTTCCAGAACTAATTTAATATCATTTTCTGAAATCTTTTTCTTTTTAACAGATTCAAGAACAAACCCTAAAACTTCCTTTGATAAAAACTCCTCAGCCCTCTCCAAAGAAACCTCTTCCCTTGCTGCAATTTCCTTAGGATACATTAAAAGAACCTTTGCAACTAAAGAAGGATTATCAATTTCTTTGATTAATTCCTTAAATTCTGCAAGCTTGTTCTGCTTGAATAATAAAGTAATCATATCTTGATTTAATCCTTTCTTTTTCAGCTCTTTTTCTTCCTCGCTTCTTAGTTTTGGAAGTGTTTTCTTGGCTTCATTAATTAAATCCAAATGTATTTTTAATAAAGGCAAGTCAGTTTCAGGATACATTCTTTCAGCTCCTGGCATTGGCCTTAAAAATTCAGTGCTTCCATCTTTCAAGGCATTCCTGACTGATTCTTCGACTTTCTGTCCTTTTGAAATAATTTCCTGCTGTCTTTTGAGTTCATTGTTAATTGTTTCAATCATCATTGAAGGATCTTGAAATCCTTTTATTTCAGTTCTTGCTCCTCCTCGAATAGAAACATTCAAGTCCTGCCTGATAGTTCCTAATCCTCTTTTAACTTTCAAGCTTCTTAAAATCTCTCCAATTTTTAATGCAACTTCCTTAACTTGCTCTGGAGTTTTCATGTCAGGAGCAGTTGCAATCTCAACCAAAGGAATTCCTAATCTATCAAGTTTATAAGTTGCTGAATTTTCATCCTTGGAAACAATCCTGGCTGCATCTTCTTCAAGGCAGATACTATCAATTCTAACTCGTCCCTTAGAACTTTCAAGCCAGCCATCTCTTGCAATTAAAACAGTTCTCTGAAATCCACTAGTGTTGCTCCCATCAATTACAGTCTTTCTCATAATCTGGACAATTGGAATAATTGTTGCATTAAGCAAAACTGCAATTTGCAATGCTATTTTTAATGCCTCTTGATTTATTTGATGTGGCGGTTCTTCATCCAACTCAATAAGGCATGTAGTGTCATATGCCTGATAAATAAATTCCTTTCCTCTCTCCATTTCATGCAAAACAGCAGGATCAATTCCTCCTTTTTCTCCTGCAACAGCATGAAGTTTTCTCTTAACAACATATTCTGGCTCATCCTGCCTTAAAACAGAGGGGCAATTGCAAAAGAGCTTATGAGTATCTAATTGCTGATGAATTTCAAGTCCAGATTTCATTCCTAATTTTGAATAATCCAAATCACTCATAACTAAAAGAATAAGAAAGGGTTATTAAAATTATTGTCCAAGATAAAGAAAACTTATTTAAGTTCAACGCCCATCTTTTCAAGTAATTCTTTAGCAGACTCTTCATCCATATACTTATTCTCCCAATCTTTTGCTGCTTCTTCAAAATATCTCTTATTTAATCCAGCATGCATTGAAAGATGTTTAATATCATGGGCATCATGATACATTCTAATCAAAACAGCCTCTTTTTCTTGTGGACCATCTGGACTAGATGAATAATTTTTTCTAAATAATCTGATTGTTCTAGCCATGTTATCAGTTTTCATTCTTGCAGGAATTGCAAGTCCATATACACTTGAAAAAGTAAATAATCTGCTTAACTTATGCAAAATTAAATCTTCTGGGCTCATAACTGAAAAAGATGTTCCATCTTTAGCAACTATTCTTTGATTTGCAACCTCTCTTTCAAGACTTTTCCTATTTCTTTCAAAATTGCCTTTATTTCTTCTATGATGCTGTATTAAAAGTGAATCACTTTGAGAAGGGGATTGAACAGAAATATCATATGTTTTATCTCCTTTATGAACATTTAAATCATAACCTATTAATTTCAAATCAATAATCATTGGCTCCATAAGGCTTCTAAATTCTTCAGTTGTTCCACCCCATAAAAGAGTGAAGTCCAAATCAATTGTTGGCCTTTGTTCTTCAATAGGAATGTATGCTCCAACAGCCATTCCGCCTCCAACATGTCCATCGATTTGTTTTGATTGTTTCACTAAATTAATTGCTTTTACTGCATCCATCACAATTGGGTCACCAAGAATATGTGGTGTAGGCTTAAATTCTTCTGGCATAAAAAAAAGAGATTTATTTAGTTTATAAACCTTGCTACTTGTAACCCCTAATTAGTTACAACGAAAACAAGTATTTTAGTTTACAGCCGGTTATTCAGTTCATGAGAAAAATTTTCAAGCATTTTTTCTTTTACGATATCCTTGTTTTTTGCCCATTCTTCATGCCCTAAAACCCATCCAAGTTTTACATAAGCAGTTTCAGAAAGCATGTCTTCCAAGTAAATTATTCCTGTTTTCTCAAGTTCTCTTCCAGTTGAATAAACCAATGGATCAAGTCTTCCATAAATAGTCTGAGCTGCTGCGCAAACAATAATCCCTTTGTCAATAATTTCCTTTATTTTTTTAGTCCATCCAATCCTAGATTCGCTTGTTGTTGCTATCTGCCCTAAGCCAAGCATTTCAATAACAATTCCCTTAAACTTTTCCTTAACATAATAATCCAAAATATCTGGAGTCTGTCCAGGATAAAATTTAATCAAAGCAACTTTATCTTCAAACTTGGCATCTGCCTTGCATTTTCCAGTATGCCTCAAGTTATAATCTGATAATTTTACAAACTTGTCTGGATAAACCTCTGCAAATGGCTTTGAGTTAACAACTTTAAATGCATCTCGTTTTGAGCTGTGCAGCTTCCTAACTTTTGTTCCAGGCATTGCATAGCAAAAATTATCATTTGTTGAACTATGCCCTATTAGCATTACTTCTGCAGCATCTGATAAAACAGCATTTGCAGCACATTGCAAGTTTAAATCTGCATCACTTGAAGCTCTGTCAATGCTTCTTTGTGAATAAGTCAAGGCAACTGGCTTGTTCAAATTTCTCAAAAAGAAACTTAATGCAGCAGCAGTATAATGAAGGGTATCTGTTCCATGAGTTACAATAACTCCCTTAATATTTGAATCATTTAATAATTTTTCAGCAATTCTTGCAATTTTCTTCCAGTCATCTGGATTCATATTCTCGCTTCCCTTCATAAATGGAATTTCTACTTTCATGACATTAACCTTGTCAAAAATCTTAGGATAAAACTTAAATAAATTCTCAGGCGAATCAAGCCACGAAACTCCTCCTGTCTTAGCATCATATCTTGAAGCAATTGTTCCTCCAGTAATAATCATGGCAATATTTGGTTTTCCTTGCTTTGGTTCAACTTCAACCTTCTCAGTTTTTTTCTCTGCTTCTTTCAGCTTCTTTATCTCAAGAATGTCTTTTTTCTTAAATCCAATATTATATCCAGAATCCAGTTTAAGCAAAACAATTCCAGTTTCAGATTCAGGAGTTTCTAAAAGAACACCTTCATAAATTATTTTAGTTAAATGAATCTCAACATAATCTCCTGAATGAGCATTATTCTTCATAAACCATTAAACATAAACTCATATAAAAATCTAACTAAGTCTAAAACTGAGTCATAGTATAAGTTGCAGAAACAGATGCACTTACATCCAAATCTTGAGGAGACATATCAGCCAAAGCTTTTTCAGCTCCTGAATTTCCAACAGCCATTTCATCTCGTGAAAAATAAGGATATGGATAATAATTAAAGTCCTGGGATTGCACTGAAACAAGTCTGCCGACACTTTTTCCCAAACCTTCTGCAAGAGCATCTGCCTTTATTCTAGCATCTTTTCCTGCTTCTTTTAATGCAGCAGCTTTGTATTCATTTTGCCTTGAAGAAGACAATTCAAAATTAATGCCAGAAACCAAAGCATCTGAATTAGTTGCTGCTCTTATCACCAAGATTGTCTTGTTAAAATCCTTTATCCTAATAATCATTTGCTGGGATGCGACATATCCTTTAGTTTTCCCAGTCTGCCAATCATAATCTTCATAAGTATTATAATTTGATAATTCAATATCATCTTCAGGAATTCCTAATTGCTCTAACTCTAAAAGAAACTTATCTGAAATATTTAAGGACTTTTCCTGTGCCTTTTGAATATCCATGTCTCTTCCTTCTATATTTACATAAACAGATATTAAATCCGGAGTTGCAGATATTTCTGAATATCCAGTAGTCATCACCTGGGGCCCTGAAATATAAAAATAATACCCAATAACCAGCACAGCCAAAACAATCAAGGAAATGATTATCCTTTTTTGGATATTCTTATTCATATAATAAAATAATTAGCAAGGTATAAAAAACTATCTTTCATATAACTAATATGGCAAAAATTGGTTTGGAAATCCACGGATATATTAACACAAAAGAAAAACTTTTTTGTTCCTGCAAGGCAGAGCACGGAATGAAAAATGCAAAGCCAAACACAAATATCTGCCCTATTTGCACAGGACAGCCAGGAAGCAAGCCTCTTCTTCCAAATTCAGAGGCAATAACAAAAGCAATCCAAATAGCATTAATTCTTAATTGCAATGTCAATCAAAATCTTACATGGCAGAGAAAACACTATTCATGGCCTGACTTGCCCAAGGGTTTTCAAAACACTATCTCTGGACATCACTCAACTCCAAATGCAGAAAAAGGAAATTTCCTTGGAATAAGAATAAAAGAGTGCCATCTTGAAGAAGACCCTGCTGCATGGAATCCTGAAACAGGTGAAATAGATTATAACCGTTCTGGAAGTCCATTAATTGAAATAGTCACAGAACCAGATTTCAAAAAATCAAGCGAAGTAATTGATTGGATTAAGCAATTGCTTGCAACTTTAAATTACATAAAAGCAATTGACAAATCAGCTGGAATAAAAGCAGATGTCAATGTTTCCCTCCCAGAGCTTAATGGTGAAAGGGTTGAAATAAAAAACATAAATTCTTTGAGCAGCATACAAAAAGCAATTGAGCATGAGATTGAAAGGCAAAAAGCAGATACTCCAAAAATCCAAGAGACAAGAATGTTTGATTCTGAAAAGAACATAACTAAGTTAATGAGGACAAAAGAGCAAGCAGAAGATTATCGATTTATTTCAGAGCCAGACCTGCCAGCAATAATCATAAAAAAATCAAGGATTGAAGAATTAAAATCTTCATTGCCTGAAACTCCAAGAGCCAAGCTTGAGAAACTGATAAAAAAGCACAAGATTAGCCAGGAAGCAGCTGAGATTCTTACAAAAAAACTTGAGATAGTTGAGTTTTTTGAATCAATAATTGAAAAAACAAATCCAAGTATTGCAGTAAGATGGGTTACTGAAGAACTTCTTTCAGTCTTGAATTACAATAAAAAAGAACTTGAAGAGATTAACATTAACCCCCAGCATTTTATTGAATTGCTTAATTTAATAGAAAACAAGAAAATAACAGAACTTAAAGCAAAAGACATCTTAAGAACATGGATTAAAGGAAGCTCTTCTCCTAAAAAAGATTCTGAAAAATTCAGCCAGATTTCAGACAAGGGAACTCTTGACAAAATAGTAGAACAAGTAATAGATGAAAACAAAAAAGCAATTGAGGATTACAAATCTGGAGAAAAAAACGCATTGAATTATCTTATTGGCCAGGTAATGCGACTAAGCAACAAGCGTGCAGATTTCAAAACAGCAAAACAACTTCTAGAAAAGAAACTAAAATAGACCCAGAGGGATTCGAACCCCCATCAACAGGGCCGAAGCCTGTCATTCTATCCGTTGAACTATGGGTCTATTAAAAAAATAACAACAAGAAGTATTTATAACTTTTTGGATAAGTCAATATGGGCCCAGAAGGATTCGAACCCTCATCAGCCGGTCCGTAGCCAGCTATTCTATCCATTGAACTATGAGCCCATAGTTCTTGTTTTTGGTTAATTTTAAATACATTCTTTCTTTTAAAATCCTATGGCTAAGGATAATCAAGAGGGTTTGACAGCAAAAAAGAGTGTTGATTTCTCTGAATGGTATACTCAAATAGTTCAAAAAGCAGAACTTGCTGATTTAAGATATAATATTAAAGGTTTCTTGGTATTTCAGCCATGGAGTGTTTTATCCATGGAAAAGATGTATCAGCATCTAGAAAAAACATTGCAAAGAAAAAATCATAAACCATATTGGTTCCCAACACTGATTCCAGAAGAAAACTTAAAAAAAGAAAGCTCCCACATAGGGGGCTTTACTCCAGAAGTATTTTGGGTTACTCATGGAGGAGATAAAAAATTTGAAGAAAGATATGCTCTTCGTCCAACAAGCGAAACAGCATTTTATCAGATGTTCAATCTATGGATAAGAAGTTACAAAGATTTGCCATTTAAAACTTATCAAAGAGCAAATATTTTCAGGTATGAAACAAAAGCTACTCGTCCATTCTTAAGAAGCAGGGAATTCCATTGGGTTGAGTCTCACTGTGCTCATGCAACTGAAGAAGATGCATTCAAGCAGGTATTAGAAGACATGGAAACAACAAAAGAAGTGCTGCATGATATTTTTGCTCTTCCTTTTATTTTCTTTGAAAGACCATATTGGGACAAATTCCCAGGAGCATCAAGAACTTTTGCAGCAGATGTTTTAAATCCAGACGGAAAAGTAGTGCAACAGCCATCTACCCACATGATTTCCCCAAATTTCTCTAAAGCTTTTGATGTCAAATTTAAAGACAAAGATGGAAAAGAAAAATATGCACATATCACTTGTTACGGACCAGCCATTTCAAGAATTTTTGCAAGTGTTATTATTACTCATGGCGATGATAAAGGATTGAAATTCCCATGGGAAATAGCTCCGATACAAGTGATGATTGTTCCTATCAATGAAAAAGACAAAAAGCTGTTGAAAAAAGCAAATGAATTAAAAAGTGAGATAGAAAAATTCGCTTCTGTAGAAATTGACACAAGTGATAAGCGTCCAGGAGAAAAGTTTAATCATTGGGAAATGAAAGGCATTCCTGTAAGAATTGACTTGGGGTTAAAAGACCTGGAAAATAAAAAGATTACAATCTTCAGAAGAGATTTGGATAAAAAAGAAGTTGTTCCAGAAAAAGATGCTATCAAAACAATACAAAGCATTTCTAAAGAATTTACAAAAAATCTAATTAAAAAAGCAGATAAAATATTTGAAGGAAGAATAAAAGACACAAAAAACATTAAAGAAATAAAAAAAACAGTGGAAGACGGTGCAATAGCAAGGTGCAATTTTTGCTCTGTTGATAAAGAAGGGATTCCTTGTGCAGAGATTGTAGAAAAAGAAACCAATGCAGAAGTTCGAGGAACAAAGTTAGATGAAAAAGAAAAGCCAAAAGGCAAATGTGTTATTTGCAATAAACCTGCAAAGCATATAGTTTACATAGCAAGGGCATACTGAATACTATCCAGTATAAGAAAATTCTATTTCAAACTTAATCATTCTGATAGAGAGTAAATCTCATTCTCTAATCGCAAAGTTATCTCTAACAATTTACTTAACTCTCTTTCTACATACTCTTTTTCTTTTTTCATTTGCTTTTTTTCCATTTTATTTAAATGAAAGTGCAGCAAATTTTACATTTGCTCTTTTCATCTGTTGCTCTTTTTTCATTCGTTGAAATCCGCAGCACAGAAATCAGATAAGCCCTTGGTTCTAAATCTTAGAGAAATAATCCCACTCAATTCAGAACTTAAGATGTTAATCTGAATTAATGTGAGGGGGTATATTTAATAGCAAAGCCCAGACTACACATAACATCTAACCTAAATAGTCTAGCTACTTTACCCATATCTGTATTAGAAAAAGGATATTTTTATACTTTTCTATTTTTTTGTAATTATCACCTCTTTTGGATTAAGCAGCTTAAACAGATATTGCAATAAGCTGAACGATACAATAAGAAATTATTAGAATAATAAATCAGTTAAGGTAAATAATTCTGACAAAGTCGAATTATGAGCAATTAATAAATAATACCATTACTCAGTAAAGTTAACTAATCTCTCCTGGAACTTTTCAAGGGAATCAATTCTTACTTGCGCACCAACAGCCTCTTCATGTCCCCCACCAGTTGCTCCTTCAATTCCTTCAATGCTTTTCAATATAATGTTTCGCACCCCTTTTCCTCTTGCAGAGATATTTGCCTTTGTTCCAGAAACATAAACAACCACAATTATTTTATCAGGAAAATCAAAGCTTAATTGATTTGAAATATCTGCGCTGATGCTCATATCTCCTCCATATTGAAAATAAAGAAGTTTTTTGTATTTCTCCTTGTTTTCTCTTGCTTTTTCCAAGAATTTAAGATATTTTTTATTTACCTGGTTAAATCTCTCATGCATTGTCTTGTTTTTTGAGGTTTCACTAAGAACATCATAAGGGGATTTGGATTTAATCAAAAACTTTTGCATGTTTATAACATTTGTAATTCTATCCTTTAATGAAAATCCAAAAATTCTTGCAATCTTTCCTATTTCTGACTTATAAAATATCTCAAATGGATTCTCAGAATTAATGCAGAGTTCTGGGAACTGTTTTTTAAATTCCTCGTAAAAATCAGGAAGAAATCTGTCAGAAATGCTTCCAATAACTGCAAGCCATAAATCCTCTTTTCTTGAATTAATCTGATGACAAAGGTAAGTCACTGGCTCATTGCATGAAGGCTTGTTAAATATTGGATTATAATAATTTACAAAATCAGGGATTTCCTCTTCATCAATCTCATGATGGTCTATCCAGACAACAGGAATATTTATTTCCTGTATTTTTTCCCAAAAGGACTTTTCAACAACCGGTTTGTCCAAAATAAAGACATAGTCTGCTTTTAGCTCAGTTATTCTTCTGAAATATTCAGCAGTTAATCCTGGAAAAGACTTGATTGGAATTCCTTTTCCTCTTCCAATAAACTTTTGAAGAAGTAAAAAACTGCACAACCCATCCTGGTCATTGTCATAAAAAAACAAAGGATTCTGGGCTTTTTCCAAATGTTCTGAAATTTCCTGGATTTGTTCTTTAGTCAGCATATTCTGATAATTCTAATGGGGAAAGATTATTTAATACTTTATCTTTTTGCAAAAGTCTTGCCAACAATCAAAGGGAAGATTATTGTTGCATCTCCATGAACTTTTACATATTCAGCATCGGGCAGTATTTTGCCCCATGAAACTGCTTCTTCAGGCATTGCTCCTGCATCACTTCCATCAAACTCTTGAGCAGTATTAATATAAACAGAATAATCTGCTCCATTTCTAAGCATGTTTGTATTCAAAATTGCATGCTTCACTAGCCCAGCTCCAAGAATGATTACTCCAGTCTTTTTTAATCCAAAGGCAGAATCATCCAGTAATTTAATGTCTTCAGTCAAGTCCATCTCAAATTCAGGATTATTTATCTTGAAGAAATAAATATTATCTCCAATTGCGCCATCAGAAATAGCAGGGCAAAAGACTCTTATTTTATTTTTCCATGCCCAATAGCAAATGCTTCTCTTGTCATTTATTTTTTCTCCAAGTTTCCAGATTAAATCACTCGCACAAATCCTTTTTCTGGTTTTCTTTTGCTCCTCAAGAAGTTCTTTTAAGATCGGCTGCAAAAACTTTTCAAATTCAACATATCTGTTATTAGGAACAAAGATATTTCCAATCCTATTTATTCCTTTTTCTCTAAGCTCTTTTCCAGAAGCTCTGAAATCTCCCAAGATAAAATTCCCAAGGCACTTAATTATATCTTCTTCAATACCCCCGCAGGTTGTGACGCAAAGATTAACCTTTTTATTCTCAACAAGATATCTTATTGTT
>Ga0315273_10003060_pt1 | contig 20087 bp, 11 predicted proteins | sample YL17G02_0_MG_FD_205753 | JGI IMG/M metagenome (GOLD analysis project Ga0315273, IMG submission 205753) | Sediment microbial communities from Yellowstone Lake, YNP, Wyoming, USA - YL17G02_0 | ecosystem: Environmental > Aquatic > Freshwater > Lake > Sediment | place: USA: Wyoming | collected...
CGTTCAGACTCGAATTGACAGCCGAATCAAACTCCGAACCGTAAAGATGCTCGCTCTCGACAGCACTGTAGCCAAAGGTGTTTTGCAGCGCAAGACCGGCATCCAGCAAGTATGCGCCGGAGAAGGTGGCCGCATAGCTCATCTCTACGGCAACGCCTGCATCATAGCAGAGCGCTCCGATGGCTTGTCGCTCGGTCTCCGATGTGGATGGTCCCGGATCCAGAGGCATATCATCCCAGTGATAGGGACCTCCCAGACCGTCTCCTCCGCGGAGACTGCGCGTTTCCGGAGTTCCGTTGACTTTGATGGTAAAGGACGGTGTCGGTGTGCCCAACCCTGAACTCGGATACTGATGGTAGCACATGAGCTGAGCCATTGCCGTCGCCACGCAGCCCGATGGATAGTTGGTGACCGACGCGTCGGGACCGGGTGGAGTGTAGTAGTTGTATGTCGGATTCCCTGATTCCGTACTCTGGCCCCACTTGCTTGCCACGAGCGGATCGACCCGCGGATCTGATACTGCCTCGATTCCATCTGGAGATGCCTCTGATGGCGAAGCCTGTCCAAGCAGCGTTCTCCATTTCGTGACGGCTTTCGGCCCCGCCGCTCGGGGGCCCAGTCTTTTCCTGTCCTGAGCAAAGTCGAAGGGCGCGTCGGCCGTTGAAGCCAATGACTCGGTTGCCCTTCGGCTGAGATCCTTCGTGACGAGGGCTCCGAGCGGGTTGAACGACGAGGGGTTATAGCTTCCTGACGAGGAAAAGGCAATCACCGGCTCTATCGCATCATCGCCGGCAACTATAACGAAGCCGTTCGGTTCCAACTGAACCGAATAGCAGAACACTTTGCCGCCGGCGTCTCTGTGAGCCTCTACTTTCTTCACCTGCTTGCCCAGCGCCGCGCCGAGCGGCCTTCCATCCATCCTGAGCCAGGCAGCCGCTGCATCCTCCGCCTGTCGTGAAGTAACAGGCTCGGCAAGAGACACAGCGGCAGTCAACAATAGCAGAACCAAGAGGGACGCCGAAAGCCGCGCCGCGCCCACAATTCGTACGTTCAGACGCAAACACATTACCATTCACCTCGGTCAACCATCTCTGACTGAGCCAGCCGCTCCATCCTGAGCAAAGTCGAAGGGTGGATCGCAACAACCCTATCTGAGCACAATTCCTCCATGCCAATACGCAAGAAACCGACGCGCGAGTACATAAGAGTCGTGGTCGGTTTCACCATTAGCTCCGCGCTGTTCGGGTGACCAAGGTTGCTGCCGGAACGGCGGTTCATACCTACCACGCCAGTCGGGATTGACACAAAGATCACAGACGCATGATATCACAGGTTGCCCGCCAAGTAACCTGTTAAGTCTACCAGGTTTTTGTGCGCGCTTTTCGTCCTGTGGGTCATCACCTCTCAGATGTGAACCTGAGCTAGCCCCAGCGGGTCAGAGACGTTGGGGTCAGCATCCTCGTCGTTGCGGAACCGGTCCGGCGCGGGCTTGACCTCGCGCCTCGGCGGCATCGGCAGCCCGAAGCCGGGCATCGATTGGGCCTGGGCAGGCTCCTTCTGGATCGTCGCCGCCATCACAGCAGCATCGCTGTCATCTCGGCGTCCGGCCTTCGCGCGCCGAAGATCGGCCCGAAGCACTCGCGCTCCAGGTCGTCGAAGAACATGGCGCGTCCGAGCTGGCCCCGCAGCCTCCGGATCTCGCGGATTCCCATCGCGCCCATCATCTCCAGGAGCTGGCTGTGCCACGCCCCCATCAGGTTGACCATCCTCTGCACGGCGTAGTGGTGCTCGACTTCCGCCAGGTCGATTGGGCAGGTCAGCCCCTGAGTGCAGTTCATACAGACCCGGCACTCCAGAGCGATCATCAGTGGGACATCTATCGCGACCAGATCGGCCCCGCAGAGGATGGTCTTGGCCACGTGCTCGGCCATCGAGATTCCGCCGCCCGCGATGATCGTGATCTCGTCGCGGTTGCCCCGCTCGACGAACGCCAGATGAAGCTCTCTGACGGCGTCGGTGATGTGCCGGTCGCTCGATTCGTCGTGGACCACGCGCACGCCCTCTGTCTTGCGCACAGCCTCGATTGCCTCGGTCGCCACGTGGACGCTAGCGGTTCGGCGGTCGCCCGCGGTCCGCAGCCGCTCCATCAGTTCGGCGGGAATGTCAAGCCTGCGCGACCCGTCGGGCAGCCCAATCGGCATCACGGATGCAATGATCCGGGTGCGGGTGTGGATGTCGCGGTCGCGAACTATTGTCATCCACTCGCCGAATCTCTTCAGGTCGAAGACAGGCTGAGTGATGACGAAATCGGCGCCCGCGTTGACCGCGCCGACCACATTCGACTCCAGCGCGATCCGGTTGAGGTCGCGTGTGAGCAGACTGAGCACCGGCTCGGCTCCCGCTGCGGCCAGGTGGATGCACGCCGCCAGGCTCGCGAGCCGCACCCCGTCCCCATTTTCCGGCGCGACGATGGCGTACACGGAGTCCCCAAGCGCGGCGGCGCAGGCTTTGAGCCGCGAGACGCTTGCTCCTACCGGCGGAGCGCACTCGACGGTGACTATGAACTGCCCGTTGGCGAGGACTTTCGCAAGCGTTCATTCCATCAGGCAGCCATCTCTCTCGAGCGTCGTCCGTCCCGCGCCCAACATCAATGAAAAGCGCGGGACAACCTCGACTCGGCCCTCAGTGGCCTGTCTCTGCTTTGTATTACACCCATCCGTGCGCCGCTTGTCAATACATAACTTGCAGAGCAATTGCCACTTGCCTCGCGCGAGCGTACGCGATACGATATGCTTTGGCATATCCGAGCGCGACGAGGCGCGCAAGCAATGACCACCAAGAACCCCATCACATTCTCCGTGTTCACCAAGCCCTGGAAGATGGAGCTAGCCGCTCTGGGCGACTTCGTGGCCGCATTCGGGTTCGACGCCATCGAGCTCCCGGTGCGACCGGGGTTCCAGGTCGAGCCCGAGAACGTCGCAAAGGGCCTGCCTGAGGCGGCGCGGATCATGTCCGAGCGCGGGGTCAGGATTGCGAGCGTCGCCGGGCCGACCGACGAGCCCACGATCGCCGCGTGCTCAGATGCAGGCGTGCCGGTGATCCGCGTGATGGTCCGGATCGCCGACGAGGGCTACCTCGCAACCGAGGCCGAGACCCGCAAGCAATACGACGCGCTCGTGCCGCTGCTCGATAGACACGGCGTCACCATCGGCGTCCAGAACCACTGCGGCCGATATGTCAACAACGCTATGGGGCTGCGGCATCTCATCGAGGGCTACGATCCCAGGCACATAGCCGCCGTCTGGGATGCGGCTCACTGCGCCCTGAACGGTGAGCCGCCCGAGCTCGCGATCGACATCGTCTGGTCGCACTTGTGTATGGTCAACCTCAAGAACGCCTACTGGCGGCGCAAGACCGGCCCCGAGTCCGATGATGTGCAGTGGGAGCCGTATTTCACGACCGGCCCCCAGGGGCTTGCTTCGTGGCCGCGCGTCGCGGCGGAGCTTGCGAAACGAAACTGGAGCGGGGTCATCTGTCTCACGGCCGAGTACTCAGACCACGACTCCACCGACCGCCTCATCGCCCAGGACATCGCGTTCGCCAAGTCGCTGTTCTAGCACCGTTCCCAATCAAGACGAAAGCCCCCGCGCGTAGTGAGCAGGGGCTTCCCGGATCGTTGCGCTGAGCGCGCTGTTATCTCTTCCTGCGGGCGAACAGCCCTCCAAGGGTCGCGAACCCGCACAGCGCCAGGCTGAGGCTCGCGGCATCCGGGATCGGCTGGTTCGGGCACCCGAGAGTGAGCGTCGAACCCCGCGGCGTCATGGAAACCGAGCCATACCCTCCCGGGATGGTGTTCGTCTCCAGGAGCTTTAGCGAGTAGTTTGACCCCGCTACGGCCGCAAACGGCGCAAAGTTAAATGTCTGCAGTCCGGTGAGACCTGACGGGATAGAGAAGTTGCCCACCAGTGTGCTGTTGAGGAGCACGTCCAGGTTCACCGATTGCCCTTGGCTAAGGATGTTGTCGTCGATCAGCAGGTCCATCGACATCGTGCACGCTTGCGGCAAGCCGGTCCCGTCGAACTGGTCCGCCCAGAAGTCACCCGTGACCCAAATGTGGTTCGGCGTGAAAGGACCGTAGCCCGGATCGTGGTAATACTGGAATGCGTTCAGGTCCCAGTTCAGGGCGACGTCGGCCCCCGCCGGCCCCGCCAGGGCTGCCACTAGAAGCAGTGCCGCTGGCGCGAGTTTCAAAACAGTTCCGAATCTCATGATCTTCCTCCTTTCCAGATTTGCGCCCGGTCGCGTGACTCTCACCCGTCTGCGCTCTCGGAGAACGGCCGAGAGCCTGCCATCCTGCCTCGGCAGCGTCCTGTCGGATCGCTGATCTTGTTGAAGCCGCACAGCGCAGCGCTGACGGCCAGTCTTACGGGAAGTGAAAACGCGGGCCCGGTGATCCCGGTATTCGCCCGGAGTATCCCTACCACTGTACCCCGTAGCGATCTATATGTCAAGCTGTCAAAAGTACGGGGATTTCGGGACCGGCCTATCGTCTCAGCGCCGCTAAGTAGTTGCCCAACCCGACCACAAGGGTCGATGCGACCAACGTCACGATCCCGGCGAAGACCAGGTTGTGCGCCCGCCGGCTCGTGCCGCGCCACTCGTGAAACGCCAGCCCCCAGATGTTGCTGAACACGATGATGAAGGCCATGTGGATCGTCCAGCTCGAAAAGTCATACCGGCCCATCTGCGTCGTGCCCATTCCGTAGAACATGAACTGGCAATACCACGTGATTCCCGCCAGCGCCGAGAAGATGTAGTTCACAAGTATCGACGCCCCGCGCCCGCTGACGTAGTCCCCGCCGGACCGGTTCCGCACGTTGAGCAGCACGCACCAGATGAGGTTGGTCGTGAACCCGCCCGCGAAGACTACCGTGAACACAATCGAGTTCCGCCAGATCTCCGGTGTGCCTTGCTTCGCGGCCAGAACGGCGATAGGCTTGCCGGCCGCTATCGCGAAAGCCATGCACGCGCTCATGATCCCGGCAAATACGGCCACCCACACGCCCTTGCCGAAGTTGAACTCGCTGATCGCCGCCTTCTTCTGTTCCGCCGACAGCTCCCGCTCCTTCGCGACCCCCGCCTTCCCGCAGACCGCGATTCCGCCGAGGCAGACCACGACGCCCGCCAGGATGATCAGCCCCGAGAGCGTTGAGATAAGATCGGGGAACCTGCCCTGGAATACGGGCGGGATGATCGTTCCGAATGCCGCGCAGAACCCCAGCGCTAGCGCGTAACCGAGTGACATGCCCAGGTATCTCATCGAAAGCCCGAATGTCAGCCCGCCGATCCCCCAGAGCACCCCGAACGCATAAGCCCAGAACAAGCTCGACGCCGGCGCGGACCTCAGGATCGCCAGCGGGTCCGGGCACACGATAAACGCCACCACCCACGGCGCGATGACCCAACTGAAGAACCCGCCGACAAGCCAGTAGCTTTCCCACGCCCACTTGCGCACCTTCTTGAACGGTATGTAGAAACTCCCGGCGGCGAACCCGCCGAGACAGTGCAGAAACACACCCAGAAACGGGTTGGCGTTCACCGGACTTTCCTCCCCAACCGTTGCTCCCACTCCTCCGCGGAGGCAAAATCGTCCTTGGTCCGCTTGAGCCAGGCCTGAAGCTTGTTCTCCATTTCGGCCTGGAGCTTGCTGGCCTCCGGCTTGCCGATCAGGTTGTTGAGCTGGTAGGGGTCCTTTGAGTTGTCGTAGAGCACCCAGCCCTTGTCGCGAAACCTCGCGTATGTATAGCGCTTCGTCCGAACGCCGCGCCACGGCCCGAACACGCTCTTCGCCTCGCCGCAGGGCAGGATGTCCTGCAGGAACACCGACTCCGGCTCCTTGCCGCCTCTGCCCAGCGCCGGCCCGGACAGATCGGCCCCCTCGACGCACGACGGTATGGGAACTCCCGCCAGTCCCAGGACCGTCGGCATCACATCGACTGTGTTCAGCAGCACATCGGTCTTCCGGTCCGAGGGAGCTTGGCGAGGGTAGCGCAGGATGAACGGTATGTGGATCGACTCTTCCCACGGCCTCTGCTTCCTCGCCGAACCCTGGCCGTGAACGCCCAGCACATCCCCGTGGTCGCTAGTGAAGACGAAGATGGTGTCCTCCTCGATCTCCGCCTCCGAAAGCGCCCTCATCAGCCGCCCGATGCAGTAGTCCAGGTTCGAGACCATCGCATAGTAGTGCGCGATGTCCGCTCTGAAGTCGCCCTCGACGTTCGGTCTCTGCTTGATCCCGTCCGGGCTGTACATGCTCATCCACTGCTTCGGAGCGACATACGGGTTGTGCGGCGTGGACCACGACAGGCACAGGAAGAACGGCTCGGCCTTGTGCTCGCCGATGTAGTCGATGGCGAGGTCGGTTTGAGCGTCCGGCTGATAACCCTTGAGGCGGCGGGGCTCGGTCTCGTCTCCGAAGCAGGTTGGGGTGTCGAAGTAGTTATGGTTGCAGTTCTCGGTGACCCAGTAGTCGAATCCCTGTCTGTGATCCTTCGCGACGAACGGCCTTCGGTGCTCGTCGAGGTGCCACTTGCCGATCAGACCGGTTTGATACCCGGCCCGCTTGAGCACGTTGGCGAAGCTGTCCGAGGTCGGCGGCAGGAGGACGTCGTTGGTCACGAGCCCGGTCGATTGGCCGTAGCGCCCGGTCATCAGCATCGCCCGATACGGGCTGCAGAGCGGGAAGCCGCTGATCGCGTTGGTGAACACAAGGCCCTGTGCGGCCAGCTTGTCGATGTTTGGCGTGCGGACCTGCCGGTTTCCGATGCAGCCGAGAGCGGAGTAGCGCAACTGGTCGGCGAAGACATACAGCACATTCGGCTTGCGGCCCGGCCGCTCAGCCATCAACTGAGAGGCGGGCAGCGCCGACAGTCCGCCCATCGATGCCGCTGCTCGCATCCCCTTTTGCAGCAGCTCTCTACGGGTAAGCCTGTTGGCCATCTATTGGTCACCTGTGGACGGTAGTGGCGAGCCGATCCGGCTCACACCACACTTCCTCCGAAACCCATCCACATTCCTCCTGCGAGAAGGAAGCGGCATACGTATTGGTCGAACGTGGTCTGAGATGATAACCGAAATCAGCCCGCATCTGAGCGTCTACCACGGCCACATCAACGTCGGGATCATCCGCGACGGCAACCGAGCCCTCCTGATCGACTTCGGCGACGGCTCGGCTGTGCAACACCTGGGCAAACTCGGCCTCGACCACATCGACACCGTCCTCTTCACCCACCACCACCGCGACCAGGCGTGCGGCATTGCTGGCTTTGCGGATCGGGTCGGCGCCATCGTCGTCCCAGCCGCCGAAGGGAGTTGGTTTGCCGACGTCGCGTCTTACTGGAACGACCCCAACCACCGCTGGCACCTCTACACCTACCACCCGCACCGGCTCATGCTCGCGGAATCGATCCGGGTTGACCGAAGGCTCTCCGACGGCGACGCGATCGACTGGGGTCCCGCGCGCATCACCGCGCTCGCCACGCCCGGCCACACCGACGGCAGCCTGAGCTATGTGGTGGACCTATGCTGCGGGAATGCCGGGTCGCGCCGCACATTACGACCCCCCGCGAACAGCAATTCCCGCAGCATATGCCGGGTTGCCTTCTGCGGCGATGTAGTTCACTCGCCTGGCCGAATCTGGGAACTCTGGAGCATGCAGAAGCAGTTCGGCGTGCAGGACTATCACGGCTTCCTCGGATCGCGCGAGGAGCTGATCACAAGCCTCCGCCGGCTGCAATCGGCGCGGCCGGATGTGCTGATCCCGTCTCACGGCGAGATCATGCGCGATCCAGGCTCGGCCACCGAGACGCTCATCGACCGCATCCGCGCCTGCTACGACAAGTATATCGAAACAACCGCCCTCCGCCACTACTGGCCGGACCTATTCCCGGACTACCCCCTGCCGATCCCGAGCTTGTCGAAGGACGACAGGCTCAGAACGGGGTTCGGCATGTCCCCCTCGCCGCATCTGCCGGTACCCGGGTTCCTGCGCCACTTCGGCACGACGTGGCTGATACTGAGCGAGTCCGGCGCGGCATTCGTGATGGACTGCGGCTACCCGGGTGCCGTTGACGAACTCAAGCGCATGCTTTCCGCGGGAGAGATCACCTCGATCGACGGCCTCTGGATCACACACTATCACGACGACCACGTGGATGCTGTCCCGGCGTTCCAGGAGGCGTTCGACTGCGAGTGCATCGCCGACGCGTCCGTCGCGGAGGTGGTTACCGATCCGCCGGCCTGGCGGCTGCCCGGTAACCCGTCGGGGGCCGCACGGGTGGACCGGGTTACGCGCGAGGGCCAAAGCTGGCAGTGGCGCGAGTTCAGGATGACCGCCTATCATCTACCTGGCCAGACCACCCACCACGGCGGACTCCTCGTCGAGGGCCACGGCCTGCGGATGCTCTTTGCCGGCGACTCATTCACACCGTCCGGCATCGACGACTACTGCGCCCCCAACCGCAACTTCCTCGGCACGGGCGTCGGATTCGACCGCTGCATCCGGCTAGTGCGCGAGCTGAGACCCGATCTGATATTCAACGAGCACGTTGACTGCGCGTTCAGGTTCACCGATGACCAGATCGACTACATCCTGCGCAACCTGGCCGAGCGCGAGGTCCTCTATGGCGAGCTGCTGCCGTGGGACCATCCAAACCATGGAATGGACGAGTCCTGGGTGCGATGTCATCCCTACGAGCAGCACGTCCGGCCCGGCGAGACCGTTGAGATCGGGGTGGTCGTGACCAACCACTCCAGCCTCGATCACGAGGTCAGCGCTCAACTGGTCCCGCCGCCGTCCTGGCGCCTGACGCCGGGGGACACAAGAACAGCAACGGTCCCTGCCAAGGGCACTGCAAAGCTCCCGATGACCCTGACTGTTCCTCCGGACGCCGGGGAGGGACGGCACGTGATCGCGGTTAACGTTATATACGGCGGCCGCAGCCTGCCTCAGTTCGCCGAGGCGGTAATCGTCGTCTCTCAACAATGATCCTACTGCTCATAGGCTTGTTGCTCATGAATGCATCCACGCCGAGAACTCGGCTCATCGTCACCACCGACATTTCGAGCCTCAAGGCCGGTGTCGGGGAGCCAGACGACACCCAATCGCTCGTGCGCCTTCTTCTATACGCCAACGACTTCGACATCGAGGGCCTGATCGCCACCTCCACGAAGCGCGGTGGCAGCGCCCATCCGGAGTACATCAGCTCGATTGTCCGCGCATACGGCAAGGTGCGCGACAACCTCGCCCTCCACGCCCCGGCTTACCCGGCCGAGCGGTATCTGCTCGACCGCGTCAAAGCCGGCCTTGACGCGACCGACTCCATCGGCCGAAACCGGGACTCCGAGGGCTCCAACTGGATCATCTCCGTCGTGGACAAACCCGACCCCCGGCCCGTGTGGATCGTCATCTGGGGCGGTTCGAGGGAGCTCGCTCAGGCCCTGTGGAAGGTCAAGGACGCGCGCACGCCCGAGGAGTTTGAGGCGTTCAAGTCGAGGATCAGGGTCTACGCGATCAACGACCAGGACAAGACCGGCCGCTGGATCAGGGCCATGCACCCCGATCTCTTCTACATCACCGGCCGCCAGAGCTACCGCGGCATGTACCGCGGCGGCGACGAGTCCCTGGTCTCGCGAGAATGGGTCGATAAGCACGTCACACACGATCACGGCCCGCTCGGCGCGGCGTACCCCAACTACGACGGCGGCGACCCCTGGGGCAGGGTCAAGGGCATCAAAGAGGGCGATACCCCATCCTTCCTCTATCTGATTCCGAACGGCCTCGGCGATCCCGAACACCCCGATTGGGGGAGCTGGGGCGGACGGTTCACAGCCGAGGGAAAGCACTACTTCGACGCGAAGGACACGGTCGGTTCCGACACCAGCGAGCGCGCGACGGTCTACCGCTGGCGCGCCGCCTATCAGGCTGATTTCCAGGCTAGGCTGGACTGGTGTGTGAAGCCGCCGAATGAGGCGAATCACCCGCCGGTCGCCGTTCTCGGCGGTCCGTCCGAGCGCGTCGTCGCCCCGAATTCAAGGGTTGATCTCAGCGCAGCCGGCTCGCGCGACCCGGACGATGACCGCCTCACGTATCGATGGTTCCACTACCCCGAGCCCGGAACCTACCGCGGCACAATCAAGATCAACGGCGCGACCAAACCCGACGCCTCCTTCGTCGCCCCAAAGGTCGATTCGCCGAAGACCATCCACGTCATACTCACCGTCACCGACCAGGGCGACCCTCCGCTTTCCCGCTACAAGCGTGTGGTGGTGACAGTGCGCCCGGGCAACTAACCGGTGTGCGCCGTCTTCGTGGTAGGGCCTGTAGCCCGCCCGCCGGTCAACCGGAGCAGCCTCCGGTGGCCGACAGACATATCATACGAGGGGCGAAGGATTCGGATGATGAGCCCTGCAACACAACCAAGACGCCGTGGTCCCAATCCTTCGCCCCTACGGCGCAACACACCACGTTCCGTAGATATGACACACACCCGCCTCGAGCACAAAGCTTGACCAATCCCCTGTGTTGCTGGTATAATACATTTACTAGACAAGTAACTGTTCACAGCGGCCGAGTTCCGCGGTTTGGGGCTTGGCCTTTTTTGCGCGTTAGCCGGGAAGACAATGAGTGTAGTAGACAAAGAACTGGTGAGCCCACTAAGCGAGACCAAGCAGGTGCGCGAGAACATGCGCAACGTGGCCATCATAGCTCACGTTGACCACGGCAAGACCACACTGGTGGATGCGATCCTCCAGCAGAGCGGCACATTCCGCAGCAACCAGGTGGTAGCCGAGCGCGTGATGGACTCCAACGAGCTCGAGCGGGAGAAGGGGATCACGATCCTCTCCAAGGTAACCGCTGTCTACTACGGCGATATCAAGATCAACATCGTGGACACGCCCGGGCACTCGGACTTCGGGGGCGAGGTGGAGCGAATCCTGCGATCGGTGGACGGCGTGCTGCTCTTGGTCGATGCCTGCGAGGGGCCGATGCCGCAGACGCGGTTCGTCCTCAAGAAGGCCCTCGAGCAGAAGCTGCAGCCCCTCGTCGTGGTGAACAAGATCGATCGGCCGGGGGCAAGGCCTCACGAGGTGCTCGACGAGGTGCTGGACCTGTTCATCGAGCTGGGCTGCGACGAGAGCCGGCTCGACTTTCCGTATCTGTTCGCGTCCGCAACCGAGGGCTACGCCGTCCTCGATCCGCACGACGAACCCAGGGACATCGATCCCTTGTTCCAGATGATCCTCGAGCACGTGCCGCCTCCTACCGTGGAGATGGACAAGCCATTCCATCTTCAGGTCACGAGCCTGGACTACGACGACCACCTCGGCAGGATGTTCGGAGGCAAGATACTGCGCGGATCGGTGCGCCGTGGGGAGACAACCGCGATCTGCAAGCGCGATGGCTCGCGGAGTCTGTTTCCCGTCACCCGAATCTACATCTATGAGGGGCTCGAGCGCATCGAGGTCGATGAGGCATCGGCGGGGGAGATCGTGCTGCTGGCGGGCTACCCCGAGGTCCATATCGGCGAGACCATCGCCGACGCCGACGAACCGGAGGCGCTCGAACCGATCGACATCGACGAGCCCACGGTTTCCATGGACTTCATCGTGAACAACGGCCCCTGGGCAGGCAAGAGCGGGCAGTATGTAACGATGCGTAACATATCGACCCGCCTCTACCGCGAGGCGAAGACGAACGTGAGCCTGCGCATCGAGGAGACCGATCGGCCGGACGCCTTGAACGTCGCCGGCCGGGGCGAGCTTCAGCTTGCTATCCTGCTCGAGACCATGCGGCGCGAGGGCTACGAGGTAGCGGTGAGCAAGCCGCGCGCCATCACCAAAGTGATCGAGGGTGTGCTGTGCGAGCCGATAGAGGAAGTCACAGTGGACTTGCACGACGAGTACATCGGGATTGTGATCGAGGAGTTCGCCAACCGCAAGGGGGAGATGGTCGGGATGAGCAAGGACGAGTCGCGGCTGAACCGCCTTGTCTTCGAGGCGCCGACTCGCGGGATTATCGGCTTCAGGACCGATTTCCTGACCCTGACCAAGGGCCTCGGCCTTATGTCCCGGCAGTTCAAGGGGTATTGCCCGTTCCGGGGCGAGATCGCCACCCGCACGCGGGGCAGCCTGATCTCCAAAGAGACCGGGCGCGTCACCGCTTACGCCATCGCTCCACTGCAGGACAGGTCCACGCTGTTCGTCTCGCCGGGAGAGGAAGTCTACCAGGGCCAGGTGGTCGGCGAGAACACTCGTTCCGACGATATGGTCGTCAACGTCACCAAAGCAAAGCACGCCACCAACATGCGCTCCTCGACCGAGGACGCAACCGTGCTGATAACCCCTGCCAGGACGTTTCTGCTGGAGCAGGCTCTGGCGTTCATCGGCGATGATGAGCTGCTGGAGGTAACCCCCGACGCCCTCCGGTTCCGAAAGAGAATCCTGAGCCAACTGGACCGCACGCTGGCGGGGCGAAGGAAAGCCTAGTCCCCGCGCCATTCGACTGCCCGGCAGTCCGCCCGTGCGGTATGGTGCTATTGGTGCAACAGCGGCCAAGCTGCTCCAATGGCTCGGCACCGATAATGTGTAACTCTGGGCGGCACACAGAGCACAGTCCGACGGCTGGCCATGTTCTACTATCTGCGTCATATGGGTTGGTGCGCTCTCAGCACCGGGAGTACGGAAACATGGGGAATCTGTGGATGGTTCGCACTGAGCTAGCGTTGGTCTTTATCTCCTTCCTGACAGTTCACGCAGGAGCGGCTGTATCCCTGAGCGAGCAGGGCAAACCCGACGAGAACTACGCGCCGGGCAGGATCATCGTCGCCTTCAAGGACGGCGTTACCGTGGCGACCGACGCGAAGAAAGGTCTACCCCAGACAAACAAGGCCGGTGTGGATCTGCTCTCCTCACGCTTCAAGGTTAGGAAGATGAATGCCGTCTTCCACGGCAAAGCCGGAGAGAAGAATCAGCCTAGTTCCTTTCTAGTGGAGTTCGATTCCGAGGATGCCCCAATCACGGTGGCGCGGGCTTACTCCAACGATCCCGACGTGCGATATGCCGAGCCGGACTACATATACCGCCCACGCGCCACCTATCCGAATGATCCCTACTGGTCGTCCTCAGGCTCCTGGGGACAGGGCTATAGCGACCAGTGGGATATGGAAAGGATCGGCTGCACGGCGGCTTGGGACATCACGCGCGGCAGCGCATCGGTCATCATAGCCGTGGTGGACAGCGGCATTGACTACAACCATGCTGATATCCAGGCGAACATGTGGCACAACACGGACGAGATCCCCGGTAACGGCATCGACGACGACCACAATGGCTTCGTCGATGACTACTACGGCTACAACTTCCACGATAGCACCTCGGACCCGATGGATACGTACGGTCACGGCACTCACGTCGCTGGGACGATCGGCGCGGTAGGCAACAACGGCATCGGAATCGCGGGAGTTAACTGGACTTGCCGGCTGATGGCCGTGAAAGGCCTGAGCAGCACAGGGTACTCAAGCAGGCTGGCGGCGGCGATTGTCTACGCGGTCAACCAGGGCGCGTCGATCATAAACATGAGCTGGGGTAGCGAGGCCGTTTCCCAGACGATCGGGGACGCTCTGGAGTATGCGCATCAGCGAAATGTCGTCTTATGCGCGGCGGCGCCAAATATCGGCTTGGATCTCATTGAGTCCTGCCCGGACGGCGACAACCGCGTGATTGCGGTTAGCGCTACTGACCAGAATGGTAGGCTAGTCTACTGGGGTCACGGGACGAAGATGGCCGTCTCCGCACCAGGCGGGAACTCTGAGGATGTCAAGACTTGCGCTGTGGCCAACGTGCTTTCGCTGAGAGCACTTGATGGCGGATGGGTAGGCAACGGATGTAGTATCTATGTGGGAACGGACCTCTCGCGACTCGCTGGCACATCCATGGCCTGCCCCCATGTCGCGGGTGTTGCAGCTCTAGTAAGGGCGCAGTATCCCACATGGACCAATGAGCAAATCCGCCAGGCAATACAGATGAACGCGACTGACCTTCTTGATCCCGGCTTCGACATCTATACGGGCTATGGGGAGTTGAACGCATTCAAGGCGGTAACTTCGCCCGAGCCTATGACCGCTTTCATAAGCAGTCCATCGAACGGTCGGTATGTGTCCGGTTACTACTCCATAGACGGCACTGCCACGGGTCCGACGTTCGTTCAGTGGCGACTCGAGTATCGTCCGGTCGCAACCGTAGCGTGGGCGTCGATCGCGACGGGTTCGACGCCGGTCGTGGACAATCGGCTGGCGCTCTGGAACACCACGAGCGTGCCCGACGGAGACTACATGGTCCGGCTTAGAACGCTCGGCCAGGGGAGCATCCTGAATGCCGAGTTCCGGACGCAGGTTCACGTCTCCAGTCAGTTGCCGAGCAACCGGTTCTGCTCCTCTCCAATGCCGATCAGCGTCGGGTTTAATGGCAACGCGGGGTGCGGCCCCTGGCCGCTGCCGGCGGATACCCCCGATATGCCGTGCGCGTCGGACTACGGGAAGGGCACCGGCCCACTCTGGTATTCCCTCACTCCAACGACGAGCCAGGTCGTTTCAGTGTCTGCAGGCCCGAATCATCTTGCCCTGCTCGCGGTATGGGCAGGGGATTGTGGCAGTCTGAAACTCGTTGGATGCTCCGCTAGCACTAACAGAGTTACCTTTGGTGCTCGTATCGGAACCAGGTACCTGATCGAAGTAGCGTCACCATACCAGAATGGTGATAGCAATTGGGTCTATCTGGGCGGGGGGGGGGCACTGCCCTCCCACGACGAGTGCGCCACGCCCAAGGCCGTCTCATCCCTGCCATTCAAAGACTCAACACTCTTGTCAGCAGTTACCGATGCACCCGACGATCCGGTCATCCCCTGTACAAATGCGCGTGGCTACCGGACCATCTGGTACTCTTATACTCCCGCCACCACCGGAGTCATGTCCGCTGATACCACCGAATCGAAGTTCGATTCCGTGCTGGCGGTGTGGAGGGGCACGTGCGGGAGTTTGATACCCGTTACCTGCAATGATCAGTATGATGGTAAGTCTACATCGCGTGTGACCTGGATGGCCTATGCCGGAACGAGGTATCTGATCGAGGTCGCCGCCATTGCGTCAGATATTGGCGCCAAGGAGATGTGCGTCCTCAATGTCAAGCGGGAGACCGGCTCTCTCGACTACTTTACCGAATCGTTCAGCGATCACCCTTTGGATCTGGACAACTCCACCCTCATGCTCGTGCCGAACGGATCGGCGAACTACTATTCCGCCTGCCGGACTCCCATCTCCGCGCTACCGACGCCGATCGCCGGCTCCACCGGCCTGGCGCTGGGGGACGACTCCTGTGAGTTGGTAACCCTGACCGGAGGGAAGCAAGCGCTGATCTACGGACAGGCGTGGAGCAGCTTCTACGTGAGCAGCAACGGCTATGTGACCTTCGGGTACCCGGACACACTGTACAGCCCTATCCTGGCGAACCATTTCCTGCACCAGAGGATCTCGGGCTACTTCGCCGATCTGGACCCCGGGGCCGGCGGTCAGGTGCTCTGGAAGCAGACCGCCGATCGGGTGGCGGTAACCTATAACGGCGTCTACGGCGTACAGACCACATCCCCTAACACGATCCAGATCGAGATGTACTTCGATGGGCGTATCGCCATCTCTCACCTTGGCATCAATATGCTTGGGGGGATCGTCGGCATATCGAACGGCGGCGGTGTGCCGACCGGCTTCGCCCAGAGCGATCTATCGAACAGCCAGGCGTGCGAGAGCCTGAGCCGCGCGCTCAGGATCATCAGGCCGAACGGCTCGGAGTGGGTCGAACCCGGCCAGGTCATCCCGATCGAGTGGACCTCATTCGGCGCCAACTGGCAGATCACCGACAAGGTGAAGCTGGAGTGGACGCCCGACTCCGGGGCGACCTGGCAGACTTGTCCGGGCGGGGGGAGCGTGCCGTACGGCGACGGGTTGTTCCAGTGGAATACCGCCGGCTGCCCTTATGACAGCCGATACCGGGTACGGGTCACGTTCAACGGCGACTCGTCGGTTCGCGACGCCTCGGATGCCGATTTCAAGATGTATGCCGACTACGACGGGCCGATCATTTTCTTCACCGCGCTCCCCGACACGACCAGCACCGGGCCGTACTCCGTTCACATGCAGATCTTCGACAACTACGGCATCAAGAGCGCCACGATGTACTACAGCAAGAACGGCGGTCCGTTCACGCCGGTCCCGATGATCCACGATCCCGTGGTCGATGAGTATTTCGCCGACATCCCCGGCGGGAACGTGGTCGGCGACGTCTTCGAATACTACGTGGAGGCCATCGACGGCTCTCTCAGCCAGAACAGGGCACGCGCGCCTTACACCCCGAGCCGCTTCAGAGTGCTCCAGCCGATGAACTACTTCACGGAGCCCTTCCTTGCAGAGGAGATGGACCTTGCCGGCAGGCGAGTGCAGTTCACGCCTGATGGTTCGCGCAGCTACTATCGCGCCTGCGTGAGCAGGATCCGTGAACTCCCGGTAGACCCGTCCGAGGGCCAACCCCTCGAACTTGAGAACGACAGGTATACGGAGGTGACGCTGTCGTCCCATGGGCGAGTCTACCTTTACGGCAAGTACTCCGACGTCTTATACGTCGGCAGCAACGGCTACGTGACTTTTTCCGAGGGGGACAGCACCTACGATGTCACCGTCGAGCATCATTTTGCGATGCCGCGCATCTCCGGCCTGCTTACACGCCTCCTTCCACAGAGCGGTGGCAGGGTCACCTTCCAGGAACTTGAGGACCGGGCGGTGGTAACGTGGCTGGAGGTTCCCGATGCGTATAGGGAGAGCCCGAACACCTTCCAAATCGAGATGTTCTTCGACGGACGAATCGCGATCTCGTATCTGGACGCTGGGTGCGATCGAGCTATCGTCGGCCTGTCGAGGGGCGCAGGCACTCCCGCGGACTTCTCCGAGACCGATCTCTCCGCTTCGGGAAGCTGCGCCAGCGACACTATACCGAACGCTAAGAAGAAAGCCGACGGTCAGAGCGTATACCTGCCGTCGAAGGTCGTAAGCGCGGTCTTCTTCGACGGTGTTTACGTCCAGGAGCCGAACAGGTCATCCGGCATTGGCGTGCTGTACGGCGGAACTATGCCGACGCTGGGCCAGTCAGCGGATGTCTACGGCACGATGGTTACCGGCAACGGCGAGCGAATGGTCCGGGCGACTTCGCTGAAGTCGCTCGCCGGGACTCCCGTTCCTCCCAGGCAGGTATTCATGAACGGCCGTGCGGTCGGCGGGAGCGGATTCTGGTACCTGGACGGACCACCCGCGACCGGCCAGATGGGCGTGCTCGACGGGCTGGGACTGAACAACATCGGCCTGCTGATATCCACCTCGGGCATGGCGACCGAGATCGAACCAGTCGTCGAGATCCCCCGCTGGTTCAAGATGATCACCGATTCCGGGCAAGAGGTGCGCGTCGATCTGCCGAACACCTCCTCGTATGCCGTCCACCCGCCGCGTCTGAACAGGCCGGTGATCGTGACTGGAGTCAGCTCCTGCTACCAGTCGGACACGGGAGTTCTCCCCAGGATCAAGGTGAGGAGCCAAGCGGACATATGGGCTCCATGACGCGCCGACCCGGGTCCGGCTTTTTACAATTCCCAATTCCCGAGGTGCATCCGGCATTTCCCAGTTCCAAATTCCAGATTCCAGATTCGACCAAACGAACTCATTCTCGGTGTTTCGGGATTGTCGGTGTTTCGGGATTTGAGCAGGGCGGAAATCCCGAAACACCGCAACCCGGCGGCCACGGCAAAAGGCCGGAGCGCAGCGCGCGCCGGCCTTGGTTCCCTTCGCTCTCTGCCCTCTGCTCTCTGCTCTTTGCAGCGAAAGCTCTCCCGCGCCCTACGCGTAAACCGGAAACCCATCCGCCAGGGCCCGCGCCTCTTGAGCCACCTGCTCGCGCTCCCGGGCGTGCTCGGGCGAGTCGCCGAGGTGCTTCAGGCACCGCACAATGAGCTCGGCGATCTTGGACATCTCGGGCTCCTTCATCCCGCGGGTGGTGACGCACGGGGTGCCGATGCGGATGCCGCTGGTGATAGTGGCCTTTTCCCGGTCGAACGGGATCATGTTCATATTCACCACGATCCCGACTTCATCGAGCGCCTCCTGAGCGGCCTTGCCGGTGATTCCGAGTGGGGTGAGGTCGGCGAGGATGAGGTGAGTGTCCGTCCCGCCGCTAACAAGCCGCAGGCCGTCTCTTGCGAGGGCATCGGCCAGCGCGCGGGCGTTGAGCACAATCTGTTTCTGGTAGTCCGCAAACGACGGCTGCATAGCCTCCTTCAGGCAAACCGCCTTCGCCGCGATTACGTGCTCCAGCGGGCCGCCCTGCAGGCCGGGGAACACCGCCCGATCGATAGCCTTCGCGAACTCCTCCTTGCACAGGATCATCCCGGCGCGCGGGCCGCGCAGGGTCTTGTGGGTGGTGAAAGTGACCACGTGGCAGTGCGGCACAGGCGACGGGTGCTCGCCCGTCGCCACCAGCCCAGCGATGTGCGCAATATCCGCCACCAGCAGAGCCCCGGCCTTGTCCGCGATGCAGCGGAACCGCTCGAAGTCGATAACTCGCGGGTAGGCGGTCGCGCCGGTCATGATGAGCTTCGGCCGGCACTCGACTGCGAGCCGCTCGATCTGGTCGTAGTCGAACTGCTCCGTCTTCGGATCGACGCCGTAGAAACACGGACAGTAGAGGATGCCCGAGAAGTTCACGTTCTTGCCGTGCGTGAGGTGCCCGCCGTGCGCCAGGTCCAGCGCGAGGAACCGGTCACCGGGCTTCAGCAGGGCAAAGTAGGCGGCCTGATTCGCCTGCGATCCCGAGTGCGGCTGAACGTTCGCATGCTCCGCTCTGAAGAGCTCGACTGCGCGCTGAATGGCGATCTCCTCGGCCCGATCGACGAACTCGCACCCGCCGTAGAAGCGCTTGTGAGGGTAACCCTCGGCGTATTTGTTGGTGAGGACCGATCCCTGCGCCTCCAGCACCGCCCTGCTCGCGTAGTTCTCCGACGCGACGAGCAGGATCTTCCGGTTCTGCCGGTCGATTTCGTGCCTGATGACCTCGGCTATCTCCGGGTCAACCTCGCCGAGCGGGGCGTCGATATTGCTCATCAGTCTGCTATCGGTCACTGCCAAAAAAACCTCCAACCAGATCCTCAATCACGAAAACACGAAATAGGGGAAATTACGGAAGGGAAAGAGACTCAATCGCGAAATCCCGAAAGAAGCGAAACCCCGAAACTCTGCTTTTCCATTTCGGGCTTTCGCCCGTTTCGCGCTTTCGCGATTAAGCTCCCTTCCTGTCCATCGCGTTGATCTTATCCACGCGTTTCTCGTGGCGGGAGCCGAACTCGAACTCGGTTTCCAGGAAGGCCTTCGCGATATCGAGCGCGAGCCCCGGCCCGACGACGCGGCCGCCGACGCACAGCACGTTCGCGTTATTGTGCGCCCTCGACATGCGGGCGGAATATGTGTCGGAGCACGCGGCCGCTCGAATGCCCGGGACCTTGTTCGCGGTGATCGACATGCCGATGCCGGTCCCGCAGATGAGTATGCCCCGCTCGAACTGTCCGGCTGCGACCGCCTCCGACACCTCGCGCGCGATGTCGGGGTAGTCGACGGACTCGAGCGAGAACGTGCCGAAGTCCTGCGGGTGATAGCCGTCCGTCTCGAGCAGCTCCTTGAGCGCCTCTTTGAGCGGGAACCCGGCGTGATCCGAACCGAGCGCGATTGCGATTCGTTTGCCGGGGTCTCTATCGGTCATTCCGGGGTCCTCCCAAGCCATATTATAGCCCCCCGGCAAGAGCCCTGTAAAGCGCGACATGCGTTGCTTGCAGGTTGAGGCCCGGCGCACAACGGGATGCCGGACCTGGGGACAAAGAACGTGCTCATATCTGGGAATCGACTTCGCTGCCTTGTTAGCTCGCTGGTGTTCGTTTGCTCGCTGCGAGG
>Ga0315273_10003061_pt1 | contig 20085 bp, 8 predicted proteins | sample YL17G02_0_MG_FD_205753 | JGI IMG/M metagenome (GOLD analysis project Ga0315273, IMG submission 205753) | Sediment microbial communities from Yellowstone Lake, YNP, Wyoming, USA - YL17G02_0 | ecosystem: Environmental > Aquatic > Freshwater > Lake > Sediment | place: USA: Wyoming | collected...
GAGGACGCCGTGCTCATCGCCCTCGCCAAGCTGCCGGCCGATCGATTTGCGAGCGCGGCAGAGTTCGCCGCGGCGTTGGCGGGACAGGGAGGCAGCCGGGCAGGGAGGCCGTCGGCGCGGCGGCAGGCACGCCCGCGCGGCCGCGCGGCCCTGCTGCTGGTCCTCGCCGCGATGGCGGCGATGGCCCTTTGGGGTTGGATGCGGCCGCGTGCACCGGCTCCGACCGTGCCTCCCTCCCGACTCGCGCTGCTGACCCCCACACTCGGTGGGTCCAGCACCGGGCTGCAGCGGCAGATCGCCATCACGCCCGACGGCGGCACCCTGCTCTATACGGCCGTGGGCAACGGCGGCAATCACACCATGCAGCGCGCACTCGACGCAACGGAGGCGACGGAGATTCCCGGCATTCCCCAGTTCGTCGCCGGCTATGTGGTGTCCCCCGACGGTCGGGAGTTCCTCGCAACTAATGCCGAGACTCAGGAGATGTCCCGATACCCAATCGGTGGCGGCAGCGGAACACTCCTCCCGAGCGCTTCTGGACGGAGTCCCTACGTCGCGTGGGCCAGCGATGGCTCGCTCTGGGTCGGAGCACTCCAGGATCTTGCTCGCGGTATCGCCCGGCTGAGTCCCGACAATAGCATCACATACCCGTTTGGGACGAAAAACACCGACTTGGCACCGACACAAGTCCTGCCTGGTAATCGTGCCGCTCTCGCAGTGCGGAAGCCGTTCGGCGTGGCCTCCGGGCCTGCCTTCCTACTGGATCTCAAGACGGGCGATGCGACCCAGCTCATTGACGCATCGATCGTCGACATCCGGTATACGCGGGGCTTTCTGGTCTATGCCTTGACCAACGGAAATCTGGAGGCGGTTTCGTTCGACTCGCGGGACGGACGCGTCGACGGCGGCGCGGTGACGATTGCCACCGGGGTCTCGCTGACCGGCACGGGGGCCGCTCAGTTCGCGGTGGCCGACAACGGCACCGTGGCGTACGTCCCGGAAGCGGCGCGCTCGCTGGTACTGGTCGATCGCTCCGGATCCAGTCGGTCGGCGGTGGACGAGAACCACAATTTCCACTCGCCCCGCTTTTCCCCCGATGGCCGTCGGGTGGCGGTGGACTTCACGAGTCCAGACGGACGGGACGTCTGGGTACTCCGCCTGGCCGATGGCACGCTGTCTCGCACCACCTTCCTTAGAGACGGCCACGATCCCTCGTGGGCCCCGGACGGAAGCTCCCTCTCGTTCATTTCGACGAGAAGTGGGGTCCTTGGCATCTACCGCATCCACCCCGGCAGCGCCGAGCCGCCAGAATCATTGCTTGCATCGTCGCAACTCGGGTACACCGGGATCTGGTTGCACGACGGAAGCGCCGTGGTGACGGCGGCGACGGGCCTGGAGGAAGGCTCACACAGCGACATCGGCATCGTGCGCAACGGTGGCCGCGGGCCGATCGATCCGCTGGTCGCCACCCGATTCGAGGAGCAGTTCCCTGCGGTCTCGCCCGACAACCAGTGGCTGGCGTTCGGCTCCGTGCAGTCGGGGCGGGAGCAGGTGTATGTGCGCCGGCTGGACGGAACGGGAGACCAGGTCCAGATCTCCCTTTCGGGTGGAAATGAACCGCTCTGGGGACCAGACGGGCATGAACTCTTCTATCGTGCCTCCACCGCCGGAGCGGCCGAGCTGATGGTGGCGACGCTGCAGACCAGCCCATCACTGGCAGTGACCTCCCGTCGCGCGCTCTTTTCGGTGGCGGACATCGCCACCGCCACGCCACACAGCAACTACGACATCTCGCCGGACGGCAAGACGTTCGTGATGGTGCGCCTCAACCCTGCTTCCCGCATCATGGTGATCCAGAACCTGCCCGGGCTCGTGGAGAAATTGAGGGGGAACACAGGGGCTCGCGAGTGAAGCTGACGATCGCCCCCCTCTAGCCCTCCCCTCCATTTCGCCGTATCCTAAGTGGTTCCCCCATCCGGAGTTCCGACCTGACCGACGTCCTGACCCGCCTCTCCGAGGCTTTGTCCGACCGCTACCGCCTCGAGCGCGAGCTCGGCCAGGGCGGCATGGCCACCGTCTACCTGGCCCAGGACCTGAAGCACGACCGGAAGGTGGCGGTCAAGGTGCTGCGGCCCGAGCTGGCCGCGGTCATCGGCGCCGAGCGGTTCCTGAGCGAGATCAAGACCACCGCCAACCTCCAGCATCCGCACATCCTCCCGCTCTTCGACAGCGGCGAGGCCGACGGCTTTCTCTTCTACGTGATGCCCTACGTGGAGGGCGAAACCGTCCGCGACCGGATGAACCGGGAAAAGCAGCTCCCGGTGGCCGACGCCGTGCGGATCGCGAGCGAGGTGGCGGCGGCGTTGGATTACGCCCACCGCCACAATGTGATCCACCGCGACATCAAGCCCGAGAATATCCTGCTGCACGACGGCTCCGCCCTGGTGGCCGACTTCGGCATCGCGCTGGCCGCCAGCAAGGCGGGCGGCACCCGGATGACCGAGACCGGCATGTCCCTCGGCACCCCGCACTACATGAGCCCGGAACAGGCCATGGGCGAGCGGGAGATCACCGCGCGCTCCGACGTGTACGCCCTCGGCTGCGTGCTCTACGAAATGCTCACCGGCGACCCGCCGTTCACCGGCTCCACGGCGCAGGCCATCGTGGCGCGGGTGGTAACCGAGACGCCGCGCCCGATGGTGGCCCAGCGGCACACCATTCCGCCGCAGGTGGAGGCGGCGGTGCTCACCGCGCTGGAGAAGCTCCCGGCCGACCGGTTTGCCACTGCAGCGGAGTTCGCGGCGGCGCTGGCGGACGGGCAGGGGGGCAGCGGGGCAGGGCGGCAGTGGACGACTCAATCACGGCCTCGCGGCCTCGCGGCCCCGCGGCCCCGCCCGCTGCTGCTCGGTCTCCTCGTGGCCACCGCCGCGTTTGCGCTGTGGGGATGGATGCGGCCCGCGCCCGTCCGTCCGGTGCTGCGCTACGCCATGGCCCTTCCAAAGGGACAGGAGTTGGCCAACTCGCGCGGAACGCGCATCGACCTTTCCCCGGATGGCTCCCGGCTGGTGTACACCGGACCCGGTTCCGACGGTTCGCAACTCTGGCTCCGGAACCGGAGCCAATTGTCGGCCACGCCGATCCCGGGCACCGAACGCGCGATCGAACCCTCCTTCTCGCCGGACGGCCAGCACGTCGCCTTCGGCATCGATGGCACCGGCGCCATCAAGGTGGTGACGCTCACGGGGGCGCCACCGATCACGATCGCCGATTCGGCCATCGGCTCCGATGGCGTCACCTGGGGCAGCGATGGGTACATCTACTACGACGGCCTGACGGGCGGCGGCACGACCGGGGTGGTGCGGGTGCGCTCGAGCGGGGGTCCGCCGGAGCAGATGACGACGGTGGACACCGCCAAGGGCGAGGCGGACCACTACTGGCCGCAGTCGCTGCCCGACGGCCGCGGCGTGCTCTTCACCATCCAGAAGCGGAGCAGCCGCGAGGCGAGCGACGTCGCCGTGCTCGATCTCAAGACCGGCAAGTACCACACCCTCGTGCAGGGCCTTGCCGCCCGGTACGCCCCGACCGGGCACCTGGTCTACGTGACCGGCGCGGGCGACCTGATGGCCGCCCCGTTCGATCTCGGCAAGCTCGCCATCACCGGCGAGGCGGTGGCCGTCACCAACGGCGTGGCCGGGCGCCCTTTCGGCGCCGTTGACTTGACGCTCTCCAGCACCGGGACGCTAATGTACGAGGAGGGCGAGCAGGTCACGGGATCGGCTGAGGTCGTCTACCTCACGCGCGACGGCAAGCCAACCGTCGTGGACTCCGGATGGACCGGAAACTTCCAGACGCTCGCCCTCTCGCCGGACGGCAAGCAACTCGCCATCAGCATGCTGGAAGGGCGCGAGCAGCAGACGTGGATCAAGCAGCTTCCCAACGGGCCGCTGAGCAAGCTGACCTTCGACGGCACGGAGAACTACCGCCCCTCCTGGACCCCCGACGGACGCTCGGTGGGGTTCGTGTCCAACCAGACGGGGCAGAGCAAGTTCTGGATGAAGCGCGCCGACGGAAGCGCGCCCGCCGAGCTCGTGGTGTCGCATCTCGACCGCACCGTCAACGAGGGGATCTGGTCCCGTGACAGCCGCTGGCTGGTGTACCGGACCACCCCGCGGGACATCTTCGCCAAGGGGCTCGGCGCGGACACCGCCACGATTCCCCTGCTCGACACGAAATTCGAGGAGATGGACGCCGCGCTCTCCCCGGACGGACGTTGGCTGGCGTACACCTCGAATGAATCGGGGCAGCTGGAGCTGTATGTCCGGCCCTTCCCCAGCGTCAGCACCGCCAAGTGGCAGGTGTCCACCAAGGGCGGCGCCGAGCCGCACTGGGCACACAACGGACGGGAACTCCTGTACGTCTCGAACGACGGCATGTTGACCTCGGTCGAGGTCATTCCGGGCACGATCTTCACGACGGGAAAGCGGGAGACGTTGTTCAGCGCCCTGCCGTACGCCGGCGGCGTTCGCTCGTGGGACCTGACGCCCGATGACAACCACTTCGTGATGATTCGCATCGGTGCGGGAGGTCTGGACACCGATCGATTGATCGTCGTCGAGAATTTCTTTCCCGAACTCAAAGCCAAGAAGGCGCCGTGAAACACGCGGTTCCCACCCACTCCCGATTCGCGCAGAGGAAACTCACCATGGCTCACCATCCCGTCCGGCGGACCGGCCTCGCCCTCATCGCCCTGCTCGGCGCGTATACGGCCCGGCCCCTCGCGGCGCAGGTGCCCGAGGCCGCCACCACGGCGCTCACGCAGATCTTCGGGGCCCGGTACTACGCCCCGGAGCGCTTCGGGCCCGCGCGCTGGATCGAAGGCGGCACCGCGTACACCACACTCGAAAAGTCGACCGTCACCACGGGCGGCTTCGACATCGTCCGCTACGACGCCAAGACCGGTGCACGGAGCGTGCTCGTTTCGGCCACGGCGCTCGTGCCGAAGGGCGACACGGCGGCGCTCCAAGTGGCCGACTACAAGTGGTCCGACGACGCGAAACGGCTGATGCTCTTCACCAACACCAAGCAGGTCTGGCGGCAGAACACCCGGGGCGACTACTGGGTGCTCGACCGCACCACCGGCGCGCTCCGCCAGCTGGGCGGCGCCGGTGCGCCCCCCTCGCGGATGATGTACGCCAAGTTCTCCCCGCAGGGCGACCGGGTGGCCTTCGTCCGGTACGGCGACATCTATGTCGAACGCCTGTCGGACGGCGCCATCACGCGCCTGACCACCGGCGCCGACTCGCTGCACGTGAACGGCATGAGCGACTGGGTCTATGAAGAGGAGTTCGGCGTGCGCGACGGCTTCCGCTGGAGTCCCGACGGAGCGCGGATTGCCTATTACCACTTCGACATGACCGGCGTCAGCACCTTCCTGATGATCAACAACACCGACTCCACCTATCCCTACACCATCCCGATCCAGTACCCGAAGGTCGGCACCACCAACTCCGCCGTGACTGCGGGCGTGGTCAGCGCCAGCGGCGGCGCCACCACCTGGCTGCAGCTCCCCGGCGATCCGCGCGAGGACTACATCCCCTTCCTGGAGTGGGCCGGCGCGGACTCGGTACTGGTGCAGCGGATGAACCGGCTGCAGAACCACGACGCCCTGATCCTGGCCAGCGCCGCCACCGGTGGCGTCCGCACCATCACTACCGAAACGGACCAGGCCTGGCTCGACGTGATCGACGACATTCCGTGGCTCAAGGGAAGCAAGGAATTCCTCTGGCTGAGCGAGCGCGACGGCTGGCGCCACGCCTATGCCGTGAACCGCGCCACCGGCGCGGCGCGCCTCATCACGCCGGGCGCGTTCGACGTGAACAGCATCGCGGCGGTGGACGACAAGGGCGGCTGGCTCTACTACACCGCCTCCCCGGACAACGCGACGCGACAGTATCTCTGGCGCACCCGGCTCGACGGCAAAGGCGCTGGCGTGCGCGTGACTCCTGCCGGCCTGGCGGGGACGCATCGCTATAGCATGTCCCCCGATGCCAAGTGGGCCATTCACACCTGGTCCACCTTCGACACGCCGCCGGTGACCGAACTGGTGAGCCTGCCCAAGCACACGGTGGAGCGCACGCTGGCCGCCAACACCGAACTCGCCGGACGGGTCAAGGAAGTCCTCACCCCCGGTGAATTCTTCCAGGTGACCATCGCCGACGGCTCCACCCTCGACGGGTGGATGCTCAAGCCGCGCGACTTCGACCCGTCGAAGCGCTACCCGATGCTGATGCATGTGTACGGAGAGCCCGCAGGACAGACGGTGCTCGATTCGTGGGGCGGCAGCAACCGGCTCTGGCACCAGATGCTGGCCGACCAGGGCTATCTCGTGGCGAGCGTGGACAACATCGGCACGCCGGCGCCCAAGGGCCGCGCCTGGCGCAAGGCGGTGTACGAACAGATCGGCGTCCTCTCGAGCATGCAACAGGCCGAGGCGGTGCAGGCGCTCGCGCGCACCAGGGCGTATGTGGATTCGACGCGGATCGGTATCTGGGGATGGAGCGGCGGCGGGTCGTCCACCCTGCAGGCGATGTTCCGCTACCCCGAGGTCTATCAGGTGGGGATGAGCGTGGCGCCGGTGCCGGACGAGCGGCTCTACGACACCATCTATCAGGAGCGCTACATGGGGCTCCTCGGCCCCAACGAAGCCAAGTACCAGGCCGCCTCGGCGGTCAATCAGGCGGCGGGACTCAAGGGACACCTCCTCCTGGTCCACGGCTCCGGCGACGACAACGTGCACTTCCAGGGCAGCCAGCGGATGCTCAACCAGCTCATCGTACTGAACAAGTCGGTGGACTTCATGGAGTACCCCAACCGGAGCCACTGCATCTGTGAGGGCCAAGGCACCACGCTGCATGTCTATTCGCTGCTGACGCGGTACCTGTTCACGAACCTGCCGGCGGGCCCGCGGTAAGCAGAATGTTCTGTCATTGCGAGGCCACGCAGTGGCCGAAGCAATCTGACTTGAGATTGCTTCGTCGGCCCCCGCCGGGGGCCTCCTCGCAATGACAGAAGAAGCTGCCCTGTCAGCGCGAGGCATCGCCTCACTGTAGCCTTACCCGCCCGATGCCGGCTTGGCGTCGGGCGGTGCCAAAATGGGAAACTCGTCCGTGATGTCCGACGTGGCGATCACCCGTGCTTCTTCCCTGGAGGGCGCGTCACCCATGGCGTAGCCGACCAGCGCCCATGACAAGGGAAGCGTCACCAGCACCAGCAGCCCCGAGAGCCAGAAGGGCACGCCGACCCCGGCGTGATCCATCAGGAAGCCCGCCGCAATCGGAAACGCGACCCGGGACACGCCGCCGAAGGTGTGCTGGACGCCCATGTAGAGTCCGCGCTCGTTCGACGGCACCACGCGGGTCAGGAGTCCGGTCACGCACGGAAAGAGGAACGCCGTACCGATCGGCATCAGCGTGAAACCCACGGCCAGCGACCCATATCCGGTAGCCAGGCCCGTGGCCGCGAGCCCGAGCGCCAGCAATACCACGCCCAGCCGTGAGAGCCGCGCCTCGCCGAGCCAGTCCACCATCCGGCCCAGAATGAGGGAACGGACTACGACTCCCATGCCGCCCAGGTACATGACGAAGTAGCCGATGTTGTGCTCGTTGACGCCGAAGCGGCGCGAGAGCAGGAGCGGTGCCGTCTGGATGGTGCCGTAGAAGGCCCCGATAGCGATGGTGTAGATCCAGATCAGCCGGGGCGCCGGCTCCCTCCACCGGGTGAGCACCCCCAGGATGGCGGACCGGCCGGTGGTGGAGGACGGAAGCGGGTGGCTCTCGGTGTGGCGGAGTTCCCGGGATTCGCGCAGGAAGCGCAAGGCGAACGCCGCCACCAGCAGGGCGAGGATCGCCGCGGCGACGCCGGGCGCGTGCTTGCCCCCGAACCGGTCCGTAATCGAGCCGAAAACGGGGCCGATCACGGCGGCCAGGCTGGTCACGACCGAGAGCCAGCCGAGGTTCTTGGTCCGCCGGTCGGGCGGGGACACGTCGGCCACGTAGGCCTGGACGACCCCGATGGTGCCGCCGCCCGCGCCCTGGATCAGGCGCGAGATCAACAGGGCGATGAGCGATCCGCTGAAGGCAAAGAGCAGGTAGGCTGCGCTGGTCAGGAGGAGCCCCGCCAGGATGGCTGGCCGGCGGCCGTAGCGGTCGGAAAACCGGCCCCAGCTGGGAGCCACCAGGAGTTGGGAGACGGAAAAGGCCGAAATCAGGACGCCGACCATCGTGGCAGTGGCGCCGAAATCGGTGGCGTAGTAGGGCAGGAGCGGGATCACCATGGTGAGCCCGATCATGTCCACGAACGCGGTGACGAAGAGGACCAGCAGCGGCAGCATCGGGGGGCGCGACCTCCGGTTCGGGGGGGAGCATGGCCTAGCCGCCATGCCCGCTCACTCCTATACTATGCATCACCTTTGACCTTGGGGCCAATTGGCCGACTTCCCGTCACTCCCCGACCGCCTCACCGCCGTACTGGCCGACCACTACCGCCTCGAGCGCGAACTCGGCCAAGGCGGCATGGCCACCGTCTACCTGGCGCAGGACCTGAAGCACGACCGGAAGGTGGCGGTCAAGGTGCTCCGGCCCGAGCTCGCGGCCGTGATCGGCGCCGAACGCTTCCTGGCCGAAATCAAGACCACCGCCAATCTCCAGCATCCCCACATCCTCGGCCTGATCGACTCGGGCAATGCCGACGGCTTCCTCTATTACGTCATGCCGTACATCGAGGGCGAGTCGCTTCGCGACCGCCTGAACGTCGAGAAGCAGTTGCCGATCGACGCGGCAGTACGGATTGCTGCGGAGGTAGCGAGTGCGCTGGACTACGCCCACCGCCACAACGTGATCCACCGGGACATCAAGCCCGAGAACATCCTGCTCCATGACGGCTCGGCGCTGGTGGCCGACTTCGGCATCGCCCTGGCGGCCCACAAGGCGGGCAGCACGAGGATGACCGAGACCGGTATGAGCCTCGGCACGCCGCACTACATGAGCCCCGAGCAGGCGATGGGCGAGCGGGAAATCACCGCTCGCTCGGATGTGTACGCCCTGGGCTGCGTACTCTACGAAATGCTGGTCGGCGAGCCGCCGTTCACCGGCCCCACCGCGCAGGCCATCGTGGCCAAGGTGATGACCGACGACCCGCGGCCGCCGCATACGCTGCGGCGATCCGTGCCGCCAGCCGTGGAAGATGCGGTGCTCACCGCGTTGGAGAAGCTCCCGGCGGACCGGTTCGCCAGCGCGGCGGAATTCGCCGCGGCGCTCGGCAGGGGCAGGACGCCGAGCATGGGTACCAGGTCCAGTCACGCACAGCCCTCCCGCCCCGCTGCCCCGCTCCCGCTTCTGGTGCTGCTCGCGGCGACAGCCGCGGTGGCCACGTGGGGCTGGCTCCGTCCGTCGGCGCCGAAGCCACCACCGTCCCGGCTCGCCATTCTGGCTCCCGGACTCGGCGGCTCGGGTGGAGCCGCGCTGCAACGCCAAGTGGCCCTCTCGCCAGATGGCGCCACGGTGTTCTTCGTGACCATCGACGCGGACGGCACGAACCGCGTGATGCGCCAGCCCCTCTCCGCCGCCGAGCCTGGCCGGGTGGATGGGACGGATGGGATCTCGAGCCCGCTGGTATCGCCCGACGGCCGCTGGCTCTTCGGTACGCGTAGCGGCCTGGCGGCGTTTCGGTTTCCAGTCGACGGTGGCTCTCCGATTCCCCTTCCCGAGCGTGTGCATGGCACGGCGGCCGCGGACTGGGACCGGGATGGCGCACTCTGGTTCAGTCCGGAGGGGGCTGCGGGGGGACTCGCGCTGGCGGCGTTCGGCCAGGGCGACTCTGTCACCCTCCCCTTCCCTGAAGTGAGCAGGGGTCTCCAGCTCCAGCAAATCCTCCCCGATGGGCGGACGGCGCTCGTCGCCCTGAAACTCGGCTCCGCCTCCGGTCCAGTCTTTCGACTCGACTTGAAGACCGGACACCTCACTCCGCTGCTGGAGCGCCCGGTCATCGAGATACGGTACACCGTGGGCTATCTGCTCTGGGTGCAGCCGGACGGCACGCTGCAGGCCCAGGCCTTCGACCCGGCGCATCCCCGGATCGACGGATCGGCCGTGACCATCGCCACCGGCGTTTCCATCACCGGCACCGGCCTGGCCCAACTGGCTGTCGCGCCGAATGGGACCGTGGCGTACATCCCCGAAGAGCCCCGCTCGCTGCAGTTCATCGACCGCTCGGGGAGTGCGCGCCCCGCGACGCCGGAACACCACAACTTCCATGCGCCGGAGTTTTCTCCCGACGGCCGGAGGCTTTCCACCGACTTCAACTCCGCGGACGGCCGGGACGTCTGGATCCTGTCGCTCGACGACGGCACCCTCTCCAGGGCCACCTTCGACCGGGACGGGCACGACGCCACGTGGGCCCCAGACGGGGGGTTCATCACCTACTCCTCCACCCGTTCAGGCTCCCTGGGCACCTACCGCAAGCGGCCGGGGAGCGCCGAGCCCGCCGAGTCGCTTTTCGCCTCGCTCAGCCTGACCTACACCGGACTCTGGCTCAAGGATGGGAGCGGACTCCTCACGACGGCAGGCAACCTCCGGCCGAACTCCCGGACGGACCTGGCGATCCTGGAGAACGCCGGCCGCGGTCCGCTCACCCCGCTCGTCGCGAGCCCCTTCGTGGACCAGCACCCGGCCCTCTCGCCAGACAACCGATGGATCGCCTTCGTGAGTGACCAGTCGGGGGAGCAGCAGGTGTACGTGCGCCCGTACCCGTCCGAGGGGGACCAGGTCCAGGTGTCGCTGACGGGAGGAAACGAGCCTCTGTGGAGCCCGGATGGGAGGGAGCTCTACTTCCGGGGCATCATCGATGGTGAGCCGACCATGATCGCCGCCGACGTGCGCACGGTACCAGACTTTGCCGTGACCACTCGGCAACCGCTCTTTTCGGTCGCCGACTACGTCGGGACCACGCCCCACACCAACTACGGCATCTCGCCCGACGGCAAGACCTTCGTCATGGTCCGCCGCAACCCGGCCACGCGGATCATGATCATCCAGAACCTGCCGGGGCTGGTGCGCCAGATGCAGGGAACGTCGGAGAGCGCTCGGTGAGGAGTCTCGGGCATGACTGATCCCCTTCCCCGCCTCACCGCCGCCCTCGCCGACCGCTACCGCATCGAGCGGGAACTCGGCCAGGGCGGCATGGCCACAGTGTACCTCGCGCAGGACCTCAAGCACGACCGCAGGGTGGCGGTCAAGGTGCTCCGGCCCGAGCTCGCTGCGGTCATCGGCGCCGAGCGCTTCCTCTCTGAGATCAAGACCACCGCCAATCTCCAGCATCCGCACATCCTGCCGCTGTTCGACAGCGGCGAAGCCGACTCGTTCCTTTTCTACGTCATGCCCTACGTGGAAGGTGAGTCCCTCCGCGACCGGATCGATCGCGAGAAGCAACTCCCGGTGGCCGATGCGGTGCGGATCGGAGCCGAGGTGGCTTCCGCCCTCGACTACGCCCACCGCCACAACGTCATCCACCGCGACATCAAGCCGGAGAACATTCTCCTGCATGACGGCCGCGCCCTGGTGGCCGACTTCGGCATCGCGCTCGCCGCGAGCAAGGCGGGCGGCACCCGGATGACCGAGACCGGCATGTCCCTCGGCACACCGACCTACATGAGCCCCGAGCAGGCCATGGGGGAACGCGAGATCACCGCGCGCTCGGACGTCTACGCCCTGGGCTGCGTGGTGTACGAGATGCTGCTCGGCGAGCCGCCGTTTACCGGCCCGACGGCGCAGTCCATCGTGGCCAAGGTGATGACCGCCGAGCCGGCGGCGCTCTCGGCGCAGCGAAAGTCGATCCCTCCCGACGTCGAGGACGCGGTGCTGACGGCGCTGGAGAAGCTCCCCGCGGACCGGTTCGCGAGCGCGGCGGAATTCGCGATGGCGCTCGGCGGCGGACCAACACCAAGCTTGAGCAGCAGGTCCACACGCGCCCTGCCAACCCGCCCCGCTGCCCCGCTGCCCCGCCTGCTGTGGCTGGCGCTTATTGCGATGGCGGCAGTGACCGGGTGGGCGCTGCTGCGCCAGGCAACAGCAGGTGGCCCCACCGTCTACGATGCCGCGCTCCCCGACAGCGCCCCCATGACGTTCGGCGCCACGTCCCTGACGACCTCGTACGGCGCGTCGTTTCGCAACCTGTCGATCGCACCAGCCGCTGACTTTGCCATCTACGCCGCCCGGGAGGGCGACTCGACCTCGCTCTGGTACCGGAGCCTCCGGGACGCGACCGTCCGCCCGATCGCCGGCACCCGGGGCGCGGTGGCGCCCCGCATCTCTCCCGACGGCTCGCGGGTGGCCTACCTCGTCGGCGATCGGATCATGGTGACCCCGGTCACGGGCGGGGAGCCGCGCACGCTGCAGGACGCCCTGCTCGGCATGTCAGGGGACTGGATCTCCCCGACTCAAATCCTCATGATCGACACCGACGGCAATCGAGCGAACTGGCTCGATCCGGAGGGCGGGACGTCCCGGTCGAAGCCGATCCCCCGCTGTGTCTACGGAACGTGGGACCCCGACGCGCAGCAACTGCTCTGCAGCTTCAATCGGACCGCGCTGATAGTCGACCCGGAAACGGGCGACCGTCAGGTCGTTCGTGCGGTTCGCCCCGATGGCACGCCGGGCGGTCCACTCGAAGGCACGGCGTTCCGCGTGGTGGACAAGCGGTACATCGTCTACAGCTCCCCGGATGGGAGCCTGGTCGCGGCCCGCTATGATCCTGCCACTCACCTGGTGCAGCGACCGGTGACGATGCTGGGCGGCGTCCGGCGCGAGGCCATCGGGGAGACCCAGTTCGATATCGCCGCCGACGGCACGCTGCTCTATGCCCCGGGGGTGGACGCGACATCGGGCCGCATGGTCAGCCTGGACGCGGGCGGCACCCCGCGGCCAATGCCCATGGAGCAGGCGGACTTTCAGCGCTACGACCTGAGCAGAAACCGGCGCTGGTTCGCCGCCGCGGTGCAGGCCACCGAGGGAACCGAACTGCGGATCTATGACCTGCAAAATGGCCAGCGCTTCGTCTGGCTTCGGGCGGAGCAGGTGCGCCACCCGCTCTGGAGCGCGGACGGAGAGCGCCTGCTGGTGGCGGTGCGGGATTCCACGCGATGGACCATCCTGATCGGCGCGCCAAGTTCCGGCCTGCCGCCGGACACGGTGGCGGCCTTCGAGACGGATGCGGCCGGCCCCGACCCGATCGACTTCCACGACGACCACCTCGCCCTGGCCCAGGACTGGAACCGGAGTCTCACGATGCGGTTCGATCCCAGCGCGCCCCACCCGGTGTTCGATACCGTCATCACCGGCTCGAGATTCTCGTCGCTGTCGCCCAGCGGAAAGCTCATCGCCTATCAGGCGCTCGAGGGCAGCCGCATCATCGTCACCTCCTTTCCCGTGCCGGGACGCCGCTGGCAACTGGCGTCGATCGGCGTGGAGCCGCTCTGGCTCTCGGCCACCGAGGTGGTGTACCGCTCCGGCGTCTCCTGGCACCTGGCCCGCGTCAACCCGGAGACTGGGGAGCCGGCAGGCGCCGCGACCCTCTGGGAAAAGGATCCGCGCTTCTCCGACACCTCCGGCTGGTCGAACCGCCCCTCTCACGATGGCGGGATCATCTACGTGGAGGGACCGACCCAGACGAGTACCCCCTTTCTCCGCGTCGTGCCGAACTGGGTACGCCAGATGAAGGCCGCGGTGGACGCGGCGAACCGGTGAGGGCGCCGCGATGATCCCCTTCTTCCGCCTGCCCACCAATCCCATCGTCCTGTTGCTCTTCCTCGTGCTCGTGGTCCTGGCGACGCTGGACTGGCTGCTGGTCCGTTCCCCCGAGGTGCCGCCGGAATACGTGGGAAGCTGGGTGTCGGGGATCACCCGGCTGGACATCCGCGACGACGGCATCGTGACGTACCGCACCGGCGAGTGGCCAGTGTCCAAGTCGGTCGGCGGCCGCCTCACGAAGATCGAGCCGGGCCGTCTCACCTATCGCGTCATGTACATCCCCAGGCACCTGCACATCGACGTGGCGCCGCATCCAAGAGACGACATGTGGGTCATGACGGTGGAGGGGAAGGAACTCTGGCGCATCCCCTGACGCGGCCGGCCGTCTGGTAAACAGGTCCCGGCCCCCCCATCTTTTAGGCCACGATGACTGACGCCCTTCCCCGTCTCGCTGCCTCGTTGTCCGACCGCTACCGCCTCGAGCGGGAGCTCGGCCAGGGCGGCATGGCCACCGTCTACCTGGCCCAGGACCTGAAGCACGACCGGAAGGTGGCGGTCAAGGTGCTCCGGCCGGAGCTGGCCGCCGCGATCGGTGCCGATCGGTTCCTGAGCGAGATCAAGACCACCGCCAACCTGCAGCACCCGCACATTCTCCCGCTCTTCGACAGCGGGGCGGCCGACGGTTTCCTCTTCTACGTCATGCCTTACGTCGAGGGCGAGACCGTCCGCGACCGGATCGACCGCGAAAAGCAACTTCCCATCGCAGACGCGGTGCGGATCGCCACCGAGGTGGCGAGCGCACTGGACTACGCCCACCGTCACGGCGTGATCCACCGTGACATCAAGCCCGAAAACATCCTGCTGCACGACGGCGCGGCCCTCGTGGTCGACTTCGGCATCGCGCTCGCCGCCAGCAAGGCCGGCGGCACCCGGATGACCGAGACCGGCATGTCCCTCGGCACCCCGACCTACATGAGCCCCGAACAGGCCATGGGCGAGCGGGACATCACCGCGCGCTCCGACGTGTATGCACTCGGCTGCGTGCTCTACGAGATGCTCCTCGGCGAGCCGCCCTTTACCGGCCCCACCGCGCAGTCGATTGTGGCCAAGGTGATGACGGAGAAGCCGGCGCCACTCACCATCCGACGCGACACTGTGCCGGCGTCGGTGGAAGACGCCGTCCTCACCGCGCTCGCCAAGCTCCCCGCCGACCGCTACGGCAGTGCCGCCGAGTTTGCCGCCGCCCTCCGTGGAGCAGGGGCCGCGAGCACCCTGGCGGCCCGTCACCAGCGACCGGCCGGTAGCCACCGGACTGCGGGCGTAGCCGTGCTGGTCGCGACGCTCGCCACGATCGCCGCGGTGTTCGTCGCGTTCCAGGCATCGCGCCGGAGCACCATTCCGACCACCCGGCTCTCGCTCGACTTGCCCGACCTGCGGGTCAATCACCTGCAGTATGAAGGCGGGTCGGCGTTTACGCTGGCCCCAGACGGCTCACGTATCGCCTACATCGCGCAGCCCCCTGCGGCACCCACACAGCTCGTGGTGCGCGAGCGAGGGGACGTCACCCCACGCCTGCTCGAAGGGACGGAGGGGGCGGGCGGGCCGTTCTTCTCTCCCGATGGGCGGTGGATCGGCTACACCGCCAACGGCAAGACCTACAAGATTTCGGTGAGCGGCGGGCAGCCAATCCTCCTCGCGAGCCTGGGGGCGGATGTCTTGGCGTCGGGAAGCTGGCTCCCGGACGGTCGCATCATCTTCATGAGCAAGGAGTTCGGGGTCCTCTCCGTGCCAGCCACGGGCGGCTCCGTGACCATCATCAGGCCCGCGGCGCCGGGCTTCGGATTAGGCTTTCCCACCGCGCTGCCTGGGGGCAACGGGCTGCTGGTCACGCACTGCAGCAACAACTGCAGCCAGATGACGCTGATGTCGCTCAACCTGAAGACCCTCGAACTCGACACGGTGCTGCCCAACACAGCCCGCGGCTGGCCCCTGCCGAACGGTCGCCTGGTCGTCGTGCAGCAGGACGGCAGCGTGCGTGCCGGCAAGTTCGACCTCGACAAGCTTCGGTTTGCCGAGCCGCCGGAAGTCGTGATGACGGGCGTGCAACTCGAGCTTGGCATCACCCCCGAGTTCACCGTCGCTGACGACGGCACCATGGTGTACCTGCCCGGTGACCGGCTCGGGAGCGCCTCGAGCGTGGCCCGGGTGGACCGGACTGGCCGCGCCACCGTACCTGATGCCGATTGGGTGATGCGGTTTACCAGCATCGCACTCTCGCCGGACGGCAGGCGCCTCGCGGTGAGCACCCTCGACGGAGCCGACAACGTCCTCTGGGTCAAGCAACTCGATGCGGGGCCGGAGACCCGGCTGAGCTTCGAGGCAACGATCAACTACCGCCCGGCGTGGCGCTCCGACGGCCGGGCGCTCGGCTTCAGCTCCAACCGCGATAGTACGGGACACACCTTCCTCTACCAGACGCGCGCGGACGGAAGCGGCAAGCCTGAACGACTGCAGCCGAATGACACCTCCCAGGTGGACGAGGCGCTCTGGTCGCAGGACGGCACCTGGCTGGTGTACCGCACCGGGGTGAACGCCGGGTTTCGGGACATCTACGCCCGCCGGCTGTCCGGCGATACGACCCGGGTGACCGTCGCCGCCGGCGAGTACGACGAATACATGCCGGCGCTCTCGCCGGACGGGCGGTGGATCGCGTACGTGTCAGTCGAATCGGGACGCGAAGAGGTCTATGTCCGCCCGTTCCCCGACACCGACCGCGCCCGGTGGCAGGTCTCGACCGCCGGCGGTGCGGGGCCGGCGTGGTCGCATTCGGGCCGAGAACTCTTCTACGTGGACAAGACGGACAGTCTCGTCGCGGCGAGCGTCACCGGTACGGCAGACCTCCAGGTCACCGCTCGGCGCGCGCTGTTCAGCACTGGGCCTTTCGTTATGCTCCCGTTACACCGCTCCTTCGATGTGAGTCCCGACGACCAGTCGTTCCTGATGTTCCAGCGCTCGACCGTGTCCGGGGCCGAGGCAAATCTCCTGACGGTCGTGCTCAACTGGTTTCCCGAGCTGGACACCCCGAGGCGGAAGAGTCCATGACGCCGTCTGGTGCTCTCCGCCCGCGGCCCACATCTTCAAGGCCATCATGACTGACGCCCTTCCCCGCCTCACTTCCGCCCTCTCCGACCGCTACCGCCTCGAGCGGGAGCTCGGCCAGGGCGGCATGGCCACGGTCTACCTGGCCCAAGACCTCAAGCACGACCGGAAAGTTGCGATCAAGGTGCTGCGGCCAGAACTCGCCGCGGTCATCGGCGCCGAGCGCTTCCTCTCCGAAATCAAGACCACGGCCAACCTGCAGCATCCGCATATCCTGGCGCTGCACGATTCCGGCGAAGCCGACGGCTTCCTGTTCTACGTCATGCCCTTCATCGAGGGCGAATCCCTGCGGGACCGCCTCACCCACGAGCGGCAGCTTCCGGTGGACGAGGCGGTGCGGATCGCCACTGAGGTGGCCGGCGCGCTGGACTACGCCCACCGGCACCACGTGATCCACCGCGACATCAAGCCCGAGAACATCCTGCTCCACGACGGCAGCGCGCTGGTGGCCGACTTCGGCATCGCGCTGGCGGTGAGCACCGCCGGCGGCGGCCGGATGACCGAGACCGGCATGTCGCTCGGCACCCCGCACTACATGAGTCCCGAGCAGGCCATGGGGGAGCGGGAAATCACCGCCAAGAGCGATGTCTACGCGCTGGGCTGCGTGCTCTATGAAATGCTGGCGGGGGAGCCGCCCTTCACCGGGCCCACGGCGCAGGCCATCGTGGCCCGGGTGATGACCGAGGAACCGCGGTCACTCACCCTCCAGCGCCGGACGGTTCCGCCACACATCGAGTCGTCGGTGCAGGTGGCGCTGGCCAAGCTGCCGGCCGACCGATTCGCGACGGCGGCGGAGTTTGCTGCGGCGTTGGCCGATCGGGGGTTTGCGTCGAAGACGACCACTGCGAGGCTGGCGCCTCCGACGCCAGGCCGGCGGCTTGCATGGCTGACACTGACTGGCTGGAGCCTCGCTGCCGTGGCGATTGCCTTCGCGCTTTGGGCCTGGAGGAGGCCGGCGCCGGTGCACCCAGCCCGACCGATGGTCCGATTTGGAGTATCGCTGCCCCGGGACGTCCAGGCCGTCGGGGCCACGGGATCCACCATCGCGTTTGCCCCCGACGGGTCGCTGATCGTGTACGTCGGCAAGGCGCCGTCGGGCCAGCGGCTCTACGTGCGGCGGATGGATCAGCCCGATCCGGTCCCAATTCCCGGCTCAGAAGGGGCTTCCCTGCCGTTCTTCTCACCCGATGGGCAGTGGCTGGGGTTTCGCCAGGGAGACAAGCTGGTAAAGGTGGCGCTCGCGGGCGGACCGGTCAGCACGATCACCAAGGTGGGAGGCGTCGCCTACGGCGCGAGCTGGGCCGGGGGCGACACGGTCGTATTTGGCTCGGATTCCGGGCTGATGGAAGTGCCGGTGGCGGGCGGCACTCCTCGCCTGATCGCCCGGCCGGACAGCGGCGAAGCCTTCCACTTCCCGGAAGTGCTGCCCGATGGCCGGACGGTCCTCTTCGGTGTCATCGGCGGCGGCACGCTGAAACTCGCCGCCCTGACCAGGAGCAATGGCCGGATCAAGCGCCTCCAGCAGCAGGGCGGTTATCCCCGCTATGTCGATGGCGGCTTCCTGGTGCTGAGCGACCCGACGGGTGTGATCTCAGCCGTCCGGTTCGACGCCAGGCGCCTGGAAGTCGTCGGCGCAACGATGGCGCTGTCGGATCAACACACGGCATCCCCTGACGGCGATGTGAATCTCGGGGTGTCCCGGACGGGAGACATCGCGTTCCAGGCGTCGACGACCGAAGGCAACCGCCTGGTCCTGGTAGACCGGAAGGGCGCGGTGCGGGAGACCGGGGCGGATACCGGGTATTACATCCACCCACGGCTTTCGCCCGACGACGGGCGCGTGGCCCTGGTGCGCTCACCCGACTTCGGCCTCACCATCACCGATGTATGGGTCTTCGACCTCAAGCAGCACACACGCACCAGGGTGACGTTCGACACGGCCGACGCCGCTCCCCAGTGGACTCCCGACGGCCGGCGGGTGGCGTACACCAAGTACCCTCAGGGCGTCAGTGGACAATCCGGCCCGATCTTCACGACAGCGGTCGACGGCAGCGCCGCTCCGGAATCGCTCGTGGTGCAACCTGGGCTCTGGGTGGCGTCCAGCTTCGAGCCCGGTGGAGCCGGCCTCGTGTACTACGGTCAACCCACCTCGACCTCGAAGTACGAGATTCGGCGCACCACACTCGGCGGAAGCCCGGCTCCCCTCCCACTCCTCGCCAATGAGTTCGACAACACGAACCCGTCGCTCTCGCCGGACGGCCATTTCTTCGCGTACGCCTCGAACGAATCAGGCCAGAACGAGGTCTACGTCCGACCCTATCCGGGGCCTGGGGGGCGGTGGCAGGTCTCGTTGAACGGCGGCACCGAGCCGCTCTGGTCGCCCGCGGGACGGGAGATCTTCTACCGCAACGGCGACAAGATGATGGCCGCCGCCGTCCGCACCGCCGGGGGATTCGAGGTAGCCAGCCGACAGGAGCTCTTCACCGGCGGATACACTATTGCTCCTTTTCGGGTGCGCAACTACGACGTGACCCGCGACGGCCAGACGTTCCTGATGCTCGAATCGCTGGTAGGGTCGGAGCAGGACATCGTGGTCACGTTGAACTGGTTCGAAAACCTGGCGGGGGCGCGATGAGCGACGCCGCGGGCCGCCTCACCTCCGCCCTCGCCGACCGCTACCGCCTCGAGCGGGAGCTCGGCCAGGGCGGCATGGCCACCGTCTACCTGGCGCAGGACCTCAAGCACGACCGCAAGGTGGCGGTCAAGGTGCTGCGGCCCGAACTGGCCGCGGTCATCGGCGCCGAGCGGTTCCTCTCCGAGATCAAGACCACCGCGAATCTTCAACACCCCCACATTCTTCCGCTGTTCGACAGCGGGGCAGCGGGGCAGCAGGGCAGCAGGGCGGAAGAGTGGTCCTTCCTCTATTACGTCATGCCCTACGTGGAAGGCGAGACCGTCCGGGACCGGATCAGCCGCGAGAAGCAGCTGCCGGTGGCCGACGCCGTTCGGATCGCCTGCGAGGTGGCGAGCGCGCTCGACTACGCCCATCGCCACAACGTGATCCACCGCGACATCAAGCCGGAGAACATCCTGCTCCACGACGGCCGCGCCCTGGTGGCCGACTTCG
>Ga0315273_10003062_pt1 | contig 20085 bp, 13 predicted proteins | sample YL17G02_0_MG_FD_205753 | JGI IMG/M metagenome (GOLD analysis project Ga0315273, IMG submission 205753) | Sediment microbial communities from Yellowstone Lake, YNP, Wyoming, USA - YL17G02_0 | ecosystem: Environmental > Aquatic > Freshwater > Lake > Sediment | place: USA: Wyoming | collected...
TGAGCATCGCCATCAGCGCGAGCGCGACGACGAGCAGCGCGATCAGGGTGACCCGCGCGGAACGATCGGTGGGGTCCATGGTCATCGAAAGGGCAGGCTAACACGGCGGCGAGGAATCGCGGCGCGGACACCACCCGCGCGGGCGGGGACGGCCGAGGCGGCGCCGGCGACCCGGTGTCTCGAAGCTGCCAGGTCCGCCGACCGCGCTACGACTTCGCTTCCGCCTCCGCCGCGCGGCCGCGCTCGAAATAGGCGGTCTTGAGACGCTCCATCAGCTCGCCGCGGCGGTCGTACAGCCGCTTGAGCTTGCGCGGCGCGTGCCGGGCCAGTGCGTACGCGGTGAGCAAGGGCAGACCGATGGTCGAGTCGGCGTAGCAGATCACCGTGCCCGGCAGCTGATCGGGATCGATTTTGCCCCAGCTCACGGCCTCGGCCGGCGTGGCGCCGGACAGGCCGCCGGTGTCCGGTCGCGCGTCGGTGACCGCGAGAAAATAGTCGTGACCCTTCTCGGCGATGCCGAGCACCTCCTGGATCTGCGGCTCGGTCTGCAGCAGGAAGTTCTTGGGACTCCCGCCGCCCAGGATCCACACACCGCTCTTGCCACCCGAGGCCTTGGCGTCCCACACGATCGCGGCGGTCTCGTTGACATCGGCGTTCACGTCGATCATGAGCTGGTTGCCCTCGAGCGCCTTGGCCGCGACATTCATGCCGATCGAGGAGTCACCCGGCGAACTGGTGTAGATCGGAACGCCGTGCTCCCACGCCGCCGCGAGCAACGAGCGGTTCTTCAGGCCCAGCTTCTCCTCGCGCGCGCGGACGTACTTGCCGCACAGGAAGTGGAACTCGGCGCTGCTCATGGTGCGCTGGAATTCGGGGCCCGAGATCACCTGGCGGAAGAACGCGTCGGTGTCGAGCAGCACGTGGTAGTCGAAGAAGATGTCGTAGATGCGCACCACGCCCTCGTCGCGCAGCGCGACATCGTCGGCCTGGAAGGTGCCCTGGTGCATCGCGAGCCCGAGACCGAAATGGGTGTCGTGGTACAGGTTGGCACCCGTCGACACGATCCAGTCCACGAACCCGGCACGCATGAGCGGGATGAGCGCGCTCATGCCGAGCCCGGCCGGGGTGAGCGCCCCGGTGAGCGACATGGCCACCGTCACGTCGTCGGCGAGCATGCGCTCGACCAGCAGCCGCGCGCCCTCGCGCAGCCGCGCGCCGTTGTAGGCGAGGAACGCGTGATCGATCAGGTCGGCCGCGCTCTCCTGGCCGGTGATGGCGGGAGGATCGATGCGCTTGCCGCCCAAGTAGCCGGGCTTCTTCGCTGCGTTCATGGGCCAAGCCCCCGGGATATCGTGTGGAGGATGCGTGGGAAGACACCGGACGATAACGCGGCGCGGCGCGGGAGGGAAGGGACTCGGCCGGCGCCGCGGCGGGGGGGAGGTCAGCCCGCGTTCGCCCGCTCCAGCGACCAGCGCTTGGCCTCGCGCGCCGGGATGATGCCGATCGGCGGCGGCGACTGCACGATCCAGCGCTCGGCCCACATCTGCAGGCTGAGCAGCGCCCATAACGTGCGGCCGCGCTCGGCGCGGCCCGAGACGTGGTCGTCGAACACCCGCCGCGCATACGCGGGATCGAGCACTCCGGCGCGTGCGAGCTTCTCGGGTGCCAGGCGTGAATCGACGATGCTCTTGAGCGGGCCGCGCGCCCAGGCCGAGAACGGCGGCGAGAATCCCTGCTTGCGGCGGTGCAGCACGCGCTCGGGCAGCAGGCCCTTGGCGGCGAGCTTGAGCGCACGCTTGCCGGTCTTCCCACGCAGCCGCGCGTCGTCGGGCAGCCCGAGCGCGAAGCGGATCAGGCTGGCGCGCAGGAACGGAGCGCGGGACTCGACGCTGTGCGCCATGGTGGAGCGATCCACCTTGGTGAGCAGTCCGCCGCCGAGATAGGTCTCGAAGTCGAGGATCTGCCACGCCAGCAGACCGGGCTCGCTCCGCCACGCGGTGAGCCCGGAATCGTGCATGCGGTGCTCGAAGTCGGCGAGGTAGCGCCGCTCGGCGCCGATCGGGAGCGCCGCGCGCAGGGGTGCCGCGAGCAGGGCGCGCGCCTCGACCGGCGGCGCGATGCCGAACCACGTCATGTGCCGCTCGAGCGGGTCGACCCCGCGTGTGCCGAGGAATCTCTCGATGAGCACCGGGATGGTGACGTGATGGTGTCCCGGCCGGACCCGTCGCGCGATGTCGAGCGCGGCCCTCGCCACGCCGTCGGGCAGCCGGTTCGCGAGCGCGGCCCAGCGGTGACCCAGATAGGTCGGGTAGCCGGCGAACAGCTCGTCGCCGCCCTCGCCGGTGAGCACGACCGGCACGTGCCGCGACGCGAGTTTCGCCAGCGCCCAGGTGGGCAGCACGCTCGGGTCGCCGAGCGGCATGTCCATCACCGCGGCGAAACGCTCGATCGCCTCCTCGCCGGCGACGGCGTCGAGCTCGGCCTCGTGGTACTCGGCGCCGATGCTGCGCGCCACCTCGCGCGAATACATGCTCTCGTCATAGCCGGTGGCGGGGATCTTCATGCTGAAGACGGGGAAGTGCTTCACCTTCCGTGCGGCGAGCGTGGCCACCAGGCCCGAGTCGACCCCGCCCGAGAGGAACACGCCGAACGGCACGTCCTCGGGGATGCGTGATTCGACCGCCGCGGCGAGTGCCTCGCGGGTCGACCGCGCGAGTTCGGCATCCGAAAGCGGCCCCGCGCCCGACTCGATACCGTCCCACGGCCGCCAGTAGCGATCGATCTTGATGCGGCCGGCGTGCAGCGTGAGGACGTGCGCCGGCGCCAGCTGCCGGATCGCGGCGAACGGCGAGTCGCCGTCGGCGAAGTAGCCGTGGAAGAGGTAGCGCGCGATGGCGCCCGGATCGGGGTCGCGGCTCACCCACGGCAGGCAGGCGAGCGCACCGGGCTCGGACGCGAACGCGAGGCGCGCCGTGGCGCCGTCACCCGAGGCGGTGTAGAAGAGCGGCTTCTCCCCGGCGCGGTCGCGCGCGATCGCGAGTCGTTGCAGGCGCGCGTCCCACACCGCGGCGGCGAACATGCCGTCCAGCCGTTCGGGGAAGCGCAGTGCGTGCTCTTCGTAGAGATGGGGGATGAGCGCGGTGTCCGGGCCGGGTTCGACGCGATGCCCGCGTCCGGCCAGCGACACGGCGAGATCGACGTGGTTGTAGATCTCGCCGTTGGTGACCGAGTGGATGCGGCCGTCCTCGCTCGAGTAGGCATTGGGCGGGGCGTTCGGCACCACGATCGCGAGCCGTGTGATGCCGATGCTCACGCCGTCACCGTGCCACATCGCGAATCCGTCGGGGCCGCGATGCCGCATCCGGCGCAGCATGCCCTCGACCAGCGTCACACGCTGTTCGGGCGCCAGGTCGGGGGCGACGAGGCCGGCGATGCCGCACATGGCTCGGGTGGGCTCCTTCGCGATGCGTGCCCCGGAGGGCGCCGGGAACGGACGCGGACGATGTTAACGGACGCTGTCGGCGCCCGCGGGTGACGGTCTCGCGTCCATGCGCCAGGCGATGAAACGGCGGTCGCGGAAGATCTCGGTCGCGGCCGCGGGAACTTTCGAGTCCGCGTGCGCCGGTCTCACCACCACGTCGACGTCGCGACCGGGCGCCGAGGCGAGTGGCGTCCATTGCCGGCGGCGCGCGAGCGTCTCGCGATAGCGCGCCTGGTACTCGCTGGTGGTCTCGTGTCCGTCCGCGCTCACGATCGTGGAGACGCGTCCGAGCAGGAAATCCGTCCCCGGACTATAGCAGGACTCGTAGCGAACCGTGACCAGCGGGCCGAACGATTCGAGCGCACGCGCCAGGGGTGCGCCCGAGGTGGCGTGGGCGTAGCCGAGCAGCGCGCCGCCGGCGGCCAGCAGCACCACCGGTGTGAACAGCAGCACCCCCACGAAGGCCCGGTCGGCACGGCCTTGCGTGGCGATCGCCGAGCGTACGACCACGTAGGCGAAGCAGCCGGCGATCACCTTGGCGGCGGTACCGACATTCGCATCGAGCGCCGGTTTCACCCGCTCGAGCAGGTCGCTCCAGCCGGCGACCGCGAACCCCAGCGCGAGCACGGCGAACACGATGGTGAGACCCCACGCACCGCGCCTGGCACGCGCCGGATCGCTCCACGCCTCGGCCGCGGCGTAGGCGAACATGGGCAGGCACGGCAGCAGATACGTGACGAGCTTCGAGTGCGAAACGGTGAAGAACACCAGTGCGAAAGCCACGAAGCCCAGTCCGATACGCGACTCGCGCGAGACGTGGCGTGACCACGGCGTGGCGAGCGACCACGGCAGTGCGCCCCCCAGCACCACCACCGGCGCGAACCACGCCGGTTGCTCGCGGCGGAACGAGTTCGAGGTCATGCGCTGCAGCGACTCCTCGAGGAACGCGTAACGCGGGTACTCGGGGAAGCGGCGCGTGGCGAGCGCGAACCAGCCGCCCGCCACACCGAACACCATCACCCAGCCCGGCCACCAGGACAGCCACGCCAGCGGGGCCCGCGAGCGTGCGAACAGGGCGGCGCCGAGACTGCCGCCGATCGCCCACGCCAACATCACCGGGCCCTTGACCAGCACGCCGGCGGTGAGCGCGGCGAACATGACGGCGCGCTGCAGCATCCGGGCATTCGCGTCGCGCGTCGCATCGGGGCCGCCGGGAGCCGGTGCGAGATCGTCCATCTCGGACAGGATGCCGAGCCACACCACGCCCACGCACAGGGCGAGCAGCATGTCGAAGATGACGTACGCCGAGAGCAGCATGAACAAGGGAGCCGGGAACAGCAGCGCCGCCACGCGCAGCCCGAAGGCGTCGCCGCCGAAGCGCTGGCCGCGACGCACCACCAGCGCGAGCACCACCGCCGCCGCCAAGGCGGCCGGGGCGCGTGGCACCCACGGCTCGTTCCCGAACAGTTTGAGCGCGGCCGAGGACAGCCAGAACAGCGCCGGCGGCTTGTCGAGATACGGCATGCCGGCCAGATGCGGAACGATCATGTCGCCGCTCACCGCCATCTCGCGCGCGATCTCCGCGTTGCGTCCCTCGTCGGGATCGAGCAGCGGATAGGCGTTGGCGAGCAGCAGCGACAGCATCAGCGCGACGAGCGCGACGAGCAGCGGCAGATGCGGGCGGGTTGTGGTGGCGGTCATGCGGGGTCGGGCCGGACGCTCACTTCGAAGAACGGCCCGGTGCGCCACCGGGGAACATCACCCGCGTGCCCGCCCCGCGCACTTCGGCGATCGCCTTCGGGTCGTCGGGGAACATACCGACCTTCGCGAGCCGCGGGATCAGGTCGCGGTATTGCGGCTCCTTCTGGAACACCTGCGGGAACAATTGCAGAGCCTCGTCCTTGCGATCGTTCGTGTACATGGAGACGGCGGCCCAGAAGCGGAGTTCGTTCACCTCGGGGGCGAGCTTCATCGCCTGCTCGTAGGCCGCCATGGCCTCGGGGAGGCGTTTCTGCGAGATGAACTCGTCGCCCTGGTCCTCGAGCCGGTAGGCGCGCTTGAGTCGCATCAGACGTCGCAGCTCCTTGAGCGGCTCCGGATCGTCTTCGACGCGCAGGTCGAACACGCGATCGTTCCACGGCTTGCCACTTGGCCGGGCCTGCACCACCACGATCGCGGCCGACTGCTTGCCGCGGATGTCGCCGCCCGCCTGTTGCGCGGCCTCGAGCGCCACCAGCAACCGCTCGCCGAGGTCGCCCTTCGCCTCTTCATACGCCTTGGCCATCGCCGGCCAGACCCGCTCGTTCGCCATCAGGTTGGCCTGCGCCGAATACTCCGCTCCGGGGTGCTGGCCGGCGAACGGGATGCACGCAGGACCGGTGAATGCCGCGACGCCGCCATGCGCGTCCACCATCGCGACCTGCCGGTCCTTGCGGTGCGGATCGGCGGCGACCAGCGAATCGAGTGCCTCGCGCGCGGTGAGACCACGGCGCATCAGGTCGAGTCCGTTCGGGCCGTAGTCGACCAGCACCAGCGCCTGGGTGGCGACCGCACCCACCCCCGCCTCGGCCCACGGCACGACCGGCCCGACGGAGAAGTAGTGCGATTGCACCGCGACGCCCAACTCACCCGTGACGGAATCACGCGCCACGATCGAGAATGTGTGCGCGAGGGGCGAGGGGCTCGTCGTCGCGATGCCGGCGGCCACCAGCAGGGTCAGCGGATCCACGATCAAGGGGACCTCCCATCCGTTCGGAGTGTCGATCCGAATCGAGTCTAGCACCGCGCCGGCCCCGGCCTTGCATTCCGCGGCATGATCGGCTGCTGGTGCGTCATCCCAACCCTGTCGCTCGGCGTCATCCCAACCCTGTCGCTCGCCCTCTTCGCCGCGATGCCTGCGTCGTGGCCGTCGCGGGCCGCCGGTCCCGCGGCCGGACAGGCCCGCCTCACGCGCGATTCCACCGCCATCTCGGCCATGCTCGATCGGGGCGCCGTCGACTCCGCGTTCGCCGCGGCGCACGTCATGGTCGCGGCCGACAGCCCATTGCAGCGCGTGCCCTTCGCGGCACTCATCCCGTCCGGCGCCGGCGACACGCGGATGGTGTCGCGTGCCATCGTCTCGATGGTGCCGTCGGCGTCGCTGCTGGCCGAACTGCGTTCGCGCCGCCCCACGACGGGGAGGCGGCTGTTCGCCATGGCGGGTTCGCCGGGTCCCGGTCGCGCGCCGCTCTCGGGAGCGAAGCGCGAGGTCGAGGCCCTCGCCACCAATTTCCGTGACGTGGACGAGTGGTTCGGCGATGCGCGTTCACCCGCGCCGCTCACACCCGGGCGGCTCCGCGCGTATCGGGCACTGCACTTCGCGGGGCACGCGCATGTCGACGACCAGCTGCCGTGGCGTTCGGGTCTCGCCTCGGCGTTCCTCGCCGCGGGCAGTTCGGCCGTGGTGGCATCACTGTGGCCGGTCGAGGATCGCGCTACCGAGCGCCTCATGCGGCGCTTCTACGACGGACTCGCACGCGATCTCACCGCCGATCGTGCGCTCGCCGAAGCGCAACTCGCGCTCACGCGCGATCCCTCGACCGCGGCACCTTTCTACTGGGCCGGCTTCGTGCTCGTCGGCGACGGTCGTGCCACGCTTCCACTCGCCCGCCGCCCGTTCCCGATCCCGCGCACCGGGGCGTGGGCGATCGTGTTCGCATCGCTGGCGGTGATCGCGGCGTGGGTGGGCTGGCCGCGCCGCCGTTCGCGCTGACGCCGGGGACCTTCGACCGCGGGGGCATGCCCCGTCCGCCCGCTGCCGGAACACGCTGCGGCACGGCTGGTTGACCACGGGGGCGCGATGGAACCGGGTGAATCGACCCGCGAGTGAGATGGCACTTGAGTCATCGGCGCCGGAGGAGGAAACTCTCGTCCGGCCTCTCCCCCCCAGGCCGTCCACGTTCCAGGAGCCCCGATGTCACTGTTGTGGTGGTCCGCGACTGCCGTCGCGGTCTTCGCGTTCGTGTTCCTCGCCGTCCGCCTGCTCGGGCGCGTCTCGATCGCGCGTGACTCGGTGCTCGACGAGGTGCGGCGCACGCTCCGTGGCGGCGCGGTGGAGCAGACGCCGGGACGTGGCCCGCAGGCACGCGGCCGGCTCGGCCAGCTCGAGATCACGGTCGACCTGCATCACGACCCGCGCCGCCCGAAGCAATCGCCGATGTGGCGCGTGCTCGCCGTGGGCCCGGTGCGACTTGAGCGCCCGGTCGAGGTGCGCACCATCGGCTGGCAGGGCTGGATCGACCCGTGGATGGAGTTGTCCGAGACGCGCACCTTCCCGCTGCGGGGAGGTCCGTCGCTCGAGGTGCACTCCGAGCGCCCGCTCACGACCGAACATCCGGTGCTCCTGGCGCTGCTGCGGCAGTCCACGGCACTCGGCACCGGGGCGCTGCACGCGCGCACCGACCTGATGCGCGCCGAAGCGAGGTTCCACCCGCGGGCCGAGGACAATCGCGGACTGTTCGCGTGGTTGCAGGCCATGAGCGACATCTCCGAATCGGGCAGCGGCCAGGCGCATCGCGAGGGGCCGGCGCGGCTCGCGCGGGGCGCGCGCGTGCGGGTGTTCGCTCCGAACCAGGGGTAGGCTCCTCGCGGGGAGTGGATCCCCGCATGCTCCCACTGCGGAAGGATCCGCGGGTGGGGGCGCTGCTTCGTCGGGTCGGTCTGCCGTCAGCGTCGCCGCGTGCTCTCGCCGGACGCACCCCCACCGCCGCTCACCCCGCCCAGCGCTCCCCGTACGCGAACGTGCCGGCGGGATCGAGCGCCGCGCGGATGCTGGTGCGCAGCGCGGACACCCCGGACTGACCCGGCAGCGGCGGCTCGAAGCGCTCGAGCCCCTCGGCTTCGGTCCAGCGGAAGCCGGCCTCGTGCGCGCGCGCGGCGAACGCGGCGGCGCGCTCGGGCGTGACACGGGCGCCGAGCCGCCCGCCGGTCGCGATGAAGCGCAGGGAAGGTGCCTCGGGTTCGCCCGTGAGCGGCGCGAGGGCCGCGGGGGACAGATGCGCCGAGGAAAAGCTCAGGTGCGCTCCGGCACCGGGTGCGTCGCCATCGGCGATCGCGAGTGAGAGCGCGAGCGCGGCGTCGCCCTCGACGTTGGCGTGCGGTGTTCCGAGCGCCGCGGTGAAGCGCACGCGCTGCGCCGCGACCCACTCGGCATCGTCCTCGAGTCCAACCGCCATCACGAACGGCGCATCGGGCAGAGCGGGGATGCCACGCGCGGCGTCGCGACCGAGCACCACCCACCATGCTGGCTCGAGCCGCGGCAGCGCGGAGAAGCGCGCGGTGTCGGCGAGCGCCACCGCGTCGAGCCCCCAGGCCAGCGCGAGTCGCGCGTGCGGCGCGGGCGCCAGCTTGAGCGTGGCCTCGACCATCACCGCGAGTCCGCCGCGGGAGCCGCACAGCAGGCGGTGGATGGCGTAGCCGGCGACGTTCTTCACCACGCGGCCGCCGGTGCGCGCCAGCGTGCCGTCGCCGAGCATGAAATGTCCGCCGAGGATACGGTCGCGCGGCGAGCCGAATCGCAGCCGCCGCGGTCCGCCGGCGTTCGCGGCGAGCGCACCGCCGAAGGTGGCCCGCGCCGCGTGCGCGCATTCGAGCGGCAACTCCTGTCCGTGCGCGGCCACCGTGGCCGCGAGCGCCGCCACGGTGACGCCGCATTCGGCGGTGAGCGTGAGGTCGTCGGGCTCGTACGCGACGACGCGGTCGAGGACCGTCAGATCCAGCGCGAGGTCGTAGCGCGCGGGCGGGGCCATGCGCGCGAGGCCGACGCCCCCGCCCCACGGCACCACCGCCAGGTGCTCGCGAGTGGCGCCGCGCAGCGCCTCGGTCAGCTCGTCGCGGCCGGCGGGGCGCAGTGCCAAGCGCGGCGCGCGGCCGCCGATCGCGAAGCGCGCGGGGTCGAGTGCGCGCGCGGCGTCCAGTCCGAGGGTCGCGGTCAGATCCACGGTCCCTCCACGCCGGCGCGCGCCGCCCGCCCGCCGAGTTGCGCCGGCACGCCCTCGCGGCCACCGGCCGCGCGAGCGTGGGCCACCAGCGTGTCGTGGCCCTCGCCGCAACCGCCGCCGCCGGGGAGGATCTTGCCGGGATTGAGCCGCCGCTCCGGATCGAACGCCGCTCGCAGCGCGTGCATGGCGTCGAGGTCCGCGGGCGCGAACAACTCGCTCATCATCGGGCGTTTCTCGATGCCCACGCCGTGCTCGCCCGAGATCGTGCCGCCCATCCGGATGCACATGCGCAGGATCTCATGCGACACCGCCAGCGCAGCCGCCTGTTGCTTCGGATCGCCGGCATCGAACAGGATGTGCGGGTGGAGATTCCCATCACCGGCGTGGAACACGTTGCCGGCCTCGAGTCCGCGCTCGGCCGCCATGCGGTAGATGTTCGACAGCGCCTCGGCCAGCCGGGTGCGGGGCACCACGCCGTCCATGATGTAGAAGCCGCTGGCGGTGCGGCCATAGGCGCCGAACGCCGACTTGCGGCCACGCCAGATCGCGGCACGCTCGGTCTCGTCCTTGGCGATGCGCGTGGTGCGCGAGCCGTTCTCGCGGGCGAGGCGATCGATGGTCGCGACCTGCCGCTCGAGGCCTTCGACCGGCCCGTCCACCTCGATCAGCAGCACGCCGGCGGCGTCGAGTGGCAGCCCCAGGTGCAGCCACGCCTCCACCAGTCCGACGGTGTGGCGATCGATGATCTCCATCGCGGCCGGCACGATCCCGGTGGCGATCACGGCCGAGACCGCGCGGCACGCCGCCTCGATGGTGACGAAATCGAACAGCATGGTCTTGACCGCGGCGGGCCGTGGCAGCAGCCGCACCGCGATCTCGGTCACGATGCCGAGCGTGCCCTCACTGCCCACCACCACCGCGGCGAGGTCGGCGTCGGGTGAATCGGGCATCTCGTCGCCCAGCGTCACCACCGTGCCGTCAGCGAGCACGGTCACGATCCCGAGGATGTGGTTGAGCGTGACACCGTACTTCAGACAGTGCGGCCCCCCCGCGTTGGTGGCGACGTTGCCGCCGATGGTGCTCACCTGCTGCGAGGCCGGGTCGGGCGCGTAGTACAGCCCGAGCGGGGCGAGGTGCTGCGACAGCCACAGGTTCACCACGCCGGGCTGCACCCAGGCGAACATGCGCTCAGCGTCGACGCGCAGCACGCGGGTCATGCGATTCACGCTCAGCACGATACCGCCGTGCTCGGGCGTCGAGCCCCCGGCCAGACCCGTGCCCGCGCCGCGTGCGGTCACCGGCACGCCGCGCGCAGCGGCCCAGCGCACGATCGCCGCCACCTCGTCGGTGGAGCGCGGCAGCACCACCACGTCGGGGCGGTGCTTCTCGAGCACCAGCGCGTCGGATTCGTAGGTGAACATCGCGGCGTCGCTCGCCAGCACGCCCTCGTCACCGAGCAGCGCGCGCAGCTCACGCAGGTCCGCGGGGGAGAGACTCATGCGGCGAGACTAGCACGATGCGGCCGGTGGACCGGCCACTCACTTCGAGGCGACGAAGTACCAGTGCGGCGCGCGCGTGACCACCTGGAGCAGCGTGTCGTCGCCCGACATCGCGGGCGAACGGTCGAGCGCCGTATAGAGGAACGCAGACCAGTGTCCCTGCTGCCCGCGGAAGGTGTAGAAGCGCACCGAGAGCGAGTCGCCCGGCACGTCGCCCACCACCACCACGCCGCCGCCGGCCGATGCCGCGCGCAGCCCGGGAGGCAGCCGCTGCGCGCCGCGAGTGAGCCGGCCGTCGCGCACCATCGCCACCGCCCCCTCGCGCGGGGTTCCGAGCAGCCGCCAGCGCGCCTCGAGGTCGAGCCACGTCCACGGCACGAACACCACCAGCCCGAAGGTGAGCAGGCTCACCAGCAGCGGTCGCGTCTCGCGCCCGCCATGGGCGCGGCGGGACAGTACGAAGGTGAGCCCGGACAGCAGCAGCGACACGAGCAGCAATGGCCACGCCGCCATCGACAGCGTCATCATGGCGAGCGAGCCGAGCAGATCCGCGATCACCCACTGCAGCGCCGACACCACCACCACGAACATGCCCGCGAGCAGCGCCAGCCGCAGCGCCACCGGCGCGAGCCACCCCGGTGCGGGCGGCGGCACGAGTTCGGTCGCTTCGGGTTCGCTCATGCGCGCGCTCCGCCGGAGACCGGCTCGGCGAGACCGCGCGCCATGTGCGCGATCACATCGGCGACCTGGTGGTAGCCGGTCGCGAGTAGGAAGTCGCCACGGCGGCCGTACGACTTGTGGCCGAGGATGAAGAAACCGGGCTCGGGATTCGCCAGCGGGTCGGCGCCGAAGACGGGCGTGGTCATGCAGTCGGCGCCGCCGGCGGCGAGCAGCGCCGTCGACAGCTTCATCGGTGCGAGTGTGGCCCAGCACGTGTGCACCTGCAGCTCGCGATAGAGCGTCTCGTCGGGGCCGAAGCCCGTGTTCACGATCACGTGATCGGCCTCCTCGAGACGGGCCGCTTCGCCGATCATCAGCCGCACGCGATAGCGATGCGTCGCCGAGTTGTACTCGAACCCATCGACCACGGCGCCGCCGACGTGGGCCACGACGGCGCTCTCGCCGCGCAGCAGCGCCCGGGCGCGCTCGATCAACGCGTGGCGGGCGGGTAGTGGATCGCCCGGCTGGAGCGGGTACAGCGTCTCCGCCGCGCCGCGTGTCACCCACGTCACCGCGGTGTCCGGCGCCTCGTCGGCCAGCGCCGCCAACTCGCTCACCGTGGTGGCGGCACTCGCGCCCGAGCCGATCACGAGCGTACGCTTGCCGGCGTAGCGCTCGCGTCGCAGGTCGCGCACGTCGTCGACGTGGTAGCTCATCTGCGGCGCCAGGTAGAGCTCCTGGCGTGCCGGGATGCCACCGTCACCCGCCCAGTTCGGGCTCCCGTACACGCCCGAGGCGTCGATGAGATGGAACGCCTGGATGAAGTTCTCGCGCCCGCCGTGGTCCCGCACCAGCAGCCGGAACGGCTGCGCCCCGCGGCGCCCGGTGCCGATCTCGTCACCTTTCAGCAGTGCGTGACGCGACACCTGCACCACCTGCGCGTAGGGGTGCACGCGATCCTTCAGCTCGGGCAACGCCGCGAGCGGCTCGAGGTATTCCGCCGCCAGCTCGCGCCCGGTCGGGCAAGTCTCGGCGTCCGGCATGATCCAGCCGCTCCGCTCGAGATGCGCACGTGCGCTCGGGCCCACGTCCATCCGCCACGGCGTGAACATGCGCACGTGCCCCCACGCGTGCTGGTGCGCGGCCACTTCGCCACGCTCGAACACGTGCACGTCGAAGCCGGCGTCGAGTGCCGCGACGGCGGCTTCGAGGCCGATGGGACCGGCGCCGATGATGGCGAGGGTGTTGCGTGCGGGAACGGGCATGGAGGTCCTGGCTGGCGGGAGTCCGGTGCGGCCGAGGGCCAGCGATTAAGCCATGGGGCCACGACGGGCACAAGTGGGGCCGCTGTGCCGGCGCCGCGCCCGCCCGCGCCGGCCGTCAGCGCCGGGCGAGAGGAGCAGGTCGCGGGCTGTCGGCGGGGAGGCCGCGGTTGACCGGTTGTCGCGAGAGGCCCCAGATCCGCTGGAGGACGAAATCCGTGAGCTGGATGCACTGGCTCCGGCTGAAGCTCCAGATGTCGAACCCGGAGTAGACGAGCGGAGGATTTTCCGAGCCGTGGTAGTAGAGCATGCAGGCGTTCACGGCGGGCGCAGCCAGCAATCCCGATCCGGAACCACGTATGGCGTAGAGCGTGTCGAGCGAGGAGCCGCGATTCAGCACGCCGGGATCGGTATTGAGATCCTCGAGGATCGGGTTCGAGTCCGAGATCCACTCGAGCCATGGATGTGGATTGTAATAGTCCGTCCCGGTCCTCAGCGGGGGTATCGGGTCGCCCGTCGCGGAGCTGATGGTCTGCATCCCGGAAGGAAGCAGGGTGTAATCGGGTGCCCCCGGCCAGCCACCGACCGCACGCGGCGATCGGAGGATGATCGGGCTCGTGAAGGAACCGACCGAGAGACTGGATTGCGCGTGGGCGAGATCGAACATCAGCTGACCGGGCCGGAGCTCGCCGAGCGAGGAGGCGAAGGTCGTCCATCCGGTACCGTTGTTCGAGCGCCGGTCGAATGCCAGCAGGGAGGTGTATGCCGCCGTCCCACCCAGCAGCCAGAGCCTGCCGCCCTGGCGAACGTAGGCACTCACGACATCGACCTGGCCGGGGGTCGTCATCGCCTTGAGGGCGGACATCGGGAAGAACGCGCTGCCGGGAGGCTGGGTGCTCGTCGCCCCGTTGGGATCCGTCATCCACACCACGTGGCGGTAGGCATTCAGCAGCTCGAGCGGCACGAGTCCGCCGGGCAGCGTGCGCGTGCCGAGGGTGTCGAACGCGTAGCCGGCGAGGATGCCGACCGGGCTCAGCGTGCCGGGCGGGTAGCCCTGCCACGGCATGCCGCCCCGCGCGAACAGGAACGTGTCGAGTTCGGCGGCGGTGGGCCACCTGCCGCTGGGAGGCTTGAGCGTTGTCGTGCCGGGCTGGAAGTAATCCGGCATTCCTCGCGTGTCGTCCACCACCAGCAGCTCGCCGTCGAATCCGCCGCGTGAGACGATCGCATCCACGGCCCCCAGGCTCACCCAGCCGAACGAATCCTCGACTTCGACATAGAAGCGGTGCAGCTCCTTCTTGAGGCCCGGCGGATGGAACGGTCCGAAGCCGGCCGTCGTGGCCGTCGTCCACGCGCTCCAATGCCGCAGATCGGTGGCTTCGTCGCTGCGGGGAGTCGGGTCGGCGAGATCGGTGATATCGACCGCCCACCGCGAACGCGTGACCGTGGCGCATGGCTGGTCGGACGCCGACCATCGGACGAAGAGCGGCTGGTCTGCCGGCGCGCTCATGCGCGCGTGCCGGCTCGGATCATCGGAGTATCCGCCGGACGAATAGAAGTAGGTGAGGCCCGGACCGTCCAGTGTCAGAAGCGGGCCCATCGTCCGGGGGGATTCCACCCGGAAGACCGCCACGTTGGTCATACGAGAGAACGGCGAGTTGATGTCGCCCGCCTCGTCGACGGCGACGACGACGAAGGCGTAGCGTGCGGAGGGCGACAGATTCACGTAGGCGACCGTGGTCGTATCGCCCGGGAGTGAATCCCAGCCCGCGAATCCCGGCGCGAAGGCCCGACGAAGCGAATCGGGATCGCTCAGGATGACGGAGAATGAGAACCCGGGGTCTCCCTCACGGAACAGGCGGAATCGGTACTTGACCGGATGCGTCGTGAACACGCCGTCCGGATCGTTGCCCGCCCACTCGAAACGCGGATCCGGCGGCAGGTAGGGCTCGATGCCCGGGTTCGCGCACGGCCGAGTGATCACGACCGTCGGCGGGACGGTGGTGGTCGACAATACCCGCCACGCGATGGCGGAAGAACGCCCCGCCGCATCCACCGCGCGGACCGCGATCGATCGCGGAGTGAGCGGCCGATCGCCCGCCGGGCGGGTGTCCAAACGAACGATCTCGGCCGGATCGGGGTGCGACACCCAGCGCGCAGCGGCGAAGCCGCGGGGAGGATCGAAGGCCACCAGGAAGTGATCGACCCGGCCGCGCGGATCATCCACCGACCAGCGGACGCGGAAGCCCACGATGGCGCCGTGCTCCTCCAACGGGCTCGCCGCGATCGAGGGGACCGGTAGCGGGTCGGAGACGAACGGAGCCGTGACGCGCCGCGCGCAAGCCGTCATCGACACCGCGAGCGCTGCCACGGCGACCAGGACCAGGACGGATGGGCGGTGCATCGGCTTGCGGACCCCCGCATCGGCCACACGGGGTCCGGCGAGAAGATCCCATGCAGCGTGTCACAAGCCTAGGATCCGACCATGGAAGGGTCAATCGGATACTTGGCAGGTGACCCTTCGTACCATCCATCCCCCGTTGACGGGGTGCGGCGGGAGCGCGACCATATAAGGGTCGGGCCGTCCTGGAACCGCTCGCGGAACGATGGCTCGATCCCGGCGTCGCCCTGGCGCCATCCGGCGGGAGGGATCGTGGCTCATCGATGGCTCTGGAGCGTCCTGCTGGCCGGGCTCTCGGTCCCGGCCGGGCCCGCGTGGGCGGCGAAGGCCCCGGCGGTGATCGAGGGCACGTCCGATGTCACTCGTCATCAGACCGCGCCTGCATCGGCCACGTCGTGTCCGGTGGGCTCGACCACGGGCGGGTACGTCATCAACTACATCCTCCCGCCCAACGACACGTACTACTCGCGCATCGACAGGCCAGCCTGCAGCCCGTGCGGGCCGCAGTCCGCGGAGGACTGGGCCACCGACCACATCTCCATCGCATTGTCCTTCCCGGTGGCATGCGCGATCCCCGTTCGCATCGCGATCGTGCGTGCGATGGGGGATCCCAAGTGCCCGGTCCCCGACACCACTCACGTGATCTGCGGGCCACGCGACACCGTGCTCACCGTGTCGGCCGGGGCGGTCGCGCTGAGCCCGGGATTCGGTCACTTCTGCCATCTCGATACCACGGCCTTCCTCATGATCCGATTCCTGGCCGACGGCGTGGGATGCGGCACCACCGGCACCCGACCCCGGCTGACCGCCAGCACGACCTGCGATTCGTGTCACAGCTACAACTACTATCCCGGTGGCGGCGCCGACCTCTGCGCCGTGGCGTTCCCGGGTAATCCGGAGATCTGGACCGACGCCGAGATCGCACCGTGCGCGCCGGTTGGCGTGGATGACGTGCCGCGACCGGGCACATCGCCACGCATCGCCTTGATCGGTCCCAATCCGTCTTCCGATACGGCGCCGCGATTCCTGCTGTCGCTCCCGCCGGGCGGGGACGCGCGGCTGCAGGTGTTCGACCTGCTGGGACGCCGCTGCTCCGATCAGACTCTGACCGGGAGCGGCAGTGGGCAGGAACTCGCGCTGCATCCGGATGTCCGGCTCTCGCCCGGGGTCTACCTGGCCCGGCTGAGCCAGCAGGGCCGGAGTGCTTCCGCGCGCTTCGTGGTGCTCCGGTAGTCCGAGGGCATCCCAAGGTCGCCTCGCCACGGATTGCGCCCGCTGGTAACGTGTGCGGTGGTTCCTTGCGGCAATCCCATTCGACGCTTGGGGCGCCCATCGCGCCCGTGACAGGAGCACTTCCGTGACCGCGCTGCCGGTAGCCGACGACTTCATCCCCCGACACATCGGACCCACCGACGAGGACGTGCGTGTGATGCTCGCCGCCCTCGGCTACGCGTCGCTCGACGCGCTGATCGACGCCACCATCCCCGCGAACATCCGCATGAAGATGGCGCTCGCGCTGCCGCCGGCGATGTCCGAGGCGGAGGCCCTTGCCGCGTTCGAGCGACTCGTTGCGGGCAACGAGATCTGGCGCAGCTTCATCGGCGAGGGCTACTCGACCACGCACACCCCGGCGGTGATCCAGCGCAACATCCTCGAGAACCCGGGCTGGTACACTGCGTATACGCCTTACCAGGCCGAGATCGCGCAGGGGCGGCTCGAGGCGCTGCTCAACTTCCAGACCGTGGTGTGCGACCTGACCGCGCTGCCGGTCGCGAGCGCCTCGCTGCTCGACGAGGCGACGGCCGCGGCCGAAGCCATGCAGTTGGTGCACGCCTCGCTCACCGGACGAGATACCTTTCTGGTGGCCGACGACTGTCACCCGCAGACCATCGACGTGGTGAAGGCGCGCGGTCGCGCCCGCGGCATCGTGGTGAAGGTGCAGAAGGCGTCGGCGTTCACGCTCGACGCGACGGTGTGCGGCGTGCTGGTGCAGTATCCGAACACCACCGGTGCGATCGCCGACCACCGCGCGCTCGCGACCCAGGTGCACGCAGCCGGCGCGCTGGTCGTGGTGGCCACCGATCTGCTGGCGCTCACGCTGCTGACGCCACCGGGCGAATGGGGCGCCGATGTCGCGCTCGGCAATTCGCAGCGTTTCGGGGTGCCGTTCGGCTATGGCGGGCCACACGCGGCGTTCTTCGCGACGAAGGACGATTTCAAGCGCCAGATGCCGGGACGCATCATCGGCGTGTCGAAGGACGCCAACGGCAGGCCGGCGCTGCGCATGGCGCTCGGCACGCGCGAGCAGCACATCCGGCGCGAGAAGGCGACCAGCAACATCTGCACGGCGCAGGTGCTGCTCGCGGTGATGGCGGGCTTCTACGCCGCATGGCACGGGCCCGAGGGCCTCACGCGCATCGCGTCGCGTGTCCACCGCATGGCCACGGCATTCGCCGCGGGCGTGCGGAAGCTCGGGCACATCGTGCTGGCGGAGGAGTTCTTCGACACCGTGCACGTGCGGCCGTCCAGGCCGGTGGCCGAGATCCGTGCGGCGGCCGAGGCGCGACGCATCAACCTGCGCTACCTGGATGACGGCACGGTCGCCGTGTCGTTCGGCGAGACCGAGACCGCGGCCGACCTGGCCGACCTGTTCGCCGTGTTCAACGGCGGTGCCGGGGCTGGCTTCACACCCGACGCGGTGTCGAACGAGGCCGATGCGCGCTTCGCCGCGAAGCACACGCGCACGAGCGCGTTCCTGGCCCATCCGGTGTTCCACGCGTATCGCTCCGAGACCGAGATGATGCGTTACATGCGCAAACTCGAGTCACGCGACCTGTCGCTCACGCATTCGATGATCGCGCTCGGCAGTTGCACCATGAAGCTCAACGCCGCGGCCGAGATGCTGCCGGTGACGTGGCCGAAGATCGGCGCGCTGCACCCATTCGCGCCGGTCGAGCAGGCCAGGGGCTACCGCGCGATGTTCGACCGGCTCGAGCACGCGCTGGCCGAGATCACGGGCTTCCACGCTGTGTCGCTGCAGCCCAACGCCGGCTCGCAGGGGGAGTACTCCGGGCTGCTGGTGATCCGCGCCTACCACGAGTCACGGGGCGAGGGGCACCGCAACGTGTGTCTGATCCCGCATTCCGCGCATGGGACCAATCCCGCGAGTGCGGTGATGGCGGGCATGAACGTGGTGGTGGTGAAGACCGACGCAAACGGCAACATCGACGTCGTCGATCTCAAGGCGCGCGCCGAGCAGCACGCCGCCAGCCTCGCGGCACTGATGGTGACCTATCCCTCGACGCACGGCGTGTTCGAGGAGGCGATCACGGAGATCTGCGATGTCGTGCACCGCCACGGTGGCCAGGTCTATCTCGACGGCGCCAACATGAACGCGATGGTGGGTCTGTGCCGCCCCGGCGACATCGGCGCGGATGTGTGCCACCTCAACCTGCACAAGACGTTCTGCATCCCGCACGGCGGTGGCGGACCCGGCGTGGGTCCCATCGGCGTAGCCATGCACCTGGCGCCGTTCCTGCCCGGGCACGTGGTGATCGCGACCGGTGGCGAGAAGGCGATCGGTGCCGTCGCCGCGGCGCCGTGGGGCAGCGCGAGCATCCTGCCCATCTCGACCATGTACGTCATGATGATGGGCGGCGAGGGCCTGACGCACGCGACCAAGATCGCCATCCTCAATGCGAACTACGTGGCGAAACGGCTGGAGAAGCATTACCCGGTGCTCTACAAGGGGAAGAACGGCACCGTGGCGCACGAGTGCATCGTCGATCCGCGCGCGCTCAAAGCCGTCAGCGGCATCGACGTCGAGGACATCGCGAAGCGTCTGATGGACTACGGCTTTCACGCGCCCACGATCTCGTTCCCGGTGCCGGGCACGCTGATGATCGAGCCGACCGAGAGCGAATCGAAGGCCGAGCTCGACCGTTTCGTCGAAGCGCTCATCGCGATCCGCGAAGAGATCGACGACGTCGCGAGTGGCGCCCTGTCCAAGACCGACAACCCGCTCAAGCACGCGCCGCACACGCTCGAGGTGGTGGTGGCGAACGAGTGGACGCGAGGCTATCCACGCGAGCGTGCGGCGTTCCCGCTGCCGTGGGTGCGCGAGCGCAAGTTCTGGCCGGCGGTGGGCCGCGTCGACAACGCCTACGGCGACCGCAACCTGATCTGTTCGTGCCCGCCGATCGAGGAGTACGCGGGGGTGTAGCGGAGCCCGGTGACGTGAAGGATGTGCGCGCCTCGCGGGGCCTCTCGCAGTCCGACCCCGTGACGATCCCGATCGCGCGCGACTGGAGCTTCTGGCCGGCCACTGCGAAGGTGCCGCCCACCGGCTCCGAAGGTGGCAGGCTCCACACTCCCCCTGGATGCCCCGCCGGCTCACGCCAAGGCCGCGTGCCATGCCACGGTGCCGCGCAGGCGTCGGTGGCGGGAGTCCTCCTGCTCACACGTGCTGATCGACGAGGATCGGGTTTCCATCAGGGTCCACCGCCACGAAGCTGGCAGGTCCCGTTGTGCTCTCGTCCGCCTGTTGCTGCAATTGCACCCCCTGTGCCTTCAACTGTCGCTGCAGATCGCGGACGTCGGTGAAGGAGGGGAGCTTCTGAGCGTTGCGGTCCCAGCCGGGGTTGAAGGTGAGGATGTTCTTCTCGAACATCCCTTGAAAGAGCCCGATCACGTGATCGCCATTCTTCAGGATCAGCCAGTTCTGCGAGGCATCCCCGGCGAAGGCCCTGAAACCGAACTTCTCGTAGAAGCTCCTCGAAGCCTCGATATCCTTGACCGCCAGGCT
>Ga0315273_10003063_pt1 | contig 20083 bp, 14 predicted proteins | sample YL17G02_0_MG_FD_205753 | JGI IMG/M metagenome (GOLD analysis project Ga0315273, IMG submission 205753) | Sediment microbial communities from Yellowstone Lake, YNP, Wyoming, USA - YL17G02_0 | ecosystem: Environmental > Aquatic > Freshwater > Lake > Sediment | place: USA: Wyoming | collected...
ATTGAAAGAACCGCTCCCCCTAAAAACAACCACCCAGCCTTTATTAGTCGGCGCGGCTCAACCTGCGAAGAAACCTCTGGCTTTACGCTCGAAGTTCCACTCATAAGAGAACGATACTGATAGAGGATAAACCCACCTCCCAGAATCATAGCACTCACAGTTGCCAGCCGGTAATCTGGGAGAAGGTTGAGACCCCAGAGCACATAGGGCAGCAGAAACAGCAATATGCCGGCTACAACCAGCAGCCCGAGCCTGAGCAGGCTATCGGGTGCTAGAATTCCTACCATAAAAAATCCATCCAGGGCCAGGGGGAAGATCAATAAACCTGCCACCAGGATAGATATCGATGAGAGCGCCGCAGCATAAGAGCCTGCACTGAGCGCAGGCGGTACAAAAAAGACCGGAAAGAGCCAGACCACCACGGCCAACACACTGACCAATTTCTTGAGCAGTGACCGCTCTTCATAAAATCCAAGTAAAACCACCACCAGACCTCCAAAACAAGCTGCCAACCCAAATTCACCGGTCAAAACGGTCACCAAGACATCGAGTTGGGTAGTTCTCACCTTCCCATACGAACCGACCCGCACAAGCTTATAAGCACCTTGCGCCTGCCTGACCAACACCCCTTCGTGCCCCATCGTAAAAATCACGTTGCCGCTGGCAGGATCGTATATCCCATCTTGTGGACTATCCGTTAAAACCGGGTTTCCGGTATGGGTTTTAAAATAATAGGTCTTTTGGGCCTGGGAAACCGGGATGATTTGATACTCCACCTTCCAGGGTGAATCTGCCTCTTCTGAGCGCTGAATGTCTCCTCCGGGTGTAAACCAATATGTAACACCTGACTGGGCCGGAACGGCGACTTTCCCATAAACGGGCGTTTCTTCACTTAGGATACTTGGGCAATCTGACAATTCAACCCCTTCATGCGCTGCCCAATTCAAGCCGCCATCTGTGCTACCGTAACAACTATAGCTAGCGCAGGCAACAATCTCTTCTCCAATATGATCCAGGCAGTAGATACCAGGATCAGGCTGCGGCATGTTCGCAATGGTCAAGAACACGCCAGAGGCAAGCAAGACCAAACCAGGGCGGAATTTCTTCTCTGGAAAACTTTTTATTTTCAACCACAGCCACAAACCAACAATCAGGGAAAGCAAAGCCACCAAATCGGTTGCATCCCTTTGCACACTGACTGGAAATCCTAACACCCAATCCAAAATATGGATTAACATCCCATGGAAGAAGGGCTGCGTTTTGGCAAGGACGAAAATCCCTCCCACCAGGCCAAAAGCCAGCCCACCAACCCACCACTGGTGGTGAGGCAGCCGGCGAGGCAGTATCCAGGCCAGGCAAGCAGCCAAGAAAAAGGGAAAGAAGAACAACCAGGCAAAATCACCCAGCTTGCCTGTCCACCAGGAAGGCCATAAGTGACGCAGCAGATGGTCATTCAAAAATAAGAGCAGTATGGCCCCGATCGAGAACGGATGGCTGAGACAAGCCAGTGCTTTCTTGAACGCCAGATTTTCTGTCATTACCTCTCCTCCTTGCACAGCTATACAATACCCGAAAATGGTCAGAAATGCAACCATTCCGCAGCAAAAGCCCCCTTGACAAATACAGAAAACGGTATACAATCATTCAATGATACAATAATACAATTAGACAATTGTACAACGGAGAAATAAATGGACTTCACTGCCTATGCAAATTAAAATCGATTTTCGCTCAAGCGCTCCCATCTACGTGCAGATCATGGAGCAGATCCGCCAGATGGTAGCTAACAATGAATTAAAACAAGGAGACCAACTCCCCACCGTGCGGCAACTGGCGACCGAGCTGCGGGTAAATTTCAATACCGTCGCTCGGGCCTACCGGATACTGGATGAGGTCGGGTTAATCTCGACCCAACGCGGGCGCGGTACTTACATCTGGGAGCAGCCGACCGAGGAAGCGATGAAACAACTTAAAAAGAAAAACCTGGAAGAACTGGCTCGGAATTATTGGGCTGAAGCCAGGCAATTGGGTACCACGCTGGAAGACGCTATTGAGGAATTGAAACGCGCGTCACAGACAGGCGCTCCTGTGAATCAGAAAAATGATCTACCTGAAAAGGAATTGTGAGGAAAAAATGATGACCATTCCACCACTTCAATCGAAAAAATATGCTTCATCTCGAAGAGAGAAAACTCCCGACAACATCCGCGTCAGCTCGATTGGTGCAACAGTCGCCATCCTGTTCTTTACGGCGGGAGTTATCGTTGCCGGCCTGCTAAGCGACAACAAAGCAGCGGATGCTACGATCGCTTTCACCGTCATCGGTTTCTTCCTGCTGGGCTTCTTTTTCCTGTTTGCACTGAAAGTGGCGCAGCAGTGGGAAAAGGCAGTCGTGCTGCGCTTGGGTAAGTTCCGCGGACTGCGCGGCCCGGGTCTGTTCTGGATGCTGCCAATCATCGACTCGACGACGTCGTGGATCGACCACCGTGTGATCGTTACCCCCTTCAATGCAGAAAAGACCCTTACGAAAGATACCGTGCCGGTAGACGTGGACGCCGTATTGTTCTGGGTAATTTGGGACGCTGAGAAAGCCGCCTTAGAAGTGCAGGATTACCGGGCCGCCATCGCTTGGGCTGCCCAGACCGCGCTGCGCGAGATCATCGGCCAGATGAACCTGGCGGATATCCTGATCGGCCGGGCCAAGATGGACGCCGAACTGCAAAGGATCATCGATGAACGGACCACACCCTGGGGGATTTCAGTTCAGTCGGTAGAAATAAGGGATGTAATTATTCCTCAAGGCCTGGAAGATGCCATGTCGCAGCAAGCCCAGGCCGAACGCGAACGCCAGTCCCGGGTGATTCTTGGCGAGGCCGAAATGCAAGTCGCCGGCAGCTTTGCCGAGGCTTCCAAGGCTTACGTCAACAATCCAACTGCCTTACACCTGCGCGCCATGAACATGCTCTTCGAAGGGCTCAAAGAAAAAGGCGCCCTGGTGATCGTGCCTTCCAGTGCAGTGGACACGATGAACCTGGGCGGACTGAGCGGCATGGTCGCGCTTTCCCAGGTTGCGGGTAAGGATCAATCGTAAAACTCAGGCAGAAAACCTATGACAGAATCCAATCAATGGGAATACCGAATCCAAACCGTGGGAAGCACCTTCAGCCAACCCAAGGATGAAAACCTTGAAACACTCCTCAACGAATGGGGTGAGGAAGGCTGGGAGGTGATCTCTGCACAAAACCAGGAGAGCACCAATAAGGTAAGGATCATTGCCAAACGCCCGTTGAGCAGATCAACCCGACGCAGTCGCTCCTGGCCTGGTTAAAATCATTCGACTTACCAAAAACTGGCGCTTATCAAGTCGCGCCAGTTTTGGATTCATTAATGTTATTCTACCCACGCCGGATCATCCGGTGACCATATGTTTCACGTGAAACATGCACAGGAAAACCATTCGGCCATATTTCAAATTTATTCTAAATATCTTACATAATATATATTATAATAAATTTAATCTTGATATGAATTGACAAATCCACTCTTTCACGCTACACTATTTCGTATGGACTTCCTCAACAACCCCTGTGAAGATAAAGATTTACTGGTCAGCCAGCTCTCCCGGATCGTCGAAGTCAGCCTGACGCTTAATTCCACGCTAGACCCCGACCAACTCCTCCAATACATCATCAAGACAGCCAGCGAACTTCTCGACTGCGAAGCAGCCTCGATCCTGTTGTATGACGAGAAGCGCGGCGAGCTGTTCTTCGCCACGGCAGCCGGTTCAGACCCCAAGCAGTTGGCTGCCATTCCGGTGCCTTTAGAGGGCAGCATTGCCGGGACAATTTTCCGCGAAAACCGGCCCTTGATCATCAATAATGCCCAACAAGACCCACGCCACTACGCTCAAGTGGGGCAGCAAATCAACTTCCAAACGCGCACCTTGCTCGGCGTTCCCATGCGCATTCGCTCACGCGTCACCGGTGTTTTAGAGGCAATCAACAAACGCTCGGGGGGGTTTACGGAGGCAGACACCAATCTGCTTTCTGTGGTTGCTTCGCAGGCTGCAGTTGCCATACAGAACGCCCGTCTTATCCAGGCTCTCCAAAAAGCTTACGATGAGCTAAGCCGGGTCGACAAGCTAAAGAGCGATTTCATATCCATCGCATCTCACGAATTGCGTACGCCATTGGGGGTGCTTTTGGGCTATGCTACCTTCTTACAGGAAGAGTCCCAGGGGCAGGCCTCGGAGATGGCCGCCAAAGTACTCAATTCGGCCTTGAAACTACGCGAGCTAGTGGAAGCCATGACCAACCTGAATCTGATCCAAGTCGGGTCAACCCGGATTGAACTAAAACCAATCCCTGTTCAACAGGTCATCCAGGCGGCCGGTAAAGAAATCCAGATGGCTGCAGAAGTCAAAAGTCAGAAGCTAGTCTTTAACCTTCCCGAAAAAGCACTCATCGTCCAGGCGGACCCAGAAAAACTAAAGCTGGTTTTCGTCAACTTGCTGAACAATGCTGTGCGCTTCACTAAACCAGAAGGTGAGATCATCGTCAGCGCCAGGCCCATGCACAACGAAGCCTGGGTCGAAGTTCACGACAACGGCGTGGGCATCCCACCCAATGAGTTGGAAAATATCTTCAAAGAGTTCTACCAGGTCGAAGACCACATGACCCGCCGCGTGGGTGGGTTGGGTTTAGGGCTTTCCATCGCCCGCGGCATCGTCAAGCTGCATAACGGCCGCATTTGGGCAGAGAGCAAGGGGGAGGGACAAGGATCGACTTTTAGTGTTGTGCTTCCTTCAGCCGGTGCAACGGGCGGTCTGTTGGAATAAGGGGATCAGGCGCCGTTTTCTCTGGCCCAGGCTTCCAGGGTCTCATCGATCAAATCCAAGAAAACATCCAGGGCGGCCAGGCGCTCTCGAAAAGCATTGCCAAGCATCCCCAAGCTCTCGCCAGCCGACTGCCAGGCAGGCAAATGCGATGCATGCGGAGGGAGTACATCGACGGCATGAGTCCATGTCCGCCACAACGGCCATAGGACCACCTGAAACCGTTCGCTCTCCACCAAAGCCTCAAAGGCGCTTAGATAATAATTCAGGCGATAGGGATGGAGGCGCAGGATGGGTTGGTCCTGAGAGGCAGCTTCATAAGCAAACCGCCAATCACTCAGCCAGGAACGCAGCTTCGGCGCATCGATGAGTGGACCTCCTAACAAACCAAAAAGCCCAGCATAAAGCCCAGGATGATTAACCTTCACTGCCCGCTCAGGGAAATCGATCAAAAAACGCCGTTCTGTGAGCGGTGGTCCCGAAAGACTGGCTACTGCGTTAGCCGCGTGATCCAGCGCACGCAAATAGGTCGTAATTTCATGTGGGCCTGCTTCAGACTGCTCAGACTGGAATCCCAACCAAATTTGTCGGGCATGTTCAGCCTGCGGGCGTGCCCGGCTTAGAACATGGTCCGGCCGGTCAAACTGGCCGCGTACGCTGGCCCGAGTAAAATCCAGAAAATGCTGAGGATCATATAGAATTTTGCAGCCATCGATCGCTGGCCCCAGCCAGGGGTGTAAACGTAATTCTTTTGCCCGCCGATACAGGCTAACGGGATGATGAGAAACATCCAAATGGATCTCATCCGTAATCCGCACGAACTCACGTTCCTCTCGAATCGCATCGGCATGCAGGAAGAACAAATCAATATCGGTTGTACCACCAATGGTCGGATGTTCCCGCAGCAACGATCCCTGTAAGTAGACCGCTACTACATCTCGCTCCGTCTGGCAGCGTTGAGTGACAAAATCGTTGGCTATCTTTAGTAACAATTCAAGTGTGATCCGCATATTGATCCGCCCTTCGTGATATGGTCAGGCTTCTTGCCGTGAGGATGACCCCTCGACGAACTCCAACGGCAGCTCTGACTGAAATGGTACCAGCTTAATGGCACGCCGGATACGGGCCTCAACCAACTTCAGGTGATCTGGATTCCGCACAAAATCCAGATGGTCCGTATCAATCTTCAGGATGGGAACTGAGGGTCGATACTCCCCCGCATGAGGAGAGCCAAAGTAAAATTCATAAGCCCGATTCAACTCATCGATATAGGCTCGTTCCATGTTACGCTCGTAGGAACGGTCGCGCAGGGCAATCCGCTGCGTGAGAACATCCGTACCGGCGCACAAATATACAATCAAGTCGGGTTGGGGGATTTTTTCGGCCAATGCTTCATGCACACGATAATACATTTCTAGCTCATCACCGCGCAGGTTGATACTGGCAAAAAGGCCATCTTTGTCAAACGTGTAATCGGCGATCAGATTTTGATCCTTGATTAATACATCCGGTACTGAACGCCGCTGTTGGTGATAGCGGCTAAGTAAAAAGAAAATCTGAGTTTGAAAAGCATAACGCTCCCGGTCAGCATAAAAGTCGGACAGGAAGGGGTTTTCTTCAAAGATTTCTAATAAAAGAGCCGCATCAAAAGAAGGCTGGAGCATGCGAGCCAGGGTTGTTTTTCCTACCCCAATGACACCTTCAATAGCCAGATACATGCCAATTTACCTCACCTGCATGATAGGGGATCTGCCCTAAAAAATTCGTCAGAGATTTCCCAACCGCATCCGGTTGCTCTAACATCAGCATATGTCCGGTTTGAGGGATCTCTTCTAAAAGCGCTTCTGGGATAACATGGGCCAATAACTGAGAATAGCGCGGAGGGGTCATCCGGTCTTCGCTGCCACACAAAATCAGCGTGGGCAAGCGAATATCAGCCAGGCGTTCTGTACAATCAAAGCGGTCACAGGCTAAAAGGTCTCCATACAATACACTCGGCCGCACTTCTCTCAAGTGATTGGCTGCCAGTTCTACCAGGCGTTCCGGCACAGATAAACCAAAAGACCAGGATACCAGGCTCTCAACGGCTTTATAGAATGTTGTCGGGCTAGCTGCATCTGCAAGCAGATCAGGTGGAATGTATAAACGCACCCCGGTGGACAACAAGCCCAAACCTAAAACATGCTCTGCATTTTGGATGGCCAGGGTCAGCGCAATCGCTCCGCCCATGCTATGTCCCACAAACACAGCGCGGTGTAATTGCACAGCTTCCATCCAGGCCAAAACTTGCTCCGCGTAAGAATCAATCGTTTGCAGACCACCCCCCTGGTCTGACTTCCCATGTCCGGGGAGATCTAAAGCAAAAATCCGATAACCAGGTAGACGGCGAATTTGAGGGGGCCAAAATAAATGCATACCCCCAGCGCCATGAAGTAAGACAACTGGTGGTGTTTCAACAAATCCATCTTGAGCAAGATGGAAATACAGACCAGCAGCTAAAGGCATGGATCATCCTCCTCGCCGAATCCGGTCTGCGGCAGCCTCACTCATGGGGATTAAAACGCGAATGCGAGTCCCTTTTCCTTCTGCTGATTCGATCTTCAGTACACCATTGACCAGCTCAGCACGTTCGCGCATGTTGACCAACCCCAGGCTGCCTCGATGATCATATGTAGCATCCACGGCGCCAATGTTAAACCCAACCCCGTCATCCTGGATATCCAGCAGGGCGATTTGGCTGCCGATATCTTTTAATCGAACCCAGATGTGGGCTGCTTGAGCATACTTGCGGGCATTGTTGATGGCCTCTTCGGCGATGTAAAAAAGAATCGTCTGCTTGCCCATTTCTAATTCCGGAATGATTTTTGATTCAACATCCACAATAACGTTTTGGTCATAAGTATCTCTCATTTTCTCAGCCATCGCCTGTAAGGCAGCCAACAATCCTTGCGACTCAAGCACCAGAGGACGCAGGGTGAAGAGCATATGACGAATTTCCTTGGTTGTCCGGCGTGCAAGATCCTCGATCTTGAGGATTTCCTCGCCAGCAGCTTTTCCATCCTTTTCTAGCAAACGGCGGGTATAGTTTAACCGCATCGCAATCGCTGCCACAGACTGGGTGGGGCCATCATGTAAATCTCGAGAGAGCTTTTTACGAGCTTCCTCCTGAATATCCATCATCCGCTCTTTCTCTTGCTCCAGATCGCTGTACAAACGTGCGTTTTGAATGGCGATCACAGCTTGCCTGGCAGCCACATCTAACGTTTCACGCTTCATTTGAGTGAAGAACTCAGGGTCAGGGTGAGCAAAAAGCAAGACGCCATAGGCTTCTAAACCAGTCCGCAGTGGTAGGAGATAAGCCACCTTGCAGGCACGCAATGCAACGAAGCGCTTCAACTCTGGATCTTGATCAATTTCATTACAAAGCACCGGCTCTCCAGAAGAGATCACCTCATACAAAACTCCCTCGGCACCCGGGAGAATAATGCGTACATCCGAGGGGGTAAACCGGCGAGCCGACCCAACTCGTAATTCGGTCTTACCATTCTCTGTAGCATGAAAGAGCAAAACAACACTGCATATTCGCTCGATGGGGCTATCACTGCTTGATAGAATTTTTCCTCCCAGATCCAGGGCTGCATCCAAAACATGGCTGTAATTTAGTGTGGATGTCATTGTGGAAATTAGATCGTAGATTGCCCGCACCCGTTCGCGTTCAGCAAGTTTGGCTTTTTCCACTTCTTTCTGGGCAGAATAGCGTATCTTTGCTGTCTGGAACCGGACAACCAACAGGTGAGAAAGAATCACTCCCACGATGATCCCAGTTACAAATAAAACCACCCAAATTTGCAAGTCAGTTGGTTCAGAATCGACCTGCACCCTCCAGCCCAGGGTCCAGGTGAGACCCGTGAACCAGGAAATGAGATATCCCAGTTCATCAAAATTCCGCATGCTAATATGATAACCCAAAATAGAGGAGATGCAAAGCATCAAGTGAAAAGTGAGAAGCTACGCTTCCAAGTCTGGGACTAGTTTTTGGAGGATACTCTTGGCGGCAAGAACTGCCCGTGCACGGTGGCTGAGGCGGTTTTTCTCTTCCAGAGACAACTCAGCCATTGTCTTTCCTGGTTCTGGCAAAAAGAAGATGGGATCGTAGCCAAAGCCATTCTGGCCGCGTTCTTCAGGAATGATCTCTCCTGAACATACTCCTTCGGAAAACCAAATCTCCCCAGATGAAGATGCCAGGGCAACCACGCATCTAAAACGTGCCAGCCACGGACGAGGCTTCCTTTGTAGTTTTTGGAGCAGGAGAACCCGGCGGTCTTTATCTGTAGCACCAGGTACAGGCGAAAAACGAGCCGAGTGCAGACCGGGTTTGCCTCCTAAAACATCGACTTCCAGGCCTGAGTCATCTGCCAGTGACATGTAACCCGATGCCAGGGCAAACGCCAGAGCTTTTCGAGCCGCATTCTCCTGGTAGGTTTGCCCATCTTCTACGATATCCAAAACCAGGTTTAAAGAAGATGGTGAAACCAGATCCAGGTGTAAATCGGCTAAGAGAGCCTGAATTTCCAGCAGTTTTCCCCGGTTATGACTAGCCAGGAGCAATTTCATGAGTCACCTTGATCGATCTGAGCATATCCCAATACCATATATGGTAAATTGGAGGAAATTGACCGGTATATTTGCAAGATGTTATGTTATAATACCACAAGTAAACAAAATATCCTCTTTACTGCGCTTTACCCTTCAATCTAGTGTCTGATCCACACTCTCCCCTGCGGCTGAACGTTGGTTTTATCATCTACCAAACCATTGGGTACAGCCGAGATATTCCCTTTGAGATTCCACGGGTCCAATTACAGGCAGACCTGGATCTGACTGATCTGGTTGGCATTGTGAGGGTGACCCGAACTCCCCAAGGTCTACTGGTTCAAGTGAAAATGCATGCTTCGGTCTCAGCCGAATGTGTGCGGTGTTTAACGGATTTCTCCCATGATTTAAAGGTTGATTTCTCCGAGCTTTATGCCTTCAATCAACGTTCAATCACAGATTCGAACCTGATTCTCCCTGAAGATGGAAAGATCGATCTGCAGCCTTTGCTGCGAGAATATATGCTCCTGGAATTTCCTATTAATCCGCTCTGTAAGCCAGACTGCAAAGGTTTATGCCCAATTTGTGGGGAAAACCTGAATCAAATAACCTGTCACCATGAAGAAGTAATCGGCGATGAACGCCTTTCGGGGCTGCAATCGCTTTTAGATAAACAATAAGCACTCAAACACCTCACATCTCACTTGCGACCAAAAACAGTCAGGAGGGTTGCGTATGGCGTATCCAGAACAATATTCCCACCCCAGTGAGATTTTTGGTAGTTTACTGGAAAAAGCCGATGTGCGGGGATATCTGACCCCTGAAGATATTATCGAACTATTTCCTGATGGTTCAGATGATCTCGACAAAGTCAACCATATCATCCTGGCGCTGCAGCGCCACGGAGTCGATGTCATTCTGGAAGAAGAGGATCCAGCCTCGTCTTCAGATAGCGATTCCCTGGTTCTGGAACCCGTTATGAACCTGGAGCACATTTCCACCGATGATACGGTTGGATTGTATCTCAAGGAAATGTCCCGCGTGCCTTTGCTTTCCTTGAACGAGGAAGTCAGCCTGGCGCAGCGTATTCAGCAAGCGTTCCGATCAAAAATTGAACTTAACAAACTAAATGGCAAAGGTACTGCCCAGCGGCGCAAGGAATTAGATGCAATCATCCAGGATGGCATACTGGCAAGAGAGCACCTGATCAAAGCTAACACGCGGTTGGTAGTCAGCATCGCCAAAAAATATATTGGAAGAGGGGTACCTTTCTTGGATTTAATTCAGGAAGGAAACCTGGGATTGATGAAAGCCGTTAGCAAGTTTGAATATGAACGCGGTTTTCGTTTCTCTACCTATGCCACCTGGTGGATCCGCCAGACAATCACGCGAGCCATCGCTGACCAGGGACGCACCATTCGCGTGCCCGTCCACATGACAGACCGCATCCGGTTGATGTACAAATTTGCCCACAAGCTTGAGCAAGATCTTGGACGACCTCCCATTGCAGAAGAATTGGCCAATGCATTGCAGGTTACGCCAGATCGGCTGCAGTGGATGTTACAAGTATCCTGGACCCCTATATCCCTGGAAAGCCCGGTAGGGGATGATGAAGAGTCTGAGTTTGGAATGTTCGTCGAGGATGAGATTACCCCCTCTCCTTCTCAAACAGCCTACGAAAACATGCTGCGCGAGCGCGTCGAACAGGTGCTCTCCACCCTCTCCCCGCGAGAAGCGCGTATCCTGCGCCTGCGCTTTGGCCTGGAAAATGGACATCCCTACACGTTGGAAGAAGTGGGGAAGAAATTTGGCCTGACGCGTGAGCGTATCCGGCAGATCGAGGGCAAAGCCTTGCGACGCCTGCGCCATCCATGCCGCTCAAGGCTGCTCAAAGATTATTTGTAACCGATCCTTGACAAAACCAGGTTGCCCGTATAGACTCAACTGGACAAGCTGAGAAAGGATTGATCTATGGCCTGCCCAGTATCTGCTGCGAATATGTCGATGTGCATGATGAAGATGGTCCGACGCGCCTGGGCAGCCGCCACTCTGATAAAATAGGGTATCCGCCAAACTAAGAGAAACATCGGGGCTGTCCATAGGTGGGCAGCCTTTTTCTTTTTTGAACCGAAGGAGGATGAAAACTATGTCTGAAAACATATTAGTCGCCATAGCCTGGCCCTATGCCAACGCCGAAATCCATGTTGGCAACATCACCGGGTCATATTTGCCAGGGGATATCTTTGCCCGCTACCACCGCCTGAGGGGAGACCGGGTCTTGATGGTTTCTGGGACAGATTCACACGGCACTCCAGTAACGCTGCGCGCCGATGCGTTAAACCAGCCTGTTGAAGAGGTCTACAAACAATACCATCAGGGCTTTCTGGATCTGTTCCAGAAATTGGGCATCCAGTATGATCTGTTCACAACCACCCACACTGAGAACCATTTTAAGGTATCGCAGAGCATCTTCCTGGCTTTGAAGGAAAATAGCTTTCTATATACCGAAACCCGTCCGCAGTGGTATTCACCGAAAGCCAAACGCTTTTTACCAGACAGGTACGTAGAAGGCACCTGTTATTTGTGCGGGTTTGAAGGCGCTCGTTCTGATCAATGTGATAAATGCGGCAATGTGCTTGAACCCGAGATGCTGCTCAACCCGCGTTCCAAGGTGGACGGTTCTACCCCCGAACTGCGTGAGACCGAGCATTACTACCTTAATCTCTCCAAGCTGGAGCCAGAAGTAACTACTTTTCTGCGCGCCCGCCAGCATTACTGGAGAGAGACGGTGGTGGGGCAGTCGCTGGGGCAGATCGAGAGCGAGGGGCTGAAGCCGCGCCCGATCACGCGCGATCTAGACTGGGGTATTCCCGTGCCGGTCGAAGGCTGGCAGGGCAAGTGCATATATGTATGGTTTGAGGCTGTAATCGGATACCTTTCCGCGGCCATCGAAGCCTCCAAACTCAGCGGCAGCCCGGAGGCCTGGAAGGATTGGTGGACAAATCCTGAAGCCAAGGCTTTCTACTTCATCGGGAAAGATAACATCTTCTTCCATACGGCCATGTGGCCCGCCCAGCTCATGGGGACCGGAGAGCAGTTCCTGGAAATATTTGCCGAAGAAGAAAATCAGCGCCTGAATCTGCCCTACAATGTGCCTGCCAATCAATTTATGAACCTGGAAGGGCAAAAAATTTCTGGCAGCCGCAACTGGGCTGTATGGGGACTGGACTTCCTAACCCGCTATGATCCAGACTCATTGCGTTTCTACCTTACGGTCAATATGCCTGAGAACAAAGACACCGATTGGGATTGGCGGGAATTTGTAGAGCGCAATAACAACTCACTGGTGGCCACCTGGGGCAATTTGGCCAACCGGGTGCTGTCCTTTGCCTATAAACACTGGGAAGGGCAGGTCCCCACGCCAGGAGAGCCTGGTCCCGCCGATCAGGCCATCCTGGAAACTGTGGAAGCTGGCTTCCAGAGCGTAGGCGAACAATTGCAGACGGTTCATCTGCGCGCCGCTTTGTTCGAAGCCCTGCGCCTGGCATCAGAGGTAAACAAGTACCTGGATACTGCCGCTCCCTGGTTCACAATCAAGACCGATAAAGCCGCTACAGCTACCACGATCTACACTGCCTTACGGGCCATTGATTCACTCAAAGTGCTTTTTGCACCATTCTTACCTTACACAAGCGAGCGTTTACACATCTATCTGGGATACACACAACCGCTCTTCGGAGAACAATATGTCGAGGAAGAGATGGATTCTTTGGGAACGCACGCCGTGCTGCGCTACCGACCGGCGCAGGCCAGCGGAAAATGGGAGCCCAGCCTGCTGCCAGGGGGGCAGCGCTTGCAGCAGCCTGCCCCGCTGTTTAAGAAGTTAGATGAGAGCATTGCCGAAGAGGAACGTGCCCGGTTAGGAAAATAGCTTGGTATGGATACCAAAACCCTTCACATTCTTGAATATTCTAAGATCCTTGACCGCCTGGCAGGATACTGCGCATTTGCCGCCTCAGCGGAGAAAGCGCACAGCCTTCAACCGACCACCAGTCTGGAAGAAGCCCACCGCTGGCTGGCTGAAACCAGTGAAGCGCTGCAACTGCTCACCACACATCCCGACCTGACGATCGGCGGGGCCCGCGATGTGCGTGAGCCGGTCGACCTGGCCCTGCACGGGGGCGTCCTTGCCCCGGTCGAACTTTTAGATATCAAATCGACCCTGGTCGCCGCCCGCACCCTGGCTCGCACCTTCGAGCGCCTGAATGAGCAGTTCCCCCGCCTGTGCGAAATTGCCAACCAGATGCCCCCACCGTTAGGATTGATCGATGCTATCACACGCGCCATTTCCGACCGGGGCGAAATCTTGGACTCTGCTTCTGATAAGCTATCCCACATCCGCCGGGATATGCGCATCGCCCATGACCGACTCATGAGTAAGCTGCAGCGAATGATCAGCGATCCAAAGAACGCAGCCCTGCTTCAGGAAGCGCTAATTACCCAACGCGATGGTCGTTATGTCATTCCGCTGCGAGCCGAATTCAAGGGGAGAATTAAATCGATCGTCCATGATCAGTCTGCATCTGGGGCAACGCTCTTCGTTGAGCCTTTTGGGATTGTCGAACACAACAACCAGTATCGCGAAATGCTGCTGGCTGAGCGCGACGAAGAAAGGCGTATCCTGGCAGAGCTTTCCATGCAGGTGGGACTGCACGGGCGTGAAATCTTGACCACGATTGATGTTATTGCTGAACTTGACCTGGCATTCGCAAAAAGCAAATATGCTGATGATCTGGCGGCGACTGAACCCATTTTGCAACCCATCCTAGGCCGCCGTAACTCCAACCATCCCGGTACCATCATCCGGGTCTACCAGGCGCGGCACCCTCTCTTAGATCAAAAGAGCGTGGTCCCAATCGATGTCGAATTGGATGAACAAACATACGCCATGATCGTCACCGGCCCGAATACAGGCGGAAAAACCGTCACTCTCAAAACGATCGGGGTGCTGGCGTTGATGGCGCAAAGTGGAATGCATATTCCATCACATTCCGGTTCTGAGATTAGCATCTTTGACTCCATCTATGCCGATATCGGTGATGAACAGTCGATCGAACAATCCCTATCAACCTTTTCGGGTCATATCACCAATATCATCCATATCCTCGAAAAAGCAGACCGGCGTTCACTGGTTATACTGGATGAACTGGGTGCTGGCACCGATCCGCAAGAAGGTGCAGCACTGGCGCGTGCTATTCTTTCCAATTTACTAGGCAGCGGTATAACCACCCTGGTAACCACACACCACCCGGAATTGAAAGCTTACGCACATGCCACTCCTGGAGTCGTTAATGCCAGCGTGGAATTTGACCTAGAAACTCTGCGCCCCACCTACCGCCTGACGATCGGTTTACCGGGGCGCTCCAATGCTCTGGCGATTGCTCAACGCCTGGGAATGCCTGAGACAATTATTAGCCTGGCCAAATCTGAACTCAACCCAACCGATGTGCGCGCTGAAGATTTGTTAGATGAAATCCACGTTCAGCGTGACCGGGCGCGCCAGGCTCGTTCCGCTGCAGATAAAGCCCGCCAGGAATCTGAGAAGCTACGCGATGAACTGAGCCACCGGCTGGAACAAATTGAAGACGAACGCCGCTCCGTGCTGGAAAAAGCTCGCAACGAAGCAGATGCACAGATCCAGGAATTACAAGAAGAAGTTCGCCAGGCGCGCCGCACCCTGGCCCGCGCCCGGCAGCCCCTGGATGTGCTTCAATCGGTTGAAGAAAAGGTTGCTGAATTGGAAGAAAGCGTGGAAAAGCCCATCGAGCGGCATACGACAGTGATTGATGGGCGGTCTGCCTACCAGTCTTTGCGCCTGGGCGATAAGGTTCACCTGCGTTCTCTCAATGTACAGGGAGTGATTACTTCTTTGGGAGAAGAAGAAGCCGAAGTCCAGGTCGGGGTGCTCCGCATCCGTGCCAGGTTGGCTGACATAGAAAGACCAGGCCAGCGATTAACCCCAGAGCCAAAGCCCAAGGCAGCGTCCGGCAAACGATCTTCTTCAAGCACCAGCCTACCAACAGTGGCCGAGACACCCCGCATGGAGATCGATCTGCGCGGCCAGCGTGCGGATGATGCTCTGGATGCCTTATCGAATTACCTGGATGCGGCTTTTCTGGCAGGGATGCCTTTTATCCGCATCATTCACGGCAAAGGTACAGGCAAGCTACGCCAGTCTGTGCGCGAGATGCTTTCACATCACCCGCATGTCAAATCGTACGAGCCGGGTGGAGAAAAAGAAGGCGGAGAAGGCGTAACAGTTGCCAAGCTGCATGCCTAGAATCAAAAATGGAGTGCAGGAAAATGGGAAAGAAGTATAAATTCCTCAGTATCCCGATCCTTGTAACAGCATTTCTATTTCTAGCACTCTTTCAAAGTGTCTCCCAGGCGGCTCAAAAAACTCCCCAGCCTGGCTTGCCTACGGAACAGCAAAATCCTGCTCTCCAACAACTCAAAGTTCAAAGGAACCGCCTTCATCCAGAGCTTGTCAAAACTCTGTCTACTGCCGAAAGCGCAGGCCAAATTCCGGTCATCATCGAGTGGGGTGGACAATCCTATGAACAGATACTTCAAGCAGCCCTGCTACTCCTCGATGAACAGAAAAACACCCGTCTCCAGGAACGATCGCTGGTTGTTGCTACTCTACAGGCTTATGCATCCGAACAGTCCCGAGCGTTGAGAAGTACTTTACAGGAAGCAGAGCAGCTTGGCCAGGCTTCAGAAATCCAGTCTTTTTGGGTCAGCCCGATCATCGCCGCCAAAGCCAGCCCAGCCCTAATTGAAACCTTAAGCAAGCGTGAAGATGTAGTACAGATTCGTCCCGACGAACGCTTCTACCTGGAACAAACCTCTTTCATACCAACAGGGTCTGAAGCTGGAATGAGCTGGAATCTGGAATTGATCGGTGTGGGCTTTACACAGCAGCAACTTGGTTTAGATGGCAGTGGGGTTGTGGTAGCCAACCTGGATACCGGGGTAGATTGGCAGCATCCTGCCCTGCTCAAAAAATACAGGGGATATAACCCGCATGGGCCTGCGCAACATATTGGAAACTGGTATGTCGTCACGAATGAGCCTTACCTGGTACCTGGCGACAGCAATGGCCACGGTACACATACCATGGGCACAATGGTTGGTGATGACGAGGCCGGAAACCGGACTGGGGTTGCCCCCGGAGCGCGTTGGATAGCAGTCAAACTGTTTAACAACCAGGGCTACACATACGAGAGTTGGATTCACGCAGCTTTCCAATGGGTGATCGCTCCTGAAGGAAACCCATCTTTAGCACCGGATATTGTCAACAGTTCCTGGGGATCAGACAGTGGTGGAGATGACCGCTTTCGCTCCGATATTGTTGCCCTGCGCTCTGCTGGCATATTACCGGTTTTTTCAGCAGGAAATAACGGCCCCTACCCTTACACCATTGGCAGCCCGGCCAGTTACCCGGAGTCACTGTCCGTTGGTGCAGTCGATCAGGATAAATTCACAGCGTTGTTTTCCTCACGCGGACCCAGCCCCTGGAATGAGATTAAACCCGATGTCACTGCTCCGGGAGTGAATATCCGTTCCACCTTTCCAGGAAGCGGGTATGCAACCGCCAATGGTACCAGCATGGCCGCACCCCATGTTGCCGGGCTGGCTGCCCTGATCTTGCAAGGCAACCCGGCGCTGAGCCCAGATGAAATCGAAGAGATCATCCGTTCAACCGCCCAACCCTTGGGAGCCGCTATCCCCAATAACGATACAGGTTGGGGTCTGGCAAATGCCTACGCTGCCGGATTAAAAGCTACCTCCCACGGAGAACTGGCAGGTGTCGTCCGACGTGTAGAAGATAATAGTCCGGTTCCCTTTCCAGTGCTTTCTGCCACACCGCTTGCAAATCCTGCCCTGACCCTGACAAGCACCGGAAATGCAAACGGCGCTTACACTTTTGCTTTAAGACCCGAACGCTATGATCTTTCTATTTCTGCATTTGGCTTTCTGAGCAGTACGATTCATAATATTGCGATACTTACCGGCACCCAAACAACCTTGGATATAATGCTACCCGCGGCACCCTCCGGTTTGATCCACGGAAAGGTTACCGATCTGCAAAGTGGTCTGCCTCTCTCGGCGACACTGACAGTTGAGGGAACACCAGTGCGGGTACAAACAGACCCAGCTACCGGTCTTTATAATCTAAATCTACCTGAAGGCTCCTGGAATTTTAATTTTTATTCCGCTGCTCACCGCACCGGGCATATTACCCCCACGATCACAGCTGGTGGAAGCTATACCTTTAACATTGGGCTTCTGCCTGCGCCAATGATCCTGCTGGTAGATGGCGGACGGTGGTATAACGGCAGCCAGATAGGATTCTTTAAGGAAGCCCTGGATGCCCTCGATTTTCCTTACAACGAGTGGCCCATCCGTTCTCTTGGATTAGGTGGAACAACAGATGAACGTCCCATACTCGGCGACTTTGATTCCTATGATGCCGTGATCTGGTCTGATCCCTCATCTTCTCCGGGATGGATCGGCTCGAACGATGTCATTACAGATTTCTTGAAAGCAGGCGGGCACCTGCTCATTAGCGGCGAGGACACCCTTTACCTGGATGGTGGAGGATCCATATGGAGTCTTCCGGCTCCTTACATGATCCGGGATATCGGGATCCAGTTTAAAGGCGAAGGGAACCTATCTCCCTTGAGTGGAACACAGGGTAGCTTCTTGGACGGACTCCATATAATATTAAATACTCCTGACAGTTCCCAACAGCAGTTATTGCCTGATGAGGCTCAAATCCGGTCGCCCCTGATCGCACAAACTGCACTAACCTGGCCTGATCAAACGGTCGGGGGTGTGGCTTCTGGCGTATGCCAGCCTTACCGGGCCTTTTGGACAGGGTTTGGGTTCGAAGGAACAGGACCACGCAGCAATCGGATTGAATTAATGGAGCGGGTTCTTAAATGGTTTGACCAGCCTCCAGAGCCTTATGGAATCAAAATTTTTTCATCCCCCGAAACCATGCTTGGGACTCCAGGCAGTGTTTTGACACAAACCATCCAACTCAACAGCACCGGTGTACTCACGGATCATTACAACCTGCATGTCGCTGGAGGTCCCTGGCCCTTGGATATTGAATTGCCCGATGGGAAACACGTACAGGGAGACACATCCTTACCCTTAGGTGCCTGCCAGAGGGCAACCATCACAGCCACCATCACCATCCCGACGGATCAGCCAAGGGACGCACGGGCGCTGTACAGCCTGGCCTTCACCAGCCAAAATGATCCAACCATCGTTAATACCCTATCCCTGGCAGCGAAAACCTACTCACCGGTGCTTTTGGTCGAACATCAGATCTGGTATAAGGATATCGAGCCTTATACGAAAACCTTGAATTCGCTAGGCATCCCTTATGATATTTACCAGACCCAGCCCTCCTTGCGAACCCCATCGATTAACACGCTGCAAAATTATCCAATCGTAATCTGGACCACGGGATATAACTGGTATAACCCATTGGGTTCAGATGGGGAAAAACAGTTGTCTCAATATCTGGATCAGGGAGGCCGTTTGCTGGTGAGCAGCCAGGATTTGCTAGATGTAAGCGGACTCTCCAGCTTTGTTCAGGAGCGGTTAGGCGTTATCGGTTTCACTTTATCAGTGACGCCAACAGAAGTAACTGGGGCGCAAGATCTGCCCAGGGCGCAAGATCTGCCATTCAACGCAGATTTAGGTCTATGGGATTTATCATACTCTTACCCCAATTGGGGAGATGGACTCAAACCCTCTGAAAATACCGCCGTAATCCTGGAAGATCAAAATCCTTTTCCTGTAGGGGTGGCACACACCGAAAATAATTGGAGGAGTAGTTTCTTCTCTTTCCCATTGGAAACCCTGGATGATGCCGCTCATCACATTCTGCTCAGCCAGGTTTTGCTTTGGATCAGTCCTTTTGGCGAAAGTCGTCTGGCAGCTCCTCCGGCTGCAGTAAGCGGAGGGCAGATTCCCATCACACTGACCCTACAATTGGCTAATAACCAGGCAATGTTTGGTCTGCGAGCGGAGTTGCCCCTTCTTCCACAAACCAGCCTGGTGAAGGGAAGCCTGCAAGGCCCTTGGAAATTTGAACCATCAAACAACAGCTTAGTTTGGGAAGGCGATCTATCCCCTGGTGAAATAATAACCTTGAGTGGTGTGCTGCAACTAGCTCAAAATCTCCCTGCAAAATCCAACCTTCCTATAAAAGCCAACCTGTACGATAGCAAAGGACTGGTGATTGTTGCAGAAACGCCGGTGCAAATTGAAGTCCCCTGGCTCAGATTGCTGGGTGATTTCAACCCCAAAGAAGCCGAAATGGGAGAAACAACCGTGTACACTTTGGAACTAAGGAATGACGGGGTTATCTCATCTTCTACGTTCCTGACCGTAACAATCCCAACCGGGATCAGCTTAATCTCTGATACATTGACAGCTACCCAGGGAATCATTTCGACAAGAGCATCCACGATTCAATGGTCAGGAGAAATTCCACCTCAGTCGGGTGTGTTTATAGGTTACAGCGCAAGAATCAACCCAGCTCATCCAGGTATCAGGTTAGCTACTTCAGCA
>Ga0315273_10003064_pt1 | contig 20080 bp, 15 predicted proteins | sample YL17G02_0_MG_FD_205753 | JGI IMG/M metagenome (GOLD analysis project Ga0315273, IMG submission 205753) | Sediment microbial communities from Yellowstone Lake, YNP, Wyoming, USA - YL17G02_0 | ecosystem: Environmental > Aquatic > Freshwater > Lake > Sediment | place: USA: Wyoming | collected...
CCTCTTCGGCATGACCGACGACCGCACTGTCACCGAGACGATCGTCTTCGACGCCGCCGACACGGGGCCGATCACGACCCACATGCTCGACATCCTCGAGCGCGCCTTCCAGCTCGCCGACGCGACCTTCGCGCCGCTCGTCTCGGAGCTGAACCGCGAGCGGCTCGTCCAGATGACGGCCGAGCGCGTGGCGAAGTACCTGACGAACCCGACGGCCTACCTCAACAACGAGAGCGCGATCCAGTTCCTGAACGAGGACCTGCTCGGCAGCCCGACCAAGCCGGGCGGCCTCGACAAGGTCCTCCTCCCCCACATGGGCCAGACGGCCGAGTCGCGCATCCGCAAGCTGCGCTTCCTGGGCCTCATCATCCACAAGATGTTCCTCGTCCACCTCGGCGTCCTCCCCCCGACCGACCGCGACAGCTACCGCAACAAGCGCGTCCACGGCGCCGGCGTGTCGCTGGCGAAGGCCTTCAAGACGCAGGTGAACAACAGCATCGTCATCCCGATCTTCCGCGCCATCAAGCGCGAGCTGAAGAACAACCCCTGGGAGTCGGTCACCGACAAGACCCTCATCGACACCTTCCGCAACGCCCTGACGACGAGCGACCTCAACCGCGCGATGGAGCAGGCGATCACGGCGGGCAACAAGACGATCGTCGTGCGCCGCCGCGCGGCGACGAACCGCGTGTCGTCGCAGGCCCTCGAGCGCAAGAACGGCCTCAACACCTTCAGCGCGCTGCGCACGGTCGTCACCCAGAACGCCGGCAACGCCTCGAAGGCGACCGAGCGCGCCGACATGATGCGCCGCGTCCACCCGACCTACGTCGGCTTCATCTGCGTGGCGCAGAGCGCCGACACGGGCGAGAACGTCGGCATGCGCAAGCAGCTGGCGATCACGGCGAGCGTCTGCACCGCCGGCGAGGCGCTCCCCCTCAAGCTGCGCCTCCTCGCCGACGGCGCCATCACGGCGCTCGACTTCGTGGCGAGCCGCGACCTGCTGCGCCGCAGCCTCGCCCGCGTCTTCGTCAACGGCGAGTGGATCGGCGTCTGCGACGACGCCCAGGAGCTCGTGGCGCGCTACCGCGGCCTGCGCCGCGAGGGGCGCATCGTCGACCCCCACACGACGGTCTACTGGGACCCCGTCACCGACGAGGTCGAGTTCTGGCTCGACGTCGGCCGCCTCCGCCGGCCGCTGCTCATCGTCGACAGCAACGTCGCCGAGTACGACGCCGCCCTGCGCGCGCGCCACGCCTGGGCGAAGGGCGGCCGGAAGGGGCCCGAGCCGCCGCGCGTGGAGTTCGTCCAGAACGTGCGCTTCACGCCCGAGCACGCCCGCGCCATCGTCGAGGGGCGGCTCACCCTCGCCGACCTCGTCCGCGCCGGCGTCGCCGAGTACGTGACGCCCGAGGAGCAGGAGAACTGCCTCCTCGCCGAGTCGATCGGCAACCTGCGCCGCGACCGCCACGACGTCACGATGCAGTACAGCCACTGCGACATCGAGCAGGCGATCTTCGGCCTCGCCGCCCACGTGTCGCCCTTCGGCAACCACACCCAGCCCGCCCGCGTCACCTACGAGACGAACCAGGGCCGCCAGACGGGCGGCTGGTACGTGCTGAACTTCCCCTTCCGCACGGACAAGAACCGCTTCTTCCAGTTCTACAACGAGATCCCCCTCGTCCGCACGCTCACCCACAAGCTCGTCCCCGCCAACGGCACCAACGTCATCATCGCCTACGCGAGCTACGGCGGCGACAACCAGGAGGACAGCGCGATCGTCTGCCAGGCCGCCGCCGACCGCGGCCTCTTCGCCGGCGCCTTCTTCCGCTTCGAGATCGCCGAGCTCGAGAAGGGCGAGTCCTTCTGCAACCCCGACGCCCTCACGACGAAGAACCTCAAGCCCAACGCCTGCTACGAGAAGCTCGCCGACGGCTTCATCCGCGTCGGCAGCGTCGTCCGCTACGGCGACGTGCTGATCGGCCGCGTCGCCAAGCTCAGCCGCGGCCGCGCCGGCGCCGACGACCGCTACCAGTTCACCGACCGCAGCGTCGTCTACCGCCTCCACGAGCCCGCCGTCGTCGAGGCCGTCCTCCGCCCGCGCGGCGCCAACGACGAGCTCTTCGGGCTCGTCAAGCTCCGCTACGAGCGCCCCCTCCGCACCGGCGACAAGATGTCGTCCCGCTCCGGCAACAAGTCGATCGTCGCCCTCATGCTCCAGCAGAGCGACATGCCCTTCACCGAGACGGGCCTCACGCCCGACATGGTCATCAACACCCACTCCTTCCCCAGCCGCATGACGATCGGCCAGCTGATCGAGACGAGCCTCGGCAAGGTGTGCGCCCGCAAGGGCGTCATCGCCGACGGCACGGCCTTCCTCCCCGTCGACCACCTCGAGATCGCCCGCGAGATGAAGGCCCTCGGCTTCCGCTACAACGGCCGCGAGCGCATGTACAACGGCATGACCGGCAACTACTTCGACGCCGCGATCTTCATCGGGCCCACCGCCGAGCAGCGCCTCCAGAAGTTCGTGCTCGACGACGAGCAGTCCGTCGCCGGCAGCGGGCCGACCGACGCCACGACGGGCCAGCCCCTCGGCGGCAAGCACGTCCAGGGCGGCCTCCGCCTCGGCGAGATGGAGAACTGGGGCCTCGAGTCCCACGGCAGCATGCTCAACCTCTTCGAGAAGACCTCGACCGACTCCGACGGGCGCAAGATGCACGTCTGCCGCGGCTGCGGCGCCCTCGCCGTCTTCAACGAGTACCACAACGTCTACCAGTGCCGCACCTGCGGCGAGCTCGCCGACCTCGCCACCGTCGACGGCTCGAAGTCCGCCGTCCTCCTCCACGAGGAGCTCGCCGCCGCCAACATCCACGTCCGCCTCGGCCTCCGCCCCCGCGAGTTCGAGGTCCGCCCCGCCGCCGACGAGCTCCGCCCCGCCGACTTCGACGTCCGCGCCGAGGAGCAGGCCCGCGACGAGCAGGACGCCAACGAGGCCGCCGGAAAATAAGGCGCCCCCGCGCCGGGCGCCCGGCTTACTTTTTGCGCGGCTGGGCCTCGCCGTGCGCCTCGCCGAGCGCCCCCCACAGGCCGCCGAGGACGCCGTGCCAGTCCTGGTCCGGCTCGAGCGGCGGGTGCGTGACGTAGAGCTTGAAGTCCTCCTTCACGGGCGTGTGCCCGTCCCGCTCGTTGTTGACGACCGCGAGGTTGTCGGCCCAGAGCGCGTACCACGGGGTCCGGTACCGGTAGTTCTGCCACATCCGCCCGACGGCTTCCTCCCAGCCCCAGCCGTTCTCCGCCGTCGCCGGCGCGAGGTACCGGCCGAGCTCCGCCGCCCGCGCCGCCGCCCGCCGGAGCGCCGTCTCGCGCGACACCGCGACGTAGAACAGCGTGCAGACGTAGCCGTGGAGCTGCGCCTCGATGAGGAACTGCTGGTAGTGGACGTGGACGATCAGGTTGTAGCGCCCCTCCATGAGGCGGTAGAACGCCGCCATCGTGGGGGCGTCGAGCGTGCCGATGCATTCGGTCCAGCCGTACGCCGCTCCCACCCCGGTCGGGCGGCCCGCCATGTCCGGCAGGTCGCGGAGCTGCGCCCCCTGCGGGAAGAGGTCGAGGGTCGAGTCCCAGTCGAGCTCGACGTAGTCGCCGGGCGCGACCCCGCTCCAGTGCGCCACGAGCTCCCGCGCGACCGTCGACTTGCCCGCGCCGGGCGGGCCGATCGTCATCACGAGGTGGGGCGCCTCGTCCTTCGGCGCGGGCTTCTTGCCGGCCGTGAGCTGCTTGAAGATGGCGTCGCTGGCCGCCTTGGACTCTTTCTCGTCCAGCGGCGGGCAGAGGGCGCGCGGGTCGCCGATCCAAACTCCCGGCGCCGCGCGCCCGGGGTCGCCCGGGGGGGTCCTGGGCGCTTTCTTTTTCGCCGCGCCCCCCACGCACATTCGGTTCAGAGGTCGGGTTTCCATCAGAGAGCTGCGTATGTCTGCCTGGCGGAAAAGCCGCGGGGCGTTAAGGCTGGGTGCCGGAGGGCGCGGCGGGCGCGGGCGCGGCGGGCGCGGCGACGACGCCCGACGAGTGGATCTCGCTGATGCAGGCGCCGATCTGGCGCACGATGGCCGTGAGCCACTCGTCTATCCCCGGCGGGTAATCGTTACTGCAGTAGCATTGCTGGCGGTCCTGGCTGACGTTGACCGTCGCGCGTTTCTGCTCGACGGCCCGGAGCGCGGCGGCGAGCTCCCCGACCGTCGGCGCCGCGCCGGCGCCGACGCGGAGCGCGCGGCTGCGGCGGTCGAGGACGTGGAGGCAGAGCACGTCGTGCGCGACGGCGGCGCCCGGCGCCCACGACGCGTAGCTCGCGAACGCGTCGGCGACTACGGCGTCGTCCTCGGCCGGGTCGTAGGGGTTGCCGGTGATCATGAGCGCGACGCGCCGGCCGGCGCCGGCCTCGAAGAACGCGACGAGCCACCCGCTATGCGGCGGGAACGGGAACGGGAAAAGGCCTTGACGGGGGGGTTCGCTCATCACGAGGCAGCACGGCGTGGGTATGCGTCCGGTCCACGGCTTCAGTTCTCGCGCGGCGCGGACGGTCGGGAAGATGCGCTAGCAGGCGTCGCCGCCGGCCGCCTCGGCCTCAGGCGCCAGGTCACTATCCGCGCGGTTGCGGCTCGCCGGGAGGTACGGCGGGTAGAAACGCGCCCCGGACCGGGACTGGGCCGCGCGCTTGAGGGCGAGCTCCGGCTCCTCGAGCCGGCCGATGTACGCCGCCATCGGCATCAACTGGTGGGCCGCCGCTTCCGGGTCGCGCGCCGCGCTTGCGAGGAGCGATTCGTAGTGGGCCGCCGCCGCGTCGTAACCGGCCAGCATGCCGTTGAGCACGGTCTTTGCGAAGCCTGCGTTGACGGCGCCCATCTGCATCAGGACCTGCATCGTCCACATGTCGATGAGCCGGTAGCGCATCAGGACGAAGGGGGTCCCGATCTTGAGCGTCGCCGGCGGCCCGCGCTCGTCCGTGTCCTCGGCCGGCGCGCGCCGCCCGCGGGCCTTCCCGCCCCGGCGAGCCGGCGCCGGCGGCGCGAGCGTCACGTACGGCACGAGGTCGAAGGCCGCCGAGTTGTAGACGTCGAGGATCGGCTCGCGGCGCCCGCCGGTGACGACGTGGACCGTCATCCGCCGCAGGCGGGGGTCTGTCGGGATCTTCGGGTCGTCGATCTTCCACGCGACCTCGACGCCGGCGGCCTTCGCGAGCGCCGTGATCTCCTGCGCGTCGCCGTCGAGCCGGCCGGCCGTTATGACCTGGAGCCGCTCCTCGCCGGCGACGCTCCTGCCCGTCAAGAGGGCGATCGCCGACGGGCCGATGAGCACACGGCTGGGGCCCGCGGCGTACTTGTCCCGGAGGATCCGGTGGAAGCGTGTGACGGTGGGGTGCGCCCCGCCGACCCGCGCCACGGCGGCCGCGATCTTCGCGCGGATCTCCTGGCTGAAGAGCGCTCGGAGGCTGGCCTCCGTTACCAGGAGATCCCCCCAGCCCGCCACCTTCGCCGGGTTGCAGAGCGTCGCGTAGGTCCCTATGAGCTGGATCTCGGGCCCGGTGCAGAGTAGGCGCAGCGGGGCACCGTCGCTCCCCTTCGCGAACTGCGCCGGCCGCACGCTGGGGATCACGACGTCTGCCGTGCGGATGCCCCGGTGGGCCGTGAGGGCCGTCACCACGAACAGGTCCCGCCCGTCGACCGCGACCGTCAGGAGGTAGCCCGCGACCTTCGTCAGGACGGTTGTGTAGTGGCCGAGGCCCTGCGGGTCGAGCTGGTACATCGCGTCGCCGAGCGCGCGCGCGTGCGCGGGCGCCTGCCCGCTGAATAGGTCGTACTGGAATGTGTCGAGGCCGAGGTCCGGCGGGGCCGCCGCGTCCTCGGGGCTGCCCAACAGCAGCCGCGTCGCCGCCGGCCCGCCGACTATCAGCCCGTGTTTCGCGGCGAACTGCTCCCCCGCCTCGATGAACTTTGCGTAACGCATCCGGTCCTTGAAGGCCGCGGCTTCTGCGCGGCCCTCCGCGTCTTCCACTACGTCGAGACGCGTGTACATCGCCTCTATCGACTGTACGCAAAAAGGAGTCTAATTCTCAACGGTGCTGGCCCGTTGCGTTCAGTGGTCCAGGAGGCTGCTGATTAGGCTGTCCATCTCGTCGTCCTGGTCGGGCCCGGTCGCGGCGGGCGTCGGCGTCGGCGTCGGCGTCGCGGGCGCCTGCGTTAGCGCCGTGGGCGCCTGCGTTAGCGTCGCGCTGTCCTCCTCGTCGGGGACGACTTCGGCGGCGGCCACGGGCGCGGCGGCGGCCACGGGCGCGGCGGCGGCCACGGGCGCGGCGGCGGCCACGGGCTCAGCGGCGGCGGCCACGGGCGCGGCGGTGGCGACCACGGGCTCGGCGGCGACGACCACGGGCTCGGCGGCGACGGCCACGGGCTCAGCGGCGGCGGCGGCCACGGGCTCAGCGGCGGCGGCGGCCACGGGCTCAGCGGCGGCGGCGGCCACGGGCTCAGCGGCGGCGGCGGCTACGGGCTCAGCGGCGGCGGCGGCCACGGGCTCGGTAGGCTCTGTCGTCTCGACGGTAATCTCCAGAGTCGAGGAGGTTAGGTCCTCCGAGGACCCCACCTCGTCACCAAGGAGGCTCGCCATTAGGTCGTCCTCAGCGGGCTCGGGGAGCGCGACGGGCACGGGGAGCGCGACGGGCACGGGGAGCGCGACGGGCTCGGGGAGCGCGACGGGCACGGGGACTGTCACCACCGCGGGCGCGGGGACTGACGCGGGGAGCGCGACGGGCGCGGGGACTGTCACCACCGCGGGCGCGGGTATCGCGGCGGGCTTGTCCTCTCCGAGGAGCTCGTCCAGGAGCGCGTCGACGGCGGGCTCGTCCCCTCCGAGGAGCTCGTCCAGGAGCGAGTCGGCGGCGCTGGCCGCTAGGTTGTCGACCCGCGGCGGGGCGGCGGGAGTCGTCACGGTAGGGGGGGCGGGCGCGGCGGGCGTGGCCGCGGCGGGCGTGGCCGCGGCGAGCGTGGCCGCAGCGGGCGTGGCCGCGGCGAGCATGGCCGCAGCGGCAGCGACGGGCGCAGCCGCCGGCAGGCGCGGCGGGGGAGTTTTGCCCTCGAGCCGCAGGCGCGCGTCCGTGATGTTGCGGACGGGCTCGCTCTCGGGGGAGCTCTCGATGATGGCCTCGAAGAGCTGGTAAATCCCCTGGTAGTCACGCTTGTTCTGGGCGCGCGACGCCTTGGCGTACATGATTTTCATCGGGGTGGGGTGGTTCTGGATGCGAATGCCGCTCTCCAGGCAGTCGTAGCAGATCAGGCCGTTGACGACCTGGATCGCGAAGCCCTTCATGCCGAGGGAGGCGCGCCAGCCGTGGGAGCCGTCCTTCCCGGGGCGGTCGTCGGCGTGGAACTCGCCGACGCTGATGCAGATGGGGCCGCCCGGCTGGAAGACCCCGTTCGCTGTGCAGAACTCGAACCGCGGCGGCTTCTGCGGGAAGTCGTCGGGCGCCGTGAGCTTGAAGATGAACTCTCCGTGGAGGAAGGGGGTGTCGAGGCCTCCGACCAGGAAGTGCCACACCCGGATGTCCTGTTCGTCGACGACGCACAGGAGGTGCGGATGGGGGTCCGCCGTGAAGTTTCTGTACTGCGCCATCAGTACCTTGGAGAGGCGCGCGTCGCAGTAGGTGCCGGCGTTCTTTCCGTGGGGGTTCTTTCGGTCAGCCATGGTTGCGGGCGGGGCTTGGGCGGCGGGTATGCTTATGATAGGGGGAGTTCAAATCGTGGACAAAAAAGTCCTCTCCCGCCGGGCGCCGCCGCTCAATCTGAACGTGGCCCCCCGGCTGTATACCAGCGCCCCGGCATGTCCTCCCCGCAAGAAACCCCCGAACAGCCCCCGGTCGAGGCCGGCTCCCCGCCCCTGCCGAGCCCCGCCGGCGACTCCTGGCCCGCCGGCCTGGACGGCGAGACCCGCGCCTGGCTCTCCGCCGCCGCCCCCGCCGACGTCGCGCTCGCGCTCAGCCTCGGCGCCCGCTGCATCCAGGCGGTCCCCGAGCTCGCGGCCCGCGCCCGGCCGGCGGACGCCCGCAGCAGCGCCGAGCGGGGGGCCCAGGGCGAGTCCGAGATCTACGAGCTGCTGCGCCGCGCCCACGGCTCGCGCGTGCGCGACGTCTCGCGCCGCGCCCACTGCGGCGACCTCGTCTGCGACTCCCGCGCGGGGCCCGTCCTCGTCGAGGTCAAGCACTACACCAACACCGTCCCGAGCGCCGAGGTCGACAAGTTCCTGCGCGACCTGCGCGAGCGCGACGCCGCCGCCGGCGTCATCCTCTCCCTGACGAGCCCCATCGTCGGCCAGCGCTCCTCCCTCGCCGTCGCGCTCGAGGCCCGCGTCTCGACGGGCTCGCTCGTCCCCGTCGTCTACGCCGCCGCCGGCCGCGACGGCGCGCGGCTCCACCCCGACGTCGCGCTCGCCGCCGTCGAGATCGCCATCTGCCTCGCCGAGGTCTACCCGCGCGGCGTCCGCGGGCTCCACGGCCGCGACACGACCCTCGCCTACGCCGCCGCCGCCGACCAGCTCGCCGACGGCGCCGCCAGCGTCCGGACCGAGCTCGCGCAGCTCGCCGCGAGCGTCGCCGGCGACATCTCCGGCCTGGGCGAGCGCGTCGTCCTCCTCGGGCGCGAGACGCGCGACCTCGCGCGCGGGCTGCGCGCCGAGGCCGAGGAGGTCCGCGAGTCCGGGGGCGACGCCGTCACCTGCGAGGCGCTCGCGGTCGACCTCCGCGCGCGGTACACCGTCCGCGCCCCGCACGACGTCCTCGTCCGTGTCATCCTCACCATCGAGGCCTCCGCCGGCGTCCTCGCCGGCGTCCTCGGCGAGGAGAACCGCTGGCGCCTCCTCAAGGACCGGGCCGTCCACATCCACAGCGGCTGCGGGTTCGCCTTCCTGAAGGGGGCGACCGAGGTGCGGATCCCTGTCGCCAGGCTCCCCGCCGAGCGGATCGCCGCGCTCATTAAGGCCCACGCCAAAAAGGTCAAGCTCGCCAACGGCGAGGTGTCGCTCGAGCTCGACGAGACGACTTTGGCCGACGCCGTCGCCGCCGTCGGCGAGGCCTAAGCCCGCGTGCGCGCGCGGCCCTCTTTTCGGCCTAGAGCGGCCCGGTGTAGACGGTCTTGCCTTGGAGCGCCCCGAAGACGGAGGTCTTCGTCTGCTGCGCGGCCGAAAATAAGGGTGGTGGCTTTCGCCTACTTGCGCGGGCCTTCCCGGCCGGCGAGGAACGCCGCCTCGCCGTACGCCTCCTCGAAGTACTGGCCGCGGCGCGCCAGGCCGTCGACGGCGTTCTCGTACGCGCGGCGCGCGAGGGTGAGCTCGCGCTCGAAGCCCTCGAGCGCCGTGACGATCTGGGCGAGGTCGTTGCCGGCGGCCGACACCTTCTTGCCGAGGTACTCGAAGCTCTTGGCGGCGTGCTCCTGCGGCGACAAGTCGTCCGCGGCCGGGTAGCCGTGCGGCTGGCCGCCGTCCGCGAGCTTTTGCGCGTTCGTGGCCTGGAGCAGCACGTCGTCGCAGGCGACCTGGAGCGCCATCTGCTGGGTCTTCAGGCTCGTCATCAGGCTCGACAGCGCCCGGCGCGCGTCTGTGTCGCCGCGCCGCAGCGACTCCTCGCTCGGGAGCGCCGCCTGGTTGCGCTCGTGGTTGGCCAGCTGCTTCCGCGCCCGGTCCATGTGCGCGACCAGCCCAGGGTCTTCAAGGTCGGCGAGCTGCTTCGCGTCGTTCAGGTCGACCTGGTGCTCCCGCCTGAGCTCGTCGTAGCGGCGCTGCGCCGAGTCGGCCTTGCGCGCGCGCTGGAGCACGTCGAAGTTGTCCTCCCCGAGGGAGGGCTCGTCGGCCTCCTTGTCGCTGTCGCCGCTGCCGCCGCCGTCGTTGTCAAAGACGCCCGACGCGCTGAGGTTGTCGGTGCGGCGCCCCACGCCGACCCGCGAGCCCGCCAGTGGGTTGAGGGTCGCGCCGCGGGCGCCCGCGGCGCCGATGCTGCGGAGAGCCCCGAGCAGCGACTCGTCGTCGTCTTCGTCGTCGTAGTGGCTGGTGTAGTCTTCCATCGTTGTCCGCTGTTGGTGACCGGAGTGCCGATGCCCTTGGTATCCGACTGCCGCGGCCTCTCCAATAGAGTTTCGCCGCTTTTGAACCCTCGGCCCCCCCTTCATACCCCGCTCCGATGGCGCGCCAGCTTTACGTCCACCACTATGAAGACCCCCAGACCGAGTACTCCCTCAACTGCGGGCGCCTCGCGCAGGAGATCGCCGACAAGTGGCAGGGGCCGCGCGGCGACGTCTTCGGCGGCGACGGCGAGGACGCTGACCACCCGCTCGGGTACGCCGAGCCCGAGACCTCTGACGACGACGACGAGGACGCCGCCGCCACGAACCTCGACGATGTCGAGCTGTGGGCGCTCGCCGCCCGCCTCCAGTGGGCGATGACCTCCGACCGCCCCATTACCGCCAGGGCGGTGACCGCCCTCCTGGCCGATCTGGGCGCCGACGGCGAGCTCGACGGAGTTCGCCTGGCTGTTCGCCGGCTCGTCGCGGCGCTCACCGCCATGTACCCCACCCTCGCCCGCGCCAGCCGCCCGGCCCTCGTCCAGCTGGTCGCGCTCGGCCGCGACATGGCGACCGCCGCCGGCGAGTCCCCCGATCTCTTCGAGTTCGTCAAAAAAGAGCTCCAGGCGGTCAACCTTGCAGCCCTGCTGCGGGTGTAAGCCCGGCGCCTAACGGCGTCCGCCTCGTTTTCCGTCAGTGGGGCGGCGGTCGTCGCCGCGGGCGCCACGGCCGTCGCCACGGCCGCCACCACGGGGGCGCGCGTCGCCATCACGGGGGCGCGGGTCGTCACCACGGGGGCGCGCGTCGGCGGCACGGGCCGGGGGGCGCGCGTCGGCGGCACGGGCCGGGGGGCGCGGGTCGGCGCGCGGAGACACGGCCGCGGCAGGCGTCGGCGACTCGTCCTCCTCGTCGTCAACCATGTCGGCCCAGCTCATCGTCAACAGCTTGTCTCTCACGTTGGATTTGGGCTGCTCGGCGGCCGCGAGCTTGTCCTTGGACTCGGCGGTCTCGGTGGCGGTCTGGTCCTTGGACTCGGCAGCGGGCTCGGCCTCGGCAGCGGCAGCAGCCTCGGCAGCGGCAGCAGCCTCGGCAGCGGGTTTCTTGGTTTCGTCCGCGGGCTCAGCGGCGGCAGCCGCGGCGGCGGGCTCGGCCTTCTTCGCGGCGGGCTCGGCCTTCGCCTCGACGGGCTTGGGCGCGGGTTCGGCCGCCTTGCCGCGGATGAGCGCGGTGAGGTAAGAGCCCTCGGGCGCGGCCTTGGAGGGGGCCGCCGCCGGCAGCTCGGCGGGCTCATCAGCGGCGGCGTCGGCCGCGGCGACCGGCTCGTCGATCGTGGCGAGCACGTGCTGGCACTCCTCCATGTTCATGACGGGCTTGCCGGTGGCGGCGCTGCGGCTCGCGCGGGCGGGGCTGGCCGCACGGTCCTGGTCGCGTCCGCCACGGTTGCGGCGGCCGCGGTTGCGGCGGCGGGGCTCCTCGTAGCCGTCGGCGCTCTGGCGGGCGGGCGCGGGCTCGCTCTGGCTGCCGATCGGGGCGACGCGGTAGCGGCCGTCCTCGCCGACCCAGATGTCGTGGGTGTCCGACAGGTTGAGGGCCGTCGCGGCGGCGTGGCCGTCGATCAGGAGCAGGAGGCAGGCACGGCGGATCTTGAACAGGAAGGCGATGAGGTCACCGCGCTTCAAGCTCGCCATGAAGCTCATGAAGAAGGTCAGGCGACGGTCCTCTTCCGTGACCGGGAGAGTCTGGTCGAGGAGCTTCTCGATCGCGCGGAGGTCGCCGCTGCCGCGCTTAAGCTGGTCGGCCTGGCGGAGGAGGCGGGTGTAGATGCTGTCCAGCCCCTTAACGGTCGCGTGGGTGTCTTCCATCATCTGCTCCCAGCTCGGGGCAGGGTTCTCGGTTTGGTTGTAGGCCATTTCGTGCGTCGGAGGGCGGGAGTATGTCGCTCTGGGGGGTATTCACTTTTCGCTGTCCCTCCAAAAGTCCGCGCCGGCCGCCTTTTACTCAGGCGGCTTCGTGTTCTGGAGGTGCGCCGCCATCGGGGCCTTGCCCGACGTTACGAAGCGCTCCGGCTCGTCCTCGTACAGGTTCGGCACCCACGACGCCGCGCTCTGCACGTCGAACGGCAGCTGCGTCCGCTCCTGGTCCGTGGTGATGATCTTGTGGAGGTTGTCGGCGACCCCGTCGAAGAGGACGCGGATCACGTCGATCAGGCCCCGCACCTCCCAGCGCTGCTCCTCGCCGATGCAGACCATCACCTGGTCCGCCCGCCGCGGGTTCAGGTGGACGTTCCGGTAGAGCGGGTCGCGGTGGGCCCGCCGGATCAGGTCGACGAGGGCCTCGAGCACGTACGGCGCGGCCTTGTCCGCGTCGGTCCGCTCCTCGTCAGTCATGCGGCAGTACTCCATCAGGCGCGGGTTCTCGGTGAAGGAGGCCTTCACGAGCGAGACCGGGATGTAGATCCGCTCCTCGCTGTCGAACGACTTGATGTTGACGACGGTGTTGACCTGCATCACGTTCGTCACGTTGACGATGTGCGGCTGGGCCGCCGCGGCCTGGCTTTCCACCAGGGCCGTGAGCCTTTCGATCTGCGCCTGCTGCTGTTCGAGCATTACCTTCTGCTCGGCCACCTGCCGCTGGATCGTGTGCTCCATCAGGCGGTTCATCCCTTCGTCGCTGTTGGCGATGGCGCACGACTTCAGGTGCCGCTTCAGGCTGTCGGGGCGGCTGTATACCCGCCCGCAGTACCGGCACCGGTTGGGGCTAGCCTTCTTGTCCTCTGGGAGGTCTTCCTTTTCGATGATGGGGGCGCAGGGTCGTTTTCGATTGGTGTGGCGCGTCAGGTGCGCGCTGTCGGCGAACCCCGCCCCGCAGACTCTGCACCTGAATGACGGGCGTCTCCGGTCTTCCTCCATTTTGGTGTGAGCGCCCTCCCGTTTGGTGTATCTACCCTCCCAAACGCCTCCAAAATGGTGTGAGAACTCGGCGTGGAAGGGTCGGTTCGGTCCAAGAACCCTTACTAAGGAAGACTCCAGCCTCCTGAAATCTCCATAGATGGGGGCGCGCTTCGAGTCAGTGAGAACTTCCACGAGGTATCTCCTCCAATGTGGTGGTGGGTGGTGGAGGAGGAGGGGGGGGGGGGGGTCGGCCGGGCGGGCAGGCGGCGGGCGGCCGCGAAAAACTGGCGGCGGCGCGGCCGGGCCGGGCGCGGCCGCGGTCAGGGCGGGCTGCCGGCGGCGTGGCACGGGCGGCAGACGGTGCGGTAGCTCTCCCGCGCGCCAATCTCGACGAGGGCGGTGCTGTGGCCGAGGCGCTGAGTGAAGGCCGAGTCGCGGCGGCGGCACACCATGCACACGCCGCGCCGCTTCTCAACGGACTCGCACAGCGGGACGAGGTCGCAGACGCGGCCGAACGGGCGCCGAGCGAAGTCGCCGTCGAGCGCCGCGACGATGACGCGGCGCCCCTCGGCCGCCCACCGCTCGCAGCACTCCACGAGGTCGGGGTAGAACTGCCCCTCGTCGACGCCGACGACGAGCTCGGTCACGTCGACCTCGGAGAGGGTATCGGCAGTGACGATGCGGACGGGAGCGACGGCCTCAGACCCGGGGGTCGTCCCCTGGCGGGTGTCGGCGTGGGTGGCGACGACGGCGCCGTCCTCGTAGCGGCGGTCGCCGCGGTACTTGATGATGACGGCGGCCTGGTTGGCGAGCGCGGCGCGGCGGACGCGGCTGATCACCTCGGTGGTCTTTTCGCTGAACATCGGCCCGATGACGAGCTCGATGCGGCCGTCGTGGCTCGGCGCGGCGGCCTTCGTCTCTGGCGGATCCATGGCAGTGGTATGCAGGACGGCGGGAGGGTTCAAAACACGCGGCGCGGCGCAGCCTAAAACGAGGGAGGCCGTCCGACGGACGGCAGCCAGAGGCCGCGGCTGCATCACAGCGGCGGTTGCTCAGGCTGCCGGCTTAGGGGCGGCGTGTCCCGTGAGAGGAAGGCGGAAGCCGGGCGCACGCTTAGCGGCGGTAGGCGATGGCGCGCGAGAGGCTGGCCTTGTTCTTCTTCTTGCCGTCCTTCGACAGGGGGATGCCCAGGCGCTTGGCCTCCTTCTGAAGCTGAAGGAGGGAAGGTCCGGTGCCGCCCTTCTTGTGGGTGGTGGTGGCCTTCTTGCGGCGGACGACGCGGCGCTTCTTGGGCGCGGCGGTGGCCGTGGTGGTCTTCTTGCGGCGAACGACCCGGCGCTTCTTGGCTCCGCCGGTGGCGGTGGCAGTGCCTCCGCGCTTGCGGACGACCTTGCGGCGGACGACGCGGCGCTTCTTGGGCGCGGCGCCGGCGGCAGGCTTCTTGCGTCGCACGACGCGGCGCTTTTTGGCGCCGCCCGTGGTGAGTGCTCCTCCAGTAGGCATGGTGGTGCTGTGTGGTGGGGTGGGGTATACAGGCGCCGCAAAAACGGCGGCGAAAATACCCGCGCGGCATGCGCCGCGGCGCCGGCGGGACGCGTGGAGCCCTCGGCGGGCCGCGAGGGGCCCCCGGCCCCGTCCGGCCGGCGAAAAGTGGGGGGGCACGCGCGGCGTGTCGGGGGAGGCGCTGGCGCGCCTACTCGTCGGCGGCGTCCTCCTCGAGCTGAGGCTCGGCGTCGTCGCGGGCGGCCTGCTCCTTCCAGGCGGTGAACTGGGCGCGCACCTCGTCCTTCTGCTCGTCGGTGAGGACGGTCTTCCAGAGGTAGGCGCCGACAGCGCTGAAGTACCCGGTCTCGTCCTTGGCGCGGTCCTTCTTGGACACGGTCGCGTCCTTCTCGGCCTCGCCGAGGTTCTCGTCGGTGCCGTGGGTGGCGCGCGAGTCGTCGAGGTCGTTGGCCATGGCGTGGCGGAAGTAGAGCAGGGCGTTGGTCACCTTCGAGGCGTCGCTGCCGGCAGGCTTCTTCGCGCCCCCGGCCTTGGCGGCGGCGCCCTTCTTGGCGGCGGCCCCAGTGCGGACGGCCCGCTTGGCGGTGGTGCCGCCGGAGTTGACGGCCGACTCGAGGGTCTCGACGCGCGCGAGGAGCGCGTTACACGTGACCGTGAGCTTGGCGATGCCCTCCGTGAGGGCCTTGAACTCGGGGGCCTGCTTGGCGTGGACGCCGAGGGCGATGGACTCAACGAGTGCGGTTTGCTTGTTTTCTGCCATGTTGCTTGGTGGGTGCTTGCTTGTGCTGACACGTATCCGAGGAGGCCGGAGTATTCAAGTGACCGGAGCCGGGCTTCAATTTTGGGGGCGCGCGCGCGGCGGCGGGGCGCCCACGCGTCATTCTAATAAGGCAGCGTTTTAGCGTCCTGCGGCCCATTTTCGGCGGACGGCGCCCCTGCCCCCTCGCCGCCGCCCCCCGGGGTGGGGCCCGGCGGCGGCCCTGGGGGGCGGCGGGCCGGGGGCGCGCCGGGCGCGCCAGGCGTCGTCGGCGCCGGCCGGATAAAAACGCGCCTGTATAGCCCTACAGCGTGAGCCACGAACATGGGACAAGCAACGTCTATGCCACACGCCGCCCCCGCGGCCGACCGGCCGCCGCCGGACGGGTACAGGTGCGTCGTCGCCGCCGGGACCCGGCTCACAACCCGGACGGGCGTGCCGAACATCGAGTCTTTCGCCGACGGCGAGGTCGTCGAGGTCTGGAGCAGCGTCGGGTGGGTGAAGGCCCGCGTCGTACACCTCGCGGCCGCCCCAGCCGTGCGCGTCCGGCTGAGCGACGGCTCGCACCTCGACTGCTGCGCCTCGACCTGCTGGCCCATCATCCCGCCTGGCGACCCGGACGAAAAGGACTCGCAGCACGACGAGGCCCGCCCGAGCCTGAACCGCACCGCGAGCCTGAACCGCGCGGCGAGCCAGGCCATGCGCGGCAGCCCGCCTAAAGCCAGCGGCAGCCCGGCCAAGGCCGACAGCCCGACCAAGGCCGACGCCGGCACGGCCAAGGCCGACAGCCCGGCCAAGGCCGACGCCGGCACGGTCTCCGACAGCCCGACCAGGGCCGACGCCGGCGCGGCCCCCGACAGCCCGACCAAGCGCGGCGCCGGCGCGGCCAAAGCCGACAGCCCGACCAAGCGCAGCGCCGGCGCGGCCAAAGCCGACAGCCCGACCAAGCGCGGCACCCCGGTGAAGGGCGACAGCCCCCCCCGGTCCCTCAACGTCAGCGTCGGGGGGAACAACTGTAACGGGAAGTACCGCCTGAAGACGGTGTGGGAGCCCAAAGAGACAACCGACATCTGGCCCGGCGACAGGATCACCCCGGCCCCGCCGCTCCCCTTCGCCGACCTTGTCGGGTCGGCGGTGACGCCCGAGGAGGCGTACGCGGCAGGCCACGCCTTGGGTTCGAAGGTTTCGGCCCACAAGGCCGTTAACCGCCACGGGCTGGACGGCGCGATCTGCGGCCACGGGGCCACGCCCGGGTACTCGGGCGCCGCGGTGCGCGCCTTCATCGACGGCTGGGCCGACGCGCAGCAGGGCTGCCTCCTCGGCTGCGAGTACGTCGTCGCCGACCTGCAGATCCTGACCTGCCGGGTCGGCGTCGCGAAGACCCTCGCCGAGAGGGGCCTCCTCCGCGCCGACCTGGTGCTCGACGACCGCGGCCTCTGGGAGCCGACGACCCCCGCCGGCGCCACCGCGGTGCCGCGCAAGTGGGCCCGGCGCCTCCGGACGACGCACCAGACCGTCTTGGACATCGAGACCCTCGGCGATAAAAAGAGCATGTACGCGCTGGTCGTCGAGGCAGAGCCTACCCGACCCGACGCGCCGGTGGCGGTCTTTGTCGACAACACCATGGTCGGGTCCTGCACGGCCTCCTGCCACGCCACGGAAGCGCCCGCCACCGCGGCGGCGCCCGCCACCGCCGCGGCCACCCCCCGCAGTGTCCACACGCCTGACGGCGCCGGCGGGGCCCTGTAGCTTGGCTAGCCGTGGGCCCGCAGCCGTCGATACTGAGGCGGGTCGAGTTGAAGCGTCCCTTTTGCCACCATACCAGCGCCGAGTCTTATCGAGCCCCCACATACACAGCATGCAAGCATCGACCGCATCGCAAGCCATGGAAGCCCCCGAAGCCAAGTCGGGCTCGCCCTCCGTCATGATCTCCCCCCCGCACGTGAACCAGATCACCCTGGGAGGCCTGTCCGACGCCTTCGAGGTGCTGCAGGAGTTCGCCAACCAGCCGCTCGACGGCGCGACCGCCGCCAAGGTCGTCCGCCTCAGCCGCTGGGCCCGCGCCCACTACGTCCGCTACGTCGCCGTCCGCGGCGCCGAGGCCGAGAAGCTCGGCGAGAAGCTCAGCGAAGGCAAGTTCCGCATCCCGGCCGAAAAGATGGCCGAGTTCAACCAGGCGATGGCCCCGTCGCGCGCCGAGCTCGTCGAGATCGACCCCAGCCTGCGCCTGGACCCGCGCGCGATGACCACGGTGAAGATCACGCCGATCGCGATCGAGATCCTCGAGCCGTTCCTGACCGGGCTCTAGTAGTTGTACGAGACGTACACGACCAGCCGGGCCGCAGCGGCGTTGGGGTTCACCAACGTGAACGCCAGGGGCCGCCCTTTTTGGAGCGCCACCGCCTTGGCGCGGTCCTCGCCGAAGGTCAGGTAGCCGACGAGCGGCAGCTCCATGCGGTCGGCGGCGCGCTTGGTCACCTTGACGAGCGTCGGCCCGGCGGCGGCGAAGCCGCTAGTCGTTGGCAGCTCGACGGTGATCGTGTTCGCCGCCGTGTCGACCGCCGTGGCCACGCCGAGTTCTTGGATTGTCACCCCCTGCTGGAGCGTGACGACATTGCCGGGCGTGATGTTCGCCGCGGCCGTGGGGCTGACGTTGAGCACGGTCGTGCCGGTCGGCGCGTCCGCCGTGAGGACCCCCACGGTGGTGCGCGGCGCGGCCTCGAGCGTGAGGTCGCAGCCGACGCAGTCGGCCGTGACCCCGGCGCGCAGCGTGTAGATGGCGATGTCGTACAGCCAGGCCTTCGTCACGGCCACGGTGGCGCCGGCGCCCGCGACGAGCACGACGGTGTCCACCCGGACGTTCCCGTGCGTTACGACGCCCGGCTCCTTGTTGATGACGACCGCGTTGTCGCTCTTTTCTTCGTCAATGGACGCGCTGCCGGGCTGGACGGCATGGGTCGTGTCGTCGGGGCAGGTGGTGAGGATCGCGGGGGTCTCGGTCCACTTGTACGCCCATCTGTTGTCCGTGTTGCAGAAGATCCGGTGCTTGTAGAGGGTAGACATCGCGCTCGGAGCTTATATCCCGCCTGCAAATACAGGCTCAGCCAGAACAACAAGATGGCGTCTGTTCCGCATGTTGAGCCCCCAATCTACGTGGAAGATTTCCACCGCGGCGACCACCACCACTACGATCTTTCCAATGACACGGCGGTCGAGCGCCGCCCGGGCGACGGCCGGGAGACCTGGATCGACATGCTGCTGGTGCCCCAGACCCCTCCCGCCCCGGCGCCGTACCCCGGCGGCCCCACCGTGGGCAACACGCGCGGCATCCTCAACGTCCAGCTGACGCAGGTGCCGGGGAACCCGTACAGGTACGCCTACCAGGGCGCGCCCCCGCAGCAGTTCGTGGACATGGTGCCCGCCAACTACTCGGGCAACGCCTACAAGCCCACGCTGCGCGACTCGGGCAGCAAGCTCGTCCCCTACAACCCTTCTGTCTGGGTGGCCGACGGGCTGCTCAGCCTCGTCGAGTTCAAGTACCGGACTCCGCAGGACCTCGGCTACACGCCGCCCTTCACGATCGACTACTGGCAGTACACCGGCGCGTTCGCCGGGAGCGGGTCTCTCGCCAACGATGGCGCGGGCGCGCAGGTGTACGAGGTCGGCACCTCGGAGCCCTCGCTCCTGCGCACCTTCGCGGCCGACCCGGCCGCCGGCCAGGGCGGCATCGTCATCACCCAGGCCCCGACCGAGATCCTCGTCGGCAACTCGCTGACCGGCAACAACCTCAACCCGGCGGGTGTGAACGTCGGCCGCGCCTTCGCGCAGAAAACCGCGGCGCTCCTCGACTTCCGCACCCTTGAGGCGGGGACCGACGTTACGATCACCGAGACCGCGACGAAGATCATCATCAGCGCGTTGCCGGGGGTTGGCGGGCTCAGCGGCCTGAACAACGAAGGCACCGGCTTCGACGTGTACGACGTCCCGGTCGGCACGACGGCGCTGCTGCGCCGCCTCAACCCGGGTACGGGCGGCATCAGCATCGCCTATGCCGGCGTGTCGGGCGTCAACGCCTACCTCGACATCGACAACACGCTGACGGGGGCGAACGTCGGCGCCGGCAGCGGCGTCTTCCGCGATAAGACTGGCGCGGCGCTCAACCTGCGCAGCCTCATCGCCGCGGCGGGCAGCGGCCTGACGCTCACCCAGAACGCGGACGACATCACAATCGACGCGGCCGTGGGCTCAGTGGCGACGATCGCCAACGAGGGCGTCGGCACGGGCCAGATCTTCGACGCGGTCGTCGCCAACCAGGCCAACCTGCGTACGCTGCTCGCCGACCCGGCTGCCGGCAACGGGGGGATTACGATCAGTACCGCCGGTGCCGAGGTAACGATCGGAAACACGCTAACGGGCGCGTCGCTCGGCGGCACGGCGGCGGTCTTCGCCAACAAGACGGGCGCGACGCTGAACTTGCGCGGCGTCACGGCCGGCACGGGCATCACGGTGACCCAGAACGCCAACGACATCGTCATCGACAACGCCGATGGGGCGTCGACGGTGACACTGGCGAGCGCCGGCGGGACAGAGACGCTCGTCAACGACGGAACCGGCCCCGCGCTCGCGACAAAGGGGCTTAGCGCCGGCACCGGCGGTATCAGCCTGGCGGGCGTGGCAACGGCGGTAACAATCGAAAACACGCTGACGGGCGCGTCGCTCGGCGGCACGGCGGCGGTCTTCGCCAACAAGACGGGCGCGACGCTGAACTTGCGCGGCGTCACGGCCGGCACGGGCATCACGGTGACCCAGAACGCGACCGACATCGTCATCGACAA